>Ga0155339_159_pt1 | contig 21886 bp, 22 predicted proteins | sample RifCSPhighO2_02_FD_106307 | JGI IMG/M metagenome (GOLD analysis project Ga0155339, IMG submission 106307) | Omnitrophica WOR_2 bacterium RIFCSPHIGHO2_02_FULL_48_11 | reverse complement strand
AGGTTATGCGCCCGCAGGCTGCTGCCCGTTTCAGTCAGCTCAACCACAGCGTCGACGAGACCGGTCGCCACTTTGACCTCGGTGGCCCCCCAGCTGAACTCGACAGCGGCCTTCACTTTATTTTTCTTAAGATAATTACGGGTCACATTCACCAATTCGGTCGCGATGCGCTTGCCTTTTAAATCTTTGACGGACCTGATCGAAGAATTTTCCGGAACCGCCAAAACCCAGCGCACCTTGACCGCGCTCTGCTTGGCATAATAAAGTTCAGCTATCCTCTCGACTTTGGACTCGTTCTCCAGGATCCAATCCGCACCGGTAATACCGCAATCCAAGGTCTGGTCCTCAACGTAACGCGACATCTCCTGCGCCCTTAAAAGCACCGGTTCGATCTCCGCATCATCGATGTTCGGCAGATAAGAACGGCTGGAGACATACACCTTAAACCCCGCCCGCTCAAACACCTTGATTGTGGCCTCCTGCAGGCTCCCTTTGGGCAATCCTAACTTTAACTTTTTCATCCCAATTTTCCTTTCACTACCCAATTTTGAAGAAATTGGGATAGTACTTATCACGTCTAACAACTATGATCATGAAGGAAAATAAGTACATAGCGTTATCCTAAAAATAAAAAATGATTTCTGAAAAACTGCGGCTATTATACAGTCCACAAAATTTATTGTAAAGAAGTTCTTTATCTCTTGAAATCCCTTCCGCAAAATCGCTTGTCAAAGCAGATTTTCATAGATATAATTGACCCTTCAGATGTCTTCTCTAATACTATAACGCAGGATAAGGGAGCTGTATGCTTAAAATCTTACGCAAAAAAGGTGTGGCTAAAAAAATCCTCTGGGGCATTGCCGTCGTCATCATTATTACGTTTGGCTTTTTTGGGACCGCCAATTATCTCAGCGGCCCCCAAAGAGGTCCCACCCATGCGGGAAAGATCTTCGGCCGCAAGGTCTCCCTCGAAGAATATGAACGCAGCTATCAACACTCCCGCCTGCAGGCGCTTCTTAAATACGGAGAAAATTTCAACAAGATCAGCCAATTCCTTGATCTAGATTCAGAGACCTGGGACCGTTTGATCCTTTTGGAGGAAGCGAAAAAACGGGGCATCAAAACCAGCGATGCAGAAGTGGTCTCCACCATCCAGGAATTTCCTTTTTTTCAAAGGAACGGCCGCTATGACCCTACCTTATACGACAATATCATCCAATATGTTTTTAGAACCCAGCCGCGCGAATTCGAAGAAAGCATCCGCGATTCCGTTAAACTCAAAAAAATTTATGAACACGAGACCGCGCTGGTCAGCATCACGGAAGAAGAAGTCCGCAAGGCCTACCAGGAACAGAACGAAAAAGTTCAGATCAGCTATATTTTATTCTTACCCGAGACTTATATAGGGCAAGCCGCTTTTGACGCGACCAAGGCACAGGAATATTACACAGAGCACAAAAATGAATTTTGGGTGCCGCTCAACGTCGACATCGAATATCTGCAGCTCGAATACCCCGAGAACATCACTGAGGAACAAAAGGGCGCCATCGCCGTCCAGGCGGAAACGATCTCCAAAGAACTTACGGAGCAGCCGGACTTAAGCGTTGTGGCTCCCCGGCACGGCTTGACCGTCAACACAACGGGATTCTTCAGCCAAGAACAGCCGAATTTAAAGATCGGCTGGTCCTACGAGTTGCTGCAAAAAGCCTTCCAATTGACCGTCGGAGAGATCAGCGCACCGATCGAGACCCCCCAAGGCTACTATCTTCTCAAATGCCGCGAACGAAAAGAAGGCTATATCCCCGAGTTCGGCGAAGCGCAAGAAAAAGTCAAAGAGGCGCTTTTACTCGTCGAAGCGCAAGAGATCGCCCACGAGCAGGCCCAGCAGAAATTGCCCCTCATTAAAGAAAAACTCAATCCGCCAGCCGTTGATTTCAACCAAACAGCCAAGTCCTTGGGGCTGCAGGCTGAACAAACCGCCGTGTTCTCCCGCGGCGAGTATTTACCCAAGATCGGAATTTCGAAATCATTTCAAGATACAGCTTTTGGTCTGACCGAAGATAACCGCTTAAGCGGGGTGATCGAAGTCGGGAAGGGTTACGGGATCCTGCATCTCGATTCCTACACATCCATCGATGAAGATCAATTCACCAAAGAAAAAGCAACACTGAGCACTTCCTTCTTGGCGCAGAAAAAGGCAGAGCACTTCAACGAATTCATGACCAAATTGAGATTAAAGGCCCGGCTGGAAGATCAGATAGCTCAGTGGAAGGCAAAACAAAAGAATTAAATATTACTCTCCGCTTCAGGGACCCTGGCCTGCTGGGCCTCCGGATTCAAGATCGTTTCATAATTTTCCGGAATGGCATGCTTGACCGCCTTAACAAGACCATCTTTCCCTATAAATAAAAAAGTCGGCACGCCGATAATGCTGTAAGATTCCGCCACCGCGGATTCTGCATCGAGAAAAACCTCATAAGGAACTTCATATTTAGTCACGTACGCGTTAACTTGTTTGGCGGCTTCTCCCACATCCACCAAAACAACCTGGATCCCCTTTTCCTGCATACTCGCCGCGCTCTTGCTTAACTCTGTCAGTTGTTCGCGGCAATGCGGACACCACGTCGCCCAAAAAAAGACGATCGCGCTGTTTCCTGCCCGGTACTGCGTCAGGCTCACTTTTTTTCCTTTAAGCGTCGGTAAAGTAAAATCCGGAGCAGTCTTCCCCACCAAAGAATTCTGCATCTGAAAAACCGAAAGCTCGGCTGAGGTGCCGGAAGGACAAAGCACTGAAAAAATTCCCGCAAAAACGATCGTAAGAACAAATATTTTTCTCATAAAACTCCCTTTATTTTTTACGCAATGAGTCGTTGATCCACTTTAAATAATCTTTATGCCCGTCAATGACCGGCAGGGCAATGATTTCCGGCACGTTATAACTGTGCACCGCGCGCACGGCCGCAACAATTTTCTTGAACAAACTCTTCTTGCTCTTAACGATCAAGAGGACTTCGCTGGCGGTATCAATTTTATTCTCCCACCAAAAGAAAGACTCCACTCCGGAAGAAATATTCACACAGGCAGCCAATTTGTGCGACACGAGATGCCGCGCGATCTTTTCTGCCTCGGCTTTATCTTTGGCGGTTATGAAAATAACAATATACATGGGGCTCATTATACTTACTTTCGGTCATTTTGCAAATCAGCCGCGTAGCATCAACAGCGAGATCATCCGTCCCGCCTTCTCCCCTTCCCGACGGAAAGAAAAAAATCCGGGGCCGCAAAACGTGCAAAGTTCACAGTCAAAAATATTCTTTTTGGAAATACCTAAGGCCGTCAACTGTCTTTGATTCGCCAAAGGCAGGTCGAGGCAGAGCCCGGAAGGTTTGTGCACAACGTCCTTCGGAAAATATTTCTGAAAATCCTTCCCGACCTGATAACAGCACGGCCGGATGGACGGGCCGAAAGCGATCTTCAAATCCTTAAGTCGCGAACCGAATTTCCGCTGCATCAGCCTGACGGCGTGGGGAACGATTTTCTTTTTTGTCCCTTTCCATCCCGCGTGTACCAGGCCGATAGCTTTCTTTTTCGGATCAAAAATAAAAACCGACAAACAGTCCGCGGTGCGCACCGCGATCGGCAAATTCAAGACGTTCGTGATCACCCCGTCCGCTTCGACGATTTTCCCCTTCTTTAAATAACGCGGCGTGGCCGTGACGATCCGGCGGCCGTGTACCTGACGGACGTTGATGATCGGCACATCTGTTTTGGAAAAAAGTGAAGACAAAAAACGCTTTTGTTTTTGCCCAAAAGGCTTGCCTTTTTTGGGAAGCGCAAAGTTTATCGAACGGTTGGTAACGCAGGCAAAAACTTCCGGCGGGAAAAATTTACTGAGCCACGGGGTTGTCATCGAGCACGTCTTGGGCTATTTCAATAATGTTGGGGCTGGCCGCATCGAAAGAAACCTTAGTGCCCTTCTTATAATCTTCGATCTTATTGATTTTAGTATCGAGGTTCTTAAAACTCTTGTCTTTGACATCCTGGTATTGCACCTGTAATTTTTCCAGGGAAGATCCGATGCTTTCGAAACGGTCTTTAAACAAGACGTACGTTTTAGTGAATTGCTCGATCAGATCGATGATTTTCTTCATATCTTTTTCGTAGCGGAAATTTTCATACGCCTGCCGGATCACGCTCAGCATGGCGTATAACGTAAAGGGCGAACAGATGACCACCTTCTCGGCGAGGGCGCGGTCCATGAGACCGGGCACGTTCTCTTGAATAAAACCGAAGACCTGCTCGTTGGGAATGAACAGCAGAACAAAATCCAAAGTATTTTCCTGAGGATTGATATACCCGCGGTCTTTGATCTCTTTGATCCGGTCATCCACATTCTTCAAAAATTCTTTTTTATACTGTTCCCGCTCGGGAGGCGTCTGCGCATTGACCATATTAATATAATTATCCAGCGCAAATTTGACATCCATATTGACGCGATGCTGGTTCGGCAGAATAAAGGTATAGTCCGGGCGATTCGGCGAGTTCTCCATCTTCTTTTGTTTCAGATAATTGACATTCTCGATCAACCCGCATTTCTCGATGATATCTTCGACGACGCGCTCGCCCCACTGCCCGCGCAGCTTCACATTTCCCAAAATATTATTCAAACGGGTCGTCGCCTCCTGCAGTTTCCCGGTGGCCAAAGAGGCGTTCTTCAATTCATTCTCGAGATTGCCGTACTTTTGTGTCCGGTCGCGTTCAAACTCGCGCAGCAGCCGCTGGTACTGGTCCAGCTGTTCTTTGAGTCCCTGAACATTGCCTTCAATCGCCTGTTTTCTTTTCTCAAGTTCGGACGTGGCGCGGGCCTGGTCTAATTCGAACTGCTGCCGGGCCAGTTGCAAAAACTGCTCTTGGCTGGATTGGATCTCTTCCTTCAGCTGCTTCTTTAAAAAAGGGATCAAGGCCAAAATGACGCAGACAAAGGCCAGCACAAAAATAACGGCTAAAACAATAATGTTCATACCCTGCCCTCTGCGGCTTAAAAACTATTTATTTTTTTCTTCCAACAGTTTGATGATTCTTTCTAAACGGGCGGTGATAGCCACCGGTACAAAAACGATCCAGACCAACAAAAATATCTTAATGCCGAAATACCAAATACTATCATCCATACTTTCCATAGGAAAAGCGCACATAAAAAGCCTCCTGATTAAGAGTTAAAAGTAGAATTATTATATAGGCATGCCTTTTATTTGTAAAGCTATGTGTTCTTGGCGGGATAAAAGGCGGCACGGGACAGAAAATCTAATTTGTCGACGAGGAAATAATTTATTTTGTGCTTGATTTGAGCATCCAGATTGTTATAATGAACGAAATTTCAAAAGATTTAAAGGAGATACCTATGAAATTAAATTATTCATTCCTCAAAGATGAACTCGCCGTATTAGAAATCCGTAAACACCAATGGATCGAAAGCCAGAAACAGTCCCAGGAACTCGGTTTTGCCACCGCTGCCGTGGATTGGATCAACAAATACGGCCAAGCCTGGAAGCAATTCCGTTTAGGAGATCCTTTAACGCCCAATCCTTTCGCTGAAAAGAGAGAATATCGCCGCTTCAACCATTCCGTGCCCCTGGAATTAAAAATTGGCGATCAATCCATTCAGAGCACAACTCACACCATCAGTCTTGTCGGCTTTTCGTGCCAAATTCCGCAATTCATCCCCACGGATACTACGACCGAAGTGACCATCAGCCTCAGCCAAGAGGACCGTACAGGCTTTCGTTTTCAAAGCCGTGTCGTGCGGGTCACTCCTACGCCGCAAGGAACATCTCATTTCAATATTTTTGTTCCCTTTAGCGAGAATGCCCGGAACTATATCCGCGTGCATCCAAAAATTTTTGGAAGTTCGCAGAATAATTAAACGTTTTCAAAGGGCATTCGGCGCATTTCGGATTGGTCCGGCATAATTCCTTCCCGGCACGGACAATCAGGGCATGATATTCGTTAAACTTTTGTACATCCGGCTTCAAATGCGTCATAAAAATATTCTGCAGATCGTGATAATCAATATCTTCCCGCGTCCAATTGTGCCGTGACAGCAAACGCCGCGTATAGGCATCCACGACAAAAATCGGTTTATTAAACGCATATAACAAAATGGAATCTGCAGTCTCCGGACCGATGCCGTTGACCGATAAAAGCTTTTTGCGTAAATCCGCCAGCGGCTCGTGTGCCATGGACACCAGGCTCCCGCTGTATTCTGCAAAAATAAAATTGACCAAATTTTTTAACCGCCGGGCCTTGATATTAAAATATCCGGAAGGCCGGATCAGCCGGGCGAGCCGGGGAAGGGAAATTTTGCGCAGGGCCTTTAATGTTAAAACTTTTTCCTCGCGTAAATTCCGGATGGCCCTTTCTACATTGCCCCAATTGGTATTCTGTGTGAGGACCGCACCGACCATAATCTCCCATTTCGTTTGTCCCGGCCACCAATGCTGCGGGCCGAATTCTTTGAACAAACGCCGGTAGACTTCTTCTAGCTCATTGCGGGTCGGTGGTTTCATGCGTCGTCGCGGGAGGATTGCCGGTAGGATCTTGGACCGGCGACTTTTCGATATGCTCGGCATTGAGCAAGCGGCCGGCAGAAGAAAAATACAGATAGACTTTGTCGGATCCGAACGGCTTGGCCGAGTAACGGTAGAGCCATTTGACCTGCTTCTCCTCGTCCTTCTCAATATCCTTAATAAAGAGCGGCTCGCCAAACGCCCGCCGGATACTCTGCTGATCGGGATACTGCAGCAGCTTGTCTTCCTGCATGGCCTTTAACAGTTTCTCAAAATCCTGATCCTGCTTTTTGACATGCTGGGCTTGGACAGCCTTATTATCGCCGATGGATTTTAAGACTAAAAGCTGATCCAGGTGGGCGAGCTTGGCGCATCCGGAACAGATGAACAACATGAAAATGCAGACCCAAATATTTTTCATCATCGACCAAAATTATAACACAGAACTCGGGACGAATAATACCCGCTTATATTTATTTATTGATCCGGTTCCGTTCTTCCATCAGCTGCTTGACAGCCATTTCGATCTCGCGCAGACGCCGGGGGATCCATTTTAACCGCTGGCCGTATTCCTTCAAAAGCTGTTGATCTTTTCCGAAAGAATCCGCGATCGCGCGCGACTTGGCATAACTCTCCAGCTCCAATTCCTCTTTCTCTCTCTCAAGTTTTTTGATCTCAAGTTTAATATCCATGATCCGCTGCAGGGCTTTTTTGTGCTGCCGGTGCAGGTCCGTCTCCGCCGTGTCTTCCTGGCTCTTTTGCTCGGTCTCCCGATATTCCCTTTTTTCCGCCTTGATCCTGCGTTCTTCCTGCTGAGCGGTCTGATCTTTTTGTGCTTTTTTATCCAGGTAATAATCCAATCCTCCCGGGTACGTCACCAGCTGTCCGTTGTTGACCTCAATAATGGCATTCGCGATCTCTTTGACAAAAAATAAATCATGGCTGATAAAACACAGCGTCCCCTGATACGCCTGAAAACAACTCGTCAAGGCCTCCACCCCGTCGATATCCAAATGCGTGGTCGGCTCATCGAGCAAGATAAAATTCGGCGGATTGATCAGCAGTTTCGCCAAGATCAAACGGCTCTTCTCCCCTCCGGAGAGGACCTTCACGGGTTTAAAGACATCGTCGCCGCGGAAATTAAAGATCCCCAGCAGCGTGCGGATCTTCAAGGCGGGTATACTGCCCGTTCCCATGGAAGCCACCTCATCAAACGCCGTACGTTCCGGATTCAAGACATCCAGCCGCGTCTGTGAAAAATATCCCATGTCGACATTGAACCCTAGTTTCCGCGTACCGGTCTCCGGTTCGATCACCCCGGCGAGCATTTTTAAAAGAGTGGATTTTCCGGCGCCGTTGGGACCGACGAGACAAATTTTTTGCCCGCGGGTGATTTCAAAATCTAAACCTTGATAAACGGTTTTATCCGCGTAGGACTTGGAAGCATTGATCAGTGTGGCCACGACCTGTCCGCTGCTCCGGGTGGCAGGAAATTCAAAATCCTTGATGCTTCTTTTTTCTTGCGGAAGCTCCACCTCCGCTTCCTCCAGGCGCTCGATCATCTTGCGTTTGTTGCGGACAGCCGAAGCCCGGTTAGGTTGGGCATGAAAACGCTGGGCAAACTTTTCCAGTTGTTCCTTTTTCTTTCCAATGACTTTCTGCTGCTTCTCCAATGTTTTTAACTCGACTTCTTTAGACGCCTCATAGGTCAGATAATTGCCTTTGACCTTGGTCATCTTGCCGTTGTCCAAGACAATGGTGTAGTTCGTGACATCGTTCAAAAATACTTTATCGTGAGAGATCAGGACAAACGTCCCTTTATATTTTGCTAAAAAATCTTTGAGCCATAAGGTAGCCTCCAAATCCAAATAATTCGTAGGCTCATCCAGCAGCAAGAGATCATACGGATACGTGAGCATCTTGGCCAAAAGCGTGCGCATCTGCCAGCCGCCACTTAAAGTCATGATCGGTTTATGAAAATCTGCCGGTTTAAAGCCAAGCCCCATCAGAATTTTTTCTGCCTTGTGTTCAAGTTCATAAATGCCCATTTGCTCCAACTCATGCAAAATGTCCCCGTAGCGTTCGGTATCGGCCTTGTTGGCCTCTTCCAGGCGGCCCTTCTCATCAATTAAGGCCATGATGCGGCTGTCACCGGCAGTTAATTCTTCGATCACCGTGCGCTTGGAATCAAAATGCGCCTCCTGCGGCAGGAACCCGATGTTGAGGTTCTTCTGGATTTGAATATTCCCGCCAGTCGGTTCCATCTCCCCTAATATAATAGAGAAGAGCGTTGTTTTTCCGGAACCGTTGGGACCGGTCAATCCGATCTTTTCATTCGGATAAATACTCAGCGACACATCCTTCAGGATCGTCCGTCCGGTAAAATTCTTGGAAAGATTGTTAACCGTAATCATTGGTCTTTCACCTTATAAACCCATAACCATATCACCAATAAAACGATAAAGAAAATAACAAACCTTGCAGAATAAATATCATAAAGAGAATAAAAAAATCCAGACCCAGATCTCGAAAAACTGGGTATCCAGCGAAGAGTCCAAAGCCTATATTTCCACTCCTGCAGCGTCAAGGTTTTTATGTATTCTGCCATAACCGCCATCGGGACTTGATACAAAACTCCATTCTTACAGTCTGAAAATTCTATGGCATTGTTCTTTTCTAGAAATACTTCTGCACATTTTTCCTTTAATTTATCCGAAAAATAAGAAGTAACGCTATGCACACAAGATTGCAATTCCTGACACGGCCTAACATCATACTCGTACGATTCTCCAAAAGACAAATAAGTTCTTATATAATTATATTTGCAAGCCTCATTATCCCCGCTTACCTTGACATTTTTCTTACAGTCGCGGATTTTCTTACGAATTTCTGACCTTTGCTCTACAAGTACTGAGCGGACAATTGATCTCCCCACCTCATAGGCAACACAATTTTCTAAAGATTCAAAGTGCTGCATCTGGGATGATTGCGTCTCAAAATCTTTGCAATTCTCTTTCGCCTGTGTTCTCATCTGTTCGACAGAGAGAGCTTGAGCATAAACCGGCTGCGCCAGATAAAAAAATAGATAAAGTATTATAAAATTCAGGATCGTCCGTTCGGTAAAATTTTTGGAAAGATTCGCAACCGTGATCATAATAAAACCTTCACTTCCTCTTTCGTGAGCGTCCGCCATTCGCCGGTTTTAAGATTGCCCAATTGCAGCGGTCCCTGCGAAAGACGCTTTAAGTATACAACCTTGTGTCCCACCGCCGCCATCATCAAGCGGATCTGGCGCTTCTTGCCTTCATGAATGGTCATTTTAAATTCCGTCTTGGTGCGATCGGCATAAGGATTCACCGCGGTGATTTTAGCCGGCGATGTTTTCTCGCCTTCGATCATAACGCCGCTTTCGAGTTCCTTCTGATGTTCCGGTTTTAAAATCCCGTACACACAGACATAATACGTTTTAGCTACCTCAAATTTCGGATGCGTCAGGCGATGCGCCAGGTCGCCGTCATTGGTTAAAAGCAACAAGCCTTCCGTGTCCTTATCGAGCCGGCCCACCGGAGAAAGATGCTGCAGATCTTTCGGCAATAATTCCAGGACAGATTTTTCGCCTTCAAATTCCGCCTTCGTGCACACATATTCTTTGGGTTTATTAAGAAGAATATATTGGTATGCCTTGGACTCGACCACTTTTCCGTCGACGCTGACCTTGTCCTGCGCGGGATCAACCGAACGCGAAGGCTCGCACTCTTTCTGGCCGTTCACCGACACCCGGCCGGACTGAATGATAGTCATCGCCTGCCGCCGAGAACAGACGCCGCTGTGCGAAAGAAAAACCTGCAACCGAATTTTATGAGGATCTTTGCCGGAAAGCTTCATAAATTAAAATAGCCGCCGTATTCGATACGTTCAGAGAATCGGCCTTGCCCCGCATGGGAATTTTCACCTGGAGGGAGGAATTCTTAAGCCAGAAATCCGTTAAACCCTTTTGCTCACTGCCCAAAACAATGGCCAATGCCCCCCGCAGATCTGCGCCGGTATAAACCTGCACGGCCTGAGGCGCGGCAGCGCAGATTTTTATCTTATTTGTATTTAAAAATTGCTTCGTCTCTTCCAAAGAAGCCGTGACCGTCGGAACCGAAAAGATGGTTCCCAGGCTGGAACGGATAATATTGGGATTATACAAATCCGTGGCCGGGTCACAAAGGATCAGCGCCTCCACACCCGCCGCATCGCAGGTGCGTAAGATCGCCCCTAAGTTCCCCGGCTTTTCAACGCTCTCTACGATCACGACAAAAGGAACGCTGCTTAATTTCAAACCGTGCAGCGCAACAGCCTGCGGCTGCCCGACCGCCAAAACTCCCTCGTGCCGTTCGCCGTAAGAAATTTTCTCGAAAACTTTTTTGGAGACTTCAAAAACCGTCGCACTTTTCCCGATCTTCCCAACCAGACCCGCTTCTCCCCGGTCATGAAAGAATTCAGGGCAGACAAACAGCTCCTGCGGCTTAAGGCCCGCGGCAAGCGCACAGGACACCTCTCGCACTCCCTCGATAATCGTCAGGCCACATTCATACCGCGCCTTTCGCTCGCGCAGCTGAAGAACTTTTTTGATATGCGGATTGGATACGCTGGTGATAGATTGAGAAGGCATTATAGAAGCTTGTATTGCTTTAAAAAATTTTTCGTAGAATCAATAAAAATCGTCTGTGAGGTGAGATACCCGTCATTGTGCGTACCCCGGATCTCAACGAACTCTTTGGGCGAAACGGCCGCCTGATACAACTTCTGCCCCAAGGCAAAAGGGACCGTTTCATCACCGCGGCTATGAAAAAACAATTTGGGAACGTGTACGGCCTTGATTTTTGTCATCGAATCCATTTTGGTGCGGACCAAGAACGAAGGTACAAAAGGAAAAATCACCCGCGCCATATCCGCCGCCGAGCTGAAGGAGGAATCGATCACCAAAGCACCGACATTGCGTTGAGCCGCCAAATCAATCGCGACCACACCACCCAGCGAAGCGCCGTAAACGATCAAACGCCTGCTGTCGACATCCGGCCGGTCCGCCAGATAAGTATGGGCGGCCAAGGCATCTTTATAGAGGCCGCCTTCCGCGGGTTTCCCCGAACTTTTTCCATAACCCCGGTAATCCACCATAAAGACATTCAATCCCATCTGGACAAACAGCTGCGCCTTTTCGATACGATCCGCGATATTGCCCGCATTCCCATGAAAAAATAAAACGGTATTCTTAGCCTGCGGGGTCTTAACGAACCATCCATGAATATCAACACCGTCTTCGGTCCTCATGTAAACGTCTTCATACGCGAGGCCGACGCTCTCCGGCGTGCGATTGATCACGCTGTCCGGATGAAAAATAGTCGTTTCTTCCAGATACCAAACATAGATGACAAAAACGGCACAGACAAAAACAAGGTACATACAAACTCTCATTATGTTGGATTTGAGAGACACTTAAGAGGCTTTCTTAGTATCATCTTTTTTAGCAGACTTATTCTCTTCCGACTGAATTTCCAAATGTGATTTGTGCTGCGGAATAAGGTTCAACATCAGCTTGATCGCCTTGAGGATATCATTGATATTGCAAGGCTTGGTCAAATAATGGTCCGCCTCCAGGGAGAAACCTCTTTGCATATCCTGCAATTCTGTCCGGGCAGAAATAATAACGACCGGCTGCCATTTTTTGGAAGGCGGGGTCTGGCGAAGCTTTTGCAAAACTTCAAATCCGTCCATCTTGGGCATGTTCAAATCGAGCAGCACGACGTCCGGATCCTCAGATTGAATTTTCTCCCAGGCATCCTGTCCATCCTTGGCGGTAATCACGGTGTACCCCTCCTGCGCGATCTTTTTTGCCATAATGTCTCGGATATCCTTCTCATCATCAGCGAGAAGAATCTTAATCTTTTCCATACGATCTCCTGATTTACTTTCGGGCGGAAGAATAATTCTCTAAATCATAAACAATATCTTTGGAAGGCACGGAATGTTTGTCGATCTTCACACCGGCCTTAGCAAAAAACTGCGTGGCCAAGGTGTCATGAAAATCGGAAAAGACAACCACCCGTTTGATCCCGGCGGTAATGAGCGCCTTGGCACAGGTGGTGCACGGCGTATTGGTGACATAAGCGGTCGCGCCTTCGACCGCATGCCCGCGCCGGGCGGCCTGCACCAGGGCATTCATTTCCGCATGCACGGTGCGCACGCAATGATTATCCACGACCAGGCATCCGACATCCTCGCAATGGTCATCCCCGGGGATAGAGCCATTGTAGCCGGTTGCGATCACATTTTTATTTTTTACCAAAACACAGCCGCAATGCATCCGCGGGCACGTCGCCCGTTCAGAAGCCAGCATCGCCAATTTCAAAAAGTATTCATCCCAGTCTGGTCGTTTAGCCATATAGAACTCCCGTCATTTTCCCTCATTTCCCTATTTATTATTGACCTTTGTACAACCAAAGATATAAGGAAGTCAATACCAGGTCTTTTCTTCTAGATGACAAAGGTCTAATACTGGCTTCCACAATTGTTATTGGTAAGGAAAAGACCAGTAAGGAAAGAGCAAGGTCATATAATACCACAGAGCTGACAATCCGCTCAATAAAAACAAATCCTACGCATTCACCGTAGAACGGATCCGCATGAGGACACGTCTTATCCCGGTTTGAAATTGCCCAACCGGCGGCAGCAGGCTCACCACGATATACGGTTCTTCCAAGAAATCAAAAAAATACCCGGGGTGGACAAAAACATGGTCTTCGTTCAGGAAATCCAAGATCCAAGTCTCTTCCGTCCGCTCGGGGGGCAGTTGAATGATCGCATACCAGCCGCCTTCCGCTTCCAGAAATTCGCAGGCCGGGAAATCCCGTATTTGCTCGACCAAAAACTGCCGGTTCGCCATGACCCGGTCCAAAATATTTTTGTTGATTTCCGGCTGCAAGGCAAGCCATTCGTCCAGGGCATTCTGCACCGGCGTATTCACCGAAAGGTACGTATCAAGAATGATCTCCAGACGCTCGCTGGCTTGGCTGACGATTTGTTCCGGACCGTTGACAATGATCCAGGACAATTTCATCTGCGGCAAGGCCAGCGTCTTGGATAATCCGCCCATGGTAAACGTCAGCACTTTATGGTTTTCCACCAAGCTTACCGCTTTTGAATTATTTTTCTGAAAAGAGTAATCCATGAACACTTCATCCGAGATCAGCGCGATGTTGTACTCGGCACAGATCTTATTCAGTTCTTCCAGCTCATGTTTTTTGATAAAGGACCCCGTGGGATTGTTGGGATTGACCAAAACGATGGCTTTGGTCGTGGACTGGATTTCCTGCCTTAAGGCATCAAGATCCAAAGACCATTGGCCAAGGCCGTTGCGGTGGTGATAGACGAGCGGATATGTGTCCATCTTGATATCATTTAATCCGACGAGAAATTCAAACAACGGATAGCTCGGCCGGGGGAACAGGACCCGCTCTCCGGGGTTTGTCAAAAGCCGGAAGAGAAAGGTATAAGCCTCGGAGGTGCTGGCGGATAAGAAGATCTGCCCCGGCGATACGTTCCAATGTTTATTTTTGTAATATTGCGCAATGGCCTGGCGTGCGGATAAATTTCCCCGCGGGGACGGATCATAGAGAATGTTTTGCGCAGCCGACAGTTTCTTAAGAATTTTCTCTTTGGGATAAGAAAATTGGCAGCGGGTAGGATTGGATTCCGTAAGATCGATGATGTCCTTGCCGCTTTTGCGGGCCTCGTCCAGCTGGGAGATCAACTCATTCTGGGTCATCTCCCAGTCAGTCCGTTTGGCGAATGGATATTCTTTAGACATGGGCGTCATTTCGAGAGACTAACTCTTGGCTTCCTCGCCCCGCAACTTAGGAATTTCGTTATCGGCCATGAGAAGATTCTTACCTTCGGAACCGGCAAGCTTCAAAAGATCGAGGATAGAGGTGAAGAGGTGTTCCTCTTCATGCTGCTCCGCGACATACCACTGCAAAAAGTTAAAAGTCGCAAAATCTTTCGTATCGAAAGAAAGTTCCACCAGTTTATTGATTGACTTAGAGACATCAACTTCCTGCTGCAGGGCGATTTCAAAAACATCTTTCAGCGACTTGTAAACATGCGGCGGCTCTTTGAGCGCCGGCACGCGGGCATGCCCGCCGGTCTCATTGATGTAGCGTACCAATTTCAACATATGCTCTCTTTCTTCCTCCGACTGCGTGTAAAAAAAAGACGTTGAGCCGCGGTAACCTTCTTTTTCACACCATGACGCCATGGACAAATAGGAACTTGAGGCATAGGCTTCGTAAGCGATCTGGGCATTGAGAGCGTCTTCAACTTTTTTGGATAACATAAAAAACCTCCTTAAATTTTTGATAAGGGATGATTCGCTTCACTGAACGACAGATTATACAAGGAATGGCCGAAGGCTTCAACTTTTGCTCTTTCCCTAACGGATCTCTTTTTGTATATCATGTTTGTATTTTTCGTATTCACGGACCACCCGGTCGAATTCTTTGTCTTTGACCTTCAACTGTTTCTCCAGCGCATCATAATCTGACTTGGCCACAAAGGTAGTATCCTCTTTCTGTTTCTTCAATTCGGCATTGTCGCGTTTGAGGGTCGTTAACTCTTCTTTCAGATTTTTTAACTGGGATTTGAGCCCCAAGACCTCCAGTTCAACCGCTTTGCGCTGACTATCCGCCGCCTCAAAGGCCTGCTTGGTTTCTCGGAACTCCCGTTCAAAACGCAGCCGCTGGGAGTGCTCCTGCCCGAGATTATGTTCGGCTTTTTTTATCTCTTCCTTGAGATGCGAAATCTCTTTGGCGCGCTTATCGATCTCATGCTGCTCTTTTTTGTGCCAGCTACCTTCCAGCTCCAATTTGTCCTTCAATTTTTTATTTTCCTCGCGGGCAGCGGTCAGTTCTTTTTCCCAATGTTTTTCTTTTTTCTGAAATTCCGCCGCATCATTGCGCAGCGAATAGATATGCCATTCGAGCTTATGGGCGGCCGCCTCCCAGTCCTTCTGCTCCACTGCTTCCTGTTCCTTGGCCTTCCTTTTCTTTTGGTCTTTCCCGGAATTGGGCAATAAAAACAAAACAACCAAACAGATAAAGATAAGGACCAGCCCGATCGATGCGATAAAATACATATTTACCATAAGAATCTTTCTCTGGTGATCAGTTTTTTAACTGCCGTGGACGATTAAATATAACATCAAAAGGCTGGCACGTCTATTTCTTGCAGGACTTCTTTGCGCCGGTGGCTCGAGATAAAATGCTGCATCAGATTGGAATAATAATCAAAATTCTTCTTATCGCCCCGGCGGCGATACAACTCAATGAGATTCAGGTAGGTCGTGATATCGTTCGGGTTAAGCCGCAGCGCCTCTTTAAAATACCGCTCTGCCTTATAAGGCTGCGCCGTACTCACATAAGCGATCGCCAGGGTATTATGCGCCAGGGCATAATGCGGATTGATCTTCAAGACCCGTTCATACAGAGGGACCGCCTGGGCGTAATTTTGCTGATCGAGGTAGATATTTCCCAAAGCATAAAGCGCATCCAGCGCATATGGGGCATGCAGAATAGCCGTTTTATAAAAACGTTCCGCCTCGCTTAAATTTTTCATCGACTCATAAACTTTGCCTATTTTAAAAAGCACCAGTGGATCATTGGGCTTAAGGGCTAAGGCCCGCTGATACTGTTCCAGGCTGGCCGGCCATTTTTTCTCAAGGTAATAAAGGTTCCCCAGATTAAAGTTCGCCTCAAAATAGCGGGAATTGAGGATCAAGGCTTTTTTAAAAGCAGTTTCCGCTGCCTTGAGATCTTTTATTTTCACATAGATCCGCCCCAAATGGTTAAGCGTCGCCAAAGAATTTCTGTCCAGCGCCTCTGCCTTCTGAAATTCCTGCAATGCCAGGGTCAACGCTCCCTCCTGCTCATAAGAGATCCCCAACGCGTTGTGGAGTTGTATCTTTCCCGGGGATTTTGCGATCGCATCTTCCAGCAGCCCGGACGGACTTTCCCAGACGGTATTGCGGGCATACGTTAAGATGGACAAAGTGACCACGATGAGCCCAAGAATAGCCGCTTGCCGCGTTTTTCCCACGCACGAAGTCAGCCCTTCCATCACAATGACGGCAAAGCACCCCACGGCCAAATAAAGACGGTGTTCAAACATCACATCCGATAAAGGAAAAATACTTGATTCCGGAATGAGTAAAATAAAGAACCAAAGAATACTGAACGAGAGCAAAGGTTTGCTCTGCCGGACACGCACCGCGTAAAAGATCAAACTCGCGATAAAAAGCAAAGCAACGATCACGGACGGTTCTCCTATACTCCGCGCCCAAGGGACACTGTGCAGAATATTCTGGGCAGCCGGAAAAAACAATAAGCCGATGTACCGGACAATGACCGGTAATTCTGTCAGAAAATAAATGCCGCGCGGGACTTCCGCCGTGGTCCGCGTGGCAAAGACCAATTTGGAAACATCGAAGGACTCCGAAAAATAATTCAAAGAAAATAAAATAATCCACGCCGGGACAAGGATCAGGACCAAAAGATACGGCAAAAGGATACGGCTCATATTCTGTCTTTTCAGCGAGGATAAGAAATAAACTTCATAGAGGAACACGGTCAGCGGCAGCGTTATAAAGATCGGCTTGGTCATCGTCCCCAAAAGAACCGCCGCGCCGATAAGGCCAAAAAATCCTTTATGGAACTCGGTGCGCAGCTGAATGTATCCCAGCAGCCCGATAAGATAAAAGAACACCGCCAAAAGAACCGACCGCTGCACAAGGTACGTGACCGACTCTGTCTGCAAAGGATGCACGGCAAAAATCAAGGCAGCTCCTAAAGCCAGCAGGTTCTTTTTATCGAGATTATTATTTTGTGGAAAAGGCAAATATTGGAATGTCCGCTTCACCAAGAAATAAAACAAAACCGCGTTGCAGCAATGCAGCGTAATATTCACCCCATGAAAACCAAAAGCATTGAATCCACCCCAGTGATAATTGATAGCGAATGTCAGGTGAGTTAAAAAACGGCTGGGGTCAAAACGAAAAAGGTCCGGTAGAGAATATAACGTCCTCACGAGAGGGTTTTGTGCGATCACGGACAGATCGTCCAATTGGAACGGGACATCCCAGCTATCGGCGTAAATGAGGGCCCCTGCCAGAAAAACGGCCAGGGCATGAAAACGGGTAAAGTTTATTTTATGATTCTGCGGACGCATCGTTTATGTAAAATTACCGCTTCCGACCGGATTTTTCTTGCATAAGAAGTTCCGAAGATTTTTGAAAATGCCACACGGCGGCCGTCTCATCACCGAGACTGCGATAATTTTTCCCTAAATCATTATAAATAGCACTGTCTTGAGGGTCAAGCTTTAAGGCCGTTTCATATTGGCGGATCGCCGCAGAAAAATCATTCTTTTGCTCATAGCCGCGCGCCATATCAAGATGAATTCCCTTGTCCAACCCCAAATAATAATCACGCACCGAAGGAATCAAGGGCTTTTGCAAATACCCATCGATAATGTGCAAGGCCTGCTGGTAAGAAGCGATCGCTTGATCCATCTGCCCGTTAAAATAATAGGCGTTGGCCAGCAGAAGATAAACCCGCGCCATCTTTTTTTCATACTGCGTTGTCCTCTCAAAAAGCGGTACCTCGCCCCGCCAATACGTATTCTGCCGCGCCGTGGCAGCCATCAGGACAATGACCAGGACTGCTAAAAAAATCCTCTGCTGTTCTTTCTCTTTTAAAAAAGATTTAAAGGGTCGTTCCAAGGCCGCAAAAATAAAAATAAAAAACCCGGCCATCGGCAGATACAAAAAATGCTCTGCCGTTGAAATATGCGAATATTCGATGATCAAAGGCACAATGTTCAAGGTCGGCAAAAGAAAGATCCCAAACCATCCCAGGCCAAAAATGATCTTTTGCTTATCATCGGACGCGGCCCGTACGACCACTCCGGCGATAACCAACGCAACGCACAAAAAAACGATAGGGGTCAGCCAGGATGAAGCCAAGACATCGACGCTACGGTAATAATGCAGCCCCAGCGGCAGCAGCAATAATTGCCCATACATGAGGATCGTCTGCGGGATCGATAAGATCCGCAGCCACAGTTCCAAAGGATTGACAAAAAGGTTTGAGAGCGCCCCTCCGGCGAGCGAGCCGCGCAAAAAGACATAAGCGGTACTGACCAGGACAAAGGTGGTCGCCGCGGCATACCGCTTGCCCCCTGCCCGTTCCTTGGCCGGATGAGGGAAACACCACTCATAAAAGATTAAAAATACCGGGAACACGATCATCTGCTCCTTGGCTAAAAGAGCCAAAATAAAAAAGAGAACGGAACAAACATACGCTAGAAAGACTGCTGTCTTGCTATGCCGGGCTGACACATAGAGATAAAAACTTGTTAAAACAAAAAATCCGGACAACAGATTTGATATCCCGGAGATACAGGCCACCGCCTCTGTCTGGATGGGATGGACCAGAAAAAAGACCGCGCCCAAGACCGGCATGTATCCTTTTTGAAATATCCGCGAAAGAATCCTGAAAAGCAAGAAGGCATTTCCGATGTGAATCAGGATATTGAGAAAATGATAGCCGTGCGCATCAAAACCAAATGCGGCATATTCTAGACGATAAACCACTTCCAAAAGAGGCCGGTGATAAAGATTAATCAGCGACGACGCAGGGGCCAGCCAGAACGGCTCCACGAAAACTGACCAGAGATTGCGCAGGTCGGCAATGTGCGGATTATAGACGATAAAGACAACATCATCATGGACAAAAGGGTGCCGGATGGCATTGCCGTACGCGAGGAACCCTAATATGATAAACAAAAAGAGGATTTGGAACGATTGAGAAAAATGTTGCTGAATTCTATCTAAAATTTCTTTAATTCCTTTTTTAATTTCTCAATGGTATTTTGTAGCGCGGCATACTGCTCGTCGATGTTGGCCAGGATCGCGGGGATCTGTCCCCCTTCTTTCTCCTCCGAGACTTTCTCAAGTTGCGCAAAATACGCGTAAATCTTTTTGGCAGAGATGTTGCTCGAGGCCCCTTTCAGCGAATGAGCGATATTTCTCAGCTGCTCAAAATCTTTTTGAGCCACAAGCCCGTCAAGCAGCTTTCTCTTCTCTGCATAGTCTTCTTGGAAAATTTCCAATAATTCAAAAAAGAGTTCCTGGTCATCCTGGACCCTCTCTAAAACTTCTTTAAGATCAATAATGTCATTACTCATGCTGGACTTCCTTTCTTCATAATAGTCTCAATGGTTTCGTACAGATTCTCCCGGTCAATGGGCTTAGGGACATAACCGTCCATGCCCACATCCAAACATTTCTTTTTATCTTCATTCATCGCCCGCGCCGTTAAAGCAATGATGGGAATGCGCCGGCCGGTTTTCTTTTCAGCATCGCGGATTTTTCTGGTTGTCTCAAATCCATCCAGGACCGGCATCTGGGCATCCATCAAAATCACATCAAAATTTTCTTTGGCCAGCAAATCCAAAACTTTCTGCCCGTCGTCCACGGCCTTGACCAACCAACCTTTTTTTTCCAAAAGTTTAACGGCAATCTTTTGATTCACGATGTTATCTTCCGCCAGCAGAATAGAAATTTGCCCTACCGCCCCGGCCACAACACTGCCGGCCGATTTTTTAAAACTGACTGCGGGCACGGAGACCTCTTCTCTTTTTTGAATCGTTTTAAATTTCGCCGTGAAATAAAAAGTACTGCCCTTCATGTCTTCGCTTTCCACCCAAATCTTGCCGCCCATCATCTCGACCAATTTTTTGCAGATCGCCAGCCCTAGACCCGTGCCTCCGAAACGCCGGGTCGTGGATTCATCCGCTTGCGTAAAAACATTGAAAAGAATGCCTTGTTTGTCCTTAGGGATCCCGATCCCTTCATCTCTCACGGAAAATAAAAGTTCACAATCCTTTTCCGACGACGCATGACATTTCACCTTGACCTGGACGTGTCCTTTAAAAGTAAACTTGATCGCATTGTTGATCAAATTCACCAGGATCTGTCTTACCCGCAGCGGATCTCCGACCAAGACCGGAGGGATCTCTTTCTCCACCTCCCAAATGATCTCAAGGGTCTTCTTGGCCGCCAGAACGGAAAGGCCTTTGCAGACGCTCTTGACGATGTTCTCGACGTTCAGTTCGATCATTTCCAGATTGATCTTGCCGGCCTCCACGCGCGAGAGGTCCAGAATGTCATTGAGCAGGCTCAATAAATTATCCGCCGCATCTTTGGCGGTCTTTAAATTTTCTCTTTGCTCATCGGCTAATTCGGTATCGAGCGTGATATCCAACATCCCCATAACGGTATTCATCGGCGTGCGCACTTCGTGCGACATATTGGCCAAGAATAAACTCTTGGATTTGTTGGCTTCCTCGGCAGAATGCTTGGCCTGGACCAGCATGTGCCGCATTTTTTTCTGCTCGGTGATCTCCTGCATGACCCCCACCGAGCCGATGATGTTATTGGAAGAATCTTTCAAAATATTCACGGATAACGATATGTCGATCAATTCCCCGTTCTTTTTAAAGATCTTTGTTTCAAAATGCTGCTGCGATCCTTTTTTGCGGATATTGGCCGCCCGGATCTTTTTCCACTCTTCTTCCGGATACAGCGAGCTCACCGGCTTAAGATACAAACCTTCCTTATCTTTCTGCAGAAGTTCTTCGGCAAACTTGTTCCACAGGACAATACGCTCCTGTTCATCCGTCAGCGTGATAGCCGCCGGCGAGTTGTCCAAAATGACCCGGACCTTATTTTCCGATTCTTTGATCCTTTGTTCGGCGATTTTTTGTTTGGTGATATCGCGCAAGATGCTGATGGAGCCCGCAATATTGCCGTAGACATCCTTGATCGCGGAGATGGACATGCTCACATCCAGCACGGTCCGGTCTTTCTTATACGCCTGTGTCTCAATGTCCACCAGAATTCCCGTCGGGGTCATGCGGTAAGTGCGGATGCGCTGCCATTCTTTCGAAGGATGCAGCTCGGATAAATTTTTATTAAAGAGGTCCTCTTTAGTCATGGAAAGGACTTTTTCGGCGAAAGGATTCCAGGCAATAATCTTTTCTTCTTTATCGGTGACGACAATGGCGACCGCCGAATTGGTAAAAACGGTCTTGAACAATTCTTTGGATTCCGCGAGATCTCTCTCTATCTTTTTATGGATGGTCGCGTTTTGGACGATACCGTCGACCCATTCCGGTTTGCCGCGGCCTTCTTTGAGCAAGGTCCCGGACAAAGAACACCGCAG
>Ga0155339_158_pt3 | contig 21910 bp, 21 predicted proteins | sample RifCSPhighO2_02_FD_106307 | JGI IMG/M metagenome (GOLD analysis project Ga0155339, IMG submission 106307) | Omnitrophica WOR_2 bacterium RIFCSPHIGHO2_02_FULL_48_11 | reverse complement strand
GCGATATCTACCACCAAAAGCGGCCGTTTTTCATACGAGACCCTGCCGATATACGAAATGAGCTTTGTATCCTGCTGGATGCCGTAACGGGAGCGGAATACCCCCTTGGCGATCTTCAAAGGATCAAAATCATTCATATCATTGCCGTTATAAATCACATTCAGCCGTTGAGAGAACCGGCCGTTGATGTCAGCGGCCTTATATTTCCCCAAAACATGATCTTTTAAATAATAACTGATACAAACACGGCGATCTAAGCTAGGCAGATAAGGGATGACCTCATCGGTAGTCCCTCCAAATTTTTCTACATGCAGCAAATCAAGGATCTTAATATCAGGAAAATCCGTTTTTAAACGATTCGTCGCTTTATAACCTTGCGCGGAATTGGAAATAAGCACGATCTTGATCTTTAAGGTTCTTCCAACCTGTCTCAAATAAAAATAATATTCGTCCATATTGGCATTGTCCGGGTCCCTTAATTTGGGAGACAGTAGGTAGGTGCTTTCGAACAATTTCAAAAGATTCTCGCACCAGCGATTATATTCTCCCCGGGAACCTAAAAGATGAAAACGATACCCTTGATCCGACAAGCCTTTAACAATATCCCCGGTAACTTTTTCAGAACCGCCGACAACAAGCTCCGGGATCAAGCAAAGGACATCAATTTTACTGTCACCCTTAGCAATTCTTGCCTTTGCCTCATTCAATTTTATCTGAAAATATAGCTTTTTAAAAAACCTAAAAAATGGTCGAAAAACCCCCTTTATTCCCGAGACACAAAGTGCCGATCCAAAATATAACCCGATCTCTAATGACAGCCGGCATAACTTGATAAAAACTTGCAGGGAAATTTGCAGCGTGAACAGCAGCCCTTTTTTACTCCACCACAATTGCCTTAGAAATGATTCAGTGGGAGGAATGATGCGGGCCAGTTGTCCATGACCCTTACAGTAACGGACCACGTCCTCCATAAGCGATATCTGGACCAGGTCATTGAACTCAACCTTCCCCGGAAAGGCAAGCGTTGTCCCTAGGGGTTTCCGGCAATGAATTAAGGAAAACTTTTCAATAGCCCGGACCCAAAACGCATAGGTCTGGGCCGGGATAAATCTATTATTAAATTCACCTATGGAACTGTATACCTTTTTCGAAAACATGAAACACGGACTGATCCGGTACATATTGAGGATATTCTCATATGTTGGGAGATTAATTTCCTCCTTACGCTGACTGTTTAGGTGATGGACATAAAAATCGCTGTAAACAAACTGCCCCCCCTTATTGGCCTGCAAAGTTCTTAACAATTCTTCAACAGCGTTTTCAGAAAGCCGCTCGGCATAAGTGATGGGCACAAGATAATCCCCGCTGGATTCATTGATGCCCTTGTTCCAGGAAAACGCCTTTCCTAAATTCTTGATATTATTGATGCACTTGACCCTCGCATCATGGTATTGCCTGATCACCTCAGAGGTCTGGTCCCTCGAGGCGTCATTAACAATAACCAGCTCGATATTGGCATAGGTCTGTTTTAAACAGCTTTCAATGGCGTCTTTGAGATGCTTTTCGCCATTACAGACATATAAAATGATGCTGACTTTAGAATCCATTTTTATTCTTCCACTCTGCGCTTGATAAAATAATAAATAACCACTGCCATGACCAATAAAGACAAAACAGTCAGATCCAATACCCCAAGACGGTTTGCCAAGGTTTTTTGAAACGCCCAGGAACTGAATGCACCCAAAACAAAAATCGATATGAAATTAAACCTTTGTAATCCGATCTTACTCAAAATAAAATAGGATACCGAGAGTTTAATAATCTGCTTGGTATAAAACCAGGGGTCCAGCACATAATATCTCGGCGTCTCGCGAACCTTTCTTAAGTAGAGATTAATTCTTTTCTCAAGCTGCAGCAATTGACAACGTTCCCGGATCGCCTTTGCGGCTGGCGGGATCACCCTAGCGATGTCACTGGGCTTGATGAATTTGACGTTGGGCATTGCAGAGATTTCTTGCAGAAGGCCCTCTATTTTGGCAATCATGTCGTCATCAATTTCCCATGAATGATAAGCAAACTGCATCAACACCGGCTGACTCACAGACTCCAGCTCTTTAATAAGTCTGCGGAACTTATCAATCTCCCAATCCCAATAACAGGCACCGATTAAACAGAGATCTGGGACAACGATTGTATCCTCATCACAGGGGACATAGCGAAAACCCTGCTCTTTTAAAATTCTTAAAACAGCAGGGTCATAGGAGTTCCATGGAAAGATGAACGATTTCAATTTTACCCCGAAAATGTTCTCTAAATATTTCTGCCCTTTGACCACCTTGTCTCTTTGCTCTTCCTCCGGGAGTCCGCTCAACTCACTGTACCCCTCGGTATGGGCCGGATCATAGGGAGCCCACCGACGATTAATGCCCTGATAATATTGTCCTTCCGTTATTTTTTCCGTCTTACCGGGGCGAAACCGGTTGGTCTGGTGCGTATAACCATGCTGGGCAATCTCAATCAATCCTTTGGCATGATATTCTTTCAAGAGATGCACCACGGCCGGATTTTCTTCCAAGAGATGGGTATTTTGAGAACTTGTAACATGCGGGTCTTCAACATTGTTCGGGATAACCGCCAAGACCTGCGGGGCTTTATACCGCTCAAACAATTCCAAGACACGCCGCTCCTTAGCGGGATCGCTCAAGGCTCCCGGGTCATCATTGCGTAGCAATATATAAATTGTCGAAGCCATGATTATTTATTTTCGTGAAATTCCCAACCGATCTCCGGCAGGAATACTTCCCCCGCCATCCCGCGCCAATTGTGTTTTTCCAGCGTAAACACATCCTGATTGCGGATGACATACGGATGAATAAGGTCTTTGTCCCAGATCGAGACCTTGACCAAATAAACACCCGGGGCGAGGTTGATCTTTCCAAGGTTCACAAATATCATCCCTTTTCCTTGAACACTATTAAGCGAAAGCTTGTTCTGATCCGACCTGGATGAAAAACATAAAACACCGTCCGAACGCAAAACCTCAAGGATAAAAATGGGCTGATCGATCTTTTCATGGGCCTCAAAATAAATGTCCATAGTGATCTTTTCACCGATGAAGAATTTATTACGGATGGAATCATTACAATTTAAACTTAGGTCGGTGATTGAGATCAAAGGCTGTTCGACAACCTTCACCCGGCCGCCTTGATTAAGGACCTTGCGCTTCAGTTCCTCCTCTTGAGCGTCATTCATCAGCTCTTTGTAGTAAGGGACCACTTTTTCCGTAGGCCCGTCCTTGGCCATGGCCCCGCCTTCCAGTAAAATGGTCCGTTTGCACAGGCTTTGAATCAGCGACATGTCATGCGAGACCAGAACGATCGTTGCCCCGGAAGCCATCAATTCCCGCATTTTTTGTGCGCACTTGGCATGAAACGCCATGTCGCCCACCGACAAAACCTCATCAACCAGCAGAATTTCAGGATCCATATGAGCCGCGACCGAAAAGCCCAGACGGGAGTACATCCCGGAGGAATACCGCTTCACCGGAGTATCAATGAATGGAGCAACCCCGGAGAATTCAACGATCTCATCAAATTTCTTGTCGATTTCCCGGCGGCGCATACCCAGGATCGTTCCATTTAAATACACATTTTCCCGGCCGGTCAATTCCGGGTGAAACCCGGCGGTAACTTCAATGAGCGCGGAAAGGCGTCCGTTGATCTTTATTTCCCCCTTCGTGGGATACATGATCTTTGATAACAATTTTAGAATCGTGCTTTTACCGGCCCCGTTCGGTCCCACGATACCGACAACTTCTCCTTTGGTGATCCGAAAATCAACATTCTTAAGCGCCCAGAACTCCTGTTCCTCCAAAGGACGATCTGACCCATTACTGGAGACCTTGCGAAAAAAAGCAGGGATCGCATCACGTAGCGAGTTGAGCTTTTCTCCCTTTTTAAATTTCTTCCAAACGCTATTGAATTCAATAACTGACATGAGCAGGATTCTCCTAGTTAAACGTATTCGGCAAAAACTGATTCTTGTTTATGAAAAATCACTATACCAAAATAAAAAATTACTAACGAAACAAAACCGGCATAACCTAACCACAAAAAATCTGGAGCTTGTTTCAGCACAACGACATGATTGATGGACTCTAAAAGACTTCCAATAGGATTCAGCAACAATAATTGCTTCCAATTCCCAAATTGGTCTGCTGAATAGAAAACCGGAGTATAAAAAATCCCAAACATGAGAATAATTTCCACTATATATTTAATATCTCTGAAGAATAAATTGCTGGATGAAAGAAAAAGCCCTAAACCCACTGTCAGCAAGACGAGTGAGAGTACAATCAGCGGCAGCCATAGCATATAGATGCTGACACCCAATTTTAAAAAGGTTAAAATAACAGACAACGCGGCAACGGATACACAAAAATCAAGAAAGCAGGCAAAAACAGCGGCTAAGGGAAGGACCGCCTTGGGGAAATATATTTTCGTCACAAGGTCCCGGTTGCCAACGAGGCTCTGCACCGAAAACCGTATCGAGCTGATAAAAAAAGTCCACGGCAAAACTTTTACTGCAATCGACACAATGCTGAGCGTCTCAACATACTCACCGGAGACAACCGCCATAGCCTTGCGGATGAGAACACCAGCGGAAATCGCCACTATCGGCATAAAGATAGCCCAGACAAACCCCATGGCCGCCTGCTTATAGCGGATACGGATATCCCTGAGGATGAGCATCCATAACAGATCGCGGTATTGAAAGATTTCTTTTATCATTTGTATCATCTTGTGGCCTCTATTTTTACATGTTCCATTTTTTCTTGAAATATTGCACCGTCTTCTTTAACCCTTCTTCAAAACTGACCATCGGCTTGTAACCTATTTTTTTCTTGATCTTGCTGATGTCTGCGTTGGTCCGAAAGACATCGCCGGCCCGGATGGGCAAAAGCTTTGGTTTTACATTTTTGCCGAGAATACGGTTCAAAATACTGACTAGCTCCAATACCGTATTGTCCTTTCCGTTAGCGACATTGAAAATCTCGTGCTTAATGCCCGGAGTTGTCGCTGATAGGAAATTGGCGGAAATGACGTTTTCAATATAAGTAAAATCACGCGATTGTTTTCCGTTACCAAAAATCGGCGGCGGTTCATCCCTTAATATACAATGAATAAATTTCGGAACAACGACCGCATATTCGTCATCCAGGGATTGCTTGGGGCCGAAGACATTAAAATATCGCAGGCAGACCGTTTCGACGTTAAAAAATTCCGAGAAAATGCGGCAATAGTATTCTCCCGTCAACTTGCTTAAGGCGTAGGGAGAGATGAGAAGCGGCAAGGCCGTCTCCGACTCCGGGAATTTATCCGTGTCCCCGTAAACCGAACTTGAAGAAGCGAAGACAAACCGTTTGATTTTATTTTTTGAAGCGGCCTGCAGCATATAAAGAATACCATTGATGTTCACATCATTGTAACTTTCCGGATCTTTCATCGATTTGGGGACCGAGCGCAAAGCCGCCTGATGCAGAACATAATCCATTCCCTGGCAGGCCTGGTCACCAATAGCTTTATCTCGGATATCCCCTCGGATAAGTTCAAATTTTGTCTTACCCAGACCTTTGGCGAATTCCAAATTTTCTTCTGTGCCGGAACAAAAATTATCCAGGACCCTGACAAAGTGTCCTTTGGAAATCAGGTGCTCGGCGATATTGGATCCGATAAAGCCTGCTCCCCCAGTGATTAAAAATTTACTCATTATTGGTCCTTTCTTAAGTTATGTCACACGTTACAAAGTCACATGGTCACATGTGATCTTAGATTTTTTGCATGTGACGTTGTGACCCTGTGACTTTGTGACCTTATAGGTATCTATAAATATACTCCGGCAGGTGATACTCGATGTTTGTCAGGACATGGCCAAGCAGTTTGGAGTGAGCCTGATTGAGCAGTTCCGTGGCTCGTTTGACGATTCCGCGTTGGGTTCGACCGGCCTGGATGACCAGAAGGACTCCATCAACCTGCGAACCGACAATCCCGGAATCAGTAACGGATACAATCGGCGGGGTATCGATGAGCACATAATCGAATTTGGTTCTCATCGTGGTAAGCAAATTTTTCATTATTTCTGAATCTAAAAGTTCGGCGGGATTTTCTGGAACTGTGCCGGAAGCGATGAATGTCAAATTCTCGACATCAATATTGAACATGACATCAGCCACGTCCGCTTCCCCTTTCAAAACTTCGGTCAAACCAATTTTCTGATTTACCCCCAGGTACTTTGCCATCCGGCCGCGTCTTAAGTCGGCGTCGATCAATAGAACTTTCAACTTTTGCGCTGACTGAGCGATGGCCATCGCTAAATTAAGGGTCGTCACGGTTTTCCCCTCTGAATGCACCGAGCTGGTCACCACGATAATGCGCGGCGATTTTCCTTTGTTCATAGACAATAAATTCGTTCTTAAAATCTTATACTGCTCGGTAATGACCGCCTTGGGGTCAAAATAGGTTACGATCCGCGGGTCAACATTGGAATTCCCGATCTTTTTAATGACCATTTGTTCGCGTTCTTTAATACGCCCGATCTTGTCCAGGCGTTCCAGACGTACTTCCGTCGCTTTCTTAAGTGCATCAGTGATTTTACCCATGGAGCATCCTTTCCTAAAATTATTGGGAATTGGCCAATAATTGTCTTTTCAGTTTTTCTATTTCTTGACTTAAATCGATATATTGGTCGACCAGCTTCTTATTCGTTGCGTTAAGCTCGTTGATCTTGGAGCGCAACAGGCCGCTTTCGATAGAAACGTCCGTGACGTCTGATTGCACCTTGCTCACAATGGTATTTACCTGCTGAATTTTTCCGTCCAATTCTTTCTTGCTGTCCAAGTTGAGCGTCTTAACTTGTGAAACCAGGCTCTCGATCTGGTTCACTTTTCCCCGCTGGCTCCCGGTTGTCTTGGAAAGGGTCGCCATGGAGCTTCTGATTTTATTCAATTCGTAGAGGACTTTGACGTTCAATACCATGAACATGACCCCTAAACTTATCACCACGACAAATAGGACATTTATCGAAATGGATTTGGCCGGCGCGTCCGAATTGACCGATCTGGGATCCTCTTCTGCAATCGAAGGTTGTGTCCCCAAGGGAATCGCGGAGTCATGGGAAGCCGCCAAGATTTTTTCTTTTCTTTCGTCTTTAATTTGCTCCAAGGCCCTTAGAATTTTGCTCATCTTTGCCTCGCTCTTTTAAAAACTTAATTGAGATTAAGATTAGACTGTTCTTTAAAAATTTCGATCCGCTTGGCCAATAATTTGCCTTCGCGGTAAACCTCGTCAAAAAGGTCCCCGCGCAAATAGTTATACTCACGGGCAATGTTGAGAGTCGAGATGGTCGAAGCCACCGACTCCACCGCATGGTCCAGAGAATCATTCAACTCTTCTTTGGAATAAGATTTTGTTCCCCGCGCGATATTATTGGGAATGGATAAGGCCGACTCCTTCACCTGTTGATCGAGCGGCGAATCATTCTTTTCGGGAAAATACTGCGTCACATTGGAAATGACGTTGAAATACGCGATCGCTTTTTTCCAAAGATCAAGAACTTCAAAACGGTGATCCTGTTTGAGCTGCAATGCCGTATTGACTTTACATTTTGTGATATCCATTAGCCACCCACTTTTTCTTTTTCATACTGGTCCATTTTGTGCAGTGTCCGCTGAGCCGCTCCCTTGCCGATTTGCATAAGGGGAGACTCCCGGACGACTTCCTGCATGAGATTTTCATCAATCACGTCTTTTTCGTAAATAAATCCGTTCAAAAGAGCACTGTCGCAGATCTGATTGATCAGCCGCGGAACTCCCTGCGAAAACTGATAAATCAAATTTAAAGCTCCTTCAGTGAAATATTGCCGCTCGCTGTCGCTGGCGATACGCAACCGGTGCAGGACATAATCCTTGGCATCTTTTTCATCTAACGCCGTTAAATGAAAAAAGACAGCGATCCGCTGGCGCAGTTGCTCTAATTCCGGCAGGGCCAATTTCTTTTTTAGCTCCGGTTGTCCTAAGAAAATAATTTGGATAAGTTTTTCGCTTTCCGTTTCCAAATTAGAAAGCAGGCGAACCTCTTCCAGGACCGAAGGTTTTAAGTTCTGCGCCTCGTCGATGATCAAAACGACATTATGGTCGTTGCGCAACTGTTCGATGAGGTAATGATTAAGCTGGGAGAGCAGCTTGGCTTTCGAGCCGCTGGTATAAGGCACGTCAAACTCGTCCAACACCGTGCTGAGCAGATCTTTTCCGCTGATATGGGTATTTGTGATGAGTGCGGTCTGGGTCCGGTTATCGAGCTTATTAAGCAGAGTCCGACAGACCGTGGTTTTACCGGAACCGATCTCCCCGGTAATCACGACGAACCCTTTGCGCTCTTCAATGGCGTAGATCAAAGTGCTGAGGGCTTCCGTATGTTTGGCGCTTTGATAAAAGAAACGCGAGTTCGGTGTCAGGGTAAAGGGTGATTCTTTAAATCCGAAAAATTTATGATACATGGGGCTCCTTTGGGCCTATTTGATAAAATTGATAACGGCCATGGTCATGACGATCACAAAAACGCCGACGACAACGGTCAGCCCATATAACCAGTGTTCTTTTTCCGCTTCTTGCCGCACGGTATCTTCCGTTGTAATTTTGGAAATGGCGCCCAAAAGCGGTACGCCTAAATATTCTTTGGCTTCTTCCACGTCTATAAAAGACTGGTCAAGCAATTCGGCGCCGAATACCAATCCGATCCCCGAGATAACGCCGAAAAATAACCCGACAAAAGCAATGACCATTTTGTTGGGTTTAGCGGGCTTCAGGGGAACTCGCGGCGGATCCAGGACCGTATACTTTGTTCCTTCCTTAGACGATTGCAGGCGTTGGGTGATCCTGGCTGTTTCCAATCGCTGCAGCAGCATATTATAAATTCCGTCATTAACTTTCACATCCCGCGCCATGACATTGTCGAGCCTATCGATCAGCATGACCTTATAAATATCGTCCTGTGCTTCCTCCCCCGGAGTAAGCGAGGCCGGAACATTGGAAGACGTCTTGGACGATTTTGTTTCCAGGCCGTCCAAGGCTTTTTTGATTTCGTCCACAATAGGTGCGGTTGTTTGTACCCCCAGACTGATATTTTCGGTATACTCTAAATCTTCTTCCTGCAGCTCTTTCTTCTTGGCATCGATGCGTTCGCGTAAACGCCTAACATCCGGATGTTTATCGGTGGAATCCACCAAAAGGGCCTTGAGCTGATCTTGCAAGGCGACGATTTCGGCCGATTTAATTTTTCCTTTATAAATCTTCAGCTGCTCCTCGATAAATTTGATGGCATCTTCGGTTTCTTTGTTTTGCGCTGCCACGTTGCGCCCGACAAAGATATCCAGGATGTTTTGAACAACTGCCTGCGTCATCTGCGGGTCTCGTCCCATAAAGGAAAGCTCAATAATATTCCCTCCTTTAAGTCGGATGGAAATACGATCTCTTAACTCATCAACCAACTGCTCGTAACCTTCTTTGTCTTTCACATCAGCATCGAGTCTGAGGCGCTTGACCAGCTCGGTGAGACTGTTCCAGCCTAAGATCGACTCACGGATCGTGGTCATGCGCTGACTCACGGTTGTCGAAACAGCCAAACGATCAAAAAGCGGGTTATCGGTCTTGCCTTCTTCCACCAGAATAGTCGAAGAGGACGTATATTCCTTAGGCAGCAGCAGTCCCGTGCAGATCCCGAAGACTAACCCGATGAAGCTGGGGATAATCAGGACCTCTTTACGCCGGAAAAATATTTTCAAATAATTCAATATGGGTAGGCCACCTTCATTTAATTCCAACATTTATCATCCTTTCGTTTGCCTCATAAGAAAATTTTTTCTTTGGTGAGGCTAACCTCAATAAAATTAAAATGGCGCAATAACTGTTCGGCCCGTTCCCGCCGCCGCGGAAACAGGTTGCGTGACCGGGCTGATGGCCCGCATTGTCTTTGCTAAGAAAGTCGGCGGCACGTACAAAGTGTCGCCTGGCTTCATCACAAGATTCTCGCGCAAATCGCCCTGATAAAGCAGCGCCTCTACGTCAACATTCCGTTGTTCGGCGTTTCCCAACTCCGAAGGGGTGATCACCAGGCTTCTTTTGCTCGCCGCAGTCAAAAGCGGCAATCTAGCCTCCATAAGCGCCTCGCGTACAGTAATCGTATCCCCGCGCATAAATATTTTTCCGGGGGCCCCGACCTCACCCACCACATAGACAATTTTGCTGTTATATCCGACGATTTTGACAGTTACCTCGGGTGAAATAATATATTCAGAAAGTTTTTGCACCACAAAATCTTTCACTTCATCTTTCGTGAAGCCTTCAATTTTAACATCACCGATGAATTCATACTGAATATTTCCTTCATTATTAATAATGTATTGTCCGCTGACCTCGGGGTGACGCATGACACTGATTTCGATCACATCATCCTCCCCTAATGTATAGCGGCTGTTGGTTTCTGCTGCACCGGCCGGTAGTGGGACAATACTCTCCAACGGGATAGGTTCTGCGCGTTTGACATTTTCATTTGAGGGCGCGGCACCGCTTTCCAAGGCAGCGACTTCTGCCGCAGCTACTTCCGCAGGACTTAAATTGATTTCGGCAGGACTTACGTTTGCAGGACTGATACTGGCGGCGTCAACATTTGCTGCCACCGTAGCCTCTTCCTGGCCCAGAGCCACGTAAGAGGTATAAAACACAACACAGCACAAAATAAAAGTAATCAATAACCATCGATCTAATCGTATCTTCATAGCATTCTTCTCCTTAATATAATATTTGCCATCTCCATTATGCAGCCTCAAAAACAGCTTCATGGAATTGACGTATTTGGACGATATCGTCTTCTTCATAAACACGCCATCCCCGCCAATCGCGTTTCGGCTTCTTAATCTTTCCGACCTTTTCCCAACGGGCAAGGGTTTTCGAACTCACCCCCAGGATTTCTGAGACCTCCGTGATTGTCATCCTTTTTTTCACGTCTAATCCTCCTTTTGTCACTACTTCTGAAATTTGCATATGCATCCCCCAAGATTTTGTAAGTTTAAAGTATGTACCCTTAGTACAGCAATTACCATGCCATTCCCGGACAATGTACCGTAGTTATTTTTACAGGATTATAACTCATTGTAAAATATACATTTATGTCAAGATAATTAATCGATTGAAAATCTGATTTTAAGACCATTTTTCTCAGCATGTTTAAAAGAATGAACATGTTTGTCTATGACATACTAGGACAATTATGGAACCCGTAATATAGCATAAGGTTAGAAATATGTCCATTTTTTACATCATTGTCCTGGTTTAACCTGGCATGGGTGGGTCAAGAAAAAATTATTGACATTTTGAATAATATGGTATACTTCTTGCTACATATGAAGATCAATATCTCAACACAACAGGTCCAAAAACAGATCCTTGCCCCGGCTGTACAGCAGTCTATTGAGATCTTGCTGCTTCCCCTTCAGGACCTGCACCTTACGATTGAGCAGGAATTGCAAAGCAATCCCCTTTTGGAACTGGACGAAAGCCATCCAGAGACCGCAGAACTCCCTTGGAGCGAAAAATTTATACAGCAAATAAAGCATTACGAAAAGGCTAACTCTTCTGATTATTCTTCGCAAGAGGCAGGCGATGACCTGCCGGAGGAGAGTCCCCTGAAGCGTGAAATCAGTTTAGAAGAAAATCTCCTTCGGCAGCTGCGGATAGAAACATCCAATCTCCTGGAGTTAAAAATCGGCGAATTTATTATCGGCAATCTGGATGAGGATGGTTATCTCAAGTTAAGCCCAACCGACATCGCCCAGGCCTTCAGCCTGACGGATACGGTCCTGGTGGAACGTGTCCTGCAGATCATTCATGGATTCGAACCGATAGGAGTTGCCGCATGCACACTGCAAGAGTGCCTCTTAACGCAAGCTGAAATCAAATATAACGGCACACAGCCGCTCGTTTCACAGATCATCCAAGGATATTTAAAAGAAATCAGCCAGAAAAAACTCACTGAGGTTGCCAAGAAATTAAATGTTTCGCATGCGGAAGTTGCGGAGGCGATCAAGATCATTGCCGCCATAGACCCCAAACCGGCACGGAATTATCGCCCCATCGACCCGACCATTTTCATTAAGCCTGATGTCGTGATCACCAAGGATGAAGATGTTCTGGAAGTGACGGTAAGCCAGGAAGGTACGCCCCGCTTACGGATCAACCCGCTCTACCGCGCGATGCTTAATCAACCGCATCTCAGCGAAGAAGAAAGAAATTTTATCCGCGAAAAACTTAAAAACGCGCTACAGTTTATCAAGAGCATCGAACAACGTGGACAGACGCTCAAAGCCATTACCTATTATATTTTGGACAAACAAAAAGCATTTTTCGAACAAGGCCCCAAAGCCCTGGTGCCGATGACGCTCAAAAACATTGCCGCTTCCTTAAACCGCAATGAATCGACCATCAGCCGCGCGATAAGCCACAAATACATCGATACTCCCCAGGGGATATTCCCTTTCAAATTCTTCTTTTCCCAAGGGATCGGCGAAGAGGCGGTCAATGGAGAGATTTGTTCACGCAGTGTTAAGGAAGAGATCAAAGAGATTGTCGAAGGGGAAAATAAATATTCCCCGCTTTCCGATCACGACATTCAAATGCTGCTCGAAAAACGAGGCATGCATGTGGCTCGACGCACCATCAGCAAATACCGGCAAGTTTTAAATATCCTTCCCTCCCACCTGCGAAAAGGATAAGCACCTTACCTTAAAAAACTACGGGCTCTTGCGTTCAAAATCATCCTGCAAACGGATAATATCATTTTCCGACAAATAGTCACCGCAGGCCACTTCAATAAAAACCAGATTCGCTTTCCCGGTGTTCCCGATCCGGTGGACCGTTTCCAGCGGGACATCAATGACCATCCCGGGTTCAACGGGAATCTCTTTCTTGCCGATGACCGCGATCCCTTGGCCGGCGACAATGATCCATTTTTCAGAGCGCCGTAAATGTTTTTGCAAGCTCAGGCGCGCCCCCGGCTTGACCTGGACTCTTTTAACCCAGACGCCGGGTTCCTGAAAAAGTTTAAAATAATTTCCCCAGGGCCGCTCCACAAAACTGGCGGTTTCTTGGTTTAAGGTTTTCTCGTCCATTTTTTCCCTTTCTATAAATGCTTCTTTATGGCGGTTAAAATGGCCTCGGATCTCGCCTGATCCCCAAAGACCCCCACGCGGATTTTAATTTTAGAGGATCGCTCGGTCAGGGCTTCGATGGTAACATGGACATCTTTTCCATCCGAGTAGGCTGACCGGAGCTTAGCATTATGTTTATCTTTGTGGTCTTGGGTGACCGCCAGGTCCAATTGTTTCAAACCCCTTAAGGCGGCCCGGTGAGCCCGCGCCACCGAGGCGTCAACGTTATATTCCAAGTCACCGTTGATCCAGGCAAACGTGCCGGCTCCGGCGGCTGCCCCGATGAGCAGAGGGACACACCCGCCTTGGCTGATCACCGCCCCAAAAAGCAAGAAAGCAATGCCCCATTGCCTCACTGTGCTAATCATGGCTTCTCCCTTTTTTCGTATTAAAAAATTCTTTTATTTTTTTTAAAAGGACATCCAAGGCTTTCTGTGTGTGGACCCCGGAAATAAAAAATGACTCCAAATCCGCCGGCGGAAAATAAATCCCCTGAGAAAGCAAATACTGAAACAACTGCGCGTACAGTTCCTGATTCGAGGCCCCTTGTGCCTCAGCATAATTTTGTACCGGATCTTTTTGAAAGCGCAGACTCAGCATTGATTTATAGACGGAAAGATGCGCCGAAATATTGTTGTCTTTAAAATATTGATTGAGCGATTGGCTAAAATGTTCCGCCTTGCGGTTCAAAATTTCATAAAAAGCCGGCGTAAGCATCTTCAGCGTGGCTAAGCCGGAACGCATAACGACCGGATTGCCGGAAAATGTCCCGGCCTGATAAACACCGCCTAAAGGCGCCAGGCATTCCATGATCTCACGCCGGCCGCCGTACGCGCCGACCGGAAATCCGCCGCCGATGATCTTTCCCAAGCAGGTAAGGTCCGGCGTGATGCCGTACTCTACCTGTACCCCGCCGGGACGCATCCGAAACCCGGTAATGATTTCGTCTAAAATAAAAACAATATTGAATTTCTTTGTCAGCGCGCGCAGGCCCTGCAGAAATTCCTTTTGCGCCGGGATAACTCCCATATTCCCCGCGACCGGCTCAACGATCACACAGGCGATCTCATCTTTATACCGCGCTAATGTTTCTTCCGCTACTTGAAGGTCATTATAAGGCAGGCTCAGAGTGCCCTCGATATGGTTTCGAGTGATCCCCAGGCTCGAGGATTCTTTCAGCTTCGCGACACCGGAACCGGCCTTGATCAGAAGATCGTCAAAATGCCCGTGATAACAGCCGTCAAATTTGACCAGCATGGATTTTTTCGTAAAGCCGCGCGCCAGACGGATAGCGCTCATGGTGGCTTCGGTGCCGGAGTTTACAAAGCGCAACAGATCGATCGAAGGGACATGTTCCACGATATACTTGGCGATATCGATCTCTTCCCTGGTCGTTGTTCCGTAACTTATCCCTTTATTGATACGTTTGCGCCCGGCCAGAACCACATTGCGATGCGCATGACCGAGGATGAGCGAGCCCCAGCCGCAGCAGTAATCCGTGTAGCCGTTCCCGTCCACATCAAAGATTTTTGTTCCGCTGCCTGATTCGATGATCAGCGGATTGCCCCCGACGGAATTAAAGGCCCGCACCGGGCTGTTCACCCCGCCGACCATAACACTTTGAGCCTGCTGAAAAAATTTCTGGGAGTTAGCGTTTGTCATTCATCCATCTCAAGGCATCTTGCGCATGGTAAGAAATAATGATATCCGCACCGGCGCGCTTGATGGCGGTTAAACTTTCCAGAACGATCTGTTTTTCATCGATCCACTTTTTTTGCGCGGCGACTTTGATCATCGCGTATTCACCGCTGACACTGTACGCTGCAAGCGGCACGTTTAAATCGCGCCTGAGCAGAGCAATGATATCCAGATATGCCAGGGCCGGTTTGACCATCACCATATCCGCGCCTTCCGCGACATCCTGCCGGGCTTCTTTCAAGGCCTCGCGGGCGTTAGCATAATCCATTTGATATGATTTTCGATCGCCGGATTCCGGCGTGGAATGCGCCGCCTCCCGGAACGGCCCGTAAAAAGCCGAGGCATACTTCACGGCATACGAAAGGATGGCGATATTTTGAAAATTATTTTTATCCAAATCCTGGCGGATATGCGAAACCCGAAAATCCATCATGTCCGAGGGGGCCACGATATCGGCGCCGACTGCGGCGTGTGAAACCGCCACCTTCCCTAATATAGGTAAGGTTTTGTCGTTATCCACCGCGCCGTCCGCAATAATGCCGCAGTGTCCGTGATCGGTATAAGCGCATAAACATATATCCGTTATCACCAAAAATTTCGGGAAATTCTTCTTGATCGCTTTGACCGCCTTCTGCACGATACCGGTCGCCGCATAAGCCCCACTTCCCTGATTGTCCTTTTTATCTGGGACCCCAAAAAACAACCCGGCGCTGCCGCCCGCTTTCTGATACGACTCCACGGCTCTTAAAAGTTGGTCCGTGGAATAGCGGTAAATGCCGGGCATGGATTCGATCGCCTCTTGTTTTTTCGTGCCTTCCCTGACAAAAAACGGCTGGATCAATTGTTCTTTCACCAGGTGCGTCTCGCGCACCAAACGGCGGATGGACTCATGAGCCCGTAATCTGCGGAATCTATTCATAGACTAAAACCTCACTCTCGTAGCCGAATTGCTGCAACGCCTTTTGTGTGTACGGACCGCGGCATAAAATCTGCCAATGACGGGGTATTGTACCATAATCCTCCAGAAAATTCTGTACCGTTGAAGGACTGGTGAATAAAACTTTATCGATATTGTCCTTCGGCAGCTCCCGCCAATCCGGTTTGGTATTCTGATAGATGGTGACTTCTTTGATCTTCGCGCCCAATTTCGTCAATTCTTTCTTCAGGAAAGGATTGGACAGCGAGGACCGGGGAAACAAGAACTTTTTTCCTTTCAATTTATATTCGTCTTTGAGAATTTGCAAAAGGCCTTCACTCGTTTCAACCGCGGCGGTCACTTTAGGGGTAATATCATAAAAGCTCAGGGCCTCGGCGGTTTCTTTGCCGATCACCGCGAAGTCGACTTTTTTCAAACGGTCGATCGGGTAATGCAGTTTCTTAAGCTGCGCAAAAAAATACTGCACGGCAAAACGGCTGGTTAAAATAATCCAATCATACTGCAATAAATTGACCTTAAAAATTTTTATTTCCTCGGATTTAAGTTCAACTTCCGAGATCTGGATCATCGGAAACGGGATGATTCTGCCGAGGGACTTATATCTTTCCGGATGGGTCCCCGCATAAAGGATCGTTTCTCTGGCCGAACTTGCGGCCTGCCAGAATTTGACCACCTCGCCGACAATGATCAAGGCCGGCGGCTGCAGGTTTTCCGCTGCTGCCAGTTTTTGGATCGTCGCAACCGTACCGGAAACAATGCTTTCTTGCAGGCGCGTCCCCTGACAAACAATCATGACCGGTATCTGGTCCGGCCAGCCGTTTTTCTTGAGACTTTGCACGATAAGATCTAATTTGGTAAGCCCCATCAGAAAGATCACGGTGTCCGCTTTGGGGATCTCGATGGGCTGAGGATGCTGATTGTCTTCGGACTCGCCGTGACCGCTCAAAAAAGCCACCGAGGATGCTACCCCACGCGCCGTCAAAGGGATCCCCAATCCTGAAGGGATACCGGTCGCCGAGCTGATCCCCGGAATGACCTCTACTTTAATATGATAACTGCGCAGATATTGAATTTCATCCGCGCCGCGGCCAAAGATCAGCGGGTCTCCTCCCTTAAGCCGTACCACATTTTCCCCGGCCATGGCTTTTTGCCGCAGCATCCTGGACAATTCTTCCTGGGCTAAGGTGTGTTCGCCTTTTCTTTTTCCAACATAAACTTTTTCCGCTTTCGCCGCATAAAGGAGAACATCGGAATGCACCAAATAATCATAAAAAACACAATCGGCTTTTTTTAACGCCTTGATCCCCTTGGCCGTGATCAACTCCGGATCTCCCGGACCGGCCCCGACCAAAGTGACCTGACCGTATTTCTTGCGGACATCGATGGCCGAAAATATCCCGCGCAACTCCTCATCCCCGCGGCGCCCCACCACGGCCAACTGCCCCTGCAGCGGCATCGTCTCCCAGGGAAAAACCTCCTTAATACGCTTTTGTAACCCTAAACGTTTGAGGGCTGCCGTAGCCACAACGACACCGTCGCATTGACCTTGTTCCACCAAGGCCACGCGCTCTTCAATAGTTCCGCGGATATCGACGATCTTTACTTTTGAATTCAGTTTGAGAAGAGATTGCTGACGGAGCAGGCTGCTTGTTCCCACCGTTGCCCCATTTTTCAATTGCGAAAATCGGACCTTCCCGACAAAGGCGTCCGTATCATCGACCGAAGACGTCAGGGCAAAAATTTTTAAATCTTTATGGAGGGGCTGCGGCAGATCCTTGGCGCTGTGGATGGCGATATCAATGTCGCCTTTCAATAACGCCTGATCCAAAGTATCGGTAAAAAAATTCTCGGCCGGATTGATCATAAGCGAAGTGGTCTTGTCCTGATCCCCGCGTGTCTGATAGATCACCTGCTTATACTCCACCATGATCTCTTGCTTGGCGAGATAAGAAAACACCTCTTTAACCTGGGCTAAGGCCAAGGGGCTCCCGCGGGAACCAACTTTGATCTGTGTTTTGGGGGAACGGCTCAGTGTGTTCATTTTAAAATTTTATTCTGCTTTATGATTGCAATTTCTGTGGGTACACCACAGCGGAAGCACAATGCCGCTCGCACAGCAAGGGATCATCACGGCAAACACCACGATCACCAAGATCACTCCTAACGAATGGATCCAGTCGGCTACTCCGAATGCCGTCAGATAAAGGACCGCGGAAACACTGCTGAAAAGGACATGCACCGAATGAGAATATTCCGTGGATTTCTCCACAACATCCGGAACAATAAAACCGGCGATGACCCCCAGGATCGCAAAAGGAATAATAATATCCGGGTGTTCGATGAGGCAGATATGGATCGCCATACTTCCGTGCAGCAAGAAACGTCCGCCCAGATAAGGAAAAATCGCGTCACTTAACCCGCAGACACCGATGGAGCCTAAAAAACCGACGGCCACCGCCTTCAGGACCCGCTTTTCATGTTTCCAAAACATCGCGGTCGTCGTGATCGAACTGAAAAGAATATGGCTGGCGTGAGAAACGTGAAAAAATTCCCGCGACGCCTGCGGCAGCAGCTCTTCGGACCGGGCCAAAATAGCGAAGAATGTCAAGATGCCCATCAGCATCAGCCCCATGGTCGTGCCAAAAATGGTATACGGCAAATGATGCCCCAACTCTACCAAAATATATTCCAGCTTATTTTTCTTCGTCATACCGGGTTTCCCTTCTTTTTAAAACTTTTTTTGGTGCGACATTTGCCGCACACCCCTTCCAATTTCAGATCTATGGCTTCCTCCTCGATGTATCTGGTGTGGCGCAATCTTTGTTTTACGTCCGAGATATCAATGCCCTCCAGGCATTCCATATCCCCGCACGTACGGCAGACAAAATGCGGGTGCTGCGGGTTATGTTTTTCACACATCACCTCATAACACATAGTCCCCTTCTGTCCGGTCATCCGGCGCAATATTTTTTTGGCGACAAAAAGATCAAGGATCCTGTACAGCGTGACCTTGTCGATGGGTGTGGTCTTGCGGATTTCCTGCAACAAACTTCTGGGGGCGATGGCCTTGGGCGACCGGGAAATGACCTTGAGCACGCCCACCCGGTGCACGGTGGAGGCCACCTGTCCTCTGGCCAACAATTCAACGACATTACAGCGCTTCCGCATCCCGGCCTTCCTTTATAATTTTAAAATTTATTAGACGGCGGAAATTATAACACAATGCAACTAAGTTGCAATAAAATTATTGCGGGGGCAAAAAGAGAGAAGGTTATCCCAAATTATCTTGTGATGAGGGCCTTGATCTTAGGCAGGGCTTTTTCCGTGGCCTCTTGGCCGGCATTGATAAGATCATCAACGCGGTACAGCTCAAACCAGTTGATCCCCACGAGATCGGGATGGATCAAGACATCCGCCTCCTGCACACTTTTTTCGGCGATAACGTATTCACTCGCCTGCAGAGTACGGACAATGATATCCGCAATGTTTGGAGAAAATAATCTGCCTAAACGAATCCCGATGTATTTCAAGGGGGATTTGAGAAACGGAATTTTCTGCTCTTCCTGGACACGTTTTAACTCCAGGTCATGACCTTTGGAAACATGGTCCGGAGACTGCAGCACGTTCACGGCAATAATTTTGTGGATCCCCAGATTACGCAGCACATTGGTCGGCAGAGGATTCAAAACACCGCCGTCAATGATCATCTTACCGTCTTCTTGGATCGGCGGAATGACCCCGGGGATGGAAATACTGCGACGGACAGCTTCCACCAAGGAACCGCTGTCGATGACGATCTCTTCCCGCCTTAAAAGATCATACGCCACGACCTTAAAAGGAATAAAGGTGTCATAAAATGTTTTATCTCCCAGATGGCTGCGCAGCCAGCGGCGGATCGCATGCCCTCTGACCAATCCTGCCGGAGACAGCGGAAAGTCGACCAATTTTATCAAATCCTTTTTACGCTCAAATTGCCGGGCCGTGGTCTCCAGATCAGCGGCTTTTTGTCCCGTCACCCAAAAACTTCCCAGCAAGGCACCCATACTGCTGCCGACCACGACATCGATGGGAATATTTTCCCTTTCCAAAACACGGATCACCCCGACATGCGCGACCCCTAAAGCGGCTCCGCCTCCCAAGACCAATCCCACGAGAACCCGGCCGATCCGACGGGCAATACGCGTAACGGTCTTAGAATATTCACTGTGCGGCTCAGAAACGATCACCGTCATCGCCTCGCTCACCATCGCCACGTTCAATTCGAAGCGCATCAACGGCGGGAGTTTTGTCGAAATGTAATATTCGATCTTTTCATTGATCTCCTCAAAGGAGGAATAATCTTTGTTCTGCATCCCGGAGAGGATCACCTGTAATTTATCGGAACGGAAATTATCTTTCAAAATTCCTTTAAGGTCATGGATCACCTGCCGCGTCATGCGCAGATCTTCTTCCCTATCCCAGATGATCAATTGGACAAGATCAGACTGCGTCAATGTCCTTAAAACCACATCGTCCATTTCATTGGGCAAGTCCACCACGATATAATGATAATCATTCGCCAAGGAACTCACAAATTGGGCGATCAAAGGAGAACTCTCCATATCAAAAACCACACTCAGCAAATCGATCTTTAACTCACCCTTGGAAATATTTTGCTTGATGAACTCAGAATTACTGGCAATGCTATTCAGATTGACCGGGGCTTTTTTCCACTGCGGCGAAGCTTCTCCGATGCCGGTTCCGGAGGCGACACTGTGCTTTCCCTGCGGATTGATGCTCACAAAAATAACTTTTTTCCTGGTTTCGCGTTCCAGGCCGAAGGCTAAATTAATGGCATAGGTGGAACTGCCCGAACCCTTGACCGGGCTGTAAATGGAAATGATCGTGCTCTCCACCGGAGATTTGGTCCGAGTGAGGTTCTGACGGATACGCTGCGAGAGGCTGTGGCTTAACTCGATCCCTAATTGCGGGACCGATCGTAAGATGGCATGAAATTCATCTTTGGGAATTTGCAAGATGATGGCATCGTTGATGGCCTCATAGTTTAACGAATGATTCTCTCCCGTCATGATCGAAATAATGCCGAAGTGCATACCGCGGTGCAAAAATTCCAAATCTTGCTTTTTGCCGTTCGGGGCGAGGGCGTATGACTGGACGCGGCCGGAAACCAGACAGTAAAAATTGTCCGGCGGGTCTCCCTGCCGACGGATAATGTCGCCTTTCTTATATTCAAAGATGACCGACTTGCGGGCTACCTTGCGCAATTCCAGCCAACTCAATTTGCTAAAGATCGGAATTTGTTTAGCAATCGCAAATCGACTAATCAGCGAAGTCAAACTGGCCATGGGATCTCAATTTTCTTGGTTTATGCTGGTTTGAATGACGCTAAACGCGCAGGTCAAATGACAATATCGTTTTCCAGCCATTGGTATTCTTTGGCTAAAAGTTTTTTGGCTACCGCGATCTTCTTGCGATCGTGATTGCACTGATCGCTACGAAACGCCTCTTCGATCCGTTTCTTGGCCTCACGGCAAAAAAGGTCCGCCAATTGCACGGCATTTTCTTTACCTTCTTTGGACAACGCCTGGGCATAAGAGCAGGTCGTGGCCATGGCAAAAAGATCCGTCCCGATATCCACGATGCGGTTTAAAACGCTTTGTTTGGATTCCAACCGCTGCTGATACCGCAGCATATTGTGAAAGACGATCCGCGCCAGACGCTTGCTCGTCTCTTGCACATACGTCATATGCTGACCCAAAGGCTGCGGGAACGTGGAACTGGCAAAATTGGGAAGCCACAGCTTAGGGTACCAAACCGCGTAATATCCCATCAGTTTAAAAAAGATCTGGATCTTCTGCGGCAGCGGCGTGCGCGAGCTTAACAGCGGCAGACTCTTCGAAAGGTGCGGGTCCAAAGCTTCCCGCGCGATAAACAGATGCATGATCTCGCTGGTGCCTTCAATGATCAAATTGATGCGCACATCGCGCATCACCCGTTCCACCGGCCAATAATCCGCTC
>Ga0155339_155_pt3 | contig 22400 bp, 22 predicted proteins | sample RifCSPhighO2_02_FD_106307 | JGI IMG/M metagenome (GOLD analysis project Ga0155339, IMG submission 106307) | Omnitrophica WOR_2 bacterium RIFCSPHIGHO2_02_FULL_48_11 | reverse complement strand
CTTAATGCCGGCTGCCTCCGCGGATGTCTCAGCCAAAACCACGCAGCCTTTTTGGATCACGGTGTATGTTTCCCCCGAAACTCCGGCCGGGGATTATCAGGGGAAGATCCAAGTCCTCGTTGAAGGAAACGTCCGGCAAGAAATTCCGGTCGATTTACACGTCTATGCATTTGTGCTTCCCAAAGAAAATCATCTGAAAACAGCGTTTGATTTTTATGGACATCACACCAAAAACCGCTATCCGCAAGGCGAAAGTGAAAGCGAAGCAGCTTATCTGGCACGGCTGGGCGGGTTGAATGAAAAATATCTGGTCACGATGCTCAAATACCGCATGAATCCGATCTTGAATGTCGACCCGACCTCACAAGTCCATTTGGCGGCGGTGGATCGTTACCGCGTGCACGGCTTGAACAATTTTTCCATCGGCAGAAGAGGCGGGACATTGGGAAATAATTGGCCTCTGGGGGATAAGGGGGTCGAAGATCTCCTGGGCCAATACCGAACTTACGGAGAGATGCTGAAGCTGAATAAATTGCTGCAGTATACCTATATCTATACTTGGGATGAAGGGAAAATAGGAAATCCGCGGGTTTCCAAGATCGCCTCGATGATCCACCGGGCTTATCCGGGATTAAAAAATATGGTGTGTTATCACGGGTTTTGGGATCCGGATGAATTGCCGGGATGGGGGAAGGATGTCGATATCTGGTGCTTTCACATCGACAATTTTATTGAAGCCAAGATGCAGAAATTGAAAAAGATCGGCATGGAAATCTGGATGTATGTCTCCGGGCCGAGCGGGTACACCAGCCCGAATCTGGCGATGGATTTTGATTCTTTGGATTACCGGATCATCCCGTGGCTGTGCTGGAAATATGATATCAAAGGTTTTCTTTACTGGTGCGTGAATTGGTGGCCGAAGGTGGATCCTTTTAAGAGCGCGAAGAACACCGATTGGGAACAGAACGGCAACGGACTTTTGTTTTATCCGGGGAAAGACGGTCCGATCGCCTCACTGCGTTTGGAAATATTCCGCGACGGCATCGAAGACTATGAATATCTTGTTTTGTTAAAAGAAAAGTTAAAATTATTGGGAGAGAAAAATGTCCCGGCGCAATATCAGAACATTTACAATCAGGCGCGGGATTTGCTGCGGTTTGATCCCTCTTTCATCGGTTCGATGTTCCAGTATGTTCGCGATAACGAAATTTTGCAGGCCAGGCGCGATATGATTGGTAAAACGATTGAAGAGTTGGATAAAATTTTATTATCCCTGAACGCAGGGCAATGATATTCATGAAACGGTCTAATGATTATTTAAAATTGTTTGTGGTGGGATGTGTCCTGGGATCTGTGCTGACGGTCATGGGGGGATTTTTTTTGCATAAGCTCGGCAAGGGGCCTGATTATGTTTTGTCAAAAGGAAAGAAGGTTCAGAAAGCCCTGAAACGGTTGTGGCCCGAGGAGTCTACGGTCCAAGTCGTTGAAGAATTTGCGCAGCCTATGAGAGCCGAGGCAGGGAAAAGTTTTGGAAAAGACGAGCAGTTGACTTTCGAACTTTTTCGCGGCGGCACATTTCGTATCGACGGAGAATCCGGCGATGCCTGGCAGAAGTCCGAGCATTACGGCGACGTGGCGATCATCCGGTCCACCGAGGCGCTGCCTAAGACTTATAAGATCAGTGTGGTCGTGGGAGACATTGATTATGATCTGGAGCGCATCGTCCATTTGCCCAATGACTCGCAATACACCGAGGGGCCGCAAAATGAGAACGGCTGTTATTTGATCGCGATCACGGACCAAAAACCTTCTGGGCATCATACGAATACCTGGTGGCATCAGCATCGGAAGATCGTGATCGATGTGGATAATAATGCGTGGGGGCATGGGATGCCTAATCCGATCTTCATGGTGTATTTTGATAAAAATAATAAATTGGTCTCTTATGACGGTGAGGATAATGCCTGGCAAAAGGAATGGAAAAAAGCCGTGACCTACCAGCCGGATCAGTGGTATCGGGTGGAGGTAGAAAAAACCGCCGCACAATTTATTTTGTCGGTTTATAATGATGCAGGGGATTTGTTGAAGCGCAGTAAAATCAATCATTCTAAGGTTTGGCAGGAAGACGCGCCGGAATATTTTGTGATCGGTGATCCGCATGAAAATTATTATCAAGGATCGATGAAGATCCGTTCTGTTTCTTTGACGGTGAAGAAAAAATGAACAAATCAAAAATTCCACAGGTCTTGATGTACCACGGCGTTGTTTCGTCGGAGGCGGCCATTCCTCCCGACCGCGAAGCAGGGGCCGAACTTTATGACTTGGATGTGCAAAAGTTTCAGGAGCAGATGCAGTTTATCCGAGACCGCGGCCGCCGGGTTGTCACGCTGGAAGAGGAAGAGTCCTTGGGAGGTCAGGACATTGTTATGACCTTTGATGATGGTGAAATGAACAATTTTCAGAAGGCCTTCCCTATATTACGCGCTTTCAATTTTCCTGCTTATTTCTTTGTAACGGTGAGCCGCGTCGGAAAAAAAGGCTACATGGGCTGGGAAGAACTCATGGAGTTGCGGGATGCCGGGATGCTGATCGGCTCGCACGGATTGGATCATGAAATTCTCACGAATCTTACTGCCAAGAAAGTGCAGCGCGAGCTGGTAGAATCAAAGGCCGCTTTGGAAAGGCATCTTAAAGTGAACGTTGAATATTTTTCTGTTCCCAGAGGTTTTTATAATCAAACGGTCATGGAAATCGCGGCAGCTGCCGGTTATAAAAAGATTTTTATCTCACAGCCGCAAGGCTCGCTCGGGGCAAACTGTCTGGCGCGGATAGCTGTCAAAGGTGACTGGTCTTTGAGGCGTTTTGAGATGGCATTAGAAGGGAAGACCCCGCCGGAAGAAGCCCTGTTTAATTCCTCCAAGAGTATTATTAAGAATATTATAGGGGGAAGCGGTTATGATCGCTTGCGTACCCTTTTGCTGAAAAAAAGGCAATAGAAAAAATGGATTTAATTTGAAAGTGTATTTTTTATCATTTTTATAGAGTTATAACTTTATTGTTTGCAATAGGATAGAAATAAATTGCTTTTTGGGCCGTCCCTTGACAACACAAAATATGTATGTTACGCTTTCAATGGTGTAAAAAATGGACTGTTGAAAAGGTAAACCATCCGCAAGGATGGGACACAAAGCTATAGGGCCCAGTTAAAAGTTGAGGGCAGCCAGTTACCAACAGTGAAAAGGTTAGACCAACCTATTCTTTGTGTCGTTTTGAAAGCAAAGGGTAGGTTTTTTTATTTATTATGATGAAAAGATCAGAAAATATAGATAATAAGAATTTAGTTCCAAAAGAGAGGTGCACTATGGTTAAAAAACTCACATTCCTAAAAGTAGCAGTTGTGCTGTCGGTTGGTTTTGTTTCGGCCAATACCGCTTTTGCTGCGACTTATCATGTTAGGGCAGACGGTGGGACCGCCAACCAGTGTACCGGGACGGTTAATGCGGCTTATCCGGGTTCAGGAATTAACCAGCCATGTGCTTTTAGTCATCCGTTTTTTGCGATTTCTCCTATAGGTAACAATCCTACCAAGATGGTAGGCGGCGATACTCTTATTATTGCCAACGGTCAGTACAAAATGGGACTCGGCGCACCGAATACCAATGATACCGCGCAATGTTATCCGAACTGGTCTTGGACCTGCGTTATGCGGACTATTCCTTCCGGGCCCAATCCGACCATGCCAACCAGAATTTTAGGAGAAGGTTGGGATACGGGTTGCGCGAATCCTCCGGAATTATGGGGAACCGACCGTGCCAGACAGATTTTAGATTTACGCGGCAGCAATAACGTGGAAGTGCAGTGTTTAGATATTACGGATCATTCCTCGTGCCAATATTTAGGACCGCAAGGTTGTAACACAAGCACTGCTCCTTTTGGCCCATATGCAGTGACAGGTGTGGAAGCGGCGGACAGTACCAATGTTCTCTTTAAAAATGTTAATGTGCACGGTTTATATCGCGCGTTCCATGCCGGCCGTTTGACCGACTGGACTTTGGAAAATGTCGGTATCCTGCGCAATTCCTTTGTCGGTTGGGATGGTGATATCGGCAGCAATTCTGCAAACTCCGGGACCATGACATTTAACCGTGTCAAAATTCAATATAACGGCTGCGGTGATACTTATCCGGATAAACAGCCGCATCATTGCTATAGCCAAGATCAAAGCGGTTACGGTGACGGGTTAGGAACGTATTACACCGGCGGGAACTGGGTTTTTAATAATGTGGACTTTAGCCACAATGTTTCCGACGGTATGGATTTGCTTTATCACAACGGGCAAGGAACGATCACTATTAAACGGTCAAAGTTTGAAGGTAACGCCGGTAATCAGGTGAAAGTCGCGACCCATACCAATATTGAGAATTCCGTTATTATTGGTAATTGCGGTTACTTTCAAGGTAAATCGTTCACGAATAATCCCAGCACGTTCAACCATTGCCGCGCCGGCGGAACGAGTGTTGCGTTGAAGTTCCAGACGGGCACCGTGGTGAATGTTCGGAATTCAACTATTACCTCCAACGGCGACGTCATGCTCGCAACTTCGGGTTCGCTGTGCAACGGAACAACGGAAAGAGTTATTTCGCGCAATAATATTTATTTAGGACGTAAGGAATTTTTTGATCACAATGATAAAGCGGCCTTAATCTTTAATACCGGGGCAACGGGTAATGGGGGCGGGGCCTGCGGACAAATTCCTTTTGATGATGATTATTCTGTGATCTTTGGAACGAAATATTTCACCACAGATTGCAATAATAAACCGCATTCAACCTGCCAAGATCCTAAATTGGCCGAGCCGCTGGTGGATTTTTATACGGGCGACGCCTTTAATGCCAATTTACAATCCCTCAGCCCGGCCAGAGATGCTAGCTTGCTTATCGTAGGTCTTTCTCCTTTAGATTACAATGAATATGATCGCGGAGTCAGCTGGGATGTCGGGGCTCTCGAGTATGGTTCTGTCCCAGGCTCGGGAGGCGGTGGTGGTGGCGGTGGTGCACTTTGCGGAAACCGTGTTGTTGAGTCTCCGGAAACATGTGATGATGGCAACACCATCAACGGTGACGGGTGCAGCAGCACTTGCCAGGTGGAACCGGCGGCTTGCGGAAATAACCGACTTGAAACCGGTGAACAATGTGATGATGGAAATACAACCAATTGGGATGGATGCAGCAGCACCTGCCAGACCGAGGTCCCAATTTGCGGTAATAATCACCGTGAAAGCGGTGAACAATGTGACGACGGCAACACCACTAACGGTGATGGCTGCTCGGCCACTTGTTTGTTAGAACAGAGCATGTATCAATTCATGGTGAGCTATTCGTCCAATAGATCCGGGGCAGTGGTTTTCCCGAATCAAATTGAGGCGCGTAATGCCTATATTTTTGTGACCCCTGTGACAGGCGTCAGCCAAGTGAAATTCTATCTGGATGATCCTTCTCAGGCGGGAACACCGAGACAAACGGAAAATCTTTTACCATTCGATTTTGCCGGAACCGCTTCCAATGGCGCAGCCAATCCATTCAATGCGGCGGCACTCTCAACTCAACAGCATACGATCACGGCCGCGGTGAAACGCACGGACAATACGGTCAGTGTGGTCAGTGTGAATTTTACCGTGAACCGGGATTTATCTCCGGTTACCGTTGAAGCTGAAAATATGTCAGTGAAAACAACGGGCGTCGCTAGCTCCGGAGGATGGAAACTTTTAGCGAACGGGAGGATCGGACACCAAGTCAATCTCCCGGTCAGCGGACAATATCGCGTCGATATTATCGCTAAAGGGCAATTGGCAGGAAGTCAAGTGCCTAATATGCGCTTAAAAGTCGGTAGCAACACTATGGCCAATTTTGGGGTGGGTGCTACGAGCTACACGACCTATACGGTGAATGTGAACTTTAGCCAAGTATCCAATTGGGTGTATCTAGAGTTTACTAATGACTATTATAATGCTTCGCAAAATTTGGACCGTAACTTGATCATTGATAAAGTGACCTTTACCAAGCTGTAAGATCAAGTTGCACTAAATTGAAGCCGAGTATTTAACGAGGAGAGGGGTGCCGTAAGGTGCAACTCTCCTCGTTTATTTAGAGACAAATGAGAATTTTTTTAGTAGGATAATCCCATGCTAAAACGGTTAAAGAACAATAAATCCGGCATGACCCTTTTAGAGATACTGATCGCCATTTTTATCCTGTCGGTCGGTATTTTGAGCATTCTGCTTTTTATCTCAAGCGCCATGATTTTGTCTACGGGGGCCTGGGAAATGACTGTTGCCACCACCCATGCCGAATCCATCTTGGAAGAAATGCAGACTAAGAAAACCCTCGGGGAGATCACTTTGGCCGATTGGAACGATTGGGCCCAAAAGCAAGAATTCAGCACTCTGCCGAAGGAGAGTTTTATCGTTACTTTTCCTTCCGGAGGCAAAAATCCTTTGGACGTTCAGGTCTTGGTGAACTGGGTCCAAAACGAACGCTGGCAGAACATTGTCTTAAGGACAAAAATCACCCGGTGAGTGCGATGAATATAAAAAAGAAAACAGGTTTTACTCTTCTGGAGACCTTGGTCACTCTGGCGCTGTTTACTTTTGTGATGGGGTCTTTGTACACGATCTTTCTGGTGGGAAATAAATCGTGGCAGACGTTCAGCACCAATGTTGTTCTGCAGCACGAGGCCCGTCAGGGGTTGATTGTGATGACCAAAGAATTCCGCCGGGCGCAGAATGTTCTGATCACCAAGGAAGAGGGCGGAGTGCAAATCAATTTCTTGCGGTACCCGATGGGGCTGGTCACTTATCGCTGGAACAGTGTCGGAGAAGATGCCAATAAAATCATCCGTACCAATAATGCGAATGTGCGGGTTATCGCGCATAACATTTCGTCATTTTCTTTGGATTTTTTGGGGAATGCCATTGTGATCGATCTGACGGCCAGTCAAAGTTTGCCGTCGGGGGAGACCAGCCAATTCAAGCTCAAAGAAAAAGTCGCCTTAAGGACGAAGGTCTATGAAGATAAACAATAAAGGGGCAGCGCTTATCATGGCGTATTTTGTCATGTCCACGCTGGTGACATTATCAGCGGCGTTCTCGCTTTACACCTTTAACGAGATCAACAACGCGCACCGTTATCGCGACGCGACCACGGCGTTCTGGCTGGCGGAAGCGGGGATCAATGAATTTATCAATAACCCGCATATGCTGGACAAGGAGGGAGAAAAATTTTTGACCTATGAGAATGGGACGGTGTATCTTAAAAAAGATGACTCTTTAGAGATCAAACGGATCCTTACGGCTGTCGGAAAAGTGAGGGGCAGTGAACGGCAAATACAGGTAGAATTCCCGGCGCTTGCACCGGACATTTTTAATAATTCGGTGGCGACCAAAGGATCCATCCGTATCAGCGGGGATAAATCGAATTTGACCGTTAACGGCAAGCTGCGGATTTCCGGCAAAATTGTTAATTCCGCAAAGCATTCCACGGTTTCCGTTGAGGATAAAATTGAAGGAGTCGATCCTCACCAGGTCGCTTTGACTTATCCAGATGTCAACGGCAATGGCAGGCCTGACGAGTTTAGGGATTTTGTCGATTTTAACCGGGATTTGATTTCTAAGTATTCCCCGGATGAAGTGGTGTATATTAAAGGAGACGGTGTCTATACCATCTCCCCGAACAGTGCTTTGAAGAATAAAAAGATAATTTATGTTGAAGGAAGCCAGGGCGATGGTAATGTGAATATTGAATTTAACGGCGCCTGGGAAGACAATCAAAATTTGACGATCATTTCTACCGGAACAGTGACTTATAGCCAGGCGAATCCGGTCAGCACAAATTCCCAGCTTAATATTATTGCTTGGGCGGGATACGCCGAAACCGCAGCGCTTCCGGGAAGCCATTACGGGATGATATTCACGCACGGGGTCGCCCAATTTGATGAGGTCCATGATACGTCGATTACCAATGGGGTGGTGATCGCCAACGGCGGGATCTCGGTAAAGGAGGTCTGGTCCAATAAAACGTTCAACTATGCGGATCCTCGCCATAATGGTGTCGTCCCTCCCGGATTCGAGGGACTCCTCGGTGGTGGGGTGAAAGGTTACACCGCCAAGCCGAGCTCTTGGGCAGAAATTTAAAACATGTTGAATCAACGGGTCATTACAAGACTTTTTTTTGCAGCAGTTGTGTTTGTCGGTTTAAGTATCCCGATTAACCGCAATATTGTTTCGCAGTATACCGCCCAATCTTCCAAGAATCGTCCTCCGCCCAAACCGGTCATTCAGGTTTTGCCTCGATCAGAGATTATCAAAAACAAATTAACCGTGGAAGATCCTTTGCGTTACGGGGTTATTGTCCAGAAAGGGGACTATGGCTCTTGGAACGATCGGCAATGGGAATATTATACCAGCAAGACATTCAGCCAATCCCAGGCGTTGGAACACATGGAAGAGAACAATGCTTTTGTGTTAATGAAAAAGACCCCGGAAGCGTTCCAGAAGCGGTGGGACAGCATTAACCAGCGGATCAAAATTTATGAAGAGAAAAAACATAAAAATCCGAGTGATATGGAGGCAAAGCAGAAGTTGGAGAGTTTATACCATATGCGCTCCACTTTGAGTATTTTGAAAGACAAGATCATCACCCCGGCGCCAATGTCTTCGGAGAAAAGGTAAATCACCTAGTTTTTATTTAATCCCATGCTTATCACAATATTTTGGATCTCTATTTTTTTGGTTTTCTACTGTTACTTAGGGTATCCCGTGGCCCTTAAGCTAATGGCGCTATTTTTAAAGCGGGCTGTCAAGCGGGCGGAATTTTATCCCAAAGTTTCCATTATTCTTTCTTTATGGAATGAAGCCGATGTGATCGAGGCTAAAATCAAAAATTTACTTTCCTTAGATTATCCGGCCGAACACCTGGAAATTTGGGCTGGCTCCGATGGTTCAACGGATAGGACCGTCGAGATCATCAAGCAATTCAGCGATCCGCGGGTCCATTTACTGGAACAGCGTCAGCGGCAAGGGAAGGCCCAAACCATTAATGCTCTCCTTAAGTGTGTTAAGAGCGATATCGTTATTTTTACTGATGCGCGTCAGCCGTTCGCGAAAAACGCTTTAAAGGAATTGGTGCAGAATTTTTCTGATCCCACCGTGGGCTGTGTCAGCGGTGAGTTGGTTTTTTCTCCCAGGGAAGGGGCGACCGCCCGGGGCATCAGCCTCTATTGGAAGTATGAAAAATTTATACGGGCCGAGGAAAGTAAAATCCATTCCATGCTGGGAGCCACCGGGGCTATTTATGCCATTCGCCGGGAGTTGTTCACGGAAATTCCGGAAAAGGTTGTCTTGGACGATATGTTTGTCCCATTGAAAATTATTGAAAAAGGATTCCGGGCGATTTTTGATGAACAGGCCAAGGCGTACGATGAAGTCGCCGACCAGCCGCGTGAAGAGTACCGGCGCAAAGCGCGGACTCTTTACGGGAATTATCAAATTTTCTTCCTGCTGCCGCAGATGTTCAATCCGCTGCGCAGTCCGGTTGCCCTGCAGTTGTTTTCACATAAATTTTTACGGGTCGTTGCCCCCATTTTGTTGGGAATGGTGTTTTTGATTAATATTTTCTTGGCGGATCAGCCGATTTATGCGGTCACTTTGATTTTGCAAATGATATTTTATTTACTAGCCTTGATAGGAGGGTTGGCAAGGCACCAAAAGCATGGTATCCTAAAGGGCATTTTAAAAATTTGTTATATCCCTTATGTTTTTTGTCTGTTGAATTTTTCTGCCTTGGCAGGGCTGCTGCGATTCATGAGCGATAAACAGGATGCTGCCTGGCAAAAGGCCAGAGACAACACCAAAGGTTAAGTCCCTATGCACCCTTTCATCAATAAATATAAAAAAGAAATCCTGGTGGCTTTCTGGTTTCTGTTTACCTACACGCCGACGATCATGTGGATGTGGGACCGGTGGTTTGTAAAAGATTCTTACTATACCCACGGTTTTTTGATCCCTTTTATCACGGGATTTCTCATTTGGCTCCGCTGGGAGGATTTGAGAAAAACTCCGCAAAAACGGTCACGCTGGGGGGTCCCGTTGATCGTTTCTGGGATGGTCATTCATGTGATAAGTTCATTCTTCCGGGTTTATTTTTCGTCCGCTCTGTCCATGCTCATTGTTCTAAGCGGTCTCATTCTTTATTTTTACGGAAAGAAAATTTATCATAAAGTATTATTCCCCGTCCTCTTTCTTTTTTTTATGATGCCGGCCCCGCTGATCGTAATTACCAATATCAGTTTTAAAATGAAGATCTTAGCGGCGGAAATCGCGCGGGAAGTTTTGACGAACATGGGGTTTGTTGCGCTGCGGGAAGGGAGCATTATCAAAATGCAGCATGTCTATGTGGTGGTGGATGACATCTGCAGTGGCTTACGATCTTTGATTTCGCTGACCGCCTTAGGAAGCCTTTTTGCTTACTGGATGGACGCCCCTCTTTGGAAGAGAGCCATTGTTTTTGCCTCAACAGTCCCGATTGCCATCATTACCAACGTACTGCGGATCATCCTGCTTTCCGTTATTGCCGAGATTTGGGGGCCGCAATATACGCTTGGCTTTATCCATGACCTTTCGGGATTCTTAGTTTTTGGATTCGCTTTTATTTTGCTGTTTGTTGTTGGGAGATTGGTGGAATGAAAAAGAGAGATTTCAGTTATTATCTGATTTTATTTTTATTGATAGCTGCTGGGTTTATTTCTTGGAGCCTGTACTTCCGGATTTACCGGCAAACGGACACCGTGGACATCAACACTTTCCCGGCCGTCATTGAATCCTGGACCTCGGAGAATATCCCGATCAGCGAATATGATCTGGCTATCCTTGAAACGCGCAATGCCTTCATTAGAAAATATACGAGTCCGGAAGGAAAATCCATCTTTCTTTTTATTGTGTATTCTCAAAATAACCGCAAAGTTTCCCACCCTCCGGAAATTTGCTATACCGGAAGCGGGGCAACGATAGTCAGCAGTGCGCACGATTCTATCCCGGCCTCTGGAGCCATACTTTCTATTCAAGTCAATAAACTTGCCGTAGAAAAGGGTCCGCAAAAACAGGTGGTTTTTTACTGGTTTAAAGTAGGGGATACTATGACTTCGAATTATTGGAAGCAGCAATCGTTAATTGCTATCAAGTCTTTTACCGGAGAACCTGCCAGTAGCGCCTTGATCCGTATTTCCATGGATGCGGACAATGAAAATATCTCTCCTGTGACGCAAGATTTGAAAGAATTTGGTCAGCATATCCTGCCGTATCTGTTCTCGTATCTTCCTTAAATTAAGCCACTTTCAGCCCTTCTTAAATCCTCTTTGATTAATTATTTCGACATATGTATACAAGTATAAACATAGTACTGAGTGTACTTGTCTATGCCTGTCATAGTATGTCTAATATAGGCCATTTTTGTCATAATTAACATGTCTTAACTCGTTTATTTTCAACATATTATAAATTATAAAAAAATCTCTTTAATAGTCCAACATGGCATGGAACTTGCTACTATAACATCATCTGCACAACGTTTTGGGGCTAAAAATGAATAAAAAAAGACTATATGTATTTTTGTTAACTCTAGGGATGTTTCTCCTTATGGGGGGAAAATCCTGGGCAACTTTATCGCTGGTCAAACCAGGGAACCCTTCTTCAGCTATTGGGCATGCCAAGTCAAACGAAGCACAGGTTTTGGTGTCCCAAAAAACAAAATCACGAGCTCCTGAACCTACCACGCTCGCTCTTATGGGAAGCGGACTGCTCAGCATGCTCATGAGCTTTTTGCGCAAGACCTATGCGATTGCCAAACGAATTTTTGATATTGTTGCTTCCATCCTTGGTCTCATTCTTTTGTCCCCGGTCATAGTATTAGCGGCGCTTCTGGTCAAGATCGCATCTCCTGGACCGGTTCTTTTTAAACAAATCCGAGTGGGCAAAAACGGGGGGCATTTCGAAATTTATAAATTCCGCACAATGCGTGTTGATGCCGAAAAAGAAACAGGTCCGGTTTGGGCCTTTAAAAATGACAGCCGCCTTATTCCGGCAGGTAAATTTTTACGTAAATCACGGATCGATGAAATTCCGCAGTTTATTAATGTGCTGCGCGGCGAGATGAGCATCGTGGGTCCTCGTCCGGAGCGGCCGGTCTTTGTTGAGAAATTCATTAAAGAAATTCCGGATTACGAAAGACGATTAATGGTGAAACCGGGCATCACCGGTTTGGCTCAGGTCCGTCATAAATATGACGAGACCATCGAAGATGTCAAAACAAAAATTAAGTACGATTTGCTTTATATTAAAAAACTTTGTTTTTGGACGGATTTAGGGATTCTTTTTAGAACGGTCCGCGTCGTTTTAACCGGCGCCGGGGCCAGATAATTCTTTTGTTTATTTGTTTTAGAAAAATTCAGAAAGGATGGTAACCGCAATGATAAGAAAACTGACCCAAGTTGTACAAGCGTGCTTATTGACGGTCGTTCTTCCGTCGTTTTATGGTTGTCTTGGGGGTGGTGGCGGTGGGGGAAGCCAATTCAGCGGCTTTTCTGCGACAGATGGTGGCACCGGAAGTTTTAGCGGTGGTGTCGGTAGTGGCTTCGGTGGGGGGGCAGCAGGAGGGGCCAACCTCGTGATTGCTAACGGGGGAGAACTTTCTACTATTCACCAGCCTGAACCCGCGACGATGCTGCTTCTCGGTGGCGGCGCGCTCGCAATGGCCTACTATAAGAATAAGATTGGTCGAAAAATTTAATCTTATTGATTGTCTTTGCGGATCGTAAACTCCTGAAAGCATATTGATATATGTCAATATATGAAAATAAGGCAGGTTATACCTTGATAACCTGCCTTATTTTTTTGTATTATCTTTGCCGTAACAAAAATATGTTGTGATTTGACATCACCTATGCCGGTGTGTTAGAATTTGTTCTAATTTATTCATATTCATAGGGTTGTGAACAATCAATTCAGTGTTCTGTCCATGCCACGGAAATATAATCAAAAACAATGTCTTGGGATTTTAAGGGAAGCGGTAAACACCATTGTGCGCTATCCGTGCATCTTGTTTCCGTTCATAACCGTGAGTTTTATACAGTTGCTGGTCATGGAGTTGTTCTACTTCGCTAATCGTTATCCGCTGGTTAAGTTTTTTGGACCGGTGATTGAAAATCGGTGGGGAGAAGCTTATTTGCATTACCCGTTTAATTTGATCATTGTTCCTAAACTTTTTCAATACGTACAGATCCCGCTTTACCTTTTTGTCGGCAGTTTTATGGTTGCCTTGGCCATTTATATGATTTATCAGATTAATGAAAATCATGTGGTGCGCTTAAAGACATCCATCCGCGAATTGAAATCGCGGTATGTTTATATTGTCGTAGCTGCGCTGAGTTCGTTGGCCGTGATGTATGTATTGTACAGCTTGTATGGAACGTTGATGATGCGTGCCTGGCATATTAAATCTAAAAGCGGCATATTTTATTCTTTGAAAACATTTGTTTTGTACGGAGAGCCTTATGTGAATTTGTTGATAGGGGTTATGGCAACAACTGTTTTTGCGTTCTTGCTGCCCATTCTTGTTGTGGAGAAGAAGAAATTTTTTGTCGCCTTCGCATTGAATTTTAAGACGCTGTTCCATTCCTGGTGGTCCACGTTTCTCATCGTGCTTATTCCGACGCTGTTTTATATCCCCATATTGTTGTTCAAGACAAATGTCGCTTTTGTCGTTAACACTTCATCTCCCGAGCTGTGGCTTTGGGCGGTTATCTTGAGCATCCCGATGATGGCACTTATTGATTCTGTGATTTACACAGCGCTCACACTTAAGTATTTGATTTTACGGGAAAATTAGTGAAACGAATTCTATTTTTTTATTTGGGGATTTTGTTAGGACTTTTTGTTCTTTTACAATGGCTTAATGCCGGGGGAGATTATGCCATCGAGCGGGAGCTTTGGCAGATCAACAAGAAATATGAAAGACTTGCCTTGGACCCTTATGCGGTTCCGGAAAATGAATTCCAACAAGCGGTTCGAGATTACGAAAGCCTTATAAAACGTTATCCGCGATCACCCGTTACCCCCAATGTTTATCTGCAGATCAGCGAGGTGCATGCGCTGCGGAAGAATTATGCGTTGGCCAGGGATGTCTTGCAATACGCGATTGGGGAATATAAAGACAATCTTGAATTCTGCGCCCAGGCCATGACCGGGGTGGCCAAGACCTATGAGCTTGAAAATCAATGGGAGAAGGCCAAGGGGATCTACCAGCAGATTATAGACAAATATCCGCTTACAATGGTGGGCATCAACACACCTATTTATATTGCCAATCATTATGAGGTTCGCAACGATTCACGGGGCAGCCAGGAGGCCTATCAAAAGGCCATTCGTTTTTATAAAAAAACAGCCGCGGAGCACACTAATTCCAGTATTGAGTTTAATTGCCTGCGGTTGTTGGCAAATTGTTATTTTGCCTTGGGTCAATGGGAAGAAGGGCTGGAAGCTTTGGGGGAAGTCCTTTTAAAATACCCGGTGCCGAATTATTTAACAGAGCAGCGGGTTGAACTTATTACCAAAACCATCAATCTTGTTGCGGTGCAGCGGTTAAAAGAACCGCAACAGGCGGTTAGGATATATAAAGAGTTCATCGAGCAATATCCCGGTCATTTGTGGAACAGTTTTTTTCAACGGATGGTTGTTGAGTTAAGTGATTACAATGAAAAAGTCAGTGAAGCTTCTCAAGAAAAGTAAAGCCGTGCGCCAGAATAAGTCCGTGCTGGGAGAGGTTTCTCAAGCCGCGCTTTTTCAAAGGATAGGTGACATTTGCTCGTTGGTTACGGGGGTCATTTCAGCGGAAGAGCTCTTAGAGGTTTCGCTGCGCTCGACCATGGATTTATTCGGAGCTGAGCGAGGGTCAATTTTTATCCTGAACGAAAATGGGAAGAATTTAACGCTCAAAATTGCCCAGGGGATGGAGATGTCGGAACAGAAGCAGATGGTCAAGCGCATGGGACAAGGCATCGTCGGCCGCGTGGCAGAGATCAAAAAACCTTTGGTCGTCAATGATATTGCCCAAGATACGCGTTTTGAAAACTATAAAGCGCGAAAAAGTTATACCACAGCGTCGTTTATCTGTGCGCCGCTGATGGTCAAAGACACATTGACCGGGGTGATCAATCTCGCGGACAAAAAATCGGGTGGGCGTTTCAGCGAGGAGGAACTTCAGCTTTTGGATTTTCTTTCGACGCAGATCGCCTTGAATTATCGCCGGGTTCAGCTCTATCAGAAATTTAAAAAGGTTGTCCGGGAATCGAAGTCCTTGAGGACCAAATTAGGCAGAAGCAGCAAAGAAAAAGATGCGCTCAAAAATCAGATTGTTCAGCAGGAGAAATTGGCGAGCATTGGTAAGCTGGCCGGCGGGATCGCTCACGAATTCAACAATCCTTTAGACGGTGTTTTGCGATACACCAACCTTTGCTTATCGCAGGTCAAAGATGATGACGTCCTGCGGGGATATCTGATGGAGATTAAATATGGGTTAAATCGTATGGTCAACATCGTCCGCAGTCTCTTGGCGTGTTCGCGCAATGTCGGGCCGTCTTTGCAAAAGATCAATCCGCACCAGGCTATTGATCAGGCCCTGCATGGCGCACAGTCTGAAATTTTTCATAAAAATATCGTCCTGGAAAAGAATTATGCGCATCAACTACCGGCCATCCTGGATTTAGGCCTGGAACGGGCTATTTCGAACTTATTGCGCAACGCCGTTGATGCCGTAGAATCGGGAGGAGAAATCAAGATTCGTACAGCCTTGCGGGATAATTGTGTTTTGATTGAGGTAAAAGACAACGGCCATGGCATGACCAAGGAAGTGCAATTCAACATTTTTGAGCCATTTTATACGACTAAGGATATTGATAAAGGCTGCGGTCTCGGTTTAACCATTGTCAGTGAGATCATGAAAATTTATGATGGCCAAATCGAAGTGGAAAGCGCGCCGCACAGAGGATCAACGTTTACTCTGATCATTCCGGTGAAATAACTATGGATAAAGAAATCAACAGCCATTATTCGATCCTTATTGTGGACGATGAGCCGCTCATCCGCGAATCGTTGTATGAAGTTTTTAGGATCGAAGGGTTTAAGGCCCGCATGGCCAGCAGCGCCGAAGAGGCCTTGGAAATCGTTAATAACGACAAGGTTGATATCGTTGTCGCGGACCTTAAATTGCCCCAAATGACCGGATTAGAACTGTTGAAGGAGATAAAGAAAAGTAAACCACAGACCGAAGTCATTCTGGCTACCGGTTACGGCACTATTGAAACAGCGGTTGATGCCATCAAGCACGGCGCGTATGATTATATTACGAAGCCTATCAATGATAATGAAGTCAAGCTGCTGATCGGCAAGATTGTGGAAAAACGGCAAATCCTGGAAGAAAATAGAAATCTTCGGGATTTTATTGCCCAGCGCGGCCGCAATGCTTTCTGCGGGATGACCGGTTCGAGTGAAAAAATGCAAAAGATTTATCAGCTTATTGAATCCGTTGCCAGCACCAATGCCACGATTTTTATCAATGGCGAAAGCGGCACCGGAAAAGGTCTGGTGGCCCGGGCTATTCATGAAAGCGATCATAACCGCAAGGGCAAGCCTTTTATTGAGGTGAGCTGCGGGGCTCTTTCCGAGACCCTTTTGGAAAGCGAATTATTCGGTCACATGAAAGGGGCCTTTACGGGGGCAATAAAAGATAAAGAGGGAAGGTTTGAATTTGCCAAAGATGGCACGATTTTTTTGGATGAAATAGATGCCTTTTCTCCTGCCCTGCAGGTCAAGTTGCTACGGGTCCTGCAAGACGGTGTTTTTGAGAGGGTAGGGGACAACATCACGCGTAAAGCCTCGGCCCGGATCATCGTGGCCACGAATCAAAATTTGACTGAATTGGTGGAACGGGGGGATTTTCGGGAGGATTTGTATTATCGCATTAACGTCATCATGATCAAACTGCCGTCGTTACGCGAGCGGAAGGAAGACATCGATTTGCTGGTTAAATATTTTATAGAAAAATACAGTAAAAAGAACAATAAAAAAATTACCGGTATATCTGAAGAAGTTAAAAGGATCCTTTTGGAACACAGTTGGCCGGGCAATATCCGCGAGCTTGAGAATGCCATTGAGGGTGCGGTGATCATGGCTAAGACAGAAATCATCAATCGATGGGATATTCCCAATGTGGCAAAATTTGCCGCGACCGCCACTCCCAAATTAGTTAACGGAAGGCCCTTAAAGAAAATTTTGGAGCAGCCGGAACGGGATCTTATCATTGCCGTTCTTAATGAATGCGGTTGGAACCGCAACAAAGCCGCTGCCAGTCTGGGGATCAATCGGACAACACTGTACAATAAAATGGTCAAATACAAGATCACGGACAAAGACCGGAAATTGTAATCCAGTTCACCGCCCATGCGAAAGGTTCAAAACAATGAATAAAGATCAGCTTAGAAAAAATGTTGATGAGCTTATTGATAAAAACAAGTGGCGGGACATTTTGGCGCGATTCGTGGATGTCCTGAAAATCAATATTTTGATGGTGGATTTCGAAGGACAGGTTCTTCTGTCTCCCGCCAATGACCGCTATGGATGGAATTTTTTTGAAAAGTCTTGTCTGGGGTTGAACGTGCCGCAGGCGGATGGCCGGCAAAGCCATATTTTAGATAAATTTGTCGCTTCCGCGGAGTATGCTGAGTGCAAGTGCGAGAGCGGGTTGCATAGTTTTTTGGTGCCGGTCAAGATTCAGTCCGGAGAGAGCATTGCCTATATGATCGTGGGGCCGGTTGTTCTGAACCAAAAACAAGAGGATGGGTTTTATCGGGGAATTGCCCAAAAATTGAATTTTGATTATGCATTATTTACTGACGCTTTGAATGAGGTCAGGGCTTTGTCTTACGTTGCCGCAAAATCCATTCTTGATTTGCTGGCGGAGGTTGCCCGGGATGTGATTGAACTGAATTTTGAAAAGAAGAAGCTTTCGCAAATGCGGATCAATCAAGAGGCTTTGCCGAAGCAGGTCAGTGAAGTGGCGCAGGAAATTTATGCGAGGATCCATCTGGATGAACTTTTGGTAACCTTGCTGGATATTGCCATGAAAATGACGAATACGGAATGTGGTTCGATCATGATTTTGGAGGAAGGGGATGAGCTGTTGATTAAGGCATCGCGCGGCATTGAAAATAAGAAAATTGAAAACAAGAAAATTCGCCTCGGCCAAGGGATTTCCGGGATAGCTGCCAAAGAGAATAAATCTTTTATCATTCATGGCACGGAAGGCGATGGCCGAATCGGCGCGTTGCTGAAAAGGCCGGAAATTAAACAATCAATTGTTATGCCCTTGAGTTCGCGCAACCGTGTTTTTGGTGTGTTGAATTTGCATACCAAAACCCATGCCGTTCCCATCGAGGACGGTATTGAAAATCTGCAGTATCTTTCGAAATTAATCGTTGCTGCTTTTCAAAGCATTTAATCGTAGAAATCGTATTGTGTAATTTCAAAGCGTATGTTATTATGAGCATAAGCTTAGAATAAATAGGGGTTTATTTTGAGCAAATGCTCATAATAAACCTAGGGTTTACGAAAGGGAATCACATGAAAAAAGGGCGTCCTAAAAAAATCCGCTATGTGCAGAAAATGCCGCAAATTACGCAATTCAGCCCGCGCGGTAAGCCTGGCCGGCCGGATGAAGTTGAGCTGAACGTTGACCAATTTGAGGCCTTGAAATTGGCCGATTTTCAGGGTCTGGACCAATCAGCCGGGGCCTTGGCGATGGGCCTTTCTAGGCCTAGTTTTGGGCGTATTTTGAGGGAAGCACGGCGCATTGCCGCTGATGCGCTCGTTAATGGTAAGATCATCAAAATTCGTATCGGCGACGTTCAGGTGGGGGTAAGGCCGCGTAATTTTGATGCAAACTCTTTGTCTGACCGCATGCGCAAGGAAGTGGGTTCTAATATTCCCCGAAAAGCTGCTTTAAATTCCTTATAAACTTGCTCTATATTCAATTATTATTAACTTCTTATAATATATGTTATGTTAACTATATCATATTAGAATAGCTGAAATAAATAGTGGTAAATAAAGCACTTAGCTTCTATTGGGATTTTCCTGTGGAAAAGTCGTTTTAAACTTACCGCTATTATAATGATCTTCCCAAAATAGGCTCTTCTCTGTCAGGTATGGCAGCTCTTGGAAAGATATTGGCAGAATTAGGATGGATTGTTCAGATTTTGATAAAAAGGTGGAGTTTGCTGCATTTCTTACTTCTTTATGCCCCTTTTCTAAAAGACTTCTTATTTTTTAAAAAATGGGGCTATTTCAGGCTAATGCTCTCCGGATGGGTCTGATGCGGGCTCATGGCCTCAACATGCGTTGTTTCAACCTCAAGCAGCACATAATTAGGGTCGTTGGGCCCGGCAAAATATTGGCGTAACATAGGAATGTTGTTCCAGGCGATTTCTTTTTTGGCCATATCCGTGCTGACTTTAGCTTTTCCGGTCAAGCGCGCGTACCACATTTTGCGGTCTATGTAACACATTTCAACATGGGGGTTTTTTTTGATCTGCTCAATGGTCCGCGAACGGGATAATACAGCTATTAACAGGTTGCCGTCTTCGTCCAAATAAGGCAACATCGGCCGTACGCGTGGTTGATTACCTTCCATACTTGCCAGACAGCCATAGCCGGTATCTTTAATCAGATCGATGACCTCTTGTTTATTCATAAAGACCCCTTTCTTAAATTCATCTTGATTTTAGCTTTTGTTGCGTTCTTTAAATTTCCCGGTTCCAATAAAATTTTTATTGTTCTGGGAAATAATTTCTGAAATGATGGAAACAGCAATTTCTTCCGGTGTTTGGGCGCCAATATCAATGCCGGCCGGCATGCGGACACGCTTCACGAATTCATCCTCAATACCCTCGGTTTTTAAACGCCGCAGGAATTTTATCCGTTTTGCCTTGCTGGAAATGACCCCCAGATAGCCGGCCTTGGACCGGACAACCGCTTTGAGGCATTCAAAATCATGCTCATTGCCTTGGGTGACGATCATGATAATGGTGTTTTGATGAATCGTCATTTGGGCCAATTCTGTCGCATGCGCTCCCAGGTGGATATGATCAACATGCGGGAAACGCCGTTTATTGGCAAATTCTTTGCGGTTATCAATGATCGTAACTTCGTAATTTAATATTTTTCCCAGGACCGATAACGGTAAAGCAATGTGTCCGGCCCCGCAGATAATAAAATGTTTTTTGCCCATAAAGGGCTCGATAAAAATTTTGATTTGACCGCCGCAGACCGACTTATCTTTTCCGCCAAAAAAATCATACTGAACAATGGCGGACTTCCCGGTTTTGATCGCTTTCAGGCACTCTTCTTTGGCAGCTTTTTCGTTCCGCCCCCCTCCTACCGTTCCCCAGAGGCTTCCATCCGCTAAAACAACCATTTTAGCACCGGATTTTTGAGGGGTCCCTTTCAGGGTCGATTCGATGATCGTAGCAAAGGCATAACTTTGACCTTTTTGGGCTGCTTCTAGGGCTTTTCGGAGAATTTTTTCCATGGAGTAATATATTTTTTCCGTTAAGGAGTATTTGTTTTCTCATCAGGGTTTTCTGCTGACGTATCGGGTTTTTCTTTTTCAGGGGATTCCGGTTCTGTTATCGTTGAGTTTTCAGGCGGTTTGTTCATTAAAATATCAGGCGGCAATTTAATATATTGCTGATCTTCTGTGGCTGAATCAGGGTTTTTTTCCGGTGATGGCGTTGTTTTCTGATGAGCTTCTTCGGGAATATTTGGGCTTTCCGGGGACTCGGACGCAGATGGTTTTTGCGGTTCTTCCAAATGTTTTAAAAAATGTTTTAGGCTTTCTTGGCGCGTGGGTGTCGTCTTATCATCCGGGCTCGGCTGTTGTTCTGTGGGCTGATCTGTTGTTACCGCTGGCGGCACATTTTCTGTAGGCGCGGCAGCTGGAGGAGAAAATTGCTCATCCTGGCTCGGTGGTGCTTCTGATTTTGCAGCTATTGAAGCCGGACTGGCCGGAATATCAGGCGGTGGCGGGGCTGCTTCCTCCACGGGTTTTGCTTGGTCCTCTGGAATGTTTACCGGAGGCTCAGGTGCTTGCGGCTCTGGCGGTTGAATGGTTTCGGGTAGGGGTGTTTCCGCAGGTTTCTCGGCTATTTCAGTAGGTGTTGTTGGCGCAGCTGCAGCTGCCTTGGCTTCGGAGATGACCTTGAGAGCAATTTCTGTGGTTTGTAATTTTTGGGTTAATTCCTGGATCTTGCTGTCTTTATCCTGGGCCGCGTGCTCAAGTTCATTGATCGTCTTTTCCAGTTTGGTGACCTTTAATTCCAGCTGGTTGACACGATTCTTAAATCCAGCGGTTTCCGTCTCTGCGGAGGTCAGTTCGATCTGTAAGTCGCGGGCCCGCACTTTTGAGTCTTTTAATTCCTTTTCCAGCGCATCTTTAACTTTGTTAAATTCCTTGTGGTTCTTTATTTCGCCGGATAACTCTTTTTCAATCTTTTCCAAAGCTTGGTTCTTTTCGTTAAGCAAGGTTTCCAGTTTGTCCGTTTTTTCTTTTAATTGACTCGCTTGCCAGGCCTCAAAATCAGCGTTGGCGTCTTTGACCGGCGGAATCTCTGTTTCCGTTGGCGTTTGCGGCGCGGTTCTGATGGAAGCTGTTCCGGTCACCGGAGGTGGCTGCTGCAAAGGCGCGGAAGTGCTGCGAAAAAGCGACGGGCGCGGTTCCATCGGCTCAGCGACTTCTTCCTCTTTTTTGAGGAACGGCAGCTGACTGAGGATTTTGGTGAAAAAATTTTTTGCGCCGTCCTGGGGCGGTTTCTCTTTTTGTTTTTCCTCAACTAGGCCGACGCGGTTTAGTAATTGAGCGGTTGTTTCTTTATTTTTTGGCGAGGAGCCGGGAGAGGCGGAACCCGAAGAATTTTTGTTTTCGTTGTACAGCAGCCAGCCGACGGCTCCTAATCCCAGGATAACAACGGCGAAGCCTATATAAAATAAAGTAAACATTAAATCTTAGTCTCAAGGACACGGGTTGACAAATAGTTGCGGGACTTTATAATACTTTTATGATTTCTTGTATTCTTCTCTGTGCCGGCTTAAGTTCGCGTTTTGGCTCTCCCAAAGCGCTGGCCAAACTGTCAGATGGAACGGCCATCGAGCGGCAACAAAAAATCTTGCTTGATTCTCCGGTGGAAAAAATCATCATTGTTCTCGGCGCATATGCGCCGGAAATAAAACCGTACCTATTAAAGCA
>Ga0155339_152_pt1 | contig 22597 bp, 18 predicted proteins | sample RifCSPhighO2_02_FD_106307 | JGI IMG/M metagenome (GOLD analysis project Ga0155339, IMG submission 106307) | Omnitrophica WOR_2 bacterium RIFCSPHIGHO2_02_FULL_48_11 | reverse complement strand
CCGCAGGCGATGCAGGTCATGGAGAACCGTTGCCGGCAATTTGCCATTCAGCCTGCGGTGATCGGGCGCAGCGTGCGATACCGTATCCTTTCGCAATCATTGAAGGAATTAAAATTCTCTGTCACAACACCGCAGCGCAAGTATCTCGACTTGGTCAGTGGTCTGCTGGGCGAGCACCAGGCGATGAATGCCGCTCTGGCGATCGCCATGGTTGAATCGTTGCAAGGCCAAGGGCTGCAGATCAGTAGCGCGGCCGTCCGTCAGGGGGTCCGTTGTGCTGTTTGGCCGGGACGTTTTGAGGTCGTTCAAAAACATCCTTACATTGTTTTGGACGGCGCGCATAACCCTGCGGCCGTGCACGTTTTGGTCAAAACGGTGCAAAATATTTTTCCTCGACGAAAAATCATTTTGGTTCTAGGATTATCCAGGGATAAGGATCAGCCGGCGATAGCAAAAATTTTGCGTTCGGCGGCACAGGAAATTATTTTAACCAAAGCGCGCCATGTGCGGGCCGCTGTCCTGGATGAGAAAGAGTGGGCCCGATTTTTCCCTGTTTCCAATATCCGGCGCGCGAAGAGCGTGAAAGCCGCGCTGCAGCAGGCAAAAAAAATAGCCCGCAAAGATGAGGTGATCCTCGTCACCGGATCATTGTTTGTGGTGGGTGAGGCACGAGCGATATGTACCAATTAAAAAGTTTAGAAGATACCATTGTGGCCATTGCGACGGCGGTGGGTTCCGGCGGCATTGGGATCGTGCGTTTGAGCGGCCGGCAGGCCGTCGGTATCGCCGATCAGCTATTTATTTCCCGTAAAAATAAAAAACCGGCGGAATTCGCGAATTACACGGCGCATTACGGCTGGATCGTAAAAAATTTGCGCGCCGGAGCGGATATCAGCGAGTTGCAGGAAGAGATCGTTGATGAGGTCCTGCTGACGGTCATGCGCGCGCCGAAAAGTTATACGCGGGAAGATGTGGTGGAGATCAGCTGTCACGGCGGCGTGGTTGCCTTGCGGACGATCTTGCATTTGGCTTTGGACTGTGGGGCGCGGCTCGCCGAGCCGGGAGAATTTACCAAACGCGCGTTCTTAAACGGCCGCATTGATTTGACCCAGGCCGAAGCGGTGCTGGATATTATCCAGTCGAAGACCGAGACATTTTTACGGGTCAGCACGCATCAGCTCAAAGGCGAACTTTTTTGCGAGCTGGAATTGATCCGCGAAGATTTGTTGAATGTTTATACCGAGATCGAGGCGATCATTAATTTTCCCGAAGATGATCTTGATACCCGGGGACGGGAAGTCTTGCGGGAGCGCCTTGCGGCGGCTAAAAAACGTGTCGATCAGCTTTTGCATACTGCCGACCAGGGAAAAATTTTAAAAGACGGCATCAAGATCGTCCTGTGCGGAAAACCGAATGTGGGAAAATCCTCGCTCTTGAATGTCCTGCTGCGGCAACCGCGGGCGATCGTCAGCGACATTGCCGGTACGACCCGTGACACCATCGAAGAAACCGCCCAGATCCGCGGGATCCCTTTCCAACTCGTCGATACAGCCGGTATTTTAGAACCGCGCGACTTGATCGAGGAAGAAGCGATCAAACGCAGCCGCCTGTCTATCAACAGCGCCGACCTGGTCGTGCTGCTTTTGGACGGGAGCCATAAAATTTCGCAAGAGGATGAACAGCTGATCGAGCGCATCCGTCATCAAAACGTTTTAGTGGCGGTCAATAAAAGTGACCTGCCTTATAAGATCGAAGAAGACAAGATCCAAAAAATTTTAAAGCATAAACCGCTCCTCAAGATCTCCGCGCTTCACAAAGCCGGCATCGCCGAGCTCGAGCAGGCCATCGTCGAGCATGTCTGGCATGGGAAGATCGAAGCGCCGACGGGCCTTATCGTCAGCAACGTGCGCCATATTCATTCGCTCAAGGAATGCAGCAAAAGTTTGGACAAGGCCTTAGAAATTTTTTCGGAAGAGATATCGTGGGAGTTTATTTCGGAAGAGACCAAATCCGCCGTCAATGCGTTGGACAGCGTGACGGGCCGCAATATTGATCACGATCTATTGGATAAAATTTTTGCGCAGTTTTGTATCGGAAAATGAATCGCCCGGCGGCGGGGTGGTTCTTTAGTGGGCTTTAAGGGTGTAGACCATCTCGCTGAGCTTGGTAAATTTCTGCATCAGCTTCTCGTCATTCAAGACCTGCTGAATCTTCGGATTTGCCATCAACCCCAAGACATCTTTCTTGTTCATTTGCTCCAGGGTCGTTTTATCATTTAGGACCGCTTCAATCATGGGGTCCTTCATAAACCCTTGGTATTCTGCCGATTCCCGGATCGGCTCGAACCATCCCGGATGATTTAAGGCATTGAGCGATTCTTTGGCCTGCATGAGGACGGGGGTCGGGGTGATCAAGAGGGCATCGGTATAAAAATAAGTCCGGGAATTGCGGATGCTTTCTTTTAAATTCTCGCCGAACAGGGTGTTGGGCAGCAGGGTTATCAAAACCATTCCCAGCGTTAAAATGATCCCCTTCCAGAATAAACTCGCCCACCCCCCCAAGGCACGGCTTCCCCAGAAGATGAAGGCTTGCTCTTCCGGGCTTAATTTTTGACGGGCGATAATGAGGGTCACCGAGGCGATGACCGTCAAGACGAGGGAACCGATCGTGACGATCAGGAAGGCCTTGATAATGTTGTTGCTTAGATCAAAGCTGAAAATCGCGATGATGCTGCAAATCGTAAAGGATAGAATAGGGATAAAACTGCGGACAAAACCTTTGCGCATCCCGTCAAAAGTAAAGAGAGCCAGCAGGACCAAGACAATGTAGTCGATCAAAGTCATGGGCTATTTTAACATAAGATTCGCGCGGAGATAATCTTTTAGATATTTTTTAGCGGGACAATTGGCCGGCGAACCATTCGTCATGCAGTTTTTTGGCGTCCAGGATATAAGCGTAGCCTTTTTGGCGGTCTGCGGCGCTGACCTGTCCCAAAATCAGGTCGCGGTAGGCGCAGATCTCTTCTTCCATATTCCAGATCCGGCTGGTGGCCACGGTCGGAAAAGCAGCCACCACATATTTTTGGAGTTGTCCGGACAAAAACAATTCCGTCAAATACGGATCCTCGGCAAAATTGTCATAACGGCATTCGACATAAATGGTCTTGCCGGTGATCGGGGGGATGAGGATATAACCTTCGCTGGCTTCCGCGATGTGGTGAATGCCGTAAAATTTGATCTTGTTTTTGTATTTAGGATTGTTAAGAAACTGCATAATGTTTTTATTAAGCGGGTGATTGTAGTACGCGTGGAGCTGGCGGATGTCTTTTTGCCGGCACCAATTGTAAATGTGCGTGGTGACGGTCCGTGACGGATAAATGTCCTTAAGAAAGACGGTGAGGTTAAAGATCACATGTGTTGTCAGGATAAGGATGATGCCGATGCGCCATATTTTTTTTTCAGACGGTGCGCTGAGGCGGTGTTTGATTTCATAAAGGGAAAAGCTGACCAGGCCTAGAATTCCGACGACCCAAGGAAAATAATTGCGGCCGAACTGCACGACTTTGATAATTTCCACGAGGCAAGGTGTCGAGATACTTAAGGCCAGGATGAGGAATAAATGTTTTTTTTGCAGCGCGATTTTGAAAAGATAGGCCGCGCTCATCCAGTACAGGGAAAAGAGGACCGGCATGATGAGGAAAAAATATTTGATGATCCAGATCCAGCCGGCCCCGCGAAAATCCGGCGACGCCGGGAAAAAACGTTCCAGATAAATGTGATAGATCGCGAAGTTGTTGCCGTGCTGGCTGAAGTTGATGAACCGCATATACTCCCGCATGCTCTGCAGTGGATCCGGAAATGTGAAAAATAAAAAGGCCAAAATAAAACCGCTTAAGATAAAGAGCGCGTGCATGGCGATCTTTATAAAATTTTTTTGTTTCTGCAGGGCAGGCCATTCGTGGTAGAGCAACAGTCCCAGATAGTAGGGAAAATACAAAGGCGAGGTGGGAGAAGAGAACAGCATGGTCCCTAAAAAAATTCCGGAAAAAACATAATAGATCCGTCGATGGGTCGCATGTAAAAGAAAAAATCCGGCGAGCAGAAAGTTCATCAGCGACAACGGCTGGTGCGCCCCCAAGAGAACATAAATATAAGGCCAGAAGGAAAAGAAAAATAAAAGATACGCGATGAACCCGGTCTCGGCGTCCAGGATCTTGCTGGTGATCAGATAAATCAGGATCGCGGAACCCCCAACGGCGATAATCAATAACAGGACGTTGGGATACAGGCTGAGGGGATCATGGAGAAGCTTTTGCATGAGGGCGATCCCCAGGATCAGTGCCTCCTTGCCGTGCATGTTGATCCTCAGGATGCCGGGCAGGGGGAGCCGGTGGATGTCCGAAATGTGGTTCAGTTGAAATAATTTTGCCGCGGTAGGGACGTAAGGGTTTTGTGAATCGCTGGGCCAGTAGTTGATGTAATACGTTGCCGCCGCCAGCGCGCCGCACAACAAGAAAGTCAACACAACAGCGAAAAGCAGAAAATGTCGACGATCTTTTTTGATCACATCCCCCTATAAAATTATTCTATTGAAGATCTTGCCGAACTTTTTTTGATGCTTTGATAGTCGGAGGCTGTATCTTGTTTCTTTTCTTTGCCGGTGGCGATATTGAAGATCATAAAAGGCAAATAGAATAATCCAAAACAGAAAATAATAAGAAACGGGGTGGCGAGGGCGATCTTCAGTGACGGCGGGAGTTGAAACGGGGCCTTTTTATTCTTTTTTTGTTGGGCGAGATATTCTTCCAGACTGATTTTTTCTTTTTTCTTTGAGTCGGCCATGACTAAAACTCCTTTCTTAATTTCAGCAAGTCAAGTATAACATTCACCCGGGCTTTTATCAATATGCCATGCACGGAATTTTTTACCTATTTTTCGTCTCATTTAATAGGCCTTGACATAAGCGCACGACTTGATACTCTAAATCACAAAAAATATTGTTGCTTATTTTCCGGCAGGCATTAGAATACTATTGAAAGGTTAAAATTGAGTCATGGATAAAAAATCAGAAAAACGTCGCGCGAAACGCCTGGATTGTAAGGTCCCGGTGGATGCCAAGCAGGGTACGGCATTTGCGACTACCCAAACCATCGATATCAGCCGCGGCGGCTTAGGATTTTTATCGCAAAAACCTATTGTGGCCAATCAAAGGATCGCTGTTCAGTTGGAATTATCCCCGGATGAGGATCCGATTGTGGTCTCGGGGAGGGTGCAATGGGTGCAGAAGTTGTTGCGCTCCAAGCTGTTTCGATTCGGCATAAAATTTGAGCAAGTGGTTGACGGTTCCAAAAACCGTTTGACCAAGTTTCTTAAGGCATAAACTGCACAAGTCTTCGGCCACGGAGAAAGGTCCCCCATGGATGTCCTGCAAGATAAACGCTTATTTGAACGCTTCAGTGCCCGTTTTCCGGTTAAATTCAAGGATAGCCGGGATGATTACGGCACCAATGTTTTTTTAAGGGATGCCTCGGCGCAAGGGGTCAAGCTCCTGACCAGGGAAAAGTTTTTTCTTAATGATCGCGTGACCCTGGATATCAAACTTCCTGACGGGACAGATCCTTTGATCCTGAACGGCCAAATTGTCTGGGTCAGGCCGATCGAACCCAATCTGCTGTGGGATATCGGGATCAAATTCCCCAAGATCGATTTGATGAAGATTCACCGGCTTTATAAATTTAATGAGCCGAGCTAATTTCCTGCCGGTTTTTCTCGGGTTGATCCTGCCGTAATCATTGTTTAAGTCCAGTATTTCTATTACTTATAATATTAGAAAAGCGCATTTTGACATTCTTATAAGTCAATGATATACTTTAAACTCATTATTTGAGATAAACATTGATTTCCCAATAAGTTTTGAGCCTAAAATAATTTTGGTTTTCGGCAGGTAATGGAGAACAATTATGAGACGCGGATTGTTATTTGTTGTGTTGGGGTATATTCTTTTATTTAGCTCACCGGTTTTTGCTCAGGTCAATCTTCTTACCAATCCTAATTTCGAAAATGGCATCAACAGTTGGACAATATTCGGTCCCAATTGGCAGCCGCAGAGTACGGTTGTCAAAGAAGGGGCCCTTTCTGCTTTAAACACGATCGGCACAATTCCCACCCTGGATTACTTTGCCAGCCTTTCTCAGGAAGTCACTTTGGCCCCGAGCCAGCAGGTATATGCGACGGTTCAACTGAAAACAAATATCAATGTGCGGGCCAATGCCCGGGCCGGGCTTTTGCTGCAGTTTATGAACAGCGCTAATGCCGTGCTTGCTTCGGTACAGGATGAAGACGGCGGCCTCGCCGACTGGCGGCAGCTTTATGTTACGGCGCAAGCGCCGGCGGGTACGGTCAAGGTGAAATACAGTGTTTTTGTTTTTGCTCCGCAGAGTGAATCGCAGACGGGCGGCATTGCCGTGGGAGGTCAGACGTATTTTGATGAAGCTGTTTTGACGACAGCGGTTATCGCTCCGCCGCAAGTTCCCGCCTTTTTGAGCAATCCGGGTTTTGAGAACGGTTTTGCCAATAACTGGAAAAGGGTGTTGATCCCGTCCTGGATCGTGGATGATCAAAATTTTACGCAAGGCAGTTTTTCCGTTAAAAGCACGATCGATTTGAATTTAACTCCCGGCCAGGATTTTTTCAGCGGCGCCTCGCAGGACCTGCGGTACCTGAGCGGTCCGGTCTTTGCCTCCGCGCAGGCGAGAACTCTGATCAATCCTGCTTCGACGGGATTAGCCGAATTAAAACTGGAATTTTACGACCGATTCAATCCTGCCCCGACGGTGCAGCCGCTCGGGTCAGCCAGCCGGACCTTAAGAGGGAACAACGGCTGGGGAAGGATCGTCATCGACGGAACCGGCAGCGGCGTCACTCCGCCGGTCGGGACCGTGATGGTCCGGGTGCTTGTTTTAACCTATGCCGCGCAGGGGAACACGGCGGCTAACGGGGGAATCGCCAATTTTGATGAAGTGACGCTTTCTTATGCACCGCTTCCGCCGAATAACCGCATGGATGTTTTAAACCGCGGTTTTGAAAATGGTTTGAACAGCTGGTCGGAGCAATTCGGATTTCCGGCGACAACGAGTCCGACAGCGCATGGGGGAAGTTTATCCGCCAAGAAAACCGTTGGCGTGCTTCAACCTGCCCAAGATTATTACAGCCAGTTGTTCCAAGATATTTATTATAACGCGCAAGGGACCCCGTGGCCCGTCGGAACATTTGTGTATGCCAGCGCGTTCGTAAAATCCAATTTCAGTCCTTTAACAAAAAATATCGCCGGATTGCAATTTGAATTCATCGATGCGCAAGGCAACGTGATCCGCAATGCAGCCAATCAACCGATCGTCGTGCTCGACCGTATCGGCGGGCAGACCAACTGGGATTATAAATATTTGCGCGCCCAGACACCGGCCAACACCGTGCGGGTCCGCGTCAGCGGGATGGAATTTGCCCGGCGACAGGATGCGCCGCTGGCGGGCGATGCCTGGTACGATGATTTTGTTTTTTCTAAAACAACGCCGCTGCCTCTGCCGGCCCAGCGTTTGCAGACCGTCAATGCCGGCTTTGAAAACGGCCTGCGTGACGGATGGGATGAACCTTTTGAACAGGGCGAAATTACGACGACGGCACCGCATTCCGGAAATTATGCGGCGGAATACACGGTGCGCTTTGTTTTGCCGATCGATTATTTTGCCGTAGCAACGCAAGAAATAGCTTTGCAGGGCAATACCCTGGTGCGGGCGAGCGGCTGGGTGAAGACCAATATTGATCCCACGACGTTTGCCGTCGGCGGTATCTTTGTCCGTTTTGTCGATAACAGCGGCGCTCAGGTAGGCAATGTTTTATTGCAATTTGTCGGCGGTCAAATCAATTGGACGCAATTGAATATCAACGCGGCGGTTCCGTTTGGGGCCACGAAAGTACAATACTATAATTTTGTTTATGCCCCGTTGGGGAGCCGCGTCGGGGATAAGGTGTATTTCGATGACAGTGTTCTATCGGTGGGCGTCCCCATAGCTTTGCCGTGCCTGATCGGCGGAAATCCGTGTTAAATAATCGTCAAACGGCCATGGTAACGATACCCGTATCGTTGAGCGGTGATGGTCACGGCTCAATCACGAAATACGTAACCCAATGACGAAACGGGCTGCGTAGCCGTATAACGTTACCAATTTTTTATGGAGGAGTAGTGAAAAGATTTTTTAGTCTTATTTTGTGTCTGCTGGTTTTGGCCGGATGCGGCCAAGTTAAAAAAGATCCTAATTCCATCGTCGTCTGGCACTGGATGACCGACCGGCAGAAAGCTTTTGATAAACTCGCCCTCAAATATCAAGAACAGACCGGCATCAAGGTCCAATTCGAACTCTACGCCCCCTCTGATGTGTATTCTCAAAAAGTTGTCGCTGCTGCCCAAGCCCGCGTCCTTCCGGATATTTTCGGGATCTTAGATAAAAAATCGATCATGGCTTCTTTTGTTCAGGCCGGATTCGTCGCTGATCTGACCGAGGAATTCCAAAAAGATAACTCCGTCTGGGAAAACAGTATCTTCCCCAAGGCATTGGCCGTGAACCGTTTTGAAGAGGGGAATATCCAAAAAGTCAAGCCTGGGATCTATGGTGTGCCGATCGACGTGACCAACGTTCAGATGCTCTACAATAAAAAACTTTTGCAGAAAGCCGGCATCAACAATCCTCCCAAGACGTTTAATGAATTCCTTGAAGCGGCGCAGGCCTTAAAGCGCGTCGGGGTACCGGTGTTGGTCTCCGGCTGGGGTGAACATTGGCTGGTGGACTGCTTTGCCTCCAACTATGCTTTTAATATTATGGGCGAAGAAAAAATCATGGCCACGTACCGCGGCGAGGTTCCTTACACCGATCCCGATTGGGTCAAAGTATTGCAGATTTTTGCCGTCTTGCGCGATAAAGGGGCGTTGGCGGAAGGGATCGTTGCCAAACCGAATAAATACGCCGAACAGGATTTTGCCCTGGAGCGGGTCGCTTTTGCTTTTAACGGGTCGTGGTGCGTGAATGTCTATCATGACATGAATCCCAAGCTTGAATACGGGGTTATGTTGCCGCCCGCGACGGACGCCCAATTTCCGCTCAAGATCTGGGGCGGGGCGGGCTCTTCGTTTATGGTGAACAACACTTCTCAGGTCAAGGATAAAGCCGTTGCCTTTCTCAAATGGATAACGGCCAAAGAGCAGCAGGTTTTTCTATCGGAAGAGACAAAAAATTTACCGGCGAATCGCGAGGCATTGAGTTCTCTTCCTGCCATATTGTCGGAATTTGCCGGCGCCATGGATAACACGACTCACCCCAAGGTTTGGCCCATCAATGAAACTCCGTTAGTGAGCGAGGCTTTTGATAAAGGGATCCAGTCGATTATTATCGGGGAAAAAACACCGCAAGATGTGGCGCAAGAAGTTCAGCAGGTTAAGGAATATGGTTTTAAAAAGGCAAAACGGGTTACTACCCAATAAATCATTTAATTTTTTAATATATTATGTCAGCAATTACTTCAAAGATTTTTAATGCCGCCTACGCCAAAGATAAATTCGAGAATTTCCTTTTTATCGTCCCCGCCGTTCTTATCTTTTCCATTTTTTATATTTATCCTTTTTTCGATATTTTTAATCTTTCGCTTCACGAGTGGAATGGGATCGACCTTAGCCGGGAATTTGTCGGTCTGCAGAATTTTCAAGAGCTTATACACGACAAGGTGTGGTGGATGTCCTTATGGCATGCGGCATTCATCACGATCATTGCCTTGACCTTGCAAAACGCGCTGGCCTTTGCGTTGGCCTTGGCCTGCGACCGGGAAATCCGGATGAAAAGGTTTTATATGGTTGTGTTCTTTATTCCGCCGGTTCTTTCCGAAGTTGTCGTTGGGCTCATTTGGCAGTGGATCCTCAATGCGGGGATGCAAAACGGTGAACATATCGGCCTTTTGAATTATTGGCTGGCGAAAAGCGGTTTACCGCAGTTGGTGCACAATTGGCTGTCGGATCCGGCGACCGCTTTGCCGTGCATCGCGATCGTGCATAGCTGGAAGGGGTTTGGGTGGGGATTTATCATGTTGCTTGCCGGACTGCGGATCATTGACCGGGAACTGTACGAGGCGGCCAAAGTCGACGGTGCTGGGTCCCTCAGCATCTTTAAGAACGTGACGCTGCCGATGATGGTCCCGGTTATTTTCGTTGTGGTGGTTTTGACCATCCTGGGGTCCATGCAGGTCTTCGTACTGATATTGTCCATGGTCGGCCACGGCCTTGTTTATCATACGGAGGTGCCGGTCACCCGCATCTTAGTTTCGATGAGCGAAACAAATCGGTTCGGATATGCCTGCGCGCAGGGAGTTACCTTTGGCGTGATTTTAGTTATGGTCTCGGTTGTTTTAAAACAAATTTCGAATCGGATGAAACAGGAGTAAAAAAATGTCACAGCGTCACCATGTCACCATGTCATAGGTAACAGCTTAAGGCAACTGGTGACGTGGTGTCTTTGTGACCTTGTGACTTTCTATTATGGATCAATATCAGGTCAAACGGATCTTGAAATCAACGGCGACTCACGCCTTCCTTTTATCGGTGGCGCTGACGTGCCTGTTCCCGATTTTTTGGATGGTGCGATCGGCCTTGATGACCAATGAGACTGTTTTTATTGATAAATCCCTGATCCCGGCCAGCCTGCAGTTTGGTAATTTTTATACGGCCTGGCTGGAGGGGAATTTCGGCGTGTATTTTTTGAATAGTGTTTTATACACAACGGCGGTCGTCATCGGGATTGTGCTGATCTCGTCTCTGGCTGCGTATTCCTTTTCGCGGTTGCAGTTCCCCGGGAAAAACATTTTCTTTTATATGTTCGTGGCCGCAATGATGATCCCCTTGCCCGGAAGTTTCGTTCCCCTGTACGTTTTGATGAACAATTTACACCTTGTCAATACGAGGTTCGGATATATACTTTGTATGATCAATGTCGGGCTGTCCTTGAGCATCCTTTTATTGAAAACATTTTTTGACAAGATGCCGCAGGATCTGGAAAATGCGGCCCGCATTGACGGCTGCTCGAAATTAGGCCTGTGGTGGCATGTGGCCCTGCCTTTGGCTAGGCCGGCGATCGCCGTTATCGTGATCTTTAATTCCCTGAATGTTTGGAACGAATATATTCTTGCGACGTTATTGTTGAATGATAAGTCGCTCATGCCTTTACAACGCGGGCTTATGGTGTTTCAGGGGGCGCATAGTGTTGATTATCCGCTGTTGATGGCAGGCCTGACCATCGCGGCAGCTCCGATCCTTTTGGTTTATTTGTTCATGCAAAAACATATTATCAAGGGACTATCCTCCGGGGCAGTTATTACTTTAGATAAGAGAACCAAATATTTTTAAATTTTACCTGCCTGCCTGTCCGGTAGGCAGGCCTGCCGGCAGGCAGGAATTAAAATAGGGAGGTAGTTAATGGGACAAGCAGCGGATCAGTCAACTCATCATACGACAGCCAGCGCAGACCGTATTTCGTTTTTTCAAAAAGCCGCCTACAGTCTAGGGTCGCTCGTCAATCAATTCCAGGCCGCCGCGATCGGCAACCTGGTCATTGTTTTGAACCTTGGCCTGGGCATGAACCCCGCTTTAGTCGGCGTCCTCGGAGCCATTCCCCGTCTTGTCGATGCCTTTTCCGATCCTTTGATCGGTTACAGTTCCGATAATACCCGCACCCGTTTTGGGCGCCGCCGACCCTGGATCTTCTTCGGAGCTATTTCTTCCGGTTTTTTATTCGCCCTGATGTTCCAGCTTTATAAGGGGCAAACCGAAAGTTTCTATTTTTGGTATTTTTTAGCTATCCAATGTCTCTTTGTCGTTGCCTTTGCCTGTTATTCGATCCCCTGGATCGCCCTGGGGTATGAAATGACCCCCGACTATCATGAGCGGACCCGGCTGCAGGGGTTCAGCAACTTTTTCGCTCAAATTGCCTGGCTCGTCGCGCCCTGGTTCTTCAAGATCATGAACGATAAAACGATGTTTACAGATATTGTTCATGGAGCCCGGTCACTGGCCATCGTCGTTGGGGCGTTTATCGTGGTCGGCGGGATCCTTCCGGCCATCTTCAATAAAGAAATGTTCGGCAATATACCGAAAGCTAATGACAAAGAAAAAGGTTACGTCAATATCCTCAAAGATCTTTGGGGAAATTGCGCCACATCTTTCCAATGCCTTCCTTTTGTTAAACTCATTGCGGTAACATTCCTGATCTTTAACGGATTCATGCTCGCTTCCGCGTTTACGTTATATGTCATTGTCTACTATGTGTACGGTGGCGATTGGGGAAAAGGCGGCACCTTGCTTGGTTATTTTGGGACGTTCAGTTCCATCTGCACCCTCGGTGCTATTTCCTTGACCACCTGGATCTCCACGAAGATCGGGAAACGAAAGACATTCTTGCTCACCATGGGTCTGGCCATCATCGGTTATGGTTTGAAATGGATCGGGTATAATCCGCAGCAGCCCTATTTGTTGTTGATCGCGGCTCCCTTTTTGGCGTTTCACCTGGGAGCGCTCTTCACCATGGTCCCGTCGATGGTCGCGGATGTCTGCGACCTGGACGAACTGCAAACGAATACCCGCCGGGAAGGCATGTTCAGCGGCATTTACTGGTGGATACAAAAACTGGGGATGGCCGGCGCATCGATTCTTTCCGGGGTCCTCCTCGTCTGGACCGGTTTTAATGTTGAACTCGGCGCCAACCAATCCGCGCAGGCTTTATTATTGATGCGGATCTGTGATATCGGCATCCCGATCGTGACCACGCTGATCGCTATTTATATTATTGCGACCTTTGACATCTCAGAACATAGGGCCTATGACATCCGCGGACAGGTCGAAAGACGACGAGAAGAAAGACGAAAAGAAGAAGACAGGCGCACGGAAGAAGATAGACGGAACAAGGAGGAAGGCAGACGCAGAGAAGAAAGACGAAGCGAAACGTAATATAAGTTTCAATTCATTGATAGTGGAGTTTTCGGATGAGTAAAGCCTTTTTACTTAAAATTTTTCTTTGGTTCATGACATCAGCAATGGCGCTATGCGTCATGCCGGTGGGCCCGCTGGTCTTTGCTCAGTTAAATGCGGAGCTGACGTCTTCCCAAGCTCCCAGCGGAGAACCGACGCTGCAAAAAAAAGAAGATCCCTCTTCTTCTGCCGTTGAGCTATCTTCCCAAGAGTATGTGCGTCTCTCCCGCGAAGCCTCATCCAAAAATGATTTGAATAAAGTCGTGGAATTGGTCGAGCAGTGTGTCGCTTTTTATGGGGAAAAAGCCAAGACTCAGCAAGCCCAGTTAAAAGAATTCCCCATCCGCGGGGAAGAGGTAAGCTACCAAGAGTTGAATGACGTGGGGTCCTGCCTTTTCACCAAAGGCGAGACCTTGATGAATAACGGCAAGACCGAAGAGGCGATAGCGGTCTTTCAGACAATTATCGACGAGTATAAATGGTCGCAGTCCTGGGACCCGCGCGGCTGGTTTTGGTCGGTGGCGGAAAAAAGTCAGGCCAGTATCGATGTCTTATCCGGCAAAGAAGAGGTCGAAGAACCGATCGAGAAGACCGAACGGACCCTGCCGTATTTTGAGAAGCCGGGAAAAGAAAAAGTCGTGGATTATACAAAATACGGAAAATTCAATCACGTAGGGACCAAGGATTATAAATATGAGATCACCGATTTCAAAGGATTGGCCGAGGCGGTCGGCGAAGGCATTTATCCGAACAACGGAACTGTTTTTAAGAACGAACATTATCAGAAACTCAGCAAGGACGGCCGTTTGAAAGGAACTCATTGGGATTATGTGAACACGGAAGATCTGGAAGCCGCGTATTATAAATGGCTCATGGCCCCGGAACCGCCGGGCGTGAAGTTGTATTATTTGGGCTTAACTTTTGAAAAGGCCGCGATGTATTACGAAGCGCTTAAGGCTTACCGCGCGCTGATCGTGCATTTTCCCGACGCGGTGGCCTGGACGTATTGGCACACGCCTTGGTATCCGGCGCAGGCGGCCATCGCCAAAATCAAACACATTATCCGCATTCACCCGGAATTAAATTTAGAGGCCAGGTGGATGAAGATTGCGATCGCCAACGGTTCTGACAATGATACTCAGAATGACGTCATCGTGACCTATCCGGGTGTTTTGCAGGAAAAAGGAATTTTGGATAAAGCCAAAGAAAAAAAAGGTGTGGACCTCAAGAAAATCAGCGTCTTAGGCAAAATCAAACGGAAAGTCGGCGAGGGAAAAATTTATTTAGTGCAGTACCAAAACAACCATTGGCAGCTGATGGTGGATGATAAGCCGTATATCATTAAAGGTATCACCTATTCTCCCACCAAGATCGGTCAAAGCCCGGACAAGGGAACATTGGCCGAGTGGATGGAAGAAGACACGGATAAAAACGGCCGTCTCGACGGTCCATACGATTCCTGGGTCGATCACAACCGCAATAACGTGCAGGACCCGGATGAGCCCGTGGTGGGGGATTTTCAATTGCTCAAAGAGATGGGGCTCAATACGTTCCGGCGTTATCATCATCCTTCCGCACCGAAGAAAGACGTGCTGCTGGAGATGCATAAAAAATATGGCTTCCGGGTGATCATGGGGGATTATTTAGGGAAATACACGATCGGTTCCGGCGCCACCTGGTTTGAAGGAACCGATTATGAAAATCCCGAACACCGCAAGAATATGCTGGAGTCCGTCAAGAAGATGGTCATGGAATTTAAAGACGAACCGTATATTCTTATGTGGCTTCTGGGAAATGAAAATAATTACGGCGTCGCTTGCAACGCCGATAAAAAACCCGAGGCTTACTATAAATTCGTCAACGAGGCGGCGCAGTGGATCAAATCCGTCGATAAAAATCATCCCGTTGCGATCGCCAACGGCGATACGCTCTTTTTGGATATTTTTGCCCAATATGCTCCGGATGTGGACATCTTCGCCGCCAATGTTTACCGTGGGGACTTTGGGTTCAGTTCTTTTTGGGAGCAGGTCTATGACGCGACCGGAAAGCCGGCGTTTATTACGGAATACGGCGCTCCGGCTTATGCGAAACATTTAATGCTCCGGGAGGCCGAAGAGGCGCAGGCGGATTATCATTTGGGCAATTGGCTGGATATCGCGGATAACATGGCGGGCCATAAGGATGGGGTGGGGAATGCCCTGGGCGGTGTTGTTTTTGAATGGCTGGATGAATGGTGGAAAAATTATGAGCCCTACCGGCACGATAAGAAATCCGATGCGGTGGGACCATTTCCGGGCGGATATTATTTTGAAGAATGGTTCGGGATCGTCGGTCAAGGCGACGGAAAACATAGCCCTTTTCTGCGGCAGTTGCGCAAGAGTTATTATATCTACAAAGATATGTGGGAGTAACGGGGGCCGAAAAGGCCTTTTTTAGAATAATTTGTTTTCTGAAATAAAAAATGATACACTTATACAAGATTTTACTAACTAAAAACAAATGAACGAGACGTGGGAGGATTTACAATGAAGAGAGGTGTACTGGTTTTGATTTTGTTTTTTGCAGGGATCGCAACGTGTTTGACACCGACAATCGCCGCGGCGTATAATTTCGGCGATTATCGTTCCTCGACTTTGGTGACCAAGGGATGGGAGGCTTTAGCCGCGAACGATATTGAAGCGGTTTTGGCTTACACCAATAAATGTATCGAGCTGTATGCGGGTCAAGCCAAAAAAATGCAGGAGAGTTTAAATGAATATCCTGCCGGTGACGATCAAAAGATCTTCGGTTTTTGGGCCCTCAATGATGTTGCCACCGCTTACTACATTCAGGGAGAAACTTACCGCAAGGCCGGCATGAATGAGGAAGCCAAAGAGGCCTACCAAAAAGTGATCAATGAATATAAATTCGGTCAATGCTGGGATACCCAAGGATGGTTTTGGAAACCCGCCGAATCAGCGCAAGAAAAAATTGCCATGATCGATTCCGGATCCAATTTGGATTTCGGTGATTATTCTTCTACGACGCTGGCTTCCAAGGCCTGGGACGCTCTTTCCAAAAAAGACATGAATGCCGTCGACGCTTACGTGGATAAATGCATTGAACTTTACGGCAAGAAGGCTAAAGAAATGCAGGATTCATTGACGGAATATCCGTGGGAATCCAAAGAAAAGATTTTTTCTTACTGGGCGCTTAACGATGTCGGGACTTGCCTTTACATCAAAGGAGAGTCTTATAAGAGCGCCGGCAAAGATAAAGAAGCTAAGGACATGTTTAAAAAATTAGTCGATGAGTTTTTTTATGCCCAGTGCTGGGATCCTAGCGGATGGTTTTGGAAACCGGCGGAAGCAGCCCAACAAAAAATTGACGAAATGGGCGGCGTTTAATTATTGTAACGGGATTTGTTTATCAACGATAGTATATGATATGTAAGTGGTCGCCCCCACGCATTCTTGCAGAATGCAAGAGTGGGGGCGAACTTTTTGAGTTATATGCCAATTAAGTGTTTTCTATCCCCAATTTTGCAATACAACCCCAATATCGTTTGGATTAAGCGCACAAAAAAGTGCGCTGCAAAATTTGGGATTATCCCGCCAAGAGGGATTGCTCTGCCGAATAGCAGAGCAATCCGGCGGCCCTTCGGGCGGATTTTGCTAATGCAAAATCCGGGTTTATTTCTCGTTTTACTCTTTCAACTGTTCGGTTGCGGTCAGCCGCCGCAACAGAACGCACCTGCCTCGGAAGAATCCTCCGGAGTACAGAGCCGCACGATCAACGCCGCGCCGCAATTTCAACCCTTTTACGTCTATCTGGATAAAGGCAGCAAGGGCAACCATTTTATCCCTTCCGGCTTTATGCCTAATGGGCAGTGCCTGAAGTTGGAGGAAAGATGGAAAGAGGATTGTGCCGCGGGGGAGACCTGCATCCGCATTATTTATGATACAGACTGCTCCAGCCGTGACCAAAGATGGGCCGGCATTTATTGGCTGAATCCGGCCAATAATTGGGGCAATCAAAAAGGAGGCTTCAATCTGACTGGGGCGCATAAGTTTACATTCTGGGCCAGAGGGGAAAAAGGCGGCGAGCGGATCGAGGAGTTCAAGATCGGCGGCATCAGCGGTGACTATCCGGATTCGGATATGGCGATGATCGGGCCGGTGATCTTGACGAAAGAATGGCGTCAGTACGCGGTTGATCTGCGGGGGAAGGATCTTTCGTACATCAGCGGCGGATTATCTTGGGCGGCCAATGTTGATGCGAATCCCGAAAGCTGTACGTTCTTTTTGGATGACCTGAAGTACGAATAATTTGGGGTGGTACCACAAGATTTCATGAGCGGGGCAGTTTATTCTGCCCCGCTTTTATTTTTTTAAGATCTTATTGCGAGCGAAGAGGTTATGTTCTGCGCAAAAAATAAAAAAATCTTTCTTTTTGCTTGTATTCAAAATTATACTTTGATATATTCATAATAAGATTTTTTATATTAAGGGATATACCATGTCGAATGCCACAAAACAAAGTATTGTTATCCTAGCCGTTTTGCTCGTCGGAAGCTTCGGCTTTGCCGGTTACGCGCTTCTCGAGAAGCAAAAGTCGGATAGTCAGAGGATCGCCCTGCAGAATGATATCAAAACCTACCAGGCCCAAAGCGAGAAATATTCCTCCGATAATAAGGCCCTCCAAGCACAGCTGAAAAAAATTGAAGAAGAAAAAAATAGAGTTCAGCAGGATCTGGCCGCGGCTACGGAACAGATGCAGAAGTTTGATGAAGAAATCAAAAAGATCATGGCGGAGCGCGATGAATGGAAGGGCCGGGTCGATGCCATCCAAAAAGAGCGCGACGCGTTAGCCGAAAAAGCCAAGCAGGTCGCGGAACCAAAGATCGTTTACAAGTATATCGAACGCGAAGGTGAGGAGAAAAAAGCAGGATCCGCCGAAGCTCCCGTCACTTCACCGGCCCCGAAAGTTCCCACCGAGAACATGACGGATGATTATTGGGCCCAGGTTCTCAAAGAAAAAGCCGTCATCGAACTGCAGTTGGAAAAAGTCAAAAAAGAATTGTCGAACGCCGCGGTGGAAATCGGTGACTTAAAAAAGAGCAATTCGGATCTGGATCTTGAATTGAGCAAAGTGAAAAGCGAAAAAGAAGCGTTCGAGCGCGAGATCAAGTACAACAAAGATCTGGCCGATACGCTTTCTCTGGAGCTGGCCCGCGCGAAGGGAGATCGCAAGTTTTCTCTTGATCGTTCTGAAAAAATTAAAAAAGAGAACGATCAGCTGCGCGGTCAAGTCAAAGAATTGATGTCCACCAAAAGCGCTTTGGAAAAGACCATCGTCAAATTGACCGATGCCAAGGTGGAACTTGAGAAAAAAGTGACCGAGACGGAAGGTTTGATCCAGAATAAGATCGCTGAGGTCTGGGAGATCAAAGACAGTTTGAATAAAAGAATGCAGGAAGCGGCCGATGCCAAGCTGGCGAATGAGATTGAATTGCCGCCGATCATCGTTAACGCGAACCCCAATGATCTTCCCGGCAAGCGTGCTGCCAAAGATTCCGCCCAAACCACGGGCTTAAGCGGCAGCGTCATCAGCGTGAATGAAGAAAATAATTTTGTGATCGTTGACAAAGGCCAGGGGGCCGGCGTCAGCGTAGGCAACAAACTTAATATTTATCGCGGCGCTGATTTTATCGCCCAGGTTGAAGTCATCCAGTCGCGTGCCGATATCTGTGCCGCTGACATTAAGCAGCAAAAGACAGGCATTAAAGTCGGAGACAGTGTTCGATAATTGAGCGGTAAACTTCCCCCACAAAAGATCAGCATCGAAGATGTCGCGAAACGGGCCAAGGTTTCTATTTCGACCGTCTCGCGGGTCATCAACAATCTCCCCACCGTCAGCAAAAAAAATCAAGCTAGAGTGGAAGAGGCCGTGGCGCATTTTAAGTACCGGCCCAATGTCAGTGCCCAGCGGCTGGCCAGCGGTTATAACAGTGCGATCGGTTTGGTGATGCCCGGATATCCGGGCATTTTTTATTCTTTCTATGCCATCGAAATTATTCGTGGGACCGGTCATGCCTGCGAAACGCTCAAATTGGATTTGCTTTTTCATATCACCAACGGCAGCAACTTTCTCAATCCCAATACCGTGGGCGGGATCATTTTTGCGGATATCATCGAAAACCGCCGGGAAGTGGAAGCGGCTTTGGAATTAAGAATGCCCTGCATCGTGATCAACAATGTGGTGAAGGATCTAGACGTGAATTATATCGGCGTGGACAACATGCTGGGCGGCAAGATCGCCACCGAATATCTTATCCACTTAGGCCACAAACGCATCGCGACCGTTACCGGCAACCTGCAGACCCAGGCCGGGTTTCAGCGGTTAAAAGGATTTAAAGAGGCTTTAGAAAAGAACAAGTTGCCGTTGCGCGAGGAATACATTTATCAGGGCGATTACTCCCGCCGCTGCGCGCGGGTGGCCGCGGAAAAATTTTTATCCCTGCCGGAGCCGCCCACCGCTATTTTTGCCGCCAGCGATGAGATGGCGCTCGAGATCATTGCGGTGGCGAACGAAAAGAATGTGAAGATCCCCAAAGAGCTTTCGATTATCGGTTATGACGATAATCCTGCCGCTATTTACGGCGCCGTGGGTTTGACCACCATTAAGCAGCCGTTATTTCAAATGGCCGAAGACGCGATCAAGTATCTGCATGCGGTGGTGACCGGCAAGCGCAAGACACCGGTCAAAGATGTTTTAAAGCCGCAGCTCATTATCCGCGAATCGTGCGCTGCTCCGTCCCGCTCCTAAAGGCGGTCCGGGGGGACGATCGAATGGGTTGACAAAGTCTGGCTGAAAGGTTATTCTTATATCCCATTGGCCCGGGCCGGGAGGAAGTTTTGAACAAGTTTCGTACTTTCATCATGTATCTTTTATGGGTTGTGGCGGTGACGGCTGTTTTGGCCACGACGTTTACGAATTTTCAGCATCTCGATCTCAACGTTATTGCTTTTGTCCTCCTGTTGTTCGCCCTCGCAAATAGTTTTTTTATTTCAAAATTTTAATTATCCTGACAAATTTTTTATTGACCTTTGTACAACCAAAGATATAAGGAAGTCAATACATGCCTTATCCAAAAGATTAATGAAGGCAGTACTGGCTTCATTAAAAGTATTTTAGAGAAGCCATGTACCAGGTTTTTTTCTAGATGACAAAGGTCTAATACTGGCTTCCACAATTGTTATTGGTAAGGAAAAGACCAGTAAAATGAAAAATTCCCATTACGATTGTCTGGTGATCGGCGCCGGTCATGCCGGTGTGGAAGCGGCTTTGGCCGCGAGCCGCTTGGGCTGCTCGACGCTCTTGGTCACTTTATTTTTTGAAACGATCGGCCAGATGAGCTGCAATCCCGCGATCGGCGGGGTCGGCAAGGGCCAGCTGGTGAAAGAGATCGACGCCCTGGGTGGTGAAATGGGTTTGGCGGCGGACAAGACCGGCATTCAGTTCCGTCAGCTCAACGCCTCGAAAGGGCAGGCGGTACGCTCGTCGCGCTGCCAGTCGGACCGCAAGCGTTACAAACTCTATCTGCAGGATGTGGTCAGGCAGCAGAAGAATCTGGATATCTTGATCGGTGAGGTGGCGGAAATTGTCGTCCATGGCGGCAGGATCGTCGGCGTTAAGACCGCATCGGGCGATATGATCGCGACCAAGACCGTGGTCGTGACGACCGGAACATTTTTAAAAGGCCGCATGCATGTCGGCACAAAGATTACCTCCGGCGGCCGGATCGGTGAGCCGGCCGCGGTGCGTTTGGCGGATAATTTTAAAGATCTGGGATTTGAAGTTTTATTTTTTAAGACCGGCACGCCGCCGCGCCTCGACGGACGCACGATCGATTTCTCAAAACTGGAAGCGCAGCATTCGGATGAACGGCCGATCCCGTTTTCGTTCCGCACTCCCGCCATCCCCAAGGAACAGCCTCTTTTGCCGTGCTACATCACGCACACGACGGAAGCGACCCACGAGATCATCCGTTCCAATTTTCATCTCTCGCCGATGTATTCCGGGCAGATCCAAGCCACGGGTGTCAGGTATTGCCCTTCGATCGAAGATAAGATAAAAAGATTCACGACCAAGAGCAGTCATCATGTTTTTTTGGAGCCGGAAGGTTTGGACACGCACGAGTATTATCCCAACGGAATATCGACGGGATTGCCGGTCGAGATCCAGGAAGCGATGGTCCATTCGATCCCGGGATTGGAAAAAACGGTTTTGACCCGTCCGGGGTATTCGATCGAACACGGGGTGATCCCGGCGACCGAGCTTAAACCCACGCTTGAGACAAAAAAAATCACCGGGCTTTTTCTCGCCGGACAGATCAACGGCACGACTGGTTACGAAGAAGCGGGCGCGCAAGGACTGATCGCGGGGATCAATGCCGGTTTGCAGGCCAAGGGCCAAAAACCTTTTGTGCTCGGCCGCCACGAGGCTTACATCGGCGTATTGATCGATGACTTAACGACCAAGGGAACGGACGAGCCGTACCGGATGTTCACTTCACGCGTGGAATACCGCCTTATTATAAGAGAAGACAACGCGGATAAACGTTTGGCCCGGCACGGACATGAGCTGGGTCTTTTAAGCGCTGCCGATTATGATAAGGTTTGTAAAAAATACGCCATGATCGATCGCGAAGTGGAACATTTAAAAACCACGCGCATTTATCCCGGCTCTGCGCTGGATCAGGAATTGCAAAAGATCAACAGCGCGGCGCTGCGTCAGCCGACGCTTTTATCGGACATCCTCCGTCGGCCCGAAGTGAATTATAAGATGATCGCGCCTTATGATGTCCGGCTTCGCTTAAATGCTTCCGCGTTAAGCTATGCCGGACTATCCGTCGTAGCTAAACCTGCCTACCGCCCGCCTGCCGGACGGGCAGGGACAGGCAGGCACGAAAGTAATTTAGCGAAGACGGATGGCCATTTAAAGAATTTTCCGCAGGAAGTGATCGACCAGGTCGAATATGAGATCAAGTACGAAGGGTTCATCAAAAAACAATTTAAGACCGTGGAGCGGTTCCGCCATATCGAGAATATCAAAATTCCCGCCGACATGGATTATCATAAGGTCGGCGGCCTTTCCACCGAGATCCGCGAAAAATTAAAACGTTTTACGCCGGTTTCCTTAGGCCAGGCCAACCGGATTTCCGGCGTGACGCCTTCCGCCATTTCGATCTTGATGGTGTATTTGAAAAAGCTTAGCCAAGATCGCCAGGCCGCCCGGGAAGAAGGCCCCGGAGCTTTCCAAAAATAATTTGACACCTGCCCGACGGTCGTGTATTTTTGAACTGTCCAAACTCGATTTCCAAAGAATCGAAATCTACATGTCTAAAAAAAATATTCTCCTTGGAATTTTTGCCTTCGGGATCCTGCTGCTTCGATAAGCGATAAGGGGACAGCGACCTTTTATAATTGACAGCCAGAGTTGATTTGATAAAATAGCTCATGCCAAGACAAGCAAGAATCGTCCTACCGAAACTGGCCCA
>Ga0155339_123_pt1 | contig 23076 bp, 16 predicted proteins | sample RifCSPhighO2_02_FD_106307 | JGI IMG/M metagenome (GOLD analysis project Ga0155339, IMG submission 106307) | Omnitrophica WOR_2 bacterium RIFCSPHIGHO2_02_FULL_48_11 | reverse complement strand
CGCGGCGATCGTTCCCACGCCGATCTCGGCAACCAATTTCACGCTCACGTCCGCCCGGGGATTGGAATTTTTCAAATCATGGATCAACTGCGCCAAATCTTCGATGGAATAAATGTCATGATGCGGCGGCGGAGAAATCAAACCCACGCCCGGTGTGGTATAGCGGGTCTTGGCAATTTCCTTGCTGACTTTGTGTCCCGGAAGCTGTCCGCCCTCGCCGGGTTTGGCCCCTTGCGCCATTTTGATCTGCAATTGATCCGCATTCACTAAATATTCTATGGTAACCCCAAATCGTCCTGCCGCCACTTGCTTAATACGACTGCGCCGCCAATCACCGTTAGGATCTTTCTTAAATCGCTCTGGATCCTCACCGCCCTCGCCGGTATTCGAAAATCCGCCCAAGCGGTTCATCGCGATCGCCAGCGTTTCATGTGTTTCTTTAGAAATGGAACCGTAACTCATGGCTCCGGTCGCAAAACGTTTGACGATCTCGGATGCCGGCTCAACTTCCGCCAGCGGAATGGCCGTGCTCTTTTTAAATTTTAATAAACCGCGGATGTTCGCCAGGTTGGTGGATTGTTCGTTGATAAATTTCGCATATTTTTTATAGAGATTATAATCCCCGACCCGGACCGCGTGCTGCAGCATGGCAATGGTCTGCGGATTCATCTGATGATGCTCCCCTTCCCGTCGCCAAGCATAATCACCACCCTGATCAAGCATGTGGTCATAAACATTATGGTCGGGATAAGCCTCACGGTGCCGGCGCAACATTTCTTCCGCAACGGTCTCGATGCCGATCCCGCCGATGCGCGACGGTGTCGCGGTAAAATATTTCGCGATCAACTCATTGCCCAATCCCACGGCCTCAAAAATTTGCGCACCGCAATAGGATTGAATGGTGGAAATCCCCATTTTCGAAATAACTTTAAAAAGTCCTTTGCGCGTAGCTTTCAAAAAATTCTTTTGCGCGTCCTTAAAAGTCACTCCCGCAAAGACACCTTTCTTGATTTCGTCTTCCATGGTTTCAAAGGCCAGGTACGGATTGATCACATTGGCCCCGTAACCGATCAAAACGGCAAAATGATGCATCTCGCGCGCCTCGCCTGTCTCGACGACCAGGCTCACCTTGGTGCGGGTCCCCTGACGGGTCAAGTGATGGTGCAAAGCCGCGCAGGCCAAGAGAGACGGCATGGGAACATGTTGTTTATTGATGTCGCGGTCCGAAAGAATCAGGATCGAAAATCCTTTTTCAATGGCCTGGTCAGCCTCGACAAACAATCGCTCGAGGGCTTCTTCTAATCCCGGGGCACCGTCTTCTTTTTTAAAAACCGTGGACAGCGTGGTCGCTCGCAACTCGCCGGAATTAACATGACGGATCTTTTCCAATTCTTCATTCGTAACAATCGGCCGCGCGACGCGCAAACGGTGGCAATGCTGCGGAGTTTCGTCCAAGAGATTGCTTTCCGCGCCCAACATCACATTTTCTGCCATGATCACTTCTTCGCGGATAGCATCCACCGGCGGATTCGTAACCTGCGCGAACAATTGTTGAAAATAATTAAAAAGCAATTGCGGCCGATAACTTAAGACCGCCAGGGGCGTATCGGTTCCCATGGATCCGATGGCCTCTTCGCCGTTGACGACCATAGGTTGCAAAAGGATCTTTATATCTTCCAGGGTATAGCCGAACGCGCGCTGCCGCTCCAACAAAGTTTTTTCTTCCAGACCGTGCACCTTCCAGGGATGCGGCAGGTCTTTGAGGTCGACGATGTTTTCTTTGAGCCAAGCGCCGTAGGGCTTGCGGGTGGCATACGACGCTTTGAGTTCCGTATCATCAATGATCCGCTGTTCAACCGTGTCGATCAAAAACATTTTTCCCGGCTGCAAACGTCCTTTTTGGGCAACATTTTCAACGGGAATATCGGACAGCACCCCGGTCTCGGAAGCCATCACCACGGTATCGTCTTTGGTGATCCAGAAACGGGACGGACGAAGACCGTTACGGTCCAGGACCGCGCCGACATAACGCCCGTCGCAAAAAGCAATGCTCGCCGGACCGTCCCACGGTTCCATGAGGCAGGAATGGTATTCATAAAAAGCTTTTTTCTCGTCGCTCATGCTTTCATGCCCGCTCCAAGCCTCCGGGATCATCATCATCATGGCATGCGGCAACGAACGCCCCGACAACACCAGCATTTCCAAAACATTATCGAACGTCGCCGTGTCGCTGCCGTGCGGCACAACGATCGGCAGAATTTTTTGAATATCATCGCCGAATTTATCCGTGACAAATTGCATTTCGCGCGCGTGCATCCAGTTGATATTGCCGCGCAAGGTGTTGATCTCGCCGTTATGCGCGATCATGCGGTACGGATGCGCCAACGCCCACGTCGGGAAAGTATTCGTGCTGTAACGCGAATGGACCAAGGCCAGGCAGGACATCATGAGCGGATCGGATAAATCCGGAAAGAATTGATCCACCTGCTCCGCCATCAATTGACCTTTATAAACCAAGGTTTTTGTGGAAAGGCTGCAGAAATAGTAATAATTTTTTTGGCTTAACGTGGACGCTTGAACTTTATTATAAAGCCGTTTGCGGATCACATAGAGTTTGCGGTCCAATTCCTCGGGGCGCGTTTTCTTGCCCCGTCCGATAAAAAGCTGCTTAAATTCCGGCTCGACCGAGCGGGCCACTTTGCCGATCTTGGTGCTGTCATGCGGAACATGCCGCCAGCCCAAAAATTTCTGGCCTTCTTCGTGAATAATATGCTCGGTCCATTCCTCTATAATATTGCGGTCCGTGAGGCTGGGGGGTAAAAACACCAACCCCGCGCCATACTCCCCTTCCGCCGGAAGATCAATGCGGATTTTTTTACATTCTTTTCTTAAAAAAGCATCCGGCATCTGCAGCAAGATCCCGGCGCCGTCACCGGTTTCAGGATCACATCCGCAAGCCCCGCGGTGCGTCAGATTTTCCAGGATTTTAACGCCGTTACGAACGATATCATGGGATTTATTTCCCTTAATATTAACAATAAATCCCACTCCGCAGCTGTCATGCTCGAAAGCCGGGTCGTATAAGCCTTGTTTTTTGGGAAAATTGGGATATTCCATAATTATTTTATCTTATCACTCTTTGTGTTTGATTCCTGGATTGGCATTTATTTTATCTATTTTTCCTGATTATGCAAGTTAAAATCTTATTTTAAGGCTCAAACTCCTTACATTTGCTAGTGATAGAGAGCATCGGCTCCAATCTAGACTTCTTTGTATTTATTCGTGATGGGAAGCCGCCAGTCCTTGCCAAAGGCCCGCGGGGTGATCTTGATCCCCGGAGCAGCTTGCCGGCGCTTATATTCGCTGCGATCGACCATTTTAATCACCTTTTCTACCAATTGGGCATTAAGCTGGCGCTTAATGATTTTCTCAGCGGATTGCCGGTCTTCCACATAATATTTCAAAATATCATCCAATACATCATACGGCGGCAACGTGTCCTGGTCCTTTTGATTCTCGCGTAATTCCGCGGTTGGAGCCCTTTTGAGCACAGTGTCCGGAATGACATGATTCTGGGTTTTGTTTATAAACCTAGCAATTTCATAGACTTTCGTCTTTGGAACGTCTTTAATAACGGCAAAACCCCCCGACATATCACCGTACAGCGTACAATACCCCACCGCGATTTCACTTTTGTTGCCGGTGGTCAAAACCAGCCAGCCGAATTTATTGGAAAGCGCCATCAAAATATTGCCCCGGATCCTCGCCTGCAGATTTTCTTCGGTCGTATCGACTTGTTGGCCGGCAAATTCATTGCGCAAAACAAATAAATAGGTGCTCAAGATCCCGGCAATCGGCACTTCCATAAGCTGAATTCCCAAATTTTTGGCTAAAATCCTGGCGTCAGACCTGGTCCCAACTGAAGTAAATTGCGATGGCATGGAAACGCCTACCACATTTTCGCGGCCTATGGCGGCGCACGCGATCACCGCAACCAGCGAAGAGTCAATGCCGCCGCTGAGCCCGATGACCGCTTTTTTAAAACCGTTTTTTTGAAGATAATCGCGCGTGCCAAGCACTAACGCTTGATAGATCTCTTCCGCAGGATCCAAGCAGCGCGCCACCTGCCCGGCAATCTTGAGACGGGCATCTTCGTGCGCGGCTTTAGGAATAGCAATAGACTGAACGTTCTTAATTTTTTTTATTTTTGATTTCTTGGGAATATCAATATCCGCGATCACCAGGTCCTCGGCAAATTGTTTTCCTGCGGCGATCACCTGACCCCGCGGATCAACAATCATGCTGCGGCCGTCAAAAACCAGTTCATCCTGCCCGCCGACAAGATTCGTATAAGCCACATAAACTTTATATTCTTTGGCCCAACCGCACAGCACATCTTCGCGCAACTTATCCTTGGCAAAATGATACGGCGATGAGGAAATGTTGATCAAAATTTTTGCTCCCGCCGTGATCTGTTCCCGGCAAGGCCCCGCGGGCGTCCAGATATCTTCACAGATACTGATCCCTAAAGTATTTTGATTTAAAAGAAAAATTTTATTTTCCGAACCAGCCGTAAAATATCGCTTTTCATCAAAGACGCCGTAATTGGGCAATTCTTTTTTATGATACATTCCCTGCAAACGGTGGTTATGAATCACCGCTGCGGCATTGAACAATTTTCCTTGCGCATTGACATCAACGCACCCCACAATGGCCGTGATGTTCGCTGTCTCCGGCATAAGTTTTTTCAACATGCGCAGATTATCTTCGACAAAATGCTTTTTAAAAAGCAGGTCTTCCGGCGGATAACCGGTGGTGGCCAATTCCGGAAACACCACCACATCCGCACCGACTTCGCGGGATCGCCGGATAAATTGGGCCATCTTGACGAGATTTCCTTCAAGATCGCCGACCGTTGTGTTGATTTGTGCTAAGGCAATACGTAACATAGGCACCGTTTCTTGTTGTTAACCGCTCGCGGATCGGGAAACCTTAGCAAGCGTTAAATTTTTCTTCCGTATTTCAATGAGTTCGACAAAATTTCCATATACAATATCGCAATTTTTCTGCAAAGCAGCCTGTTTTACTTTGTAAAGTTCGATCATCTTTGCGGCTTGCTGACACTTTTGCAGATCCGGACTCACCCAATAGGCTTGACACCAATCTTGGATGATCTCTCCCGTGATCTCAATATGAAATTGCACGCCATAAGCCGCCGGTCCGACCTTCAACGCCTGATGCGGGCAGCCCTGGGCCGTGGCCAAAAGCGTTGCGCCTTCCGGTAATTCCCACATATCTTCATGCCAATGATAAACATCAATTGCGTTATTCAAACCTTTAAAGATCGGATCCTGCTTGGCCTCATTCTTCAAATAAATTTTAAACCAGCCGACTTCCTTGACCGGTGACTTGACCACTTTAGCGCCGCACGCCTTAGCCAGCAGCTGAGAACCCAAACAAATTCCCAAATACGGAATTTCTTCCTTAAGGACTTTTTTAATAAACTGATCTTCCTTTTTTAAGAACGGGTATTTGTCTTCCTCATAAACATTCATCGGCCCGCCGAGCGAAACCACCGCTTCCATTCCCGCCCAATCGTCAGGCAAGGGATCTCCGTCGTGCAGACTGACGGTTTGCAGCTGATATCCCCGCGTCCTCAAATAATCTTCGATGGTGCCGGGGCCTTCAATGCCTATATGTTTGATGATAAGGATCATATTGAAACGAATAGCGCTAAAGCGGACAGCGGATAGAAAAGCGGTTAGCAGACTGATGTCGAACCATCCGCTAACCGCTATCCCCCAAGCGCTGTACCCTGATTTTTATGGCTTACATCACAAACAACATTTCCGTATAAGAAGGCAACGGCCATTTTTCTGCCGAAACCAAACCTTCTAAGGCATCGACGACTTCACGCAATTCTTCCATCGCCGCAACTGTCTTGACGGTCGATTTTCCTTCGACCACCGATTCCAATTTCTGGATGGCAGCTAAGACCTTATCTGTCTTCTGACAGACATTCTTAAGCAAGTCACGCGTGGCTCTGGTCGTATTAGATTTGCTGACACCCTCGACGGACTTAATGGTCTGGGATAATTCCTCCTGATAACCCAAACAGGCAGGAATAATCATGGTTTTCGCAAGATGAATCGCGCAGCTGGCTTCATACTTGATGGTTGCTTCATACGTTTCGGTGTAAACTTCATACCGAGAATTTAATTCGCGTTTAGAAAGAACGCCGTGTTTTTCAAATAATTTAATCGTGGATTCTTGTTTAAGCACGCTCAGCGCTTCCGGTGTCGTGATCAAATTAGGAAGTCCTCGCTTCTTCGCTTCGGCGAGCCACTGTTGGGTGTAATTGTCACCGTTATACAGAACTCGCTTGTGCTTCTTGATGATCTCTTGCAGAACTTTTTGCAAAGACTCATTGAAATCTTTCTTTGCTTTGGCATCCGCCTCCAACTTCGTGCAAATTTCATCCAGGGCATCGGCCACAATCGTGTTAAGGACAATGTTGGGACCCGAACAACTCATGCCGGAACCAACCGCACGGAATTCGAATTTCGCACCGGTGAAAGCAAACGGAGAAGTCCGGTTGCGATCGGTGGCATCACGAGGCAAGGTCGGAAGAGAATCAACGCCGATTTCAATCGTCCCCCCTTGTTTGGAACTCTTGGCTCCGCCTTTTTCAATCTGTTCAATCACATCGGTAAGTTGATCGCCGAGAAAAATAGAAATAATTGCCGGCGGCGCTTCATGCGAACCCAAGCGATGATCGTTGGCAGCTGAGGCGACTGACGCCCGCAAAACACCGGCGTAGGTGTCGACCGCTTTAATCACCGCGCACAATATGGTCAAGAATTTTGCATTGTCGTGGGGATTCTTTCCTGGATACAACCAATTTTTCCCGTCGGGTCCGACGATCGCCCAATTGTTATGTTTTCCGGAACCGTTAACACCCGCAAACGGTTTTTCATGCAAAAGACAAACCAACCCATGTCTTTCGGCGACCTGTCGCATGACTTCCATTCTCATCATGTCATGATCAACGGCCAAATTGAGTTCTTCAAAAACCGGAGCAATTTCAAATTGCGCCGGAGAAACTTCATTGTGACGGGTCTTGGCGGGAACACCTAATTTCCAAAGTTCCCGATCCAAATCTTCCATATAAGCAATCACCCGAGTCTTGATCGCTCCAAAATAATGATCCGCCATTTGCTGATGCTTGGCTGGTTCTTTACCAAAAAGCGTGCGACCGGTTTGAATCAAATCGATCCTTTCTAAGTAAAACTTTCGATCAATTAAAAAATATTCTTGCTCTCCGCCCAGCGTGGCGTAAGCTCTTTTCCCCTGAGTGTCAATCCCAAACAAATTGGCCAAACGGCAGACCTGTTTCGAAAGTGCCTTCATGGAACGCAAGAGGGGTGTCTTTTTATCTAAGGCCTCACCATGCCATCCGCAAAAAATCGTCGGGATGCAAAGTGTTGCTCCTTGCGGACCTTCCTTAATAAAGGCCGGGCTGGTCGGATCCCACGCTGTATAACCGCGGGCTTCAAAAGTCGCCCTTAAACCACCGGATGGAAAACTCGAGGCATCGGGTTCGCCCTGGATCAATTCTTTTCCGGAGAATTTCAAAACCACTCCGCCCTCGCCGTCTGGTTCAATAAAAGAATCATGTTTTTCAGCAGTAGCACCGGTTAACGGCTGAAACCAATGTGTAAAATGTGTCGCGCCTTTGGAAATGGCCCAATTCTTCATCGCTTCTGCCACTTCATCAGCGATTTCGGAATTAAGACGGCCACCTTCTCTGATTGTCGTGCTCAAGGATTTATAAGCTTTTTCCGACAAATAATTGCGCATGACCTTCAAACTAAAAACATTCTGACCATAGAGATCAGAGATCGTCTGAACTCCTTTGATATCTGCTAATTCATTCATAACATCCTCCATCGGCTGAATTTCTCTTAACCCTGACTTACCCATAATACTTTCCTCCGTATTTTAACGTTGATACACTATAAAAATATTTTATGAAAAATATAAATTCCTCTCATATTTCCTATCCAGAATTGAAATATTCTAGCAATGTTTCAAATAAGCGTCAATAAAATTAAAACACGCGGGCTGTGCCTTTTTGGGCACAGCCCAAAACGTGTCCGACGCCTCTACAGGCACAAAACTCTATCAAAATCAATCGGTTACGTCTTAACCGATTGCTGTGGAACCTTCATCACCGGTTCTGATACGGATACAACGCGGCAAATCCAGAACAAAGATCTTGCCATCGCCGATTTTACCCGTGCGCGCACCTTTGATAATGGCTTTGATCGTCCGATCAACGAAATCCTCGTTAACCGCGATGTCCAAACGGATTTTGCGCAAGAGGTTTCCCGTCTCTTTAGAGCCGCGGTAAAATTCATCCACGCCCTTCTGGCGCCCATGGCCTAAAACTTCACTGACGGTGATGAGATTAACATACGCTTCATAGAGGGCTTTCTTGACTTCCTCTAAACGATGCGGCTGAATAATTGCAGTAATCAATTTCATAATTTATCTCCTCCCATTTTGGGAATATTCGGTTGATAGTTTAGTCCAAAATCGTATAGGCTCGTTCGTGATGCTGAGTCAAATCGAGTCCCATGATTTCCTCTTCATTACTGGCTCTTAATCCCATCACTAAATCAACGACCTTAGCGATAATAAAGGTCACAATCAAGGAATAAATGACTGTAATGGCGACGGCTTTCAACTGAATCATAACCTGAGCAGGGTTTCCATAGAAAAATCCGTCTGCCCCGGCCGAATTCACGGCTTTGGTGCAGAACAATCCCGTGGCGATAGCACCCCAGGCACCACCGATACCATGCACACCGAACGCATCCAGAGAATCATCATAACCCAGTTTGGGTTTGATAATGCCGACCATAAAGAAACAGAACACGCTGACCAAAAGACCGATGATAATCGCGGCGATGACATTGACAAAACCAGCTGCCGGAGTAATCGCAACCAACCCGGCGACCGCACCGGTCACCATACCGAACATCGTCGGTTTACCGCTGAATTTCCATTCCAGGAAAGCCCAGCTCAAACCAGCTGCCGCTGCCGCAGTATTTGTGGTCACAAAAGCATTGGCGGCTAAACCGTTCGCAGCTAAAGCGCTCCCGGCATTGAAACCAAACCAGCCGAACCACAATAATGCCGCACCTAAGACCGTAAAAGGAATATTATGTAACGGTGTCGGTTTATTGGCATAACCAACTCTCGGACCAAGCACTAACGCCATAACCAAAGCCGCGATACCGGCATTAATATGCACGACGGTTCCGCCGGCAAAATCCAAAGCGCCCATACCTCTTACCCAACCACCCACCGCCCAGACCATGTGGCAGATCGGCGCATAGACAAAGGTCGCCCAAAGCAAACTAAAAACAATAAACGCTGAAAATTTCATGCGTTCGGCAAAAGCACCGATAATCAAAGCCGGTGTAATAATAGCGAACATGGCCTGAAAGATCATAAAGGCTTGATGCGGGATCGTGGCAGAATAATCGGCGTACGGTTCGAGCCCGACACCATTTAACCCTGCCCAGCTTAATCCTCCGATAAAAGCATTGCCCGGACCGAAGGAAAGGCTGTAACCGAACAACACCCATTGAATGCTTAAAAGAGCCAAAATCGTAAAACATTGCATTAAAACACCCAAGATATTTTTACGTCGGACCATACCGCCGTAAAAAAAAGCCAATCCCGGGGTCATCAGCATAACCAGCGCTGAAGAAACCAAGACCCACGCCGTGTCTCCTGAATTAATCATGTCCATTTTTGTTGCTCCTTCCTTTAACGTTTACCTTCTGAGTTTGCACTTAAAAATTTTGGTAGTTTCCAGACCGCATTGCCCAGAAAATAAAAAATCCCCTAAAACCCCATACTGTGCGGGGGCTTAGAGGACTCCTTTGCCCTACCTGAAATCTTCCCGATTTTTCCCGGGACAAAACTCCAAAGACTTCAACGCCTTTAGAACGTGTGAAAGTATATAATTATGCCGGAAGCTTGTCAAGAAATTTTTTTCATAACTACCGCAACATCCATTGCTCGTCGCCAGAGCAGCATATCAAGGTCCTAAACATGATGTGTTAACCCCGCCAGCATCACGCTGATCACCGCAACATACGACGCCACAATAAAACCGATGACCAACCAAGACATCTGATCGAACAGCATTTTTTGCTCTTTCATTTTGTCACCTCCCGTCATTTTCATCATTCCCTTTGAGAAGGAATGACGAGGATCGCCTCTTTACAAATTTAATAGGCGGCCTTTCTTAAAACAAAAAAGTCCTCTTCAAAACATGCAAACATCCCTGTTTTAAAGAGGACCTCAGCGCCCCAAAAAAAATCCAACTGCACACGCCCGGTGCGAGCTGGACCTCAATGTCCGTAAATAAAAAATCCCCTCAACGCGTCATTGCATTAAGAGGACATCAGTGCCCTGCAAAAGTACGTTCTAACTATATAACTTATTTTTTGCGTTGTCAAACTATTTTTTTACTTACCGCTGCAACTCATCCATCAAGATGATCGACTCCGCGATATCTTTCATGGAGCGGCAGGAATCCATGCTCTTTTTATGGATCACTTTATAGGCCGCTTCTTCCGCCAGATTATTCATACGCATGAGGATCCCCTTGGCGCGTTCGATCAGCTTACGGGTTTCCAGGGCCTCTTTGGCGCGCAAAGTCTCTTCCATCAATTTTGTGTTTTCGACCGCCACGGCCGCTTGGTTGGCAACCATCTGCAAAATATCGATTTCATCCTGGCTGAAGTGGTGCGGTGTTTTCGTATACACATTGATGATGCCGATGGCTTTTTCCTTAACGATCATCGGCACCGAGAGCATGGACGTGAGTTCTTCCTTAACGGCCAGATCACGGTAGAGATACCTCGACTCATTTCTGACATCATAAATAGAAAGCGAGTGCCGCGACTTCAACACCTCGCCGCTGATGCTGCCATGAACCGTCACATTGGGTTTTTTCTTATAATCTTCGCTTAAGCTCTGCGTGGCCTTAATGACCAATTCTTCGCCTTTGTCGTTGAGGAGCATGATCGAACAGATCTTTGAATTCAACATCTCCGCCGTCACCACCACGATAAGATTTAAAATTTCATCGAGATACCGTTCGGAGGTGATCGAATGACTCACCTTGATAAGGCTGTCAAACTGGGCCGCCTTCTTTTTTGTTTCCAAATAAAGCCGCGCGCTGACAATGACGCCGCCGATCTGCTTGGCGATGGTATGGATCAAATTGATCGTGTTGGGCGCATAATCGTGCGGTTTTTTATGCTGCACATTGATAACGCCGATGGCCTTGCCTTGATAAACGATCGGCACCGAGAGAAAGGCTTCGTAACGGTCTTCCGGAAGCACATCAAAACTCTTGAAGCGCGGATCGCGGGAAGCGTTCTTTTTGATGGCCACGAGTTTGTTCTCACGGGCCACCCAGCCGGTGATCCCCTCGCCGATCTTCAAATTGATTTTTCCCAATTCTTTCTGGTGCGGGGTCTTCGAGGCCCAAAGGGTCAGGTGTTCACGCTGGTCATCAAAAAGATAAATAAAGACCGAGTCGGCCGTGGTCATCTCGGTGACGATCTTCACGATTTCATTAAGAATCAAAATTAAATCCAGCTCCGAACTCGTAAGATCAACGATCGTGCGCAAAATTTTTAACTCTTGCGCCGTGCTGATCTTGAGCTTCTTATTTTGAATACGTGCTTTGACCATAAAAAAACATCCCTCCCTAGATTTGGCTTCCGACGGTATTTTCTATAATCATCGCCAAGCAGCCTCCGCCGCCTAAACAAATACAAACCAAACCCAGCTTTTTCTCTTCCTGCACCAAGGCCTGTGTTAAGGTCACCAAGATCCGTGTTCCGGCAGCTCCCAGGGGGTGCCCCAGGGCAATGTCTCCCCCGTAAATGTTGATCTTCTTCTCTGGAATCTTCAATGTTTGCTGAGTATAGATCGCCTGCACCGCAAAGGCTTCGCTGATTTCAAAGAGATCGATATCGGTGAGCGACAAACGGCACTGCTTAAGGCACTTTTCAATGGCCGGAACAGCTGCGGTAAAAACTTTTTGCGGCTCAACCGCCACCGCCGCATATCCCAAGATTCTCGCCAGCGGTTTCAGTTTTTCCTTTTTGACCGCTTCTTCCGAGGCCGCCACGACCGCTGCCGCGCCGTCGCTGGGAACCGAAGAATTTCCGGCGGTCACGCAGCCATTCTTAACAAACGCGGCCGGGAGCGCCGCCAGTGTTTCCAATTTAATATTTTTACGCGGGCGGTCATCGTCTTTAAAAAATTCATCGGCGGTCATCTTGACGGAAACGATCTCTTGACGGAATTTTCCGCCGGATTGGGCTTCCACGGCACGGCGATGACTTTCCCAGGCAAAGCGATCCTGCGCTTGACGAGAAATACCGCTGTCCCGGGCCAACCACTCCGCGAGGTCCCCCATGCGCTTGCCGGTCAACGGACACAAAAGACCGTCCTGCAAAAGGCTTTCCTGAAATGCGACGGGCTTTTTATCTTTGCCCTGGGCACTGGAAAGAAACGGGCAATGCGTTGCGCTTTCTGTTCCGCCGGCCAAAACCAATGAGGCATGACCGGCTTGAATCGCTTGGGCCGCTAAAAAAACCGACTGTAAGCCTGCCCCGCAGACATTATTCACGGTGTACGCCGGGATAGATACGGGCAATCCGGCCATGACCGCGGCCTGCCGGGCCAGATTCTGCCCGGTGCCGGCGCCCACGGTGTTGCCGAGCACAACTTCATCAATGGAGCCTGCTTTGATCTTAGAACGCCGCACAATCTCTTTGATGACGATCGATCCCAGCTGCGCCGCGGAGTAATCTTTTAAACCTTTCGCCGGGCTGCCGATGGGAGTACGCAAAGCTTGCAGGATATAAATAGACTTGCTCATAGCCTTCACATATTTTCCAGGATCAGATCCACGTTCACGTGTTTCTTGACGAGCGCGGTGGCTTCGGTAATTTTATCTTTGTCGGTTTTCTGAATTTTACAAATTAAATGCTCCAGCTTGGCCGCGACGCTGTAGGTGTCCGACTCCGCCAGCAGAACCGGCATGCGGCTTTTCTTAAGCATCTCAATGATCTTGGAACTGGGGATCAGGTCTCCCGTTAAAATAATTCCCGAGATTAAATTCTTCTGCTCGCGGGTGATCAAATGCGAGCTCACTGCCACCATGATATTGTCGATCCGATCGCCGGAGATGAGCACCAGCGTCCCTTCCTTAAGATAATTGATCATGTTCTGCGGTTCCATGGCGGCGACGATCGTATGATGCACGCGCCGATCCAGATTGTCTTCGCCGCAAAGCAACTTTAACCCCAACAGACCCCGCACCTGCTCAACGGTAGGAGCCTTCAGCAGCGAATCCCACGGGATCATCCCCAACAAACGTATCCCTTTGTTTTTTAATCCCTGTTCAACGGTTTTTTTGATTTTTTCATATTTTTCCGCCAGCACTTTATTGACGATCACCCCCAAAACCTCAACACCCTTTAAATCAAACAAGGCTTTATTCAGCATGATCTCATCGATACTTTTGCCGATCCCGCCCTCACTGACAATGATCACCTTAGACCCCAGCAGGCTCGCCACATCGGCGTTCGACAGATCGATCACGGACCCGACCCCGGCATGCCCGGTCCCTTCGACGATAATAGCGTCTTTGCCGCTGGTGAGAGCATTGAACGACTGGACGATCTTGCTGCGCAGTTCATCGCTTTGCGGATTAAAAATATATTTTTCGGTAAAGCCGCGACCGATCGTGATGGGACTCATGTCCTTAATCCTCTTGCGAAAATGATACAAGGCGCCGATCAAATAAGAATCCTTATCGATATCAAATTCTCCGACGTGAACATACTGCTGGCCGATGGGTTTCATGAAGGCTGTCTTGAGCTTGCGCTCTTTAAAAATTTTATACAGCCCCAGCGCCATCGTGGTCTTGCCGGCATTCTGATGGATGGAGGAAAGAAAAACACTTTTGACTTTTTTACGTTTGGTCATAGGTAAGAGTGGGTGACGGCTATGGTAACGAAACCCGTTTCGGTATTTGGTCAATGGTTACGTTAAGAGAACAATAACGTTACCAAAAAACGACACGGGCAGTTTAACCTTAACCGCAAGACGTTATTTTGGATACTATTATAGTATCTTTCGACGGATTCGTTATTTTAATTTTTTAGAAAATGCGGCAGGAATTTCGTCGGGAAAATCAACGACGGTAACGCCCGCTTGACGCAGGACTTCGATCTTGGCTTCAGCCGTGCTGTCACCCGAGGAAATAATCGCGCCGGCATGCCCCATGCGTTTACCCTTAGGGGCGCTGCGCCCGGCGATAAAACCGACGACCGGTTTTTTCACTTCCCTTTTGATATACTGGGCAGCGATCTGTTCATCCTCGCCGCCAATCTCACCAACCATCACGATGCCTTGGGTTTCGGGATCTTTCACAAAAAGTTCCAGGGCATCGATGAACCGCGTGCCGATGATCGGGTCTCCGCCCAAACCTACGCACGTGGATTGACCGATATTTTTTAAAGTAAGATTATAAACCACCTCATACGTCAGCGTCCCGCTGCGGGAGACGACGCCGATCGGGCCGGATTTATGGATATGTCCCGGCATAATGCCGACCTTGCTTTTCCCGGGAGAGATAAGCCCCGGACAATTGGGACCAAGCAAGCGCGAGCGGCTTTTCACCAGTTCTTTTTGGACATCCACCATATCCAAGACCGGAATGCCTTCGGTGATACAAATGATCAACTCGATTCCGGCCTTGATATCTTCGAGGATGGCGTCTTTGGCAAACTTTGCCGGAACATAAATGACCGCCGTGTTGGCCTGGGTTTTGTCCTTGGCCTCGGCGACCGAATTAAAGACCGGGATCCCGGCGACATCCTGTCCGCCTTTGCCGGGCGTCACTCCGCCGACCACCTTAGTCCCGTACTCCGCCATCTTCTGGGTATGGAACGACCCGTCCCGGCCGGTGATACCTTGAACAATCAAGCGTGTGTTTTTATCAATTAAAATACTCATAATAGAATCACCCCGTCACCAAGTCACCAGTAAAACCTTAACACCGCTAGTGACATGGTGACCTTGTGCCATCGTCAACCTTGTCTTGCTAACGCCACAACCTGCTCCACCGCTTCGCGCATCGATGAGCAGGTGCTGATCTTGGCCTTAGCTAAAATTTCTTTGGCTAATTCTTCGTTCGTTCCGGTCAACCGCACCACCATGGGAATACGCATCTCCAATTGCTTACGCGCTTCCAAAATTCCGTTAGCGATATCGTCACAGCGCGTAATGCCGCCAAAAATGTTGACCAAAATCGATTTTGTTTTTTTATTCTTTAAAATAATCTTTAACGCGGTCAAAACTTTTTGCGGACTGGAACTCCCGCCCACATCCAAAAAGTTCGCCGGATCCCCGCCCAAAAGTTTCACCACATCCAACGTGGCCATGGCGAGTCCCGCCCCGTTCACGACGCATCCCACATTTCCGTCGAGCTTGACAAAACTCAAACCCGCCTGCTTGGCTTCCATTTCATCCGCGTCTTCAAATTTGACGTCCTGTAACTTCTGGATATCTTCGTGACGGAACAACGCGTTATCATCGAAATTAATTTTGGCATCGGCCGCGACCATGTTGCCGCGATCATCGATCGCCAGCGGATTGATTTCCGCCAGAGAGCAATCCAATTCACAAAATAATTTCAATAAATTTTGAAATATTTCGGCACCGGCCTTTTGAGAGGGCGCGTCTGGAAAAATCGCCTTAACAAAAAGAGTTAACCGCGCCTGATCAATCACACGATTGGCGTTAAGATAAAGTTTATGAATGGCTTGGGAATTTTGCTTGGCGGTTTCTTCGATATCCACGCCGCCGGCCGAACTGGCGATGAGCACAATATCGTTCTTGGCAGGGTCAATCGTTATAGCGACATAAAATTCTTTTTTGATAGCAATGGCCTGAACAACAAAAATTCTTTCGACCGGATAACCTTTGATATTAAGCGCTTTCAGCTGCGGAAAAGCTTTACTCAGCTCGGCCGCAGTCTTGACCACCTTAATCCCCCCGGCCTTACCGCGGCCGCCGACCAGCACCTGGGATTTTAAAACAACCGGAAAACCGATTTTTTCGGCAATAGATTGAGCTTCATTCAGGGTCGTGGCGACTTCGCCGCTTAAGACCGGAATGCCGAATTTTTTAAATAATTCTGCCGCTTGATATTCGTGGATTTTCATAAGATGTCAGTGCGCTTCACACAAAGAACCGCATTTGAGATATTAGCATATAGTTTGTTTCACTATTGGTCAAAGAAATTCTTTATTACCTTTTCGGTTTTAAACTCGATTGCGGCGCGGGAAGAAAATCTTTCAACTCCTGCAGCGTTTTAAATCCGATATTGCCGTCCGGCCTCAAGCCCATCGCATTCTGGAATTTCTTGACCGCCTGCTCGGTCTGCGGCCCCATACGCCCGTCGATTTTACCGGAATTAAAGCCGGCGTTCTTCAAAGCGGTTTGCACTGCCGCCACATCAATCTCTCCTTCCTTGACCAGCCCGACCTCCTGAAAAACATTTAAGTGGGCCCAGGTCGCCTTATCCACAAAACGCGTTACCGGAAGATTATTATCTCTTTGGAAAGCCTCAAGTGCCAAACGGGTATTATTCCCCAAGCCGCCGTCGATACTGCCCGCTTTATAGCCGTAAAGCTTTAACAGCTTCTGAACCTCGATGACTTTGGGATTGGGCTCAAAAGGGATCGTCTCGCCCAGCAAGGCTTTTTCTTCCGCTCCTTCTCTTTGCAGAAGCCCGTAAATAAAATCGCACCCCAAAATACAGGGCAAAAGGCATAAACAAAAAATACAAGACAGTTTCTTCATATACGGCATAGGCTCAACCCTAGGTATGGTTTATAAAAACCAAATATTTATAGCACAAATACCCGCGGCCGTAAACCTTTCAAGAATCCAGCTTATTTCGTTGCAGTATAAAAAAACCGGTGCTATAATTTTTCTACTTTCACCATTAACCTTATCACTAAAACATGAGTGCAAAAAATAAATATATCTTAGCGACCGCCGCGTTTTTCCTCGTGATCTACTTTGTGGCCATTCCGCTGATGAACCGCCAAAAGGCCGCGTCTACGGCCCGGGCGCTGTTTGGCTACTGGCTAGAAAATGATGCCGTCACCGCTCTCAAATTTTTCAGTGACATTAAAAAATTTCCGCCGATCTATGATCTCAAATCTTATAAAATCGTTAAAGTTAAAATGGGGCGGGTGAACGGCCGGCTCTTGGCGCGTTTTTATGTTACCTTGGAATTCCCGCCCAATAATCCCATGCCCTCGGGAAAAGTCTGGGTCTGCGAACTAGAAAAATTCAGCCGCGGCTGGCAGGCCGCGGATTTCTATTTATCACAGGAATAATTTCGTTCCCGTTATTATCTTTCTCCCCGGTAATCCTTAACCATCAACGATAAAACATACCGTGCCGTGCGTCCATCCCAATCCTGGATCGACTCCCAAAACGTCCGTATCCCAGCAGCCTTGTAACCAAACGCGTAAAGAACGGCGCCTGTTTCCCGCTGGTCCACATATTCCGGCAGAGGATCAAAGAAATCCTTTAATGCCGCTACAAAAATATTTTCTCTCGATAAATCAGGCAAAGAAATCGTTTCTAAATCTACCTGTGCTGTTTTCAAACGTTCTTCGAACTTCGCGACTTTTTCGACCAAAACAAATTTGCCGCGCTTGACGAATACCACCACCGGCCCTTTGACAAAGACCAATTGCCAATCAGAACGGGTAATCAAATAATCCATGTATCTATAATGAAAAGCTTCATTGGCATTAAAAAGAACAATGTCAAACCGATACTGCGCTTCGGCTGCCGGCCAAAACTGTGCGGGATCGGCTAAAATCTTCAAGTAAACCTTGGCATCGCATTGGTTCGCCTGTCGCCCGTCGACAAAAGGCCTTAACCGCGGATAGCTCGTCCAGCCGATGTACCCGCCGTATTCATAACTGTTAAAAACACGGCCGGTTATCCCATTGGCATTTAAGAAGCGGGCCGCCGCGGCCGGATTATCCGCATCTTCCTGCAAGAAAATTTTTCTCACCGCTTGGTTACTCAGCACAACTTTTTGCTGAACCGTATGCACAATGTTGATCACCAAAAGAAAAGTCATGACGCCATAGATCAACCGATCGACTTTTTTATTTTCTGGCCAAACACGCCAGCGTTCCGCCAAAGATAATTTTTGCAGGCCTTCCACGATAATATAGGCAGCGACGATAACAAAAAAATCCGCTGCCCGGCTGGCGTAAAGAAAAGAAAAAAGCGCCGTTAAAAAAAGCATGACGTGGGTCAAACTTTTGTTCCGCGGCATTCCCAGCACTCCAACCGCTGGGATCAGCAGCAAAAAAAACCATGCTCCGCGGAAGGACAAAATTTCTATCGGCGGACGCATTTCGGCCGTCATATGCCCCATGCCGTAAAAATCAATAAACCCGGGCACAAAAACAGCCTTCGCCGGAAACAAAGCTCCCGTCATGCCGTATGGATTGATAAAAAGAGCGCCTGCGCTCAACCCGCAGACAAGCAGCAAATTTTTTATTTTGGAAAGGACCTCGCCGCGCGCCGCCGATGACACGTAATATCGAATGACTTCGGACAATAAAAACAAAGCCGGCAGACTAAGGCCGTAAATAAAACTTCCCGCGTGCAGATTCCCCCAAACAAGGACGGCTAAAGGAAGCCATAACAATTCCGTCCATTTGCCGTAAGTTTGATGCCGGAATAAAATAATGAGAAATAGCTGAATAAAAATAAAATTAAAAATAAAAGGCCGCAAGAGACAACGGGTCCCCAACCCAAAGGCCATTATAAAAATAAGCAAAAAAAGCCAAGCCAGTGGCATTTTCCGGCGGGCATACATAAAAAACATTCCCAACGCCAGAAGAAAAACACAAGCCCTCAGCAATTGCAAGCCCTGATACCCGGCGATGTCTTGCGTGAGATAAAATATAACGCTGCCCAGCCACTGCGTCAGAATCCAGGGATCGGCGCGCTCGGCAAAAGGAAAAATGTCAACGTGCGGCACAGCGTGATGCTGAACGATCCACCGCCCCGCGTTCAGATGCCACCAGATATCTTCCGTTTCCAAAGGGCAATAAAAAAAGATAAATAGAAAAACGACAAGAAGAGCGCCAGAAAAATTTCTTAATAAATCTTTTTTCATAAAAAAGGATTATTTTCTAATGACCCACAGAGATGTCAGAGATTTATGAAGCAGGGACCAAATATCCTCACTGGAGATGGCTTGCAGGATCCCTTCGGCCGTTTCTTTGTTATTCATAATCGTTGCGATGGCCCGCAGGATCTGGACCTGAATATCGTCGTCTTCGTGAGGCGTGAGGATCAAAAAAATACATTGGGTTAATTTTCCGTCGGGCGAGTCCCACTCAATACCGACCGGTGACCGACCAAAAGCGATGATCGGCTTGACCAATTGCCGGATGCGGGCGTGCGGCAGCGCAATGCCTTCCTCAATAGCGGTTCCCATGATGTTCTCGCGCTGCAAGACAGCTTCCGTAAGATTGTCGGCATCGTACATGCCTTCTTCCTCAACGACAACTTCACAAAGTTCGCGGATCGCATGATCACGGTCCGCGGATTTCAATTGCGCCATGACCGTCCGGCGGGAGAAAAACTCTAAAACGCTGACCTCCTTGCGTCGGCGGATCGAGTAACTGAGCCAAGGGCCTAAAATAACGACCGAAATGATCGCGCCGCAAACAATGGCAATAAACATCGCCTCGGTGATCAAATGATATTGCAGGGCCAGCACCCCGATGACAATCTCCATCGCGCCGCCGGGGGTATGCGCGATCGCCACAGATAAACGGTTCGCCCGCGACACCTTGGCCGCGACAACCCCCAGCCAGCCCCCGAGAAAACGTCCCGTGACACCGACGACCGTGACAAAAGCGACCAGAAAAGGATCAAAATTCTTTAAAAAATCTACCCGCAAACCGATCCCGGTAAAAAAGAAAGGCACAAAAACCGCAAAGACCATTTGCGAGATCACCTGCCGCGTCCTCTCGGATAAGGCCTTGGCCTCTCCGGCCATAATACCCGCGATAAAAAAACCGAATAGCGCATGGATTCCGAGTTTTTGCGTCACCGCGCCGCACAATAATCCCAGCAGGCAGATAAACGTCAGCGAACTGCTCGGCTCCGGCATTCTCGCCTGCTTCATTTTTAAAATCACACTATTGGCAAAATTTCTACCGACCGTTAAACACAATGTCGTAAAACCGATGGTTGCCGAAAATATCAAAAGATTTTTGAACAACCCCATATCCACGTGCATGAACAAGCCCAATACCAAAGTAAAGATCAGCCAGCCGACAATATCATTCACCGAGAAAGCCGACATGATCAAAAATCCCAGATCGGTTTTTGACAGGTGTAAGTCATGCAGGGCCCGCGCCACAACCGGCATCGCGCTAATGGCCATGGCCGTCGCCATAAACAGGGCAAAGATGATCTTCTGCTGCGGATCAACCAGATAATGCTCGGGCAGTAAAAAACATAAGGAAAACGCCAACAGCATGGGAACAATGATGCCGATCAGGGCGATCTTTAACGCCTCCCCGCGCTGCCGCCAGGCGCTGGAAAAATCGATCTCGAGCCCTGTTTCCAATAAAAGAAAAAAGGCACCGAGCCAGCCGACGGTCTCCAGCATCACTCGCTGCGGGATATCCGCCGGAAATATTCCCTGATGAAGGGCAGGGAAAAACCGTCCCAGGATCGTCGGTCCCAAGAGAACACCGACAAAAATTTCGGCGGTCAGGGTGGGTTGTTTCCAAAAGCGCAGGATTTCTCCGAAAACCCGGGAAAGGCCGAGTAATAAGAATATCTGCACCAAAAAAATAAAAATATTGTGTTCCGTCAAATAATTCATCATCGCTTCCTTACTGCTGTTATTATTTCTCAAATATCATAAAAACAAAAGGCTGAAATCGAATTTTTTCAATTTCAGCCTTTTTAAAAAACTATTTGAAATATCCTTTACCGACGTTTCCCGCCACCTCGCTCACTGCCGCCGTATGATCCGGCCCCGCCGGCACGGTGCTTGCCTCCCTGGCCTCGTCCTGCCCCAACCCCCTGACCGTGATCCCGGACACCCCGATCCGAATGATCTTCTTTACGGTCACGCGCATCTTCCCGGTTATCCCGGCGATTCTCGCGACGGTCAAAACGATCTTCCCGTTTATCCCGGCCATCTTCGCGACGATCTCTGACATCTTCCCGGCGATCCATGCGGTCTTCCACTCTGTCCTTGACGCCGCCATCATGGCGTCGATCCCACACGTCCTCCCGTTTATCGCGCACATCTTCGCGGCGATCTCTGACATCTTCCCGGCGGTCACGCCGATCTTCACGCCGATCCATGCGATCCTCTACCCGATCCTCGACACCTTCACGACGATCTTTCCTCTTCTCTTTCATGCGCGGCGCAATATCTCCTTTTTCGCGAGCATCTTTCATGTCTTCTCTTAGTTCCTGCCTGGCTCCTTTTAACTCTTTGCGATTATCCTGCATGTCTTGAACATTTCCCTGATGCACATCTTTAAGCTGGCCTCGCAGCTCGCGAGCCTTATCCCAGTCACCGGCTTCCCTGGCAGCGCGGATCTCTTCCCTCAATTGCCGTTCCTCGTCTCTGGCGGCCTGAGCTTCCCCCTTGACCTCTTGGCGTTTATTTTTCATCGCCTGCCGGTCGGATTTCATTTCTCCCCGGACACTGCCAGCGTCGGTCGATCCGTCCTCGGCCCAGGCGAATGTTCCTCCCGTTAATAAAAAACAAAGACCAATAAAAATAAAAGATTGTGATATTTTTTGTTTCATAGACCCCTCCCTGTTTTGACACATTATACCATTAAAAAATTGCATATCCTAAAATCATAAAATTTTCAATAAAACCATACCGCGCTCAGAATATAATCTCCTTCTGCTATAATAAAGCACCATGCGTTACTGGATCCTGATATTTGTACTCCTCTACTCCTATCTATTCGGCGTTCTTTTGAACCATGAAAATGCCTGGATGCATCCGGAAGTGGCCGACACCACATCCGCCATCCTCCAAAAACATACATCCTTCGCAGATCGGTTTTCTCAATTCTTAAACTGGCAACTGTTCGGCGGGCAATTCGAAGGCAAGTCCGTCTGTCTGCCGAGACTGTTCACGCATATTTTTCAAACCGGCAACATTCTGCTGCGCAACTGGCTGTTCCAATATATCCCGCCGCATCCCAGCTTCTCGATCACTTGGCTTTTTGCCCTGTTCCTGGCGCCGTATTTCTTTTATAAATTGATGTGGAATTTGACCCGGGATAAAAACATCGCCCGCCTGACAGCCGCGCTCTATCTGTGTCTCCCCGGGAGCTTGATCCCGGTCATCATGCTTTTCCATCCCGGGAAACCCATGTCGAATTTTTTTTATATTTTTTGTTTATATCTCGGCTCGCGTCTCCAGCAAAATCTCGGATCGCTCACTCCGGATCGTTTCAAGCGCGATTTCTTTCTGCTCAGCTTAACCATATTCCTATCTTTATTCTTTGATGAATACTGCCTGTTCCTTTTTATCTTGCTGCCGCTTTTCTACCCCGAGGTTTTCTGGGACCGCAACAAGGTATGGACCACGGCCGTTTATCTGGCCATCCCGCTTCTCTATTACCTGACCGTCGTCTATAATTTACCAAAATTATATGCCTGGGCGGGGTATCCGGGCTTTGACGTTCTCGCCTTCACCGGCATTCAACGCTATGTTCCCACCATACAATTTTTTTCAACACCCGTCAATTTTGTTTTACTGCTGCACGATAATCTGGGGGCGGGATTTAATGCGTATCTGACAGAATCGTCCCGCAGCGTATTCTCCACTCACTTTCTGGCCATTGATAATTCTCTCAC
>Ga0155339_149_pt2 | contig 23701 bp, 21 predicted proteins | sample RifCSPhighO2_02_FD_106307 | JGI IMG/M metagenome (GOLD analysis project Ga0155339, IMG submission 106307) | Omnitrophica WOR_2 bacterium RIFCSPHIGHO2_02_FULL_48_11 | reverse complement strand
AGCCGGCGGGCGACTTCGGCCGTTTTATCCCGCGACCGATCATCGACCAAGATGACTTCATCGACGATATCGTGGGGGATTTCGGCATACGTTTTCTCCAACGTTTTCTCGGCATTATACGCCGGCAAGACAACGATGATCTTTTTTCCATTGAGCATAGCGCACCACTATTTTAAATTAAAAACGTGTCCAAAATTTTTATTAGCCGTACGATGAGCACGCCACCTAACGCAAGAAGAACGATTACTTTCCCTACCTTGTTTTGCTGCGCCTGCCATATATAAATTGAAAATAATGTTGTGGCTATTATACCAATGGGGGCCAGCGAAATAAAGTACCGATTCGGAAACTGAAATCCATCGGCAAAGTCCTCGTGCATTTTGAACTTTAAAAAAAGCAAAAAAAATCCGACCAGCACCGAACTTAAATATAAAAAATACACCATACTGGTTTTGGCAAGAACGTGGGCGTTCATTTCTTGCCAGAAAATCTTCCACGATTTCTTGGAGCAAAAAAACGCTTGCCCCCACAACACCAGGAACCCAATGGCTATAAGCATCCGTTCTTTGGAGAAACTTGCATTGAGCAACTGCAACAGCCCTTCTTTAAAATAATAAGTAAACTGCGGTGTCAAAGAATAATAATAAAGACCGATGCTAAGGGGGACCAGAAACATGAAAATATATTTTTTCCAATCCCTTTCACCCATCAACCACAACAATGCACACACACTACACAGCTGGATCAAACTCAACACCGCCGTCGAAGCCAGCAACACGTGGACAACACACAGTTGCTGCCAAGAGCGTTTTAGAGAACCTTTTTGCCCCACAAGAAGCTCTAAAAATAACAAAGACTGCAAAGTGGTAAAAAAAACAAAAAGCGCATAGGGTCTTGCCTCTGCCCAAAAAGCCCAGACCATAAAAGAAGCCAGCGCAATCAAAAAAGAATATATGCCCCAAATAAGAGAATACCGACGAGAAAAATAATAAAAGACGGCAACCACCGCAGCCGACATGCTCATAACTGAAGTGATTCGCAAAACAATACGCGCCTTCATGCTGGCATAAACTTCTTGTTGAGTCAGCCATTCGGGTTTTGTCAAATATCCGGCAACCGTGGTCACGACTTTTTGGATAAAGTGAAAAAGCGGCGCCACATTCCCATCGCCGCTTTTGGGGTCCACAAAAATAATTTTCCAATAAGATCGTCCGGCCACAGACACAATTTGGTTATACATTTCATCAATCCAAATAGCTTTGTGAGAGGCGAGATAAAACCCTATGCCAAGACACCCCAAAAACAATAAACTGCTTATAATTGACAATGTCGACGGGCGTTTTTGCATGAGTCCCTCAGATATCTCTGCACATTAAATGGCCTTGGCGATAACCCGCAAAATCCCCCCCCGCCCCAAACACGATGCTCCAAATTCCAACAGCATGCTTACCAAAATAAACGGAGATAATAGAAAAAATAAAAGCAGCAATTTTCCCAACGACGCCCCTGTTTTTAAATGATTCAATTTTCTTGCCTTATTCTTCATAAGAAAATAAATAAAATCTTGCTGCGGGAAGAATAAATTCAGCAAGCTCTGCAGCATGCCGAAGGGACCGAACTCAAACGACAAAGTACGCATCGACTGAACCTCAAAACCATTCGCCTCTAATATTATTTTTAAATTATGAATTGAGTAATGAAAAAAGTGCCGCGGGGAATCCAGGTGGATCCATTTTCCTTTGGCTATTTTTGCCTGCAGGCTAAATAAATTAGGGACCTCGACAATCAACACGCCGCGTGGCTTAAGGATACGGCGAATTTCCTTAAGAATGTTTTGTGGGTTAGGAATATGCTCAAAAACATGCCACAAGGATACGACATCAAAATATCCATCCTGAAAGCGGCACGATGCGATGTCCGCTGTCACATAAACAGGAATATTCAGAACCTCACTCGTGGCCTGAGCCGCTTGGGGGGAATATTCCGTGCCATAACAGTCCCAGCCGTTTCTTTTTAATTCCCGCAGCATCAGCCCCCGTCCGCAACCGACATCTAAAATACGCCCTCGAGGAATTTTGCGCATGATCATCCAGGAGCGGGAACGTCGAAAAAAAGAAATGAGCCATTCGATGAGAGGATGAAACCGCCGATTTTTGTTTCCGTAATATTCTTCGGGATAAAAAGGGGTAAGATCAAAATTGGGCGGCAGAACTGTCCAGCCCAAGCCGCACTGCTGGCATTGAACGACAGTGAATTTCTTTTGCGTTAATTGTTCGGTATTAACTAAAGTCTGATAAGGGACTTTCCTTTGACATTGAATGCAATAGTCAATGGCCGGCTGGGTGACGTTAATCGTTTGTCCATTCATATTATGTAACGGTGTAAAATGGTATTATTATAATACAAAACATATCCAAGACAAACGCTTTATTGCGGCACCGTCATTCTAAGAAATACATCCCCAATTAGGCGTTTGTTGCCTCTCATGTTATAATGTGACCCATTGTACACTAAACGCACTTAAATAACCGCAGAGAAAACATTCGCATGACCAAGATTACAGATATTTTTGAACAAAAACCCCACACCTTTTCCTTCGAGCTCTTTCCCCCAAAAACGGACGAAGGATACCAAAAACTTTTGGAGACGATCAAGGCCCTCGCCGGCTTAAAGCCGGATTTTATTTCCGTTACCTATGGCGCGGGCGGCGGCAGCCGTGACAAAACGTTCGATATCGTGCAGCATATTCAAGACAAGCACAAGATCACCGGCGTGGCGCACCTGACCTGTGTCCTGCATAATAAGAACGAGATCAAAAATATCCTCGCGGATATAAAAAACCGCGGCATCAAGAACGTCTTGGCCTTGCGCGGCGACCCGCCTAAAGAAAATCCCGATTGGCAGCCGGGGAAAGACAATTTTAGATACAGCAGCGAACTGTGCGCGTTTATCCGTAAAAATTTCGGCGAGCATTTTGGGATCGGCGTAGCCGGCTTCCCGGAAGGACACCTCTTGTGCCAGGACCGCGACCGTGATGCGCAATTTCTAAAAATAAAAATCGACAACGGCGCGGACTTTGTCATCACCCAATTATTTTTCGATAATAAAAATTATTTTGATTATGTGGCTCGCTTGCGCAAACTCGGTGTGAAGGCGCGCGTGCTGCCGGGGATTATCCCGATCACGGATTATCAAGGATTGGTACGGTTCTGCGGCCTCTGTGGGGCGACCGTCACCGCGGAGTTAAAAAAGATTTTTGAGCCTATCCAGAACGATAAAGAAGCGACACTCAAAGCCGGGATCGATTTTGCCGTCCGCCAATGCCAGGAACTTCTGGCCGGCGGTGCCCCGGGACTGCACTTCTATACCCTCAATAAATCCACGCCGGTGGATACAATCCTGAACCAAGTCCGACGATAATTTTATACATAAATTTTACCAATAAAATGGTCTAATCTTTATTCGTCTATTTTTTAGATCCGTTCCATATTTGGGTGAAGAGTTCATAGGTTTTTCGCTTCTGTCGCATTAAAGTATCTGAACCATTTCCCATGGACAAAATACCCCAATATTCATCGTGCTTGACCGGCTGGTTTTCGACCCAAGCGCGGGAACCGGTATTTTGTTCGAAAGGTGTCCAGTTAAGATACCACTGATCAGTCCAATGAAAAATAACTCCACCAATCACGTTACCTTGGCCTTGATGTTCTGCCCAGTATTTGGAGGCCGCATTGTCTTCGATATCTACCCAGGCATTTTTAAAATACCTGTACTGAATTTCTTCATCCTCTCCTTTATCAGAATAGGCATACTGACCAAACTCGGAAATAAAAATTGGCCGGTCAAAAACTTCTTTGGACTTCTGCCACAGATTGCCGAAGCCAAACATGCCGCGATAGGCATTGTAAGCAACAATATCGATGCCCGGGGCTACTTTGGCATAATGCTTGAGCGTATTGTAATCAAGGCTATCTCCATCGCACACAGCTACGGGGTGATTTGGGTCAAGCTGATGAATCATGTCTGCGATTTCTCCAACCAAGCTGGCATAAACTTCCGGATAGTGCGGGGCATTCATATTCGACCACGTCGCAATATTATTTTCATTCCCTAAAAGCCACATTAGGATGTAAGGTTCATCCTTATTATCCAACACCATGGCCTTGACGGAATTCTTAATATTCTCACGCTGCTGGGGATTATTATAATCAACACCTTCTTTCCACATCACACCAGCACCGACCGTCCATGATCCTAAAAAATGACCAGCAATGACGCGAATACCGTATTTCTGATACAGATCACGCAATAACTTTTTATTGATAGCGTGGTTATAAAGATTTTCTGTATTTTTGTCCGATTTATAAATATCCCCAACGAGTGAATTATTAGAAGGCAAATGATACAACCGGATCGTGTTAACACCCATCTTCTTTAAAAGAGAAAAATCGCCCTCCAGAGGCTCATCGTCATCCCGAATATTATTTTTATTTTTATCGAGCCAAGATTGATAAGGAATATCAATAATTCCGTCCTGATTGTCGTCTTCATCCATCCAATCCTGCTGGGTCGCATCATCTGGAGCCTGTCCAATATTAACCGGGTTGAAAACAACGCCCCGGATAAAATACGGTTTATCATTGACCAAAAGCTGCCAGGAACCATCCTTATATTTGACGACTTTGACTTTTCCACCTCGCTTCTCGATAATTTTTTGCTCCGCAGCCATAGTATCTCCAAAAAATAAGGCTGTTAAAAAAACCATTGGAATGATTAACTTAACGTATAAAAAAATTCTCTTCACGCCATCCTCCTCTAAATTTAGATGGCTTCTGGTCAAAGCATTCAGTCACGCCTTGATCGATTTAATCACAAAAAATAGCTAGCTATTTATAACTTATCTACCCTAAAAAGGATCTTTGTCTAATACTTGGATTTCATTATTTTGTTAATATTTCTTCAATGATTTTATCTGCCACTAATTGATAGCCTTTTCGATTGCAATGCCCACCGATTTTGGGACGATACGGGAGAGGATTATCAGCCATAAAACTTTTAGGATCGCCCGTGTCATTAAATGCTCCAAGCATATCCACAAAAGGAATATTCATTTTTTGACACAAATCGCGCAGAGCGAAAAATTCACAATCCGAATAACCTTCAATATAAAATCTAGTATCAGGCAAAAAAACTACTGAAAATTTTCCGCCATAAACTTCAGTCACTTGTTGATAATATCGAAACATCCTCTCAACCGACTTTTTATGGCCATCCATTCCACTGCAGTCCGGCCAGCCTTCCCCTGCATAACGAGCCCACCGAATGTGATTACGGATGAAAAGGGATATTATGTTGCTGCTATGGATAAGTCGTTTGAAAGAAAAACCGGATTTTACTTTCGCTGCTTCTTTTTCTTCATATTTTAATAAAGTTTTTAGGTGTTCCATGTTAACAGCACGTTCTAATTCTCGGTCTTTGGTTGAATTTTTTTCAATCAAAGACTTAGATTGAAACGTATCTAAATATTCTTTGAGCTGAGGATCTTGTAATTCCGAGACCATCCTATTTAGGCTCACTGCTTCGGATACGACTAAAATAAAATCTTTAGGTTTCTTGGGCAAACCATATTCAATAAAGAAGGCGAGATTTGTCAGAAGTCCTGTTGAGCCGTATCCGGCATTGTAGACCGACAATTTCGTTTTCTTACGGATATTATCCGCGATTGTAAATCCATCCTGCACCCAGCATCCCATGGTGAATGAATCTCCAACGAGAAAGACGTCAAATCGATCTGTTTTCTCATATAAACCCGGCGGATTACGCAGCCCATTAGCATCGGATGGGTAGACAACTAAACCATCATCTTCTTCATCACCAATGATGAGACTATTGCCAATACCCGTTAAATAAAAATTTATTTTGTAATCGTCGCGAAATCGTCTTAATACGCCTGGCGGAATAAAAGGCCCTACTTTGATGCCCTTTTGTTGAAATTCTATTAAAGTTTTTAATCGTTTATATTTCGATCGGGTCATAACAACATCAAAATTATCCATTCCCGGGGGGTAATTGATAATTTTAAGAAATATTTCAATCGACCCAAAAACAATTAAACAAGTTACGAGAATACTGAAGAAAGCCGCTCTAATCTTTGCAGATTTTTTTAGAGCAAAAATAAACGACAGAGTACAAAAAATAGTACAAAGAGTGTAAGCGAGCAAAGTGCCATACCCAATGGCGTGAGTATAATCCCACAAAGTAACAGAACCCAGAATCAGACTTTTTTTTAATTTGATCCATATAAAAAGTGAAAAAAGAATGAAAACGATAGGACTGAAAACGGCATAAAACTCGGGCTTTAATCGGAGGGGGTTAAATCCCGGGTGGGAATTGCTATACTTTGGATCCATATCATTTCTATTCTTTAAAACAGGCTTATGGTCTGGATTCTCAAAAAATTTTATATTAACATAAAGGCAAGCTACGTTTTTCTGTAGCTTGCCTATTATCTAATCAGTTTCGATCAGGTGAAACATAGGTGTTGTTATCGCGTTTTTGCAGACGCTTGTTTTCACCAGATTTTCACAACCCACTGTTTATCTTATGAATATACTTAATCAACTCCACTGTCTTATTCGAATATCCCCATTCATTATCATACCAGGAAACGACTTTGACGAAGGTGTCATTCAAGGCGATACCGGCATCCGCATCAAAGATCGATGTCCGGGCATCCCCCACAAAATCAGACGAAACAACCTGATCTTCGGTGTAACCGAGGATCCCCTTCAATTCCCCTTCCGAAGCGCGTTTCATTTCAGCCTTGATCTCATCCCATTTGGCCGGTTTTGCCAATTTGCAGGTCAGATCAACCACCGAGACATCCGCCACAGGAACGCGAAACGCCATGCCGGTCAATTTTCCATTGAGGGCCGGAATGACTTTCCCGACCGCTTTGGCTGCGCCCGTAGAAGAAGGAATAATATTCTGAGCCGCCCCGCGGCCGCCGCGCCAATCTTTTTTCGACGGGCCGTCGACCGTTTTCTGAGTTGCGGTCACCGCATGGCACGTGGTCATCAAACCTTCCACGATACCCCATTTGTCATTTAAAACTTTCGCAATCGGCGCCAAACAGTTCGTGGTACAAGAAGCATTGGAAATAATATCCATATCTTTGCTGTACGCCTGGTGATTTACCCCCATGACAAACATCGGTGCATCGGCTGAAGGAGCCGAGATAATCACTTTCTTCGCGCCCGCTGCCAGATGTCCCTTGGCGCTGTCTTTCGTGGTAAAAAAACCGGTGGACTCAACCACATATTCGGCACCAATTTCACTCCACTTTAAATTGGCAGGCTCTTTTTCGGCAGTGACCCGGATCTTTTTGCCGTTCACAATAAGTTCGCTGCCTTTGCCCTCCACGGTTCCTTTAAATGGCCCATGGGTCGAATCATATTTGAGCATATAGGCTAAATAATCAGCCTCGAAGAGATCATTGATCCCGACGACTTCGACTTCCTTATGCTGCAACGCCGCACGGAACACGAGCCGGCCAATGCGACCAAAACCGTTGATACCTACTTTCATTGACATCGCTACCCTCCTAATGACTTTAACAGTTGCTTTTATAAAGGACTAATTGTAATTCAAATCTTCGCCTCACGCAAGTATTTTGCTGCAACATGCGGAGCGGTGCGGACAATATAAAACCCGGTCCCCCACTCAAAGCCGGCGACCCGCGTGAGATTAGGAACAATTTCAATGTGCCAGTGATAACTACCGGGATTGCCTTGGTTGACCGGCGCAAGATGGATATAAAAATTATATGACGGATCGGATAAAGAAATTTTAATCCGCGACAGGACTTCTCTCAGCAGATTAGCCAAATGATGCTGTTCTTCTTCGTTGAGCGATCCGAATTGTGAGGTATGTTTTCTAGGGAGTATCCAGCATTCAAACGGAAAGCGCGGCACAAACGGACAAAACGCAATAAAATCGGTATTCTCGGTAATAATCCTATCCTGGTCCTGATACTCCTGATAAATAATGTCACAAAAGATGCAGCGCCCCCGAAAATTAAAATACTGTTGCGCCCCTTCCAGCTCTTCCAAAACATATTTGGGCACCATCGGCAGGGCGATGATCTGACTATGCGCATGCTCCATGCTGGCCCCGGCGGATTCTCCGTAATTTTTAAAGATCATAATGTATTTGAACCGCCGGTCGCCGGAAAGCGAAATAAAACGGCTTTGATATTTTTTAATGACATTCAACATTTCCGCTTCCGAAAGATCGGCAAATTTTTTAAAATGCTCGGGGGTTTCGATGACCACTTCATGCGCACCGACGCCGTTTGAGATATCGAAGATCCCGAGCCCGCGCTTGTTCAGCTCCCCTTCGATACGCAACGCCGGAAATTTATTCGGGATGACCCTGACCGACCAGCCGGCCGTATTCGCCGGCGTATTGGAGGGACGGATGACATCCACTTCCGGAGGCGTATGGCGTTCGCGGCCATAACAAAATTGGCAAACATCCGCTTGCCGAAAGACATGTTCTTCCTTCTCAAAATCCGGCGGGTGCAAGGAATCATCGGTATTAACAATGACCCATCGTCCCACCACCGGATCGCGTCGCAGTTCAGCCATAGATCTCTACCTCACGTAAAAATTCCGCCATATTCTCCGGCGGAACAGGACAAATATAAAACCCGGTGCCTTTTTCAAAACCAGCCACCCGCGTTAAGCGCGGCATGATCTCCATGTGCCAGTGATAATCTTCATGAATGGTTTTCCACTGCAATTTTTTATCATGTTCCCGTCGGAAAGGCGCGGAATGGATGACGTAATTGTACGCCGGGTCATTCAATCCTATTTTAATCTTCAGGAGCAGATCTTTTAAGATCCGCGCCAAATCTTCCTCAAACCCCACCACCCCTTCTGAAAAATCGCAATCGTGTTTTTTAGGAAGGACCCAGATTTCAAACAAGAACCGGGCCGCGAAAGGGGTCATCGCGATAAAATGTTCCGTCTCAAAAATGATGCGCTTCTTGAATTCCTTTTCCTGATTGATCAGATCGCAATAGACGCAACGTTCGTGATAATCAAAATATTTTTTGGCACCGATGAGCTTTTCTTTGACGCGCAGCGGATTGACCGGTGTCGCGACAATCTGCGAACGGGAATGACCGATCCGCCGGCCGCCCGCCCCCCAGCCATGATTTTTATAAGACAGGGCATATTGTAGGTTGGGATCTTTCTTGAGATCATTGATGCGGACCACATACGTATTTAAAACCTGCTGAATTTGTTCGACATCCAGATCCGCCATGTTGGCGATGTGCTCGGGTGTTTCAATGATGACTTCATGCGCGCCATAACCATTGATCACGTCGTACAATCCATGACCGGTACGGCTGCTGTGGGACTGGGGCTTAAGGGTTGGGGCACCACTGGGGACGACCAAAACACTCCAGTCCGGATGTTTGTCGTTCTTGGCAGTATAAATAACTTTTTCTTTATTATGACAGAAAGGGCAATGCGACCCGCCCCCATTGAAAGTATTTTCACTGGAATCAACGATGTTGCCGGGCCGACGGGCCCGCTCGGTGGCGATAATGACCCATCGCCCAACAACCGGATCTTTGCGAAGTTCTGGCATAATTTTAGCTCATAGCTGTTAGCTCATAGCCCATAGCTTGTCGCTTCCTAAAAACTACCATCTACGAGCTAAGAACATTGTTTGAATGTAAAATTATATCACACACCCTACAGGCTACAAAACATTATTCCATATCCGGCATTACGGCATGCGGATCGGCAGGATCACGAACGGGATGCCTTGCTGGTAAAACATCCGCTGCAGGGCAAAGACCGTGTAGTTGTGCAGCCAACGGTTCATCAGGGTTTCTTTAGCGAAGACCAACTGCCCTCCGAAGAATACGACATTCGGATATTTTGCCAAAATCTGCGGAGCTTGTTTCTCCACCTCTTCAATCACTTCCAGTCCGGTAAAGGTCAATCCTTCGGCAAAGTAGCCCTGGTCATTCATCAATTTGACGTAGCATTGGATATCGTCTTTGATCTTCGTTTGTAGATTTTCGACTTCCGCTGTTCCTTTAAAATTCCCCGCATCAATGATGCCTACCTCAACAAAGACAAAGTTCCTAAATTCCCGACCGAAGAAACGGACAACATTGAACAAGGTATGCAGCCCAAGCCCGTTATAACCATTCACCAAAATAACCGCTGTCTTGGAATCCTGGTCCAGCGCCACAGAACGGTTGTCTTCTCCTTTTTTATGCGGGATCACGCTCCCGGCTGTCTTAAGCAGATCATCCAGCCGGCCCAATTGTTTAAAGGTTTCCCGGTAATGCTGCTTTATGTACATGGCCAAGGTGACCAGCGACCCGGTGATGAGCAGTGTCGCCCATCCGCCGTCATAAAATTTCAAAATGGTCACCGAGACAAGAATAAAGGAACACAGCGCCAAACCGCTCCCGTTGATCAGAATCTTGTGTTTCCATCCTGCCACCCGCGATTGCCACCAGTATTTCACCATCCCGGCCTGCGAAAGACAAAACGTTATAAAAACATTAATACTGTAAAGAACAACCAATAATTTAACCGATCCCTGCGTCATCACCATCGCGGTGAGCGCCGCTATCCCCATCAACAAAATACCGTTCTGCATGACCAGGCGGTCGCTCAAGGCCGCAAATTTTACTGGGAACCAGCGGTCCGTCGCCATGTTCGAAAGGACCCTCGGCCCGTCGATAAACCCCGCCTGCGCCGCCACGAACAGCAGCAGCGCTTCTGAGACAAGCGTCACCAGGATAAAGATCACTCCTGCCTTCCCCCAATCTTGCGCGACGGTTTCGAACAAAACGGCATTTAATGTTTTTCCCGGGACATGCTGAACTTGAAATAAAAGGTACGCGAAAATTAACCCAACCACCGTGACCGAAAGGGACACGGCCATATATGTCATCGTTTTGCGGCCGGTCTTCACTTTAGGTTCACGCAAGATGGACAACCCGTTACTCACCGCCTCGATCCCGGTATACGTACCGGCACCGATCGAATACGCTTTCATTAAAAGAAACAACATGCCGAACAAGCCAAGCTCCAGGCGGGTCTTGGTCACTTCCTCGGAAGCGATCTGCACCACGGATGGCAGCTGCGGCAAATGCATTATGATCGTATAGACAATAACGAATAAGTGGGTGAACACAAAAACCAGGAAGACCGGCACAAGCGGAATGACCGATTCTTTAACGCCTCTTAAATTCAGCAGCACAAGCAGCATAACACCCAAAATGGCAAGTTCGATCTTAAAGACAATCCATTCCGGAGGGAGAAAACTGAACACCGCATCGGCCCCGCTGGCAATAGAGATCGTGATGGTCAAAACATAATCGACCAATAAGGCGCACCCTGAAATCATCCCGATCTGGGGAGACAAAAGTTTACTGGCAACCAAATACCCTCCCCCGCCGGACGGAAAAAGCGCGATGATCTGAGAATAACTCGTGCTAATCAAGAAGATCGTCAAGGCCGACGCAAGCGCAATAAAAATACTAAGGTACCGGTGTTCCCCCAAAGCCAAAAATGCTTCTTCCGGGCCATAGCACGATGACGATAACCCATCCGCCCCCAACCCCACCCAGGCAAAAAAGGCGATCAGCGACAAACTGTGGAATACATTCCGATCGGAAGGATTCTTGACTCTCCCTAAAAACAATCGTTTAATTGCTTCTTTCATATCTTCCTTAAAAATATTAGTCCCAAAACGTATCACCGGGTTTTGGTTCCCCGTTTCCCAAGCAAGAAGGGCTTTAGCAATCACGCCAAAGCCCTTCCACTTAGAAACTCAACTTATGGATAGAATATAGCACCAAAACAACTGTCCACAAAGAGTTTTTTAATATTCTTGACCGGTTTAAGCTGCCGGGGATCCTGTCTTCCTTAAAAATGAACCTTTCCCCCCGCGGTCCAGGCAAAATCGAGTTCCTGATGCACACCTCCCAAATTTTGCATAACCGGCGTATGGAATGAACTGAATACGGAGATATTTTTACTGCCTTCGACCACCACCGCGGGGCCGAGCAGCAAAGTTGTTCCGCCGCTGTCCGCGACCGTGGCCCCTTTATCTTCCTGCCTCTGTTCATGCTGTAGGTTAAGATCCAAGCCGATTTTCGTTTTAAAAAATTTGCTCTGCGGATTCAAGGCATAATCCAGCAAGAGCGAGGTGGAAAACAGATCGCCGAATTCAAAATCTTGTCCGCCGGGTGTCTTAAAAACATACGCCACGTTCCCCAGCAATCCCACACGGCCAAAACCCTGCTGATAAACCGCGCCGGTAATATAATCGAACGAACCGCTGCCGGGCTGCATCTCCGGCTCAAATTTGCTCCCGATAGAGTTACGCTCACCAGTGAAACCGGTCGGAAATTTTATCCCGGCCACCGCACCGAGCGAAGCAGCGTCTTTCTTCCAAAAACGGTAATGCCCTACCAGGCTCAGATCCCCCAGCCCTTGCGACGTCTGGCTCGATCCCAAAGCCGCATGGCTGTCTATCTCGATCGAATGCCGGGTCACATACGGAATTTCCGTAAAAACAGTCCAATCCGCGGTCGGATGATATCCCGCCATGACATGCTGAAACTGTTCAACTGTTTTATCGTGAAAATGACGCCCTTGATGATGCAACTGATGCGCGGCACGGGCCTCCATCTCGTCCCAATTTTGCTCCTCGTAGAGATATTCGGCAAACCATTTTTGCTGAGAACTCTCCTGGGAAGAAAATTTCTTTTCTCGCCCCAAGCGGGGGATCGTACAGCTTTCGCAGGCGAATATTTCTGAAACATTTAAAAATAAAATAGAAAAAAATATAAAAAAGATAATTTTCTTAGACATGGCTTTTCTTTCTTTAAAAAAATATTAAAGATAATGTTTCGACGATTTTTGAGAAAAACCGCTATGTCTTGGGGACAGGCTCGATCAAGCGATCGAACACGAGGGAAGAATAATTATGAGGAAGGCAAACGTATGGCGTACTGCTTTTGCGAAGACTTTCCAAAAAAGAAATCAATATAAAATCGTGGCTGGCAGCGCCGTAAGCCCCGGGATCTTTTTGCGCGCGACCGCCTTTGCCCCACATTTTACCAGCCGACGCAGGCGCGGGAGATTTAAAGTTGCGCGAGCAAAGGCAGATGGCGCGCTGCCCGCCGCACACTTTCACCTCACGGGACGGAGCAATAAAAGCACCCAGCGGAATAAGCCAGATCGAAAAACACAAAAGAATAAGTGCTGAAATCCAACGCAACATGAGAGAAATTTTAACAAAGTCTTTTAATTCCAGCAATTAAAAGTATTAAAATTCCGAACACAACGACAATAGCCGCACCAGTTGGAAAATCTCCATAATAAGAAACACTGATGCCAACGACACTGGCCAGAAAGCCGATCCCCCACCCTAAGATTAACCTCAACCGCAATTGATCGGTCAATAATACCGCACACACCGGCGGCACAACCAAGAATGAAAAAACCAGCAAAACTCCGACCAGTTGAACCGAACTCGTAACGACAAGACCAAAAAGCCCATAAAAAATAAAATCCCACATCCGCACATTGAGCCCTTGTCTAAAGGCCTCTTGGGGATTCTGTGAAATGAGAAAAAATTTCTTTCTCCACACAAAATGTAGAATTCCAACGATCGAGTAGATAAGCGTTATCTTTAAGATTTCATCTGGGCTGACCAATAAAACATTCCCTACCAACGATTGACGCACATACTCATCTCCTTCCCCAAAACGGCTAAAAATGATGAGTAACATCGCGGCTGAAACCGCGTAGGTAATACCGATAATCGCCTCTTGCGGGACTTTTTGTTTTCGAAAACGTGTTAAGGCAAATATTCCCGCCCCAACGATAGTAAAAATAAGCGAAAGCCAATACCCTGAAGAGCTGTCCCAAGGGTATCCCAAAAGCAAAGCGACGCCTGATCCCAACACAGCAACCTGAGCAAGCGCCAAGTCAACAAAAATGACCTGGCGTTCAATGACATGAAACCCAAGATACGCATGAATTCCCGTGAGGATTAAGCAAGTAACAAACGGCAGCAACATCATTTGAAAGAATTCGTTCATTTATTGGACTCCTTGACTGACAGCGTTAATATTGTAATCAAAAAAACTGAAAAAATCGCCGGTGCCCGGCATCTCGCCAACTGCCTGGCAGAGAGAGACAACTTTAATCCCTACTTTTTTTGCGATCTTCTCTGCTTCTTTGCGTGAATAATACGTCGGCATCACGATAACCTTAACGGTATGTTCCTTAATATAATTTTCCAAAAATGCCAAATGCTTGGGCGTGGGGGGAATACCCGGCTTAGGCTCCAAATACTGCTCGACTTTCAAACCCAAAAAATCCGCGAAATAAACAATGTCATCGTGATACGACACAATTTCTTCCCCGGCGAAATGCGCGCAATGCTTTTTCCATTCCCCAATTTTTTCTTCTAAACGGGTCAAAAAATGACGTGCATTATTCTTATAATATGCCGCATTGGGGGCATCGATCTCTTGTAGCTTTGCAAGAATCTGCTCGACCATAATGCGTGCGTTTTGCGGATTCATCTGGTAATGCGGATTGCCGAACACATGGACATCGCCGGCGGCTCTGGACAGCGGCTCCTGCGGAATTTTTAAAAGCCGTACACCGGACGAAAGATCCAGATTGCGCGGGCCGTGCCGGAAGAGCTCTCTCTTTCCCGCCGCCTCCAGTAATGGATCAGACCAAGCCTCAAGATCCAAACCGGCATTGACATACAAATCACACCGTGAGACATTGCGAACATCGCTCGGTTTCGGCTGATAAAAATGGATATTAAACTTCGGTGCTGCGACGGCTGTCACATCCACCATGTCGCCGCCGACCTGCCTGACCAGATCGGCAAAAAGCGTCTGGGTTGCGACAATTTTCAAAACTTTATTCCCCGCATCGGCCGGGCGACTGGGCAGAAAAAAACACACAAATAAAAATGGAAAAATAAATAATGGATTTTTTATTTTCATAGAATCATTTCCTTTTTTGCAAATTACTGGATTTTATGTTTGTGCTCACCAATGGCAAAAGTCCCCTGAATAAGGATTTCGTTATTATCCCGGCCGGTGATCAGATCCGTATGCGAAAACTGGGCACGCCAGCGGGCAAATTCACTCTGATGAAACGTGAGATATCCCGTGTACCCGACATCCGCCTTTTCCGGGTTCAAGGAACGATCATTATCCACCGGCTGCACGTAATCATAACGAAAACCCGCTGACCACTGCGGATGGAACTTAAAATCTGCCTGGGCATAGGCTCCCCAGATATTTCCATCGAAATCAGCGGTTTCTTTGCGATCTAAGCTGAACAATTCTCCTTGAAGCTTAAAATTTTGATTCACGTTAAGGTGTTGTGTGAATGTTCCATCAACACCAAAGACCTGGATTTCAAAATGCGAATCCGCGTCTCGAGAACCAATCATATGCGACAACCCGAGTTCTATCCCGGTGGTATCCGTCACATCAAGATAATTTTTCAAATGGCTATATAAGGTCGGTCGGCGACGGGTTTCTCCAAACGCGGTCCCTTCTTCCCCATTCCCACCTTCCAGAATCCCGAAACTCAATTGGTGCGTCACCGGCCACGGAAGATTGAGCATTTTGGAAAAATCCACTCCGCTTTTATTGTACCCTTCCACGCCGAAGTAGCGTTGAATGACCAGCGGTTCGTCAACGGTTTCCAAACTGTCCCGGTGGACCGGAATGGCCTTACCCACTTTGGGTTTAAATTTCCCTAAACGCGCCGTGACCTGCGCCGGAAGCCCAAAATGCGTTAAATACGCTTCCTCCAGAGAAGGCGTTTCGAAATCCGAAAAAGCAATGGTCGCGTCCAAACGCGAATAAGGGTCAACATGGCTTCCTAAAATCAATTCCAGTTCCCGTACACTGACCCGGTCGGCCCCTTCTTCGTCCACTTTAGGACTATCGATCCGAAAAACCGTATCTGCAACTACACCAATTTCAGGATTCCATTTTCCTAAAATCCTCCTTTGCGGCTGAGAATCCCCGGCCGCCGTCACTGACGGGCCAGTTAACTGTTTTTCTAAAACTTGAATGCGCTCTTCATAAGCCTGCTTTTGAGACGCATGCGCATTGATTTCTTCTTGTTGCTTTATAACTTTACCTTCCAACTCGCTTAACCGCTTTTGCATGCTCATAAACTGATCCTTCATCTGTTGTACTTCCTGTTCTACGGAAACTTCCGCTTTTACCTCTAAGGGAAATAACCAGAAAAATAAGTAAAAAAATAAAAAGAATATTCTTTTCATGACACACTCTTTCTACAAAAATTTTTAATTAAAAAGGAAACTGCTTGGGAGAATTTTTAGATAATGACTGGAGGAGCCCGGGGAGATTGCGCAGAAACATTTTCACGGTTGATGCAGGGCACTGCAAACGGAAGGCATAAGAAAATAATCAGGGGTGCAATGAGGACAAAACTGTAAGGCAATACATTGCTGAACGGAGTGTGTGCCAGAATGGAAGCAGGACAGTCTTCGTGGGAAGCGAGATGGAACGGATCATCGGCATGGTTATGGACAAATCCGCCCAAAGAGACAAGGCCTAAAAGAAGAACAACTAAAACCCTGCCCCAGAAGCTTAAACGAGAAATATACTTATGTAGCGATAAAAGTGAAATCATCGTGCATTCCCTTCTGCAACTTAGTTGCACAAGAGATAGTTTTAAACAAAAAACGGTAACTGTCAAGCAAATCTTTTGACACTCCGCGCCGCACCTGCTAAATTGACATCACAAGACCTCTTGGCCAATAAAAATCATGACTAAAAAAGAAAATACATTATTTGCCTCTCTCTTTATCATCATAATCGGCAACGCCCTTTTTCTCTCCTGGAACGCCTTTCGCTGCTTCAACTTTCACGACATGGGATCGTTTCTCGATGCCAGCTGGCGCGTCTCAAACGGCCAAAGGCCTTATCTGGATTTTATCTACCACGCCGGCCCGGTTCATCTTTATCTCAATGCGTTCTTTTTTAAGATCTTCAGCTTTGGAAAGACCGCCCTGCTGGCGCATTTGATTACCGTGCAATCGATCGTTATCTCCGCGGTTTTCTTGGCGCTTTGGCGAAACGTGTCCTTCCCCATAACTGTCCTGGTGACGTTATTAACCGGCCCGGCCTTTTATTGGCCTGTCTCCCATCCCTGGCACGACCAGTCAGCGCACCTGTGGGGAATATTGGTAACTGTATTTTTGATCCGGCAGATTCCTTTCGCTGACAAGAACCGCGCCTTTTACAGCGGATTATTCTGCGGGGTCCTAGCCGTCCTGGCTTTACTGACCAAAAGCAACATCGGCGCGGCCTATGCCTTGACCTTGCTGATCGTCTTTTCAGTTTCCGGCAAGCGGCGGCAGGCTCTCAGCGGCTATGGTCTGGGGCTCCTCGCCAGTCTGCTGTTGAGCATATTCATCGTCCATTCCCCAAAAGAATTTATGGAGCAGAGCCTGACCTTTAGCGGCGCAGCGAACCGTTTTTCTGCCTTACTCTCTTTGCCCAACTGGTTCGCCAATTACTACTGGTTCATCTTGGGGATCGTGGCACTCAATGCCTTTCCCTATTATAAAAAATATCCGGAACTCATCACGCTGTTCAGCGGGATAAGTTTCGTCGGCATCTTTTCTGTGATGACTGGAGCCATGATTCAATCCGCTAATATTTCTTTATGGGGAATTCAAACGGCCTTGGCGTTTATCTGTCTCTCTAAAATAAAAATCTCGCTCGCTCCGTCCCGAGAAAAACTTTATCGGCTTTCTCTCAACATCTTGACCTGCACAACGCTCCTGCTGACAGGGCTGGCCATAAAATACGGTTATGAATTAAAAACCTGGACCTATTTTCAAAAAAATCCGGAAGGCGATTATGTCATCAAGACAAAACCGCTGGATGGCTGGAAAGCGCCCCGCTTTCAGGGCGAACCCTTGGATAATCTGGTGAAATACATTAACGAAAACATCCCTGCGGAGGCATCCCTCCTCAACTTGACCGACATGTATATCATTTATGCGCTGACCAACCGGGAGAGTTACCGCGGAATACCTTTTGTGTTTTACAGCAATCAGCTTCCGGCCGAGGGCCAACAAGCCAGGCAAGTCCATGAACGCATCCTCATTCACCCTCCGGACTGGATCCTCGTCAATCTCGATTCCTCTCCCGTGCTGCAAAATATACAGATCCAAGAAGACATCCAAGCAAGATATCTTCCCGTCTTTGCGGCAGGAGAATATTTTTTACTTGAAAAAAATCATCCCGAGAAGTGAGAGCTACCCTAATGCAGTGCCAGGGGTAAGCCGGTAGCCGATGGCAAAACTGTGCGCGTCCATGGGCTTGGAATCTTCGAGGTGGACTTGTTTTATGAGGAGAGCCTTATCTGCGGCGGCAACGAGAAAACCTTCCTTCTTGATCTCCAGGATTTCCCCGGGGGCAAATTTTCCTGACGGTAAAACCGTTAGATGAGTTTCCAAAATTTTTAATCGTTTGCCGTTAAAATAAGTATACGCGGCCGGCCACGGCAGCAGCCCCCGCACCAGATTATGAATGGTATCGGCCTTATCCTTCCATTTAATAACACCTAGTTCCTTGCTTAATCTGGGGGCATGGCTGACGCTAGTCAAATCCTGTTTGGTGAGTTGAAATTTCTTTTCAGCGATGCTTTGGATCGTTTTCAGAAGAAGCTCGGTGCTGGTCTGCGCCATTTTCGCCCGCAAAGTGACGGCCGTGTCTTGTTCCTCAATGGGGATCGTTTGCTGGCTGACGATCTCCCCGGCATCCATCATCTCGTTCATCTTTATCACCGTAACGCCCGTGGTACGGTCGCCGTGAATGATCGCCCAATTGATCGGTGCCGCTCCCCGGTACTTCGGCAAAAGCGATCCGTGGACATTGATACAAAAAATCTTCGGAATATTTAAGATTTCGGCGGGTAAAATTTTCCCGTACGCGATCACCACAAAAAGGTCCGCCTGGATTTCTTTCAATGCATTGATAAAAGAGATCTCACGCAAATCCGCCGGCAGCAAAAGAGGGATCTTGTTTTTAAGAGCGAATTCCTTGATCGGCGAGGACGCGACTTTCATCCCCCGGCCTTTCGGTTTATCCGGTTGCGTCACACAGGCGGCAACCGAAAACGAAGAACGCGCCAACCGCTCGAGGTTAACCAACGCAAAATCATCACTGCCGAAGAAGATAATGTTCATAATTTTTTAACCAAGCTATCAGTCGTCAGCTCTCAGTCTTCAGCTTACAAAAAAATATTTAAACTGATGGCTGACAGCTGAAAGCTGATAGCTTTTAAGGATCCAAATTGACTGTTATGATAGTGCTTTTCTTTCTCTTAAAATCTTTGAGGATCGCTTTGACCTGAACGAACGTTTCGGCCACGGCTGTGGTCTTTAACATTATAGTAAAACGGTACTGATCACGCAATTTTGCTAAATGATCCGGCTGAGGATCAGAAGCCTCATAAAGCGCGCCGTCGGCCTGCAGCCGCTCATAAAGCGCCTGGGCCTGTTCCAGAACCGTCTGTTCCTCCCTGCCGCGCAGTCCCACCGCGATCAAATGCTTAAACGGCGGCAGCTGCAATTCTTCCCGTAATTTTATTTCTTGTTCATAAAAAAGATCAAAGTTGCTGTTCTTAGCCGCCTCGATGAGATAACTGTTGGTCTGATACGTCTGCACAACGAGCTTTTTTTTCGCGGCATACCTTAAAAATATCAATGAGGCAAAGGCTTTTTGCGCCGAACGAAAGTCCACCCGGTTTAATTGCGCATCAAAATCCAGGATAGCCACCACATCGGCCCGGTATCCGTCGAGTATCCTGAATACCGCCTGGGTCGCGATCAGGATATCGGCATTGTTCGGTGCCGCCGAACTTTCTTGGTCGAACCGCGCGATGCGTGCCATCGGAAAAATCCGGGCGGCCTCGCTCTCCAATTTCTCGATCCCCGTTCCCAAAGCGCGCAGATACGGACTTTTGCACTGCGGACAAATTTTCGGCACGGCGGTCGTATAATGACACATCCGGCAGACCATTTTCTTTTTAGAGTAAAGGTACGTTAAATTGACATTGCACCGCGGGCACGTGAGCGCCTGTCCGCACTGATTGCAGCGCGTGACCGTGCTGAAACCCTTTCGGTTGAGCAGCAAAACGATCCGCTCTTTGCCGGCGAGTGACTTTTCCATAAGGTTCCGCAAAGGGAAAGAAATGACCGATGTTTTGGCAGGATTATAATTGGACAGATCGACCAGCTGCATAGAGCTTAGATCTTCCGGCACGCAGGAAACTTTTTTGATAATACCGTTACTCAGCTCATGCCAAATTTCGGCGGACGGCGTTGTCGAAATGAAAAGCAGCGAACATTTCTCGATCTCCGCGCGCATTCGCGCCACATCCCGCACATGATAAAAAGGCGACTGTTCCTGTTTATAGGCGGAATTGTCTTCCTCAAAAACAATAATAAGTCCTAAATTGGCGACCGGAGCAAAGACCGCGGAGCGCGTGCCGATGACAAACGCAACTTTTCCTTCTTTGACCATTTTCCATTGCTGCCATTCTTCCTGCGGCTTGATTTTTTTATCAAAGATCACCGCCGTGGCAGGCATCACTTTTTTAAATTGCGCCACCCCTTCATCGATCATCGAAGCTTCCGGAACCAGAATGATCGCCCCCTGCTCCTGGACCTTGGTCTCCTGGATTCTTTCTTGAAAATATTTCCACCGCTCGCGGCGGCTGGGGTCGTGAAAAAGTACTGTTTCCGGTTTAGAAGCCGCGGCAGTATTCTTGACATTACTCAAAGATAACTCAACAATTTTTGGTTTGCGCAAGGCACGCGGCAAACTTGTTTCGATGGCCTCCCCCCACGAGCAGCCGCAATACTCGCTCATTTTCTTCGTCAACCGCAAGACAGATTCCGCAAGGCTGGGCTGATCTTCCAGGACCGCAAGGACCAGCTTTAAATTCTGCACCGCGCTTTTATCCGCCAGGCCAACCACAAAACCGACCCGCTGTGCGCCATGAAACGGAACGCGCACCCGCTGGCCCACGGCAACCTTTTCCTGCAGATGTTGCGGCAGGGCATAATCAAACGGCCCCTCAACCGGAAGACCGACGACAATGTGAGCAAATGGGAAAGGCATAAGACGAAATCAAATCCTAAGCGCTAATTTCTTAATCCGGATTCCGTATTTAAAATTTTATCAATTTAATAATATCGTGGACAGCGTTCGGCCTGGCTAAGGCTTTGGTTTGTTCGACCGCAGCGGCATATTGTTCTTTGGAGGAATTGAACTCCTGCAGTTTTTGGGCGATTTGCTCGATGGTGCAATCACTGATCCCGACCCCATGCGCTTTTAAGACACGGATGTTGCCCGTCTCCTGGCCGGGAATGGCATTAAAGAAAATCATCGGTAAGTGGCTGGCCAACGCCTCACAAATCGATAATCCGCCGGGCTTAGTGACCATCACATCGCTGGCCGCCATCAACTCATCCATATTATTGACCAGGCCAAAAACTTTTACCAAATCTTTTTTGGCCCGGCTAAGCCGCGCAAACAAATTCTTATTATGCCCGCACACAACAATCACCTGAATATTGTGGATCGCCGCGATGATTTTTTCGATCGGGCCGATCCCGAACGATCCGGTGGCGACCAGCACGGTAAAAATATTTTCCTGCAATCCCAGTTTCCGGCGCATTTCCCCTTTATCGCGCCGCCAGGAAAATTTCTCGTCCGTGGGGATGCCGGTCACGGTTATCTTCTCGGGAACGACTTTTAAAAATTCCATTTTCTTCCTCGTCCAATCACTGGCAACCGCATAGCGGTCCACCCCGTCCGCCAGCCAGATGCTGTGTACATCAAAATCGGTCACGACCGTCATCAATCTTGCATGGATGACCCCCGTGCGTTTTAAATGCGCCACAACCTCCGTAGGGAAGAAATGCGTAGAAAGGATATAATCGAATTTTTCTTTTTTCAAGAACTCTTGCAAGGGCTTGGCATTAAGGGCGTTTTGCGTCCGGCGGACATACCGCACCAATGGAATTAAAAAAGGCACATCGGCCAGTTGAAAAAAAATTCCCCAGGCCCAAGGAATTTTTGAGATGAGGATAGTATACGTTTTACGATATAAATTTTTATAAAATGGACTGGTGTAATCCAGAGAATCCGCCAAAACCGCCTGATGCCCAGCTACTTTTTGGATCCCCTGCAAAAGGGCCTCAGCGGCTTTTTGGTGTCCCGCGCCGGCCGAGGCGTAAGTGATGAGAATTTTCATGATTGATGATCTTGGTAGCTGCTAGAAGATTTTTGACGATATAGTCCGGTTTGAGGTTCCATTTTTTAATGTCGCGCCGCTGATCCCGCCCCGAAAGGACAAAAATGGTTTTGCAGCCGGCATTTTGTCCCGCCTGCATGTCAACCTTGGTATCGCCGACAAAGTAGGCATGCTGCAGATATTTCATGGATTTGTTAACGGTCTTCATGGCCCGCACCAGCGACCCAATCTCCGGTTTGCGGCAGTCACAGCCGTGGTCGGTCCGATGAGTACAATAAAAGACTTTTTTGATCTTGCCGCCGGTTTTTTTGACCGCCGTCAGCATCCGCTTGGTGATCCGCGCGAGTTTATCTTTAGAATAGATGCCCTTCCCCACGCCGGCCTGATTGGAGACAACGAACATCGTAAATCCGGCCTGTGTCAAAATCCGCAAAGCCTCCAGCGCCCCTGGGACAAAATGAAAATCCTTCACCTGAGTGACATAATTCCCGTTCCCCGGGAACTCGTTGATCACTCCGTCCCTATCCAGGAAAACGATTTTGACAGGATTTTTTTTCATAAATATTCTTTGTTGTTTATAAAGCTTGCTTTATTTTCTTCATTTCCCAATATTTTGCATAACTGATGATCTGATACAGTGAGGCAAAAAAAGCGACCATAAATCCGACAAATCCATCCTTGTAGCCTTTTTTACGAAAATAGGTGCGGGGAAACCGGTCGAGCATCCGCCAAAAGGCCACCCCAAACGACATATTGCGACCGGTCTCGATCCATTTCTGAGCTTCGAGCGTCGTCTGACCGTTCAGCTTTGCCAAAAAATGCGCAAAATCACGATAGCTTTTATGAATAATATCCTTGGTCAACTGCTCCGTTTTTCCTTCTAAAAAAGCGCGCGGATGCACGCCGACCTCTTCGTATTTAAATTTATTCTTTAAAAATAACCGCAATTGCGGCGCCGGGTACAGCCCGCCGTACTTGACCCAATAGTCACCGATATAATTCCGCCGGGGAATGGCAAATCCCGCACAGCTCGCCCCCGGAAGCACCTGGTCGATCTCGGTTTGCAACTCTTGCGTGACGGCCTCATCCGCATCAAGGCTCAAGATCCAAGCATGCTTCGCCTGAGAGTAGGCCCAATTGCGGTGCCGGCCCTCGTTGTCCATTTTGCGATGAAAAATTTTTCCCGTATACGCGCCGGCGATCTGAACGGTATGGTCCGTGCTCTCATCATCCACGACAATGATCTCATCGGCCCAGTTGTAGACGCTCTCTAAGCACGGTTTGATGTTATGCTCTTCGTT
>Ga0155339_114_pt3 | contig 25703 bp, 23 predicted proteins | sample RifCSPhighO2_02_FD_106307 | JGI IMG/M metagenome (GOLD analysis project Ga0155339, IMG submission 106307) | Omnitrophica WOR_2 bacterium RIFCSPHIGHO2_02_FULL_48_11 | reverse complement strand
CGCGTTGTCCGCAGCAATGGTCAAATCCGCCAAAAGATGCAGAATATGCCCGCCGCCGATCGCGTAGCCGGCGACCATCGCAATGATCGGTTTCGGACAAGTGCGCATCTGCCGTTGAAAATCCAACACATTGAGGCGATGGATCCCCTGAGCATCCACATACCCTGCCTCCCCACGGATTCGTTGGTCTCCGCCGGAACAAAAAGCCTCTTTCCCTTCCCCGGTTAAAATGATCACTCCGATCTTTTCATCATCCCGGGCCTCGTTTAAGGCCTGCGACATTTCCATGACCGTCAAAGGCCGAAAGGCATTTCTCACTTGCGGGCGGTTGATCGTGATCTTAGCGATCCCCTCGGCTTTGTGATATTTGATGTCGGTAAACTGTCCGCAGGGCGTCCAATGGACCAAGGGTTTAACTTTTTTAACTTTCATAGATTTTTCCAAAGTTTTTGTCATAGCTGTTTCCTCATAAAATGTTTATTAATTTTTAACGTCAGGTTTTGCTGTAAATCTTTATGGCTTTTATAATTTGCGGCGCGATCCGTACGGATTTCAATAATGGTGGAGCTATTTGCGGAAAGTGCTGCCTTATAATCTTTCACAAATTCCTCCGGCGATCGGGGATGCTGATACTTGAGATTGAACAATTGGGCCGCCTGAGAAAATGTCAGGCCATGCGGAGTTCCGAAATACTGCTCGAAAATATTTTTAAATTGTGCGATCGGCAGAAAAGAAAAAATTCCGCTGCCGTTATTGTTGATCACCACAACGGTAACAGGCTGAGGACAATTTTGCAGCATGGCTAAGGAGTTCAAATCATGCAAAAATGCCAGATCGCCTAAAACCAGCGTTACGGGTTTGTTCAAGCCCACGGAAAACCCGGCCGCGCTGGCGATGATCCCATCAATTCCGCTGGCCCCGCGGTTAGCCCCGACCACCACCGGATTTTTTCCCGGGGAAGCATACATGTCCATGTCACGGATCGGCATGCTGCTGGCCAAAAAAAGCCCGTGGCCGGCCGGAACTAATTCCGAAATACTTCGGGCGACGTTGATCTCGGTCAACTTCTTAGATTTGGATAAAAATTTTCTGATATCTTGTCCCACGATCTCCGAGGCTTTTTGCAATATTTTAATAAGACGGTTCTCTTGGGCCGGCAGAATGGACTGCTGGAGTCCTTCACAAAAATTTTGCACCGAACTCTCCACCCTTAACGTCACGTTATGCAGCGGGTCACTGCGCAAAGGATGATTGAGGACCATAATATAATGCTGCGGTCTGGATTTTTCAATGAATTGATACCAACGCTTGCTGGTGATGCGGCCGCCCAAATGCAACACGCCGTCAATCGACATCGCCTTAACACCTTTATCCGAAAGTAAAATTTGATCGAAATAGGAAATGATTTGGGAATGTCTCTTGCCCAAGCGCAGTCCCGATGTGATGTCCGGAAAGACCGGCCAGTTGAGTTTTTGGGCAAGTTTTAAGACCGCTTCGGCTTCTGCTTCATTCGCTAACTTTCCGACGACCATAACCCCTTTTTGGATGCGGGAAAGCGTATCGGCCACAAAAATGTTGGTTTCAAAAGGCACATTGTGTTTGGATTTTTTATAAAGCGTGAACGGCCGATCCCCTTTTTGCCAATGCGCCAAGCCGGAGAGATAATTGGAAAATTTTTCTTTTGTTGCCAGCGGCGCCAACGGTTCGCGGTACATGCAATTGAGGTGCACGGGACCGCTGACCGAAGATTGGGCCCGGTAAACCGCCTGGTCGACAGTGGTAAGGACAAATTCCGGTTTTATTTTCAAGGTCGGACAAGGCACATCCGCAAACCAGCGCACGTAATCCCCGAAAATATTGACTTGATCGATCGTCTGGTCGGCTCCGCTTAAACGCAATTCCGGCGGACGATCCGCCGTCAACACGATCAAGGGTAATTTCTTCTTTGACGTCTCGATAATAGCCGGGAAAAAATTCGCGACCGCGGTTCCGGACGTGCAGATCAAAGCACACGGCTTGCGGGTCGCCGCAACATACCCCAAGGCGTGGAAGGCTACCCCGCGTTCATCAAAGTGAATAAAACTTTTCGCTTTTTTTTGTGCCGCGACAGCCGCCACCAGCGGAGAGGAGCGCGATCCCGGGGCCAGACAAAAATATTCGACGCCGTTACGCACCAGTTCCTCCACCAGCAAGTCCGCCCACAATTGATTCAAATTGGGTGATTTCGCGAAATTCATAACTCAATGGCCTTTAAAAAAATCTGCATTTTATTTTCGATTTCATTCCATTCCGCTTTTGCCGTGGACCCCTGCACAATGCCTGCTCCGGCATAGACCGCCAAGGTGTTTTTTTGTATGAGCCCGGAACGTATGGCCACAGCGAATTCCGCCGCATCCCATCCGATGTAGCCCAAGGGCCCGGCATAATAACCGCGGGCAAAAGGTTCGCGCGATTTAATAATATCCAGGATTTTTTCGGTCGGCCAGCCTGCCACCGCCGGAGTGGGATGTAAAACAAAAAGGATCCGCGCGTCATCGACCGGCGGGAGCAACACACCTTTGATGCGGGTTAAAAGATGCTGTCCACCTTCCAGTTGCAGCAAAGAGTGTTTTGGGTCAATGGTCAGGTCTTTGCACAATTCGGCAAGCACATGGCGGATCTGTTCCACAACCAACTGATGTTCATGAACTTCTTTGGTAGAATTCAGCAATTCTTTCTTTAATTTTTCATCCGCCTGCGGATTGCTGCCGCGCGGCCGCGTTCCCGCCAAGGCCTCGGTTTGAATGGTTTGTCCTTCCCTCTTGTAAAGGCGTTCGGGAGAAGCGCCTACAAAGGCGGCCCCGGCTTTAGGCTGCAAATAAAAATAAAAACAGTGCGGACTGACCTTTTGCAAATTACGCAAAATATCCGCGGCCTCCAGCGGCGCAGACATACGGAATGAAGATTTTCTGGCCAGGACGATTTTCTTATAGTCATTTTTCGTAATAGCGGCTAATTCCTCCGAAATAATATTTTGCCATTTTTTATCGCTTGGATAATCTTCGCGTTTTTGAATTTTAGGCAAGCGCGCCGGCAACACATGGGAGGAAAAATCAATCTTGCGCAGGTCAGCCAGTACTTTGTTTAAAAGACCCTGATTGAATTCTTCGCGGGTAATATTGCAGGCAAAGATGAATTGTTTTTTTTGTTTTATGAGTTCGAAACGGGGGATAAAAAAATAATGAGATCCGAAATCTTTCCAATTTTCATCCGAATTTTGAAAATCAAAGCACATACCGCCGTAATAGCGTAAGTGTTCTTGGTCGGGAGAAAGCCGCCGCTGCATTTCATCAAAAATGAATTGATGATTCATCCGGCCCTTTCCCGTCAGGACATGAGCGGCACCGGCGCACGCCACTTCCTCTTGGCCTTCCCGGTCGGCCCAAAAGAATTTGGGGAAATGATCTTGCCGCTGCAGCCAGGCAATAAGATCGGCCGATTCAATCTCAACGGCAAAACGCAGGATGGCCGCTTGTGTTTTACAAACCAAGGCCTTTTGATCAAAATCTTGGATCTGATCCGTGAGGGCCCCGATGGCTTGATTCACTTTGACTTTTTCACGCAGCACGCTCATCGACATATTAAACTTTATCACCTTTATAAATCGTTGCGCTACCAAAGGTCAGGGCTTGCGAACTGACGATTTGAAACCCAGCGTCTTCCAATAACTCGTAAAAAGCTTCGCCGGACGGAAATGTTTCAATAGTTTGATTGAGATACCGGTAGGCCTGGGCATTGCCCGAAACCATGCCGCCGACCAACGGAACGATCCGCCTTAAATAGAACAATTGCAGGCCGCGCAAGAACGGATCGGCGGGTAAAGAAAATTCCAGAATGATCACCCGCCCGCCTTTTTTCAGCACACGGAGCATTTCTTTTAAAACTTTATCCGGGGCCGGTGTATTGCGGATACCGAACGCCATGGTGACCACGTCAAAGCTTTCGTCAGGATAAGGAATTTGCGCGGCATCGCCTTTCTGAAAAGAAACCCTATCGGACAGCTGCGCTTCCCGCACTTTTCTTTGAGCGATCTTAAGCATCTCCTCGGCCAGATCTACGCCGCAGGCCGAATCAATATTGAAAGACTTTTTCAATAACGTGATCAAGACATCCCCTGTCCCGGTCGCCAGATCCAAGACCCGCAGGTCCCGGCGGCTCGGCAGCCAGGTCACCAAAGATTTTCGCCAGCCGCGGTCCAGACCGAAGGACAAAAGATGGTTCAGCTGGTCGTATTTGGGCGAGATCGCATTGAACATCTGCCACGATTCCGCCTTGGGTAAAACGAGTTTTTCTTGATCAATAGTCATAAATTTGACCCTACAAAATATCTGTCATCGTAACATAATTGGAAATGAATATCAAACGGGAATTATTTGCGGAATTTTAAGATAAGATGCGAAATCTCGACGAAGAATTAAACGAAATGTTCAGAGAGATACTTCTCGGCATCGAGGGCGGCCCGCCTTGGGCGAGGCTCGCCTTCAACTATTGTGTGTGTTCAGAAAGATATCTTTCCGCATCAAGGGCGGCCATGCAGCCGGTGCCGGCGGCAGTAACCGCTTGGCGGTACACTTTGTCCTGCACATCCCCACAGGCAAAGATGCCGGGAATATTGGTTTGGGTCGTTCCAGGCCTGGTTTTGATATACCCGGTAGGATCTAATTCAACTTGATTTTCCAGGAAGGTTGTATTGGGGAGATGGCCGATGGCATAGAAAAACCCGCCGGCGGAAATTTCCTGCTCCTGCTGAGTTTTAGCGTTTTTAATTTTGACACCGGTCACGGCTTTGTCCCCGGTGACTGCCAAGGGTAAAGTATTCCACAAAACTTTAATTTTCGGATTGGCTAAAAGCCTGTCCTGCATGACCTTCGAAGCGCGCATCACATCCCGCCGGACCAGGACGATCACTTGGCTCGCATATTTGGTTAAAAATGTTGATTCTTCGACAGCCGAATCACCTCCTCCCACCACCACCAAAACTTTATTGCGAAAGATCGGCAGTGCGCCGTCACAGACAGCACAGGCCGAGATCCCTTTTTGCCACAGTTTATCTTCCCCGGGAAGACTTAAACGTTTCGCCGTAGCCCCGGTAGAAATGATCACTGCTTGCGCTTCGACTGTTCCCGATTCGCTGAAAATTTTAAAAGGCTTGCTGTGAAAATCGACCTTCGTGACAGTCTCGGTCTTGATCCGCGTGCCGCATTTGACGGATTGTTCCCGCATGCGCACCATGAGTTCCGGCCCCGAAATCCCTTCGGGAAAACCCGGAAAGTTTTCAACCTCGGTCGTGGTCGTCAATTGGCCGCCGGCCGCGACACCTCCGGCATTAAACCCTTCAAAAAGCAAAGGGCTCAATTTGGCCCGAGCTGCATAAATCGCTGCCGTATGAGCCGCCGGCCCGGAACCTATAATAACTAACTTTTCCATGATTTAAAAATTGGGAAGTTTTTGATTATTCCAGCTTATAGTGGTCAAGAATTTTGGATCGCGGTTTGGGCTCAGCTGCCTTCACTTGGCTACGCAGAATTTCATCATAGGAAAGCTTGTTTTCATCCCGATAAAACAGGCCAAAGTAACGCTTGCTGTCGCAGGCTAACTTAAAAGCATTTTCCAGATTGTGCGGGTCATGCTCCACCAATTCGGTTTTGTCCGCGATCCTTTTGTCAGGAGCAATGCCTTGCGGATGTTTTAAGAAGGCAAACCAGTTGGTAGTCTTGTGATCAAAATTATTCGGGTCAAAATGCGGACAACGTTGCGAAATATGCACAAAAGCAAATCCCTTATGTGCGTACGCCGCCTCCAAGGTGCTCGTCAAATGATCGGGAATCCAATCCGCTGTGCTGGCGACAAAGGAAGCGCCGATCCCCAAGGCCAAACGGACCGCGTTGAGCGGCTCCAGATATGTCCCTTTGGGCTGGGTGTTGGTCGGATGACCTTTTCTCGTCGTCGGTGATGTCTGGCTTTTGGTAAGCGCGTACAATTCATTATCGTAAAGCATAAAAACACATTTAAAATTTTTATTAACACCGTGAATGAAATGGTTCCCACCGATACTCAAGGCATCGCCGTCCCCCGAATGGACGAACACATTCAAATCCGGCCTGGCTAACGCCAACCCTAAGGCCAGTGTGATGGGACGTCCATGGATCCCGTGCACTCCGTACGTATTGATATAATTGGGAGCGCGGCCCGAACAGCCGATGCCGGAAACATTGACCGTCATGGAGGGGTTGATCTGCTTGTCCACCATAAATCGCTTGACGCCCATAACGATCCCGAAGTCACCGCAGCCGGTGCACCAACGCGGATTCTCCGTATGCAATTCTTTAACCGTCAACGGAGTCGGCAAAGAGTTAGTTTGGGTATTTGTCGTGCTCATTTTCCTAAGAACTCCTTAATTTTATCTTTAATGTTGCGCGGGCGGATCGGCCGTCCGGTCGCACGGGAAATCATCGGCCGAACATCGACCAGTGTTTCGTTGCGCAGCAACATGGCCAGCGGAGCAGGTTTCAATTCATCCCCATAGGCCAGTTCAACGGTAAAAACTTTTTTATATTTCGAAAAAATGTCTTTGAGCATAAGCGGCAAGGGATAGACGATCCGAAAATGCATCCCCGCGGCGGAAAGGCCTTCTTTTTCGCAATTTTGCATCGCTTCTTCGATCGCTCCGCGGGTGCTTCCCCATCCCACCACCAGGATTTCAGCCTGCGGCGGGCCGAACATTTCCGGAACACGCAAGGCTCGCCGGATGTGATGGATCTTTTCGTTGCGGATCTCGTGCGAGCGATGATTCGTTCCGGCAAAATAATTGACCGAGCCGCTTTTGTCGGTATTTAAACCGGTGATGCGGCGCATGCCTCCGGGTGTCCCAGGGTTGACCTGCGAGGCACGGACCATTTCGATCGGTTCGCTTAATTTATTGATATGAAAACGCTCAAAAACAAAATCCGGGATATCATCAATATTAGTGATTTCGTTCACTTGGGGTTTATCAATGACCTTGTAACTGTTGGCAGTCTGAAAATCGCTCATGATAAAAACCGGCAGGCGCAATTTTTCCGCAATGTACCTTGCCATCTGCGGGGCATAAAAACAATCGATCACGTTGGCAACGCTGATGACCACCTTGGCGTTATCACCGTGACAGCCAAAAATAGCCGCTGGCAGGTCCGATTGCTCGGTCTTGGTAGGCATCCCCGTCGAGGGGCCGGAACGCTGCACATCCACAATGATGAGCGGGATCTCAGCCACGGCTGCATAACCTAAAAATTCCTGCTTTAAAGATAAACCCGGGCCGGAGGTACAGGTCACCGCCGGAACACCGCCATAATAAGAACCTAACGCCGTCCCAATCGCGGCAATTTCATCCTCGGCTTGGTGAACCATACCGCCGTAAGAAGGGAACTCTTTAGCCAGCGTGTGCATGATCGACGAGGCCGGAGTGATAGGATATCCGCTGAATAATTTAACACCGGCATCAATGATCCCCATGCCGAGCGACGTATTCCCATCGATCAAGATCTTTTCTTTATCCGTTCGGTCGGCCTTGCTCGGGACATCATACGAGAGCGGGATATTTTGCTTGGCGTAATTATAGCCGTGCATAAAGAGAGTGATATTCTGGTCCATGACCTCTTCTTTTAATTTTTTACCGAATGTCTTTTTGATTTCTTCCAAGAGAAAATCATTGGGCATATTGTAAATGCAGCTGAGCATGCCGAGATAATAAAGATTCTTCCCTTTTCCGCCGATCTTTTTAACGATGGCCTCGACTTCGGGGTCAATATTAAAAGGATACAGGCTGTAGCCGAGCTTGGTTACCCGCTTGCAAATCTTTTCGTAGGATTCTTCATTGACGGTCTTATCCCCCATGTCCAAAATCACTTGGCAATTAAAATTTGTCTCTTCATCATCCAACCGGCGATCCAGCACGACTTCATGCGCGGCCAGGATAAGGTCCGTGTCATTGCCGATGTTGGTAATGTCAAAATCCGCCAAACGGATGACAACACCTGACAAAGCCGGCTTGGTGCGCGGCGGTGGGCTGATTTCGGCAGGGATCATGGGCTCGATATAAACAAATTTCCCCATCTTGGCAAAGGCCCCGACCAGGATATCCCCGGCTTTTTGGGCGCCAAAGCCGGCATCCATGAGAAGCTCAAATCGGGTAACGTGGCGTGTTTCTGTGGTCATAACCTTTCCTTTAAATTTGTAAATCTATTGCAATATATCACTCTACAAAGAGTTCGCAATAAGAAAGTAAAATTTTCAAAACAGCCTGCAATCATTGTTTTTGATACTGTGGCCGCAGATCCGGGAAGCGTTTCAGCTGTACGCGCTCCTGCTCAAGCGAAAGCGAGGCGGGTGCCGCTGCTTCCTGGTTCAAAATTTCCTCAAGCTGATAATCCGACTTAATAACAAATCCAGCGTCTTTGATCATCTGCAGGGTGCGCGACTGATTGGAGCCTTTGGTGTTCAAATACCCGTCCATAAACAGCGAATTCGCCGGATACAAGGCCATCACTTCCATGCTGCGCAGATGAATTTCCCGTCCGGCAGCGACCCGGATCTCTGCTTTGGGATTCAAAAATCGATAGACACATAAAACCCGCAAACAATATTCCGGAGTTAACTGCGCGGAATGATCCAGAACGTTTCCCGGGATGGGAATTAAAAAATTGACCGGGATCGAGGGCGCTTCCAATTCCCGCAGACGATACGCGACCTCGAGAATGTCGTCCGCTGTCTCCCCCATTCCGATGATAAGACCTGAACAAATTTCAATCCCCACATTCTTGGCCGCCCGCAGCGTGTTTAACCGCTCTTCATACGTGTGCGTCGTGCAAATATTCGGGTAATGGCGCTGCGACGTATTCAAATTATGATTCAGCCGGTCCAGCCCCGCCTCTTTTAAAACCTGGGCTTTTTTTTGATCCAACAACCCGGTCGAAACACAGATCTGGATCGGATACTGGGATTTAATTGCGCGGATCAATTTTGCTAAATGGTCCACCCGATGCTGCGACGGCCCGCGTCCGGCAAACACCATGCAATAACGAAACGCGCCGGATTCATAGGCGCGCTTGGCTTCCGCCAGGATTTCCGCGTCAGGTTTTAAAGGATACTCATCAATAGCTGCTTGAGAACTTTTAGCCTGGGCGCAATAATGGCAATCTTCAGGACAGTGCCCGTTTTGGGCGTTGTTAATAATATGGATCGAAACTTCTTTGCCGGTAAATTTTTTGCGGACTTCGTACGCGGCATTTAAAAGAGAAAGCAATTCGATTTCGTTTGAAACAAGCAATTCCCGGGCGAGACTCTCTTCCAGAATTTCGCCGGCCATGCTGCGTTCACTCAGCTGATGATAAAAATTTCTATCCATAGATCTGATTTCCCTGATGTTGAAATTCTTGGGCTTTTTCGGTTAATCCCTTTTTTAAGGCTTCATCCTCGGATAAACCTTGTTTTTGAGCATACTCCCTGACATCCTGCGTGATCTTCATTGAGCAAAAATGCGGACCGCACATGGAACAAAAATGGGCCACCTTCGCCCCCTCCGCCGGAAGAGTTTGGTCGTGATATTTTTCAGCCGTCTCCGGATCAAGACCAAGATGGAATTGATCCCGCCAGCGGAATTCAAACCGCGCCTTGGACAATGCATTATCCCAATCTTGGGCATGCGGATGGCCTTTGGCCAAATCAGCAGCGTGCGCGGCGATCTTGTAAGCAATGATTCCGGCTTTAACGTCGTCTTTATTGGGCAAGCCTAAATGTTCTTTCGGTGTCACATAACAGAGCATGGCCGTGCCGAACCAACCGATCATGGCGGCGCCGATCGCCGAAGTGATATGGTCATATCCGGGGGCTACGTCCGTCGTCAAAGGTCCCAGCGTGTAGAACGGCGCTTCGTGACAAATTTTTAATTGCTTATCCATATTCTCTTTGATCAAATGCATAGGCACATGCCCTGGGCCTTCGATCATCGTCTGCACATCGTGCTTCCAGGCAATTTGCGTCAACTCACCCAGCGTTTCCAATTCGGCAAACTGTGCTTCATCGTTGGCATCGGCAATGCTTCCGGGACGCAAACCATCGCCTAAGGAAAAGCTGACATCGTACTGTTTCATAATTTCACAAATTTTTTCAAAATGGGTATAGAGAAAGTTTTCTTTATGGTACGCCAAACACCACTTGGCCAGGATCGACCCGCCGCGCGAGACAATCCCCGTCAGGCGCTTGGCCGTAAGCGGAATATAACGCAGCAACACACCGGCATGAATCGTAAAATAATCCACCCCCTGCTCTGCCTGCTCGATCAAGGTGTCGCGATAAATTTCCCAAGTCAGGTCTTCGGCCTTGCCATCCACTTTTTCCAGCGCTTGATAAATCGGCACGGTCCCGATAGGCACCGGCGAATTGCGAATGATCCATTCCCGGGTTTCATGAATGTTTTTTCCGGTAGATAAATCCATAACCGTATCACCGCCCCAGCGGGTCGCCCAGGTCATTTTCTCGACTTCTTCGGCGATGCCGGAAGAAATGGCTGAATTGCCGATATTGGCATTGATCTTCACCAAAAAATTGCGGCCGATGATCATCGGTTCGCTTTCCGGATGGTTGATGTTGGCCGGGATAATGGCCCGGCCGCGCGCCACTTCGCTGCGCACGAATTCCGCCGAGCATTGCTCGCGGATCGCGATAAATTCCATCTCCGGCGTGATCATTCCTCGACGGGCATAGTGCAGCTGTGTCACATTGCCGGCCGCTTTGGCACGCAGCGGTTTGGAAGGGGTCGGAAAACGGATATCCGCCAGCTGCGGATCACGTTCCCGGACTTGACGGTATTGTGAAGTTGCTCTGGCTAGTTCTTCGACATCGCCCCGCGAAAGAACCCAGTTTTGACGGACACGCGGCAGACCACGCGCAATATCGATCGAACCGGCCGGGTCAGTGTACGGACCAGACGTATCATAAAGATCTATGGCCGGATTTACGGTTTTATGACCTTGGTAATCGATCGTCTCGCTCGGTTGAACTCGTCGAAAAGGAACGCGCAATTCGGGATGGATTTTGCCGGAACGGTAAACTTTTTGCGACCCGGACAGGGGTTTATAACTTAAATCTAATTCTTGGGGAGAGATAGGCTTTCTGGCAAGGATGCTCGCATCCTTTTGAACTTGGATGATCATGGGGATCCTATAAATTTATGTAATCTCCTTGCGGAGTGTGTACCGTACGAATGATTCTATAACAAGTTGGTGTCATTATAGTACAAATATTTTTTCAAAGCAATTGTTTTGAAGGATTAACTGAAGGATGTGCCGCAGCCGCAGCTACTTTTGGCGTTAGGGTTGCGGTATTTAAAACCGCTTTCTTTGAGGGTGTCCACGTAATCGATTTCAATGCCGTTTAAGAACGTGAGGCTTTCCGGATTAATAAGAACTTGCAGGTCGCCTTGCTGAAAAACTGTATCGTTGTCATACGGGCTTTTCTGGAAACGCAGGTCATAAGACAAACCGGCGCAGCCGCCGGTCGTCACTCCAACCCTTAAGGCATAGCCTTCCTTGCCTTCTTTGGCCATCATGCTCTTTATTTTAGCAATGGCAGCCTGGGTCAAAGTGAGCGGCGGTTTTCCGTCCGTATGCGTTTTAGTAGCGTTTTGATTTATTTCATTCATGGTCATGACCTCTGTTAAAACTATAACACACCTCTCCCCGCAGTTCAATGCGCGTGTTATGCGGCAGTTTCCTCTTCCGGATAAAAAAGGGCAATGCTGTTGGTGAATCCGTGCAGGAAATTGCTCCCACCGACCGGACCGATCTCTCCGGCGCAAAAGAACCCGGCGGCGGGGACCGGTCCTACGCATTTTTGGATGATGGAAATATCGTGATTTTTTTCGCGGAATAAATTCTCTCCCCGGCCGTTGCAGGAAAAGACCAAAGCCCCCAGCGGTTTTTTATTCTGCTCTTTCTTGCGGTGGGACAGCAAAAGTTCATTCAGATCTTCAGTCGCTGTCTCGGCATCGCGCACGTGGAATTGCACCGTTTGACCAGCCTTCGCGTAATCGGTGATGACGCCGGCCCCGGTACTTTGATCAAGCGCGATGACGGTCCGTATCAAAAAATCACCACGCTTAAAATTGTGCGTATACTCATCCATGGCGATCCCCAGAAAAATCGCTTCCTGCGCCAAAAGACGGTCCCGGGCCGTCGCCTTCTGCAGGACTTCTTCAAGGACTTGAATAAACGGCCTGCCGGCCAAGGTGTAAATGATATTATTTTCTGCCCGGGTCACGATATAACTTTGGCCTATGGGACGGCAGCCCTGCGAAACAATGGTGCTCACACTAAAGTTCCCGACCAAAGCCACACCGACAATGCCTTCTTCGAACGATTCATTGTTGATAAAAAGCAGATTTTCTCGCGGCTGCATGGCTCCGCTGGCCAATCCTCCGATCACCGGACACCCTGGATAGACCTGGTTCAAACCGCTTAAAAATTCATGCATATCAAATAAAAACGGATCTGGGAGGATAAGGAACTTGGGATTTTCGTTGGGAAAAACATTAAAGAATTGGAGCCAATCATCCACCTGCTGAAAATCATCAAACTGAGTTTGGTTCAGGGAAAAAGGAAGAATTTTGACTCCCGGCAATTTTCCCAGAATTAAGGTGCTGGCCGGCAAACGCTCGATCTCAGCTTCGCTGCCGATGATCCCCGCGCAGGTACAGCCCAAAAGGTGATCGACCTTTAAACGCTTGCGCAAAAGCGCAATAACCTCGGCCATGGCGGTATTGCTTAGGCCGGAGACAAAAAGAAATCCAATGTTATAATCTTCGGCTTTCCCCTGGGCAAGTTCGTCAACGATCTTTGCGGGGTCGGTGGCGGTGGAAATTTGGTTGGTAAAGTTCATCATAGAAAACTGCATTTATATATTTTGTGTTTAGCATAACACCCTTTTTAGTTTTTCGAAATAGCTATTTTGGCTTTTTCGCAATCTTAAAAAGAAAATCAATTTTCCGGGGTTATTTTAAAGCGCGGATCATCAGGATAGGGATATCGGTGCGATGGCGGATATTCTCCGCAACGCTTCCCAGAAGGACATCCTTGAGAAAGCGATGACCGTGGGTGGACATAGCAATGAGATCACACCCTTCTTCGTGAGCGACCTTAAGGATTTCTGCAGGCGGATCACCGGCAAGAAGATAATTCTTTACGTCAAATCCTTCCCCGGCTAACTCTTTGGTGCGCTTTGTCAAATACTCTTGGTCCTGCTTGATCTCATCAGAGTCAGCCAAGTCAAGTTGTTCTTGGAAACGTGCGACATACCCGTCCGCAACATGCACTAGAACAAGCTTTGCCTTGGTCAAACGCGCCAAGGAACGTATGTGGGCCAGGATAGGTTCGTCGGTCGGAGAATTGTCTAAAGGAATCAATATTTTTTTATACATATGTTTACTCCCGAATAATTGTTGTTAATTTAACCACATGATCACTGTTTGAGCAAGCAAATAAACATTCAGAAAAACAATGACCACCGTAATAAGCCAGGCAAGTCCTTGCAACCAAAGTGGATTTACAAATTGTCCCATTTTGCGCTTATCGCCGGTAAACAAAACCAGCGGAATGACGGCAAAGCTCAATTGGAGCGAGAGAATAACTTGGCTGAGGATCAAAAGCTGTCCGACACCTTGCTCGCCGTACAAAGCCGCCACAATGATCGCCGGGACAATGGCCACGAGTCGCGTAACCAAACGCCGCATCCAGGGCCGCAGACGGATATTCAAAAATCCTTCCATGACGATCTGGCCGGCGAGCGTTCCGGTAAGCGTAGAATTCTGGCCGGAGCATAACAAGGCTATCGCAAAGAGGACACTGGCAAAAGGATTCCCTAAAACCGGCGAAAGTAATTTGAAGGCATCGCCGATATCCGCAACACTTTCGTTGGGAGTCCCGTGGAAGCTGGCCGCACTCAAAATTAAGATCGCGGCATTGATAAAAAATGCGCACAATAAGGCCGCCGTTGAGTCGATGGTGGCAAATTTTATCGCCATCTTTTTTCCCGGCACATCCCTTTTAAAAGCCCGCGTCTGAACAATACTGGAATGCAGGTACAGATTGTGCGGCATGACCGTAGCCCCCAATATCCCGATAGCGATATACAGCATTTCCGGATTCATGATGATTTCCGGCTTCGGAACTAAATTCACAATGATCTCCGGCATGCTCGGATGGGAAATAATTAATTCATAGGCAAAGCATCCTCCGATAATCACGATAAGCCCCGCCACCAGGCACTCCAGGATGCGAAAGCCTTTATTTTGTAAAAATAAAATGATCATAACGTCGCAGGCGGTCAAGACGACACCCACGACCAGCGGGATACCAAAAAGTAAATTTAACGCGATCGCTGAACCGATGACCTCGGCTAGATCACAGGCCGCAATGGCCAATTCGCATAAGATCCACAGAAAAAAACTCACGGGCTTGGAATAGTTGTCGCGGCAGGCTTGGGCTAAATCCCGGCCGGTGACAACCCCTAATTTTAAAGATAAATGCTGCAGCAGGATTGCCATAAAATTGGAAATTAAAATTACGGAAATGAGCGTGTAACCGAATTTCGCTCCCCCGGCGAGATCCGTGGCCCAATTACCGGGGTCCATATAGCCCACGGACACCATTAATCCCGGACCGATAAAGGCAAAGATCTTTCTCCAAAAACTCGCATTTTCCGGCACAGGCACGGTGCTGTGCACTTCCTGTAAGCTGGGGCGAGCTAAATCCCGTCTCCAACCAGTTTTAGCCAGATGGTTTTTTTCATCACTTAAGTTCGACACAGTCATCCTCCTGTTGTCTCTGTTTTTTAAAATACTTCAATTAAATACGGATCGTTAAACCGCAAAACGGATTAAGATCTTCCGCTGATCGCGTTACACCGACATTGACTCCGGCATCCAACTGCACGTCTTTATTAAGGAGATAGGTCATTCCGGCATCGACGGTTCCTACCCAGTCTGCCTTTGCTTCATTGCTGACATTACTGAAAAATTCCACGTAACCGTTCAGATTGCCAACGATCTGATGACCGAAGGTGATGGTGTTGATAAATTCCGTATGATAATCTTCATTATCCGCATTGCGGTTAAAATCAAATTCCGTCATAACGCCCATACCCCATTCGTGCGGCAAGGAAAACGCAATGGGAACGATGATCCCGCCTTCCACATCATCATTGCCTAAATTCGCGCCATTGGTCGGAAATTTGACAAACGGCATGACTGCCATCGCCGTATCGCCGCCGTCATTTCCCCATAAATTGATCTTTACGCGTGTCTGCACGTCCCCGAAGCCATGTTTGTCGCTATCCCCAGTGCCGCGGGTGTGTTCACTAATGTACGGATTCACCACGAATTGAATATCGGTGTTATTAAATAATCCCACTTTAAAATTAAACGGCAAGACCGTGTACGAAGTGACACGCTGGTGCGGATCGCTTGGGATATCATGGTCATAGCTATAATCCAAAAAACTTAATTCCAACTGATAGTGACCGGCATCGACCGTGTAGGGGCTTTCGGTTTTGTCAGGACGGTCGGTTGACAACTCTCGCATAAGAGCAACCGGGGTCGGATTCCGTAACGTGTAGGCAGCCTTATCTTCTGCCTGGACATTTGAAATGCTTGATACTATGACCGCAACGGCTAAATAAAATTTACGTATAAAATTTATTTTGAGACAGTATTTCATTAATAGATTAAAAAAATTACGAATCGCGGCAATTACGGCAAAGGCCGTAAAAATGCATTTCATGACCTAGAATTTTAAATCCCTGTTTTTCTAAGAAAGGCACGTAGACCTGATCTTCTTTCATATCCGGAAATTCAATGATTTTGGAACAACGAACACAGCGGGCATGATGATGGGGTTTTTCATCGTACATATGTTCAAAGTGATGGTGCTTTTCTCCGAAGGCGGTCTCGCGGATGATCCCCGCTTCCAACATCTCATGCAGGCTGCGATAAATGGTGGCGCGGGAAACTTTCGTATTCTTTTGTTTGCAAAATTTGACGATTTCTTCCGCGGCAAAATGACCGTGAGAATCCATGACGATTTTAAACACCTTGGTACGCCCGGAGCTCAATTTAAGCCCGACACGTTTCAAGTAATCGGCAAATTTCTCCTCTTCCGCTTCGATTTTGGAACCAATAACTCTGCTTTTCATATGAGACACTGTATCATCTCAAAATTAAAAGTCAAGGGGCTTTTTTAGCCCCTTGGTATTTATTCCTTGAACGCGTCAGCCCGCCATTTGATGGAACATCCCATCGACGGATACTGCTTCTTCGGGATGGGCGCGCCTGCCGCGTAATTGTTCACGGCTTCTTTCAATTCTTCTTTGGTGACCTTGTTTTCGTCCTGCCAGTTATCATCAATGCGGCCATGATAGACCAGTGTTCTGTCTTTACCGAAAAAATAAATATCCGGCGTGCATTGAGCTTTAAAAGCCTTTGCAACATGTTGCGCTTCGTCCACTAAATACGGGAAATCAATACCGAGTTCCTTGATCTTCTTCTTCATGTTTTCCGGGGAGTCATCGGGATAGTTGGGATTAATGTTGGGATTGATCGCGATCGTATTGATCTTCATACCTTTAAAATATTTAGCTAAACGAACGACCCGCGGCCAAACCGCAATCGCGTACGGACAATGATTGCAGGTAAAGACCACCACCAGGCCTCTCTCTCCGTAAAGTTCGCTCCCCTTATATTCTTTTCCAGCGGGATCTTTTAAAGTAAACTCCGGCATCTTTGTGCCGAGTGGAACAATTACTGATTCTAATAATGCCATATAATTAACCTCCTAAAAATTATTAGCAATAAACCGTAAGCTTATGGCATAAAGCTTAAAGCTTAGGATTAAAAGTGTCAAGCAAAATGACTGTTGCAGGATCGAAAATAGTTTATATAATGAATCCATGCCGAAACTACCGGAAAATCTCATTTTAAAACAGCTGGCAGTCGGGCCCATGGCCAATTTCCAATATTTCCTAGGTGATAAGCGCAGCAACGAAATTGCCGTGGTTGACCCGGCCTGGGATATCGATTTCCTGCGCTCGGAAGCCAAACGGCTGGGCTATAAAATCGTTGCGATCTTTCTTACCCATGGCCACCACGATCACATTAATGGACTTGATGATTTGCTTTCGACCCACGATGTGCCGGTGTATATTTCGGAGAACGAGCATCCGCTCTTCATGCCGCGCTGCAAAAATTTAAAAAAGATCAAAGACCGTACAAAATTAAAGATCGGCGCAATTGAATTTGACTGTATCCTGGCCCCCGGCCATTCTCCGGGATGCCAGTTGTTTAAATATGATCATGCCGCTGTCTGCGGAGACGCCATTTTTATCGATGGCTGCGGGCGTTGTGACCTTCCAGGCAGTGATCCCAAGGCCATGTACCACAGTCTCTACAATATCATCATGAAATTTTCCGACTCCACGATCCTCTACCCCGGCCACAATTACGGCCCCACCCCCTATGCCACGGTTGCTGAACAAAAAGCAACCAACCCCTATCTCCAATGCGAAAGTTTAAATGAATTCTTGGAACAACGGATGGGAATCAGTCTTTAAAATCCGCGAATAATGCGGTATTGATAAAACGGCTGTAAAGACGAAACGGCAGGGTTTTCCGCAACATAAACAGCATACGGCTTTCAATATCGGGAATATTACGGAACGCCGGATGTGGGGAATGAATTAATTTCTCCACCAGGGCAGCGACTTTTTCCGGGTCCTTACGGCAGTGGTCAACGAAATCCAGAACTTTTTTCTTTAAAAATTGCGAATGCGAATAGTAAGGGCTGCTGGGGTCATCAAATTTTTTGGCATAGCGCGCATTCTCATGAAAGATCTTTGTTTTATACGTCCCTGGCTCGATCAATAACACTTGAATCCCCCAGGGAGATAACTCGTAACGCAGACTTTCTGAAAAAGCTTCCAGCGCCCACTTGCTCGCATTATAAGCCCCAAAGGCCGGCGACGTTGAGAAGCCGGCCACGCTGGAGGTATTGATGATCTTTCCGGAACGCCTTTCCCTCATAAACGGAACGACCGCCCGGGTGACATTTTGCACGCCAAAAAAATTCACTTCCATCTGCTGGCGGATCTCCTCATCGGTCAAATCCTCAAAGAACCCGCCGATCCCGTAGCCGGCATTATTCACCAGCACGTCAACATGATGGTATTTTGCCACAATGGCCTGCACCGCGGCTTGGATCGATTTTTTATCGGTGACGTCTAACTGAAAAAGGTCGACCGTCCCTCCCCGCTTATGGACTTCCGCCAGGAGAGGATTTTTCTTATCAAGATTGCGCATCGTGGCGACAACCTGATGGCCATGGGAAGCAAGGCGCGCCGCTGTCAGCAGGCCGAACCCGCTGGAGGTGCCGGTGATAAGGATGGTTTTTGAAAAATTCATTAATGTCACAACGTCACAAGTCACCACGTCACACGAAACAGCTTGAAACGACCTGTGACCTTGTGACATTGTGACTTGGTGACTTATTTAATTGTTTTTTGAATAAGTAGAAAATCAACCAGTGTGACGGCGATCATCGCTTCCACCACCGGAACGACCCGCGGACAGATGCATGGGTCATGGCGACCCTTCACCTGAATTTCCGTATCCTCACCGGAGATATCCACGGTCTGTTGATTTTTGGCGATCGAGGAAGCGGGCTTCACCCCAACGCGCAAAATAATATCTTCGCCGTTGGAAATTCCGCCGAGAATACCGCCCGCGTGGTTGGTTTTGGTATGGATTTCATTTCCCCTTTTAATAAAAATATCGTTATGCTCGGAACCGTGCAGTTTGGTCGCCGCAAAACCGTCGCCGAATTCAATGCCGCGCATGGTGCCGATCGACATCAGCGCATAGGCCAAACGGGCGTTTAATTTGTCATAGATCGGCTCGCCTAATCCTGCCGGATAACCCTTGATGACGGCTTCGATCACGCCACCGACCGAGTCACAGTCCTTGCGTGCATCATCGATAAGCTTGATCATTTTCTCCGCCGCGTCCAAGTCGCAGGTGCGGACGAGATTCTTTTCAATGACCGAAAAATCTTTTTTTTGCGCAACAATATTCCCTACCGACAGCGTGTAAGCGATGATATCGACTTTTTGTTGCTTTAAAATTTTCTTGGCCACGGCTCCGGCAGCGACCCGGCAAGCGGTCTCGCGCCCCGAAGAGCGTCCCCCGCCACGATAATCGCGAAAGCCATACTTTACTTGATACGTGTAATCCGCATGGCCGGGACGGAACGCGTCTTTTAAATTCGAATAGTCCTGGGAACGCTGATCTTCGTTGCGGATAAGGATCGCGACCGGCGAACCGGTTGTCTTCCCTTCAAATACTCCGGAAAGAATTTCGGCCTTGTCCGCTTCCTGACGCTGTGTTGTGATCTTAGATTGTCCTGGCCTACGGCGATCCAAATCTTTTTGAATATCCTCTTCAGAAAGCGGCAATAACGGCGGCACTCCATCGATGACAACACCGATGGCCGGTCCATGGCTTTCGCCAAAGGTGGTGATCCTAAATAATGTTCCGAAGCTGTTTGACATTTTAATTGTCATAATGTCACAAGACACACGTCGCATGTCGTTTCAAGCTTCTCATGTGACCCTGTGACTTTGTGACCTTGTGCCCTTTATAAATCCGTTACCGCGCCCATCGACGCTGATGTAACGTTACGTGCATATTTTGCCAGAACTCCGCGCGTGTAACGCGGTTTCGGCTGTTTCCACTTTTTTAAACGTTTTTTGATCTCAGCCTGTGAAATCCCTAAATCCAGAAGGCATTTGGCGGCGTCGATGGTAATCGTATCGCCGTCTTTCACGATCGCTAGCGGTCCGCCGACATAAGCTTCAGGGGTGATATGTCCCACCACAAACCCGTGACTGCCGCCGGAAAACCGTCCATCAGTGATCAAGGCCACATCTTTGCCTAAACCTCTGCCCATAACCGCCGACGTCGGCGAAAGCATCTCGCGCATCCCTGGCCCGCCGCGCGGTCCTTCGTAACGGATCACGATGACATCGCCTTTTTTAATCGTGCCATCCAAAATTTTTTTGAGCGCGGCTTCTTCCGATTCAAACACTCGGGCTGTCCCGGTAAAAACACTTCCTTCTTTCCCGGAAATCTTGGCGACCGCGCCTTGTGCAGCTAAATTACCATACAAAATGACCAAATGGCTATTCTTTTTCACAGGATTTTCAAAAGAACGGATCACCGGCTGACCGGCCGGATAGGACTGAACGTTTTCTAAATTTTCACGAACCGTCTTGCCGGTCACCGTCAAACAATCACCGTGCAGTAATTTTTTATCCAAAAGCATTTTCATAAGCGGAGCCAATCCGCCGATCTTCACCAAATCCGCCATAACATAACGGCCGCTCGGTTTTAAATCCGCCAAGACCGGAACGTTCTTGCCGATGCGGGTAAAATCATCAATGGATAATTTCACGCCGGTGGCATTAGCCATGGCCAGTAAATGCAACACGGCATTCGTCGAACCACCTAAGGCAATCACCACCGTGATGGCATTCTCGAACGCTTTCTTTGTCATAATATCGCGCGGACGGATATTATTTTTTAGTAAATTCAAGACTGCTTGTCCGGCGCGGATACAATCACTTTCTTTTTCCGGCGAAATCGCCGCCTGTGCGGAACTGTTCGGCAAGCTCATCCCCAATCCTTCGATGGCCGACGCCATGGTATTAGCGGTATACATTCCTCCGCAGGATCCAGCCCCGGGGATGGCACAGGATTCAATCCCTTTCAACTGGCTTTCATCGATCTTTTTATTCGCATATTGCCCAACGGCCTCAAAAATGGAAACAATGTCCACGTCTTTGTCATGATAACACCCCGGCATGATCGTTCCGCCGTAGACAAAAACTGCTGGACGATTTAAGCGTGCCATGGCGATCAAACATCCCGGCATATTTTTATCGCACCCGCCGATCGCCACAAATCCATCAAATCCTTCGCAGCCCACCACGGTTTCCACCGAATCCGCAATGACTTCGCGCGAGACCAGGGAATATTTCATCCCCTCCGTTCCCATGGAAATACCATCGGAGACCGTAATCGTATTAAAAATAATCGCCTTGCCGCCGTTTGCATCTACCCCTTCGGCTGCTTTTTCCGCAAGCTTATTAATGTGCATGTTGCACGGGGTCACCATGCTCCAGGTCGAGGCAATGCCGATCTGCGATTTCGTAAAATCCTCGTCCTTAAACCCAACGGCCCGCAACATCCCCCGGCTCGGCGCGCGGTCATAACCGTCCACCACGATGCCGGAATAGGGACGGGTAGACTTAATATTTTTTGCGGAACGATTCATAGTTTTATTTTTTCATTAAGATTAATTTTAAAGCCGCTATGTCTTCTGTAGCTTGTGAGCTTAACTTTGTTCCCGAGTTCACTCCTACATTATAGCTGCCATCATCTTGAAAATCTGCAAATACCAAATATTCCTTATCTTTTTCAAAATTAAAACCCCAGCCCCCTATCATAACATTTCTTATAAGTATTGTGTCACTGGAAACATTTTTATAACCAGTACTGATTTTAAATTTCACGTTTTCTGCAGTATCTGGCATATAGGGGGAAGTTTTTTCCACAGTAAATTCCTCGATAGACATAACCGTACCGACAAATACTATATCTGCCAGTTCACGACACTTATCCAAACTGGGCGTAACATAACTAGACGTTAAAGCTTCAGCAATAAAAAATAGCCCAAGTATGATCAGAGAGAAACCTATTTTGTTGGAATTAGCCATGGTTTTTCATCCTTAATTTTTTTCTCATAATTTAGGATTGCTTTACTAAACTGTTCCGTCCAACCGATTTGGTCCAAGCCTTTGAGCAAACATTGTTTGGCAAAAGCATCAATACCAAATAAATAGGTTTTTCCGGCCGAGGTCGAAATCGTTTGTTTTTCTAAATCCGCCGTGATTTCAAAATTTTTATTTGCCGAGAGATCTTTAAAAATTTCATCCATTTCCGATGATTTTAATACTACCAACAAAATTCCATTTTTCACGCAGTTGTTATAAAAAATATCCGCAAAACTCGGCGCGACGATCACCCGAAAACCATAATCGGAAAGCGCCCACGGCGCGTGCTCACGGCTCGACCCGCAACCGAAATTATCACGCGTGACCAAAACCGTTGCCTTGCGGTATTCCGGCTTATTAAAGGAGAACTCGGGATTCTCTTGGGTCCCTTCATAATCCGTATAACGCCATTCGTGGAATAAATGCTTCCCGAAACCGGTCCGTTCAATCTTACGCAAAAATTGTTTTGGGATGATCGCATCGGTATCCACATTCACCCGGTCGAGCGGCGCGGCAATTCCTGTATGTATATCAAAAGGTTCCATCATAAGATCCGATAATGTCACAGAGTCACAAGGTCACATGTCATACGCAAAAACTCGAAACGACTTGTGACGTTGTGTCATTGTGACTTTGTGACTTGTAAATATTTTCTCACGTCCACAATTTTCCCCTCGAGCGCCGCTACCGCGGCCATCTGCGGGCTCATCAAATGCGTGCGTCCACCCGGCCCCTGCCGTCCTTCAAAGTTACGGTTGCTCGACGAAGCGCAGCGTTCGCCTTTTTTTAATTGATCGTCATTCATCCCCAAACACATGGAGCATCCGGCAAAACGCCATTCAAAACCCGCCTCCGTAAAAATTTTATGCAGTCCTTCCGCCTCGGCTTGCCGGCGGACCCGGCCCGAACCCGGCACCACGATCGCCTGAACTTTCGCGTTAACTTTTTTACCCTTCACAATCGCGGCAGCCGCGCGCAAATCTTCAATACGGCCGTTCGTGCAGGAACCGATAAATACCTTATCGACCACAATGGAATTCATCAGTGTATCAGGTTTTAAATCCATGTATGTTAAGGCATTCCTGGCCGCGGTTCGCGCCACCGGATTCGAAAAACTTTCCGGATCAGGAACTTTGCCTTCAATGGACGTCACTTGCCCCGGGCTGGTCCCCCAGGTCACCTGCGGCTTGATATCTTCCGCTTTGATATTCACGACCATATCAAATTGAGCGCCCTTATCGCTGGGCAAATTTTTCCAATACGCGACCGCCAGATCCCAAGTATTTCTTTTGGGCGCGAAATCCTTGCCATTGATATAGGCAAAAGTTTTTTCATCCGGCGCGATCATACCGGCGCGGGCGCCGGCTTCGATGCTCATGTTACAGATCGTCATGCGGCCTTCCATGGACAAATCACGGATCGCACTGCCGGCGTATTCAATAACGTAACCGGTAGCACCGGCGGTCCCAATTTTCCCGATGATATATAAAATGATATCTTTTGAAGTGATCACAAAACCCAATTTCCCCTCGATATTGATCAACATTGTTTTAGCTTTGTTCTGCTGCAAAGTTTGCGTCGCCAAAACATGCTCCACTTCCGATGTGCCGATCCCAAAAGCAAGCGCCCCAAAAGCGCCATGGGTCGCGGTATGTGAATCTCCGCAGACAATGACCATGCCGGGCTGGGTCAATCCCATTTCCGGGCCGATGACATGAACGATCCCTTGGTCTTGGTGCGAAAAATCGTACAGAGTCACGTCGAATTCTTTGCAATTCTTGACGAGCGTATCCATTTGGAGCCGCGATGTCGCTTCGACCAAAGACCATTCTTTGGTGCGGGTGGAAACATTATGGTCCGTGGTGGCAAATGTTTTTTGCGGGCAACGGACACGGCGTTTCGTAAGACGCAGGCCTTCAAACGCTTGCGGGCTCGTGACCTCATGCACCAGATGAAGATCCACATAAATGAGCGAAGTCTCGTTTTTGCCTTCTCTCACCAAATGGTCTTCCCAGATTTTTTCGTACATGGTTTTGGACATAGCAGATTTCTCTTTTTAAAAAATATTTAACGGTAAGTATACCACTTAACAACGGGAATTTAAAAGAAAATTATTTAGCGAGTTTGCGCAGAACCGTCGGCAGGATCCCACCATTGCGAAAATAATCAATTTCAACCGGCGTGTCCAACCGGCAGAACACGGTGAATTCTTTTTTCGAGCCGTCATCAGGATTTTGGGCGCTCACTTTGATATCCTGCCGGGGTTTTAGCTGATTATTTATTCCGGCAAAATCAAAAATTTCATTTCCTTTGAGCCCCAAACTCTCCACGGACTCCCCTTCTTTAAATTGCAAAGGCACGACCCCCATCCCGGCAAGATTACTGCGATGGATCCGCTCATAACTTTGGGCAATAGCGACACGGACCCCGAGAAGCGCCGCGCCTTTGGCCGCCCAATCACGACTAGAACCGGTGCCGTATTCTTTGCCGGCCAAAACCACTAAAGGTGTGCCTTCTTTTTTGTACAATTGCGCGGCGTCATAAATGCTCAACTTTTGGTTTGTCGGCAGATGCACCGTCCATGATCCCTCGGTCCCCGGCGCTAAAAGATTGCGCAGGCGAATATTGGCGAATGTGCCGCGGGTCATCACCCGGTCATTTCCCCGCCGGGCGCCATAACTGTTAAAGTTTATTTTGCTGATCCCTTTTTCCAGCAGATATTTTCCCGCCGGACTATTTTCCGCGATATCACCGGCCGGCGAAATATGATCGGTCGTGATCGAATCACCCCCCATGACCAAGACCCGCGCGTTCTTAATTTCCTTGATCGGCGCCGGTTCTATTTTCATGTCCGTAAAATACGGCGGCTCCTGGATGTACGTGCTCGCTTCTTTCCAGCTGTAAAGATCAGATTTGGTCGATTTAATACCGTTCCAATCTTTATTTCCCTTCGTGACATTTTTGTAGCGCTCGCGGAAAGCCTTGGCGGTGACGACCTTAACGGTGATTTTATTGATCTCCGACTGTTCCGGCCAAATATCTTTTAAGAAAACATTATTCCCCTTTTTATCTTTGCCTAAAGGTTCTTTTGTTAAGTCAATGTCTACTGTCCCGGCGAGGGCATACGCCACGACCAACGGCGGGCTGGCCAAATAATTCGCCCGCGTCAAAGGATTGATCCGGCCTTCAAAATTCCGGTTGCCGCTTAAAACACTCGCCGCCACCAGATCGCTCTCCTGGATCGCCTTTGCCACATTTTCCGGCAACGGGCCGCTGTTGCCGATACACGTCGTGCAGCCGTAACCAACAATATTGAATCCTAATTTTTCCAAATACGGCATGAGCTTGGCATTTTTTAAATATTCCTCAACGACCTGCGAACCCGGGGCAAAACTTGTTTTAACATATCCTTTGACCTGCAGACCGCGGGCGATAGCATTGCGTGCTAAAAGGGCGGCGCCGATCAAAACCGACGGATTCGAAGTATTCGTACAGCTGGTGATGGCACTGATCACCACGGACCCGTGCTTGATTTCCAACTTTTCGCCATTCTGGACATACGCCATTTTATTTAAATCACTCGTCGCTAAACCAAATCCCCGTTCCTTCACCGGCGCGGTGAGGGATTGCGCAAAATTCTGCTTCACGTTTTGCAAGGACACGCGATCCTGCGGACGTTTCGGGCCGGCGAGGCTGGACTCAACCGTCGTTAAATCCAATATCAAAGTTTCGGTGAATTCCGGGTCAGACGATTT
>Ga0155339_117_pt3 | contig 26320 bp, 24 predicted proteins | sample RifCSPhighO2_02_FD_106307 | JGI IMG/M metagenome (GOLD analysis project Ga0155339, IMG submission 106307) | Omnitrophica WOR_2 bacterium RIFCSPHIGHO2_02_FULL_48_11 | reverse complement strand
ATATGGCGCGCTATGTTGCTAAGAATATCGTTGCCGCCAAACTGGCTGGCAAATGCTGGATTCAGTTCGGTTATGCCATCGGCGTGGCTGAGCCCGTCAGTGTGGTGGTTGATACCTTTGGCACGGGCAAGGTTTCCGAACAGAAATTGACGGAATTGGTGCGTAAATATTTTGATTTAACTCCGCGGGGTATTGCCAAGGAGTTAAAATTAACGACACCTATTTATGAAAAAACCGCGTCCTATGGACATTTCGGTCGTATGGAATTTGAATGGGAAAGAACCGATAAAGCGGCTGAGTTGGCTGCTGCGGCAAGTGAAAACAAAAGTAAGTCAAAAGTCGCTGTTTAAGTAACAGCTTTAAATCATTTTTAGGAAAGGGACGTTTCATGGATTATGACGTGAAGGATAAATCTTTAGCCAAAAAAGGAAAATTGCGCATTGAATGGGCCGGGAAGGATATGCCGGTTCTCGCCTTGATCAATGATCGTTTCAGCAAAGAAAAACCGTTAAAGGGATTGCGCGTGAGCTGCTGTTTGCACGTCACGACCGAGACGGCGAACTTGATGCTGGTCTTAAAGGCCGGCGGCGCCCAGGTTAATTTGTGCGCTTCCAATCCTTTGTCCACTCAGGATGATGTGGCGGCTTCGCTCGTTCAAGATTACGGGATCTCCACGTTTGCCATTAAGGGAGAAGATACGAAGACCTACTACAAACATTTGAATTCTGTTTTGGACAGCAAGCCGAATTTGACCATGGATGACGGCGCGGATCTGGTTTCGGAGGTCCATTCCAAAAGAAAGAATTTGAACGAATATATTTTGGCAGGGACCGAGGAAACGACCACCGGCGTGGTCCGTTTGCGCAGTCTGGAAAAACAAGAATTGCTCATGTACCCGATCATTGCCGTCAACGATGCCATGACCAAACATTTTTTTGATAATCGTTACGGAACAGGCCAGTCGACGATGGATGGGGTCATCCGGGCGACGAATCGTTTGATTGCCGGTTCTTCCTTCGTGGTCTGCGGTTATGGCTGGTGCAGCCGCGGTTTGGCTTCCCGCGCTTCGGGCATGGGGGCGAAAGTGATCATCACGGAAGTTGATCCTTTGCGCGCTCTGGAAGCCAGCATGGACGGCTATCAGGTGATGCCGATCAAGGAAGCGGCTAAAGTAGGCGACATTTTTGTGACCGTTACCGGCAATGTTAATGTGATCCGGGCGGAACACATGCTGCTTATGAGAGAAGGGGCTATTTTAGCGAATTCCGGACACTTTGACGCTGAATTGGATCTGCCCGGCTTGAAAAAGATCAGCAAAGCCCGCCGGGTCATCCGGGATTTTGTGGAGGAGTTTACTTTGAAGAACGGCCGCAATATTTATATTTTAGGAGAAGGGCGCCTGGTCAACTTGGCCGCCGCCGAAGGACATCCTGCCTCAGTTATGGACATGAGTTTTGCCAATCAGGCTTTATCCGCCGAATACGTGGCAAAAAATCATAAAAAGTTACAGAAAAAAGTCTATCCTGTTCCGGAAAATATCGACCGCATGATCGCCAGCCTGAAACTTAAGGCCCTGGGCATCAAGATCGATACGCTCACCGCTGAACAAAAGAAATACCTCGCAAGCTGGGAAATCGGGACGTAATAGTTAAGAATTAAGATTGAAAAATGCAACCTGCCTGCCGGCAGGCAGGAATTACAGTATCGCGAGGGTGATTTTAGCTTTATAATCCCGCAGGGATACTGGATTTTGTATTTTCATTTTGGGTTTTTAATTTTTTAGAAAGGACCTTCGTATGGCACAAATTTATTATGACAAAGATGCGGATTTGAATGTGTTAAAAAATAAAAAGATCGCCATTGTCGGTTACGGCATCCAGGGTCGCGGCCAGGCGTTGAACCTGCGGGACAGCGGTTTACAAGTGATCGTCGGCCAAAGACCCGGCGGTCCGAACTATGAGCAGGCGATCAAAGACGGTTTTAAGCCGGTTGACGCGCAGACGGCGGCGAAAGAAGCGGATATCATTCAGCTGCTGATCCAGGACCATTTGCAGGCGGAAGTTTATAAAAAGGATATCAAAAAATATTTGAAAAAAGGAAAGTCCTTGGTTTTTTCGCATGGATTTAACATTCATTTTAAGCAGATTGTTCCGCCGAAAGATGTGGATGTCTGGATGATCGCTCCGAAAGGTCCGGGGTCTTTGGTCCGCCGGCAGTTTGAAGAAGGCAAAGGTGTCCCTTCGCTCGTGGCGATCCATCAGGATGCCTCAGGGCATGCGTTGCAGGAGGCGTTGGCCTACGCCAAAGGCATCGGCGGCACGCGCGGGGGAGTTTTTCAAACAACTTTTAAAGAAGAAACCGAGACCGATCTTTTCGGGGAACAAGCGGTCCTCTGCGGCGGCACCAGCGAACTTATTAAAGCCGGTTTTGATACCCTGGTTGAGGCGGGTTATGCGCCGGAGATGGCGTACTTCGAATGCCTGCATGAAGTCAAATTGATCGTGGACTTGATTTATGAAACAGGGATTCAGGGGATGCGTAAACGCGTTTCGGATACCGCCGAGTACGGCGATTATACGCGCGGCCCGCGGATTATTAATCAGCGCACCCGCAAGGAAATGCAGAAAATATTAAAGGAAATTCAATCCGGTAAATTCGCCCGCGAATGGATCCGGGAAAATAAGAACGGCCGGCCGAATTTCAATAAATACCGTGAAGACGGCGACAAGCATCCGGTTGAAAAGATCGGAAAAGAATTGCGGGCCATGATGCCGTGGATGAAGAAGTAAGGAAGGGCACCACGTCACCACGACACCAGGTCACCAGCAAAGTCTAAAGGCTTTTCGGGTGACTTGGTGACGGGTGACACGATGACATTTTTATGAATAATAACAAAGTCTTAATTTTTGATACCACTTTGCGCGATGGGGAACAAGCCCCGGGCGCCAGCATGAACGAGAACGAAAAGCTGGAGATCGCCTTTGCCTTGGAACGTTTGGGCGTGGACATTATCGAGGCAGGATTTCCCGTCAGCTCAAAGGGCGATTTTGACTCGGTGCGCAATGTGGCCAAGCATATCAAGGGCTCGATTGTCTGCGGGTTGGCGCGTTCGATCCAAAAAGACATCGACGCCGCCGCTCTGGCCTTGCAGCCGGCGCAGCGCGGGCGCATCCATGTTTTTTTGGCGACTTCCAAAATCCATTTGGAACATAAATTCAAAAAGACCCCGGATGAAATCTTGCAGATGGCGGTGAGTGCGGTGAAATATGCCCGCGATAAAATGGATGATATTGAATTTTCTCCGGAAGATGCTTCGCGTAGTGAAAAAGATTTTTTGTACCGCGTGATCGAGGCCGTTATTAACGTCGGGGCGACCACGGTCAATATCCCTGATACCGTCGGGTACAGCACACCGGCGGAGTATGGGCAATTGATCACGGATATCAAAAATAATGTCCCCAACATCAACAAGGCGATCATCTCGGTCCACTGCCATGATGATTTGGGAATGGCCGTGGCCAATTCGTTGGCGGCTATCAAAAACGGGGCGCGCCAAGCCGAATGTACGATCAACGGTGTCGGCGAGCGGGCCGGCAATGCTTCGATGGAAGAAATTGTCATGGCCTTAAAAACCCGCGCAGATTTTTACGGGTGCACGACGGGAATTAAGACGCAGGAGATCTGCCGGGTCTCGCGCTTGGTCAGCAAGGCCACTGGTTTTCTTGTCCCTCCCAATAAGGCTATCGTCGGAGGCAATGCGTTCCGTCATGAGTCAGGGATCCATCAGGACGGGATGCTCAAAGAGCGCTCGACGTATGAGATCATGCGCCCGGAAGATGTGGGATTTGTCGGGACAGGTTTGGTTTTAGGAAAACATTCCGGACGGCACGCCTTCAAGGACCGTTTAAAAAATTTAGGGGTCGAATTGTCGGAAGAGGCCTTGGAAAAGGCCTTTGAACGTTTTAAGGCCATTGCCGACAAAAAAAAACACGTCTTTGATGAAGATTTATTGGCCATCGTTGAGGATGAAGGCAAGTTGGGGAAAAACGCCTGGAGTTTGGTGAGTTTAACCACCACCAGCGGCACCAACCGGATCCCGAAGGTCAATGTCGCCCTGAAGTCGGCCAAGGGAAAAACGTATAAAAGAAACTCGACGGGCGACGGCCCTATCGACGCCTGTTACAAAGCCATTGACAGCATCACCAAGCTGAAAGGTGAGTTGTTGGAATATTCCATTCAGTCGGTGACTCACGGAAAAGACGCGTTGGGGGAAGTCACGGTTAAAGTAAAAATTAAAGACAAAAGCGTTATCTCCCACGGAACCAGCACGGACATTATTGTGGCTTCGGCGCAAGCGTACATTAATGCGGTGAATAAAATTTTGTCCCAAGGTCACAATGTCACCAAGTCACCAGAAAAGTCTTAAAACTATTGGTGGCCTAGTGTCTTTGTGACGTGGTGACCTTTCTTATGTCCAAACACAAATCCATCTACGGCATCATCGGTTATCCTGTCCATCACAGCCTTTCCCCTCTCCTGCACAACACGGCTTTTCAGGCCCTGGCGGTCAACGCCGAATATAAACTTTTTCCTCTGCGGGAAGAAGAGTTGAGCAATTTTTTTGCGGAATTGCATGAGAAAAAAAACCATATTTTCGGCCTTAACGTCACGGTCCCGTACAAAGAGACGGTCGTGTCGTATATGGATCACATGAGTCCTTTTGCTCTAAAAGTCGGTGCGGTCAATACCATCGTCATCTCCGAAGACCGTAAGCTGACGGGTTTTAATACCGACGGGCCGGGATTTTTGACCCATTTGACGGAATTAAAGTTCGATACACGCGGAAAACGCATCGCCATTCTGGGGGCAGGCGGAACGGCCCGGGCGATCGTGGCGGTTTTGTGTCTTATCCAGGAACGGCCGGAGCGCATTAAAATTTATAATCGTTCACGCGAAAATCTCAACCAGTTGATCTCGGATTTGGGGCACAGGATCGATGTCAGCATTGTGGAGCCGGTGGACACCGTGGATGATCTGAATATTGAATTAGCCGACCTCTTGGTCAATACCACTCCCGTCGGCATGCAGGCGACGGACCTGCCGCTGGTCGACGCCGGCCATTTGCACAGCAATATGCTGGTGTATGATGTGATCTATAATCCGGAAGAGACAAAATTGCTGCACATGGCCAAAACAAAAGGCGCCAAGGCAGCCAATGGATTGGGAATGCTTTTTTATCAGGGGATCCTCGCTTTTCAGCATTGGGCCGGCACGGAATTGGAACCGGCCGTTAAATCAAAAATGCGTGAGAGCCTAAGGAAAGGAATCCAGAAATGATGACGGGAGACTTTTCTCTGCTGAGCAGTCTTTTTATTTTTTGCTTTGGAGCGATCGTTGGCAGTTTTTTAAATGTGTGCATTGTCCGCCTGCCGCACGAGAAGTCCATTGTTTTTCCGGGGTCGCATTGCGTTCACTGCCAGAAGGCCATTCCCTGGCATGATAATATTCCGCTCATCAGTTATTGGATCTTGGGACAAAGCTGTCGTTTTTGTAAAAAAAAGATCTCCCCGCGATATTTTATCGTTGAGCTGGTGACGGCGATTTTGTTCGTTCTGTTCTTTCTTTACTTTGGACTGAATGGGGTCTTTGCGGCGAATCTTGTTCTGCTCTGCGGGCTGATCGTGGCGACCTTTGTGGATTTTGAGCACCGGATTATTCCTGACGAGATCAGCGTCGGAGGGATGTTCGTCGGGTTGTTGTTAAGCCTGGCGATCCCGCAATTGCATCAATCTTCTTTCGAAAATCTTATCTTTGGACGCTTGCTGATGAAAATTGTGGTAGGACTCTGTGCCTTGGGACTGGGCGTGGATTTTATCATCAAAAAGGCAAAGCTGGAAAAAGAAGATGCGATATTTTTAACGATCTTAGGGATTCTGGTCGGAACGGAACTGCTGATCGAATGGCTCATCGTGCAGGTGGGAGTTCCCCCGGTGATGTCGAAATATTTATTGAGCCTGGATGCTTCTTTGCTCGGGCTGCTGGTCGGCGGCGGATCGATTTATGCCATGGGATTGCTGGGGGATTTTCTTTTTAAAAAGGAATCGATGGGCGGCGGGGATGTAAAATTGCTCGCGATGATCGGCACGTTTCTCGGTTGGCAGTTGACGTTGCTCTCGTTCTTTGTCGCGCCGTTTTTTGGGGCGGTCTATGGCGTGATTGAAAAGATCCGCACCAAAGACAGTGCCATTGCCTACGGTCCGTTCTTGGCGATGGGAGCATTGATCTGTCTTTTTTGGGGAGAAAAAATCATTCAATGGATCTTAGGAGGGCAGGGGTTTAACCTTAACTTCTGATATATAATACTAATACTTATATAAATTTATACCCAGTTGCGAAACTGGGTATTTTTTTGTCCTGAGCCTTTGTTTGACAGGCCATACCCCGTGTGTTAAAATCGCCTAACACTTATCGCGGCAAAAAAATTCGTTGAGGAATTTTATGATCAAGAATATTGTTTTGATAGGGTTTATGGGCGCAGGTAAGTCTGTGGCGGCTAAGGAGTTAGCGAAACGTCTCAAACGGGAATTTTTTTCAACCGACGCTTTGCTGGAAAAAAAAGAGGGCCGTCCCATCGCTGAGATCTTTCAAGCTTCCGGGGAAGCCTATTTTCGCAAGATTGAAAGCGCAGTGGTCAAGGAGCTTGCGGCGCGCGAAGGCATCATCGTGGATTGCGGGGGAGGTGTTTTTTTAAACCCTGAAAACAGCGCTCACTTAAAGAAAACAGGAACCGTTTTTTATCTTTTCGCCACGTCGGAAGTTCTGCACGAGCGGACCAAGGCGCATGGCCATCGGCCGCTGCTTAAGGTGGCTGACCCGCTCGCGAAAATCAAAGAATTGTTGAAATCCCGGGAACCTTTTTATAAGCAGGCGGATCATCAGATCGATACCTCCGGCAAAACTAACGCGCAGGTCTGTGCTGAGATCTTGGAGATTTTAAAAAATGAATGAGATTGACGCTTTACTAATTTTGAATGCTATCCCCGGCCTGGGACCGAATCGTCTTAAGAAATTATTGCAACAGTTTGGTTCGGCAGGGAAAATTTTTACCTCCGGTGTGCGCGAGCTGACCGCGGAGGGTGTCATTTCAGCGGGCGTTGCCGAAAATATTCTATCGTTTGCCAAAGAGGATTATTTGCGGCAGGAATACGTCTTATTAAAAAAACATAACGTTAAAATTGTCACGCACAGCGAGGGAGATTACCCCAAAAATCTCAAAGAGATCCCTGGGGCACCGCTGGTGCTTTATGTCAAAGGTGTTTTGAAACCGGAACAGATTTTGGCGGTGGGGATGGTGGGATCGCGCCAAGCTTCGGTTTATGGATCCTCGACCGCGGAAAAATTTGCCACGGAATTGAGCGAGCTGGGGATCACGATTGTCTCCGGGTTGGCTAAAGGAATTGACACCGCCGCGCACCGCGGGGCGCTCAGGGCCAAGGGAGCAACCTTAGCGGTCTTAGGCTGCGGGCTTGCCCAAATCTATCCCAAAGAAAATATCCGTCTGGCGGAGGAGATCATCGTGCGCGGCGCGCTCATTTCAGAATTTGGCATGACGATGCCGCCCTTGGCGCAAAATTTTCCGCAGCGCAACCGTATCATCAGCGGCCTTTCGCTGGGGATCATTGTCGTTGAGGCATCCGCCAAAAGCGGGGCGCTCATCACCAGCAATTTTGCTCTCGAGCAAGGCAGAGAAGTTTTTGCCGTTCCCGGGAAAATCGATAACCCCAACGCCATAGGCGTGAATAATCTCATCAAGCAAGGGGCCAAGTTGGTGAGCGGGGTTCAGGATGTTCTGGAAGAATTGGCCCCGCAATTGAAATTATTTTTGTCCGAAAATAAAAATTCCGTACCGCAGGAACACGCCGCGCCGGCCGTTCCGTTAACCGAACAGGAAAAGACGATCTACGATCACCTGACCGGTATCCCGGCGCACGTCGATCAGATCGCAGAGCAGTGCGGGCATTCCATGCGGCAGATCATGTCGATTTTATTGCAGTTGGAACTTAAAGGTCTGGTGAAACAATTGCCAGGGAAACTTTTTATCCGCTAGCTCAACTACAGGAGTACATTTGTTATGGTTAAGCCGCTTGTCATCGTCGAGTCACCTACTAAAGTTAAAACCATTGATAAAATTTTGGGCGGGAAATATAAGGTCATGTCCTCCATGGGGCATTTGATCGATCTGCCGAAATCGACCCTGGGGGTTGACCTGGAGAACGAGTTCGGTCCTAAATTCGTGGTGGTGCGGGCCAAACAAAAAATTTTGACGCAGTTAAAAAAGGAAGCCAAAAATAAAAAAGAGATTTATATCGCCACCGATCCTGACCGGGAGGGGGAGGCCATCGGCTGGAATCTGGCGAATCATTTAGGCGAAGATAAAAAATATTACCGCGTGACGTTTCAAGAGATCACCAAAGAGGCGGTCCTCAAGGCGTTTTCCCAGCCGCGCGAGTTTGATGCGCTAAAGGTCAACGCCCAAGTCGCCCGGCGGGTCTTGGACCGGGTCGTGGGATATCAGATCAGTCCTATCCTCTGGAAAAAGGTCGGATCGCGTTTAAGCGCCGGACGGGTCCAGTCAGTGGCCTTGCGTTTGATCGTCGAGCGGGAACGGGCCATTCAGAATTTTATTCCGCAGGAATATTGGCAAATTGTGGCGGATCTGCAAAAAACGGGTTACACCGATCTGCTGACGGCGAACCTGGAAAAGATCAAAGGGGAAAAGTTTGAACTGAAGAGTAAAGACGAGACCGATCAGGTTGTCGGGCAGATCAATAAGGAAAAATTTGTTGTTTCGGATGTCACGCAAAAGGAAGTGAAGCGTAATCCCTTGCCGCCGTTCATCACCAGCACCCTCCAGCAGGAATCCTTCAATAAATTAGGGTTCAACGCTAACCGAACTATGATGCTGGCCCAGCAGCTTTATGAAGGGATCGATATGGGCGACGGCGAGACCACGGGTCTTATCACGTATATGCGTACCGATTCGGTGAACATTTCTGAAGAGGCGCTCGCGAAGGTCCGGCAGTTTATTCAGAAAAATTACGGCAAGGACTATCTTCCTGAGAAACCCAACAAATACAAATCTAAAAAATCGGCGCAGGAAGCGCATGAGGCGATCCGCCCGAGCGATGTTTTGCTGCAGCCGAAGGATATAGCAAAATATTTGGATCCGGATCAGGCCAAACTTTACGAACTCATTTGGAACCGTTTTGTCGCTTGCCAGATGGTGCCGGCGGCTTATCAGCAGCGCAAGATCGAGATCACGGCCGGCATTTTTCAGCTCGGCGCGTCCGGTTCGCACCTGCTCTTTGACGGCTACTTAAAACTTTACCGTGACGGTGAGGAAGAAGAAACCAAGCAGGACCTTTCGCATTATACCAAAGACGATGCCTTGAATTTGCTCGAGGTGAAACCCACGCAGCATTTTACCAAGCCTCCGGCCCGTTATTCAGACGCCACCCTGGTCAAGGCTTTGGAAGAAGACGGTATCGGCCGGCCCAGCACCTATGCCGCGATCATTTATACGCTGGTGTACCGCAATTATGCCGTACGGGAACGCGGGTATTTTACGGCCACGGAATTGGGGCTGAAGGTCTGTGATTTGCTGGTGGAATATTTCCCCAAAATTATGGACGTGGGTTTTACCGCGAAGATGGAAGAGAATTTGGATCTGATCGAAGAAGGAAATTTGGAATATGCTCAGCTTTTAAAAGATTTCTATGTCCCGTTCAAAGAAGAGCTGGACTACGCCATGCAGAACATGGAAAAGACCCAAAACTTTATCGACAAACATTGCCCGGAGTGCGGCCGTCAGATGGTGATCAAATGGGGGCGCCGCGGCAAATTTTTGAGTTGTTCCGGGTTTCCGGAATGCAAGTTCGCGCAGCCTTTTCTCTCCGGGGTCAAATGTCCGCAGCCCGGGTGTGAGGGGGAGCTGGTGCAGCGGCGGTCACCGCGGGGGGCTTTTTACGGCTGCAGCAAGTTTCCGGAGTGCCGGTATATCACCCAAAAACTGCCTGAATAATTTTTTAAAACTTACTTATGAATCGGCATTTAGAAAAATTTTTATCGTATTTAGAGATTGAGAAGAATTATTCGACCCACACGATCCTCAATTACCGGATCGATCTGGAAGAATTTCATAAGGCCAACGCCGATCTGCCGATCGACAAGGTGGATTATTTGCAGTTAAGGAAATATTTAGCGTTCATGCGCAATCGCAACCTTAAGCCGCGCACCATGGCCCGCAAAATTTCTACCTTGCGGAGTTTTTTCAAATTTTTGCAGCGGGAAGGGTTCATCAAAGAAAATCCGGCGGTTCTATTGATGACACCCAAGCTGGATAAACGGCTGCCGCATTTTTTAAGCGAGCAAGAAGTGGCTTCCTTGATCGAGTGCCCTAAGCTCGAGGAAGTGGCGGGGCCGCGGGACCGGGCGATCTTGGAAACCTTGTACAGTGCGGGGCTGCGGGTCAGTGAACTGGTGGGCTTGAATGTTGAACACGTTGATTTTATCAGCAACCTCGTCCGCGTGATGGGCAAGGGCAAGAAAGAAAGATTGGTGCCGATCGGTAATACGGCGCTGCAGGCCATTAAAGACTATCTTGATCACCGCCGGCATAAATCCAATGTGGTTTTTTTGAATAAAAACGGGACGCGGATCACGGACCGGAGCATCCGCAATATTATCAATAAGTATATTACGCAAACGAGCCTTAAGATGAGCGTCTCGCCGCATATGTTCCGGCATTCGTTCGCCACGCATTTGCTGAATCGCGGAGCAGATCTGCGTTCGGTGCAGGAACTTTTGGGGCATGTGAATCTTTCCACAACGCAGATTTATACGCACGTGACCACGGAACGTTTGAAAAGTGTTTATGACAAGGCTCATCCGCGGGCGTAAAAACAAGTCACAATGTCACAAGGTCACAGAGTCAAACGTTTTTTAAATCTATAGTAACATGTGACTTTGTGTCTTTGTGACGTTGTAACATTTGAAATTATGTTTATCCTCTACAATTTATTATTTTTTATCGGCTTTATCCTTTATTTTCCTTTTCTTTGGCTGAAAGGAAAAGTGCATGGTGATTTTTTAACACGCTTCGGGTGGTGGCCGGCAGCCTTAAGCGCCGACCTCCAAGCCAAAGAAAATATTTGGATCCATGCGGTCAGTGTCGGAGAAATTCTGGCGGTCCAGGGATTTATCGCTCAATTGAAAGAGCGGTACCCGCGGCACAGGATCGTTCTTTCCACCGTGACCACGACCGGATATCAATTGGCCGGTTCGAAATTCAAAGATATTAAGATCATTTTTACTCCTTTGGATTTCAATTTTGCGGCGGAGCAGTATGTGCGCCGGATCAGGCCTAAAATTTATATCAATGCCGAAACCGAGATCTGGCCGAATCTTTTTAGGGCCCTGCAGCGAGCCGGCGTTCCCATTGTTGTGGTGAACGGCCGCATCTCCGATAAATCTTTGGGCGGATACCGGGCCATAAAATTTTTTATTAAAAAAATCCTTAGCTGGGTGAATATTTTTTGTATGCAAAATCAAGAGGCTGCCGACCGGATCATTGAGCTGGGCGCTTTGCCGGCGAAAGTCCGGGTGATCGGCAATATGAAATTTGATGATGTTTTGCAACCCAAAATTCTTGCCCCGCAGGATCTGGGGTTGCCGGGCGGCGCGTGGCTTTGGGTCGCCGGAAGCACGCATCCCGGTGAGGAGGAAATTGTCCTTGATGTTTTGCGATCGCTATCCCGCGAATTTCAACAGCTGCGCCTGGTGATCGCGCCGCGCCATGTCGAACGCACGGACGATGTCCTGAATGTGGTGAGGCAAAAAGGTTTTAGCCCATTAAAGTTTTCGCAGCTTACTCAAGCTCCGTGGGAGCCGAACCGTGTCCTGGTGGTGGATACGATCGGGCAGCTGCGGTCTTTATACGGCCTTGCGGAAGTTGTTTTTGTGGGAAAAAGTCTCACGGCCCAGGGCGGACAGAATATTATTGAGCCGGCGTTTTTCGGTAAGCCTGTTATTGTCGGGCCGAATATGCAAAATTTTCAGGATATCACCGAATTGTTTAAAAAAGCCGGGGCCATCCTGCAGGTGAAGGACGCCGAGAATTTAAAATATGAATTGGAGCGATTGCTCAATGACCCGGGCCGCCGCAAGTTGATGGGGACAGCGGCCCGAGAGGTGGTCCAGAAGAGTCAGGGCGCCACCGCCCGGACCATGAATGTGGTCGGCGAAATTTTAAAAGTTTGATCTAAAGATGAGAAAATATTTCTACAGTCTGATGACCGACCGGATCCATACGCCGGTCGCTAAGGCCATCCAGGGCGTGCTTTGGCTTTTTTCTATTTTGTATGGTGTTGTTGTCCGTGCCCTGGTGTTGATTTATAAATTCCGTCTTGCGCCAAGTTGCCGTTTGGGTAAGCCGGTCATCAGCATCGGCAATATCACGTTGGGCGGGGTGGGAAAGACGCCGTTGGTTGAATGCGTGGTCCGTTTTCTGAAAGACAAAGGTTTAGAACCGGTGGTCTTGATCCGGGGCTACGGGGCGGATAAACAGGTGGGCAGCGATGAAGCAAAGTTGCTGGAAGAATCTTTGCCCGGGATCCCGGTTTTGGTGGGGGCGAATCGCGTGAAGAACGCCCGGGATTTTTTGACCCGTAATGCGGCGGATGTCTTTGTGCTGGATGACGGGTTTCAGCATTGGCGGCTCCGGCGGGATTTGGACATTGTGGCGATCAACGCAACGAATCCTTTCGGTAACCGGCATTTGCTGCCGCGGGGGATATTGCGGGAACCTTTGAGCGCTCTGCGGCGGGCGGATATTTTTGTTTTGACCAAGACCGAAATCGATTCCTACCTGGTGGAACTGGCCAAGAGCAAATTAAAGATCCTTCATCCCGCCGCTTTGATCGTGAAGACGGTCCATCAGCCGCTGCATTTTACGGCCTTGACTAATTCCAAAACAATTTTTGATTTGCTTTCCCTCAAAGGCAAAACGGTTTGTGCGCTTTGCAGTATCGGTGATCCGGATTCTTTTGTAAAAATGTTGTCCGGGCTCGACCTTGAGGTGAGGCACAGTTTTTCTTTTTTGGATCATCATGTGTATACGCAGAAAGATATTCAAGGCGTCATGGATTTTTGCCGGGCCCAGCAGGTGGGGACACTCGTGACCACTGAAAAGGACGCGGTCAAATTAAGGCAGTTCGCGGGGTCGTTCGACAATTCCATCAGTGTGTTCGTTCTAAAGATTCAAATCGATATTGTTGACGGGAAGGAAGATTTTTTAAAGCGCCTTTTAAAGGCAGGCCGGGTTTAATATGGAAATTTTTTATTATCTTATTTTGAGAACGTTCGGATTTCTGGTGCGACTTCTGCCGGTCAATGCCGCGTTGGCTTTGGGACGCCTGATGGGGATGATCGTTTACTATTTTGATATCCGGCATAAACGGATCGTCTCTTCCAATTTGAAAGTGGCCTTTGCCAAGAGCAAGGGGCCCAATGAAATCAAGCAGGTCACTAAGCAATTTTTTCAGAATTACGGTCAGAATCTGATTGAATTCTTTCGACTGCCGCTGATGAATCGTGAAAAGTTTGCTCAACTGATCCGCGTGGAGGGAAAAGAGCATGTGACGGCGGCGCTGCAAAAGAAAAAAGGCGTGATCCTTTTAGCGATGCATTTTGGGAGCTGGGAATTGGCCAGCCTCTCGTGCGCGATGATGGAGCAGCCGTACAAAGTGATCGTTAATCCGCAGAAACGTTATTCAAAGCTGGATGATCTTTTAAACAGTTACCGTTCGTGCAACGGGAACATCGTGCTGTCGCGCGGCCTGGGAACGCGCGAAATGATCAAGAGTCTGCAGAACAATGAGATTATAGGCCTAGTCGTGGATCAGGGAGGCAGGGACGGTGTCTTGGTGCCGTTTTTTGAACGTCAGGCGTCGATGTCGGTCGGGGCGATCCGCTTGGGATTAAAATTTGATGTTCCGATTTGCTTTTCGATTATCATCCGTGACAAAGGATCGTATCACCGTTTGGTAATCCATCCGGCGTTGGAATTAGAGAACACCGGCAATGTCGAGCCGGACATCGTGGCGAATTTGAAAAAGATCGTCGTAATTATGGAGACCTATATCAAGCAATATCCGGCGGAATATATGTGGTTTTATAAGATCTGGAAATATTCCAAAGAATCAACGGTGGTTATCCTTGACGATGGGCGTACCGGGCATTTGCGCCAATCCCAGGCAGTTGCGGCGACCATCGAAAAAGCCCTGGTGGACCGGGGCATCCAATTCACCACAGCCACCGTGAAAATTGTTTTTAGAAATAAGCTGTTGGGGCGTTTGATGTCGTTTTTTAGTTGCCTGGCCAATGCCTTTATTCTTCAGGGCCGCATGGAACTGTTGAAATTTTTTTTGACAGAAGAGTCGTTTAAGGGAGTTATATCGCTTAAGGCGGATTTTATTGTTTCCTGCGGGTCGGCGCTGGCCGGGGTCAATTATTTCTTGTCAACCGATCAGCAGGCCAAAAGTGTCGTCATCTTAAAGCCGGGACTGTTGAGCTTTAACCGCTTTGATCTGGTGATCCTGCCGCAGCATGACCAGCCGCGGAAGATTGCTGAAGACAGCCCGATCATCATCACCAAGGGCGCTCCTAATTTGATCACACCGGAATATCTCGCCCAGCAGAGCGAACTGTTGTTAAAACGGTTTTCGCACCTCAAATTTACCCAACGTTTGAAGATCGGCATTCTGCTCGGCGGGGATACGAAAGAATACATTCTCAGCGAAAAACAAGTCAAGATGATTGTTAATCAGCTGAAAGAAGTCGCGGAGCAGACCAACGCGGATCTGCTGATCACCACGTCTCGGCGGACGTCGGCGGTAGTCGAGAATTTGTTGCTGCGGGAGATCAAAAAACATCCGCGCTGCCAATTATTGATCCTGCCCAACCGCCAGGATGTCCCGGAAGCGGTCGGCGGAATTTTGGGCGTGTCGGACATCCTCATTGTTTCCGGAGACAGTATCTCGATGATCTCAGAAGCGGCCAGTTCGGGGAAGAACACCATTATTTTTTCCGTGACCAAAAGGGATAAATTCTTGCATCGGTCGTTTAAGCATGACCGTTTTATCGAGCAATTGAATACGCAAGGGTATGTCATTTCAACCGATGCCCAAAATGTCGGGCGTACGATTTATGACGTGGCAAAAAATAAAATGCGGACCAACCGGCTGGATGATCGCGCGATGATTCTCGATGCGGCCCGGTTGCTTATTTAATTCAAAACTCAAAAGTAAAAAGTCAAAAGAGCAGTGTCGCGAAGCGACCCAATAGTTTTGTCTTTTGAATTTTAATTTTTAACTTCTCTAACACTATATTATGCGAATCCTACAGATCCTTCCAGAACTTAATGTCGGCGGAGTCGAAACTGGTACGGTCGACCTTGCAAAATATTTCACTCAGCAGGGGCACTACTCGGTCGTGGTCTCGCACGGCGGATCGCTGGTCGAGGAATTAGAACGGTCCGGCAGTAAACACTACGTTCTCCCGGTGCATGAGAAATCTTTGTGGACCGTTCTGCAGTCTATCCGGGCGCTTCGTCAAATTATCCAGAAAGAAAAGATCGATATTGTTCACGCCCGTTCCCGGATCCCGGCCTGGATTGCTTATTTTGCCTGCCGGCAAACGGCCGCGACCTTGGTGACCACCTGTCACGGGTATTATTCGGGTCATTGGATCAGCCGGGTCATGGGCTGGCCGAAGCTGGTGATCGTTCCCAGTGAAGTCATCGGACGGCACATGATCGAGCAGTTCGGGGTTTCGGCAAAGCATATCCGTTTGATCCCGCGCAGTGTAGACCTGGAAAAATTTAATATCCCGCGCGAAGACCAGCCGGGGAGGTCGCAATATATCATTTCTATCGTCGGACGGCTGACCTCGCTCAAAGGGCATACGTATTTCTTAAGGGCCATGGCCAAAGTGGTGCGCACAATGCCGTTTGTGCGGATCTGGATCATCGGCGACGCCCCGCCCAAAAAAGAGGCTTATAAACACGAATTGGAATTGCTCGTGCAGCGTCTGGGGCTCACCGATTCCGTGGAATTTTTGGGGAACCGCAAAGACATTCCGCAATTGTTGGCCTCGACAAATGTGCTGGTGCTTTCGACGGTGACCCAGGAGGCTTTTGGCCGGGTAATCCTGGAAGCCCAGGCCGCCGGTGTTCCGGTTGTCGCGACCAAAGTCGGAGGGGTTGTTGAGATCATTGATGATGAGGAGACCGGTCTGCTGGTTCTGCCGAAAGATATCGACGCTATGGCGCAGGCAGTCATCCGTCTGCTCAATGATAAGCCCTTAGCCGCAAAATTGGTCAGTCAGGCAAAGAAAAAATTGGAGCAGAGCTTCACGCTGGAGCGGATGGCGGGACAGACACTGAAAGTGTATGAAGAACTTTTAGGCTCGTTGAATATTCTTGTCATTAAGCTGAGTGCTTTGGGCGACGTTATCCTGATCACGGCATCGCTTAAGGCCCTGCGGGAAAAATATCCGAAGGCAAGAATTTACTGTCTGGTCGGTCAGGAATTCAAAGAGATCCTGCAGCGCTGCCCATATCTCGATGGCATGATCCTTTTTGACGCTAAAGAAAAGCATCACGGCTGGTGGAAGCTGTTCCGGCTGGGACGTAAATTGCGCAAATACCGTTTTGATATTGTGGTGGATTTTCAAAATAACCGGAAGAGCCATTGGCTTTCTTTTTTGAGCTTTCCGCGGGAAAGTTACGGTTATCGGAACAGCAAATTCGGATTTTTGGTTTCCAACCCCGTGAAAAATCCTAATCATCAATTGCCGCCGGTAGAACACCAATTTCAGATCTTGCAGATGCTGGGGATCCCTTACCGGGAAAATTGCTTTTTGGAATTATGGCCTTCTGCGCAGGACAAAAAGCATGTCGATGGCCTGCTGGATGCAGAGTGGTTGGGCAATGCCAGTAACATTGTGGGGATCAATCTGGCGGCTTCGGCGAAGTGGGAAACCAAAAATTGGCCGTTGGAATATGTGGCCCGGTTGTGCGATTATTTGGCGAGCCAGAACATCCGGGTGATCCTCACGGGGATGGAAAAAGATAAAGAAAAAGCCCGGAAGGTGCTGCATTTGGCGAAAAGTAAACCGGCTGACCTGACGGGCAAGACCAATGTTTTGCAATTGGCGAGCCTGATCCAGCGGTGCCGGGTCTATGTGACGCCGGATTCTGCTCCGTTGCATCTGGCGGCCGCGATGCGCACCCCGTTTGTCGCGTTATTCGGGCCTACCACAGCTTTGCGGCATTTGCCTCCCGCCCAACATTCCCGGGTCATTGAAAAAAAACCAAGTTGCGCGCCGTGTTACAGTTCCACGTGCCGTGTCAAAACGCATGTGTGTATGAAAGAAATTATGCCTGATGAAGTGGCAGAGAACATTAAAGCATTGCTGGAGCCGTGAGCCCCATGAATATTCTTTTGTTAGGAACTCATTTGAATCCCGGCGGCATCACCACGTATCTGCGTAAGCTGACGCGGGGATATAACCGATTGGGGCATAAAGTTTATATTGTCACCAGCGGAGGAAGTTTGTCCAAACAATTCAATGAGTTTGGCGGAGAATTGGTGCAAGGGAATATCCGTACGAAATCCGAATTGAGTTGGAGAATTTATTTTGCGGCGTTTAAGCTGGCGCGTTTCGTTAAGGAAAAGAAGATAGACGTGGTCCATGCCAATACCCGCGTGACCCAGGTGATGGGACAGGTGATCAAGCTGCTTACCGGGATAACGTATATTTCGACGTGTCATGGTTTTTATAAAAAGCGGCTGGCGCGCCGGTTATTTCCTTGCTGGGGGGACGGGGTCATTGCGATCAGTCAAGCTGTCCAAGATCATCTGCACAATGATTTTTATGTGCCGTTGAGTAAAATAAGAATTATCCATACCGGGATCGAAGTCGCGCGTTTTCCCGCGGTCAATGACAATCTCCGCCTGGAGCAAAAGAAGAAATACAATTTTGGTAAAGGGCCGGTCATCGGTGTCATTGCCAGGTTGAACGAGGAGAAAGGGCACCAATTCTTGGTGCGGGCGATGTCGGAGGTGATCAAAGTTTTTCCTAAAGCAAAATTGGTGATCGTAGGGGACGGGAGAGAAAAGGCCCGTTTAAAAAATTTGGTCCAAGAATTAAAACTTGAGTCGAATGTAGAGTTTATGTCCGTGGTCAGCTCGACGGTATCTATTCTATTGGCCTTTGATATTTTTGTGCTGCCTTCTTTGAGTGAAGGGTTCGGCATTTCTTTAATGGAGGCCCAGGTGACGGGGCTGCCGGTGATCGCTTCTTGCGTGGGAGGGATCCCGGATTTTGTGAAACAGGGAGAGACCGGTATCCTTGTGCCGCCGGGAGATTCACCATCTTTGGCGGAAGCGATTATCGATCTTTTAAAGAATCCACAAAAAGCCGCGGCGCTGGGAGTGCAGGCGCGGCATGCTATCAAAAATTATTTTACGCTCGATAAAATGGTCGCCGATAATATTGATTTCTATCAAAGAATAATCCATGAAAAAAATAGAAAAAATCCTGGTCGTTAATGTCAACTGGTTAGGGGATGTGGTTTTCTCGACGCCGGTTTTTAAGGCGCTGCGGCAAGCCTATCCTGGGGCAAAAATCACCTGTCTCGGTGTGCCGCGCATCAAAGCGGTCCTGGAAAACAGTCCCTGCGTCGATGCCGTCATGGTTTATGACGAGGACGGGAGGCATTCCACTCCGTGGGGCAAGGGGCGGTTGATCCTGGAATTGCGCCGGCAAAAATTTGACATTGTTTTTTTGCTGCACCGGTCGATGACGCGGGCGCTTTTGGCATTCTTGGCCGGGATCCCGGTACGCGTGGGATATGATATTAAGGCGAAGGGGCCTTTATTAACGCATAGAGTGAAGGCCGCCGCATCGGAAGAGTTGCTGCACCGGTCGGATTATTATTTGCGCGTGGTGGAATCGTTCGGCGTCCCGGTCAAGGACCGGATCTGTGAGCTGCGGGTGGACCCCGCGGAACGGATGAATATTGAGGAGGTATTAAAAAAACACGGTGTGAATGATAAAGATTTTGTGGTGGTGGTCAACGTCGGCGGAAATTGGGATCTGAAACGCTGGCCCAAAGAAAATTTTGCCCGATTGATCTATCGTTTGAGCAGAGAATACACGGTTAAAATTGTCATTCCGGGCGCTCCCAAAGATGTTGAACTTGTTGAATCCATCGCCCGGACAAGCGAAGTGTCGCCGATTATTTTGGCCGGCCAAACGAATTTAAAGCAACTGGCGAGCCTTCTGCAGCGGGCCAACTTAGTGATCTCTTCGGACTCCGGCCCTTTGCACGTGGCCCATGGCGTGGGAACATCGGTGATCGGATTATTCGGCCCGACGAGACTTGAGGTCACGGGGCCGCGGGGTAAGGGAGGACAGGCGGTTATATTTAAGGACGTGGGGTGCAATCGCCAGCCGTGCTATCATCTGCGCTGTCCGGATAATATTTGTATGCAATCCATAACCGTCGACGAAGTCCTGGAGAAAGTCCGGCAGCTGCCGATGCCAATTCCGCAGCGAGCTTAAAGAGAAATCATGCCCAGCAAAATCGATAAGACAAAAATCAAAAAAATCCTGCTTATTACGTTAAGCAACATCGGCGATGTCATAGTTTCCTTTCCGGTCATGGATATCTTAAAAGGCGAATTCCCTGACGCCGCATTGTCCGTGGTGCTGGGACCCAAAGGGGAATCCTTATTAAAAAATCATCCGCTGATCCAGCAGGTGTATGTTTATGACAAACGCCAGCCGATGACCAAGACCATGGCTCTCCTTGGGCAATTGCGCCGGGAACGGTTTGATCTGGTGATCGATCTGCGTAATACCGCGATCCCTTTTTTGATCGGCGCAAAATACTGCACGTTTCCTTTTTTGCGCAATGATCCGACGGTTCACATGCGCCTGCGGCATTTGAATCGTTTGCGCTCGGTCGTGGATTTTAACGCAGCGTCTTACGAAAAAGTGGGTTTATACATTTCTCGGTCCGACCGGGAGTACATTGATAAGATCATTCGGGAAAAGATCGGCCACAACCAAAAGTTTGTGGTGATCTGTCCTTCGGCCGCCGATCACCGGAAGCGTTGGACAGAAGTGGGCTTTGCTCAGTTGTGCGACAAGCTTATTGATTCGTACGGTGTCAAAGTTGTTTTTCTCGGGGATGGGGAAGGGATCAAAGTGGTGGACCGCATCCTCGCCAAAATGAGGAATGTCCCGGTCAACTTGAGCGGACAAACAACCCTGGTCCAGTTGGCGGAACTCATGCGGCGGTCTGCACTGGCTATTGTCAACGACAGCGGTCCCATGCATTTGGCAAGTTATCTGGATATTCCGGTCGTGACGATCTTCGGCCCGACGGATCCGGTGATCGCGGCCCCCTGGGGCAAGACGAGTTATTTTATCCGTAAGGAGGTGCGCTGCCCGGCCTGCGAAAATCCTCAAGCGGTGCTGGAACATGAATGTATGAAGGCCATCCTGGCCGATGAAATTTTTTCCGCGATCCGTTTTACGCCCGAAGGCGTTACGTTCTCGCAATGATGAAAAATTACCAAAATATTTTGATCGTCCGCACCGATCGGATTGGCGATGTGATCTTGACGACACCGGCGCTGGAAGCCGTGCGGAAAAATTTTCCGCAGGCAAAAATTTCTGTCTTGGTCGCTCCTTTGACCAAAGATCTTGTGGCGGGGAATCCTTATGTGAATGAAGTTCTGGTCGATGACCGTAAAGGGGTGCATCGCGGTGTTGTGGGATTTTGGCGGATGGTGAGTTCTTTGCGTCGGCAGAAATTTGATCTGGCGATTATTTTTCATACCAAAAAACGGACCAATGCGCTGTGTTTTCTTGCGGGAATCCCGGAGCGGGTGGGTTATCACAATAATAAATTTGGTTTTCTTTTGACGGGAAAAATAAAAGACACCCGGCCTTTGGGAGAAAAGCATGAATCCGAATATTGTTTGGAGGTTTTACGATCTTTAGGAATGCAGGCGGGGCCGGGCCAAATTTATTTGCCGCTGCAGGATTCAGCCGAGCGTTGGGCGGAATATTTTTTCAAAAAGCAGCCTGGCCGGCCGGGAGAGCGTACCATTGCCATTCATCCCGGAGCCAGCGGACCGGAAAAACGCTGGTCTCTGGAAGGGTTTATTGAGCTTATGAATTCCCTGAGCCAAAAGTATCCTTGCCGGTTTATCATTGTGGGCGCGGTGGATATCCAGGCCGATGCCGCGCGGATGCAGGCTTCCCTTAAGGCGCCGTGTTCTGATTTGACCGGACAGACTTCGGTCAGCCAGCTGGCGAGTCTCTTAAAGCGCTGCCATATGCTGGTTTCCAATGATTCCGGCCCGGTTCATGTGGCTGCGGCTGCGGGGACGCCGGTGGTTTCCATCTTTACCCGCAATCAGCCCGGAATCAATCTGGAGCGGTGGCGGCCGCTTAGCCCCAAAGCCAAGGGGGTTTCCCCGCCTGTGGGGAGTTCTTCTCCCATTACGGTCTCACAAGTTTTGGAAGCAGTTGACGCGTTATTTAAACTATGTTAGAATCAGCTTCGATTTTTTACCTAAAATATTAAAACAATTTAAGTTAAGGACGTCCGTAAATGAGCGCTTATAAGAACATTATTAACAAATTTAAGAATAAAAACATCCTGGTGGTAGGGGATCTGATCCTGGATCAGCATATCCGCGGGCATGTTTCCCGGATCTCGCCGGAGGCTCCGGTGCCTATTGTTTTGCAGGAGGGTGCCCCTAGTTATGCCCCGGGAGGTGCGGCCAATGTGGCAAATAATTTAAGGACACTCGGCGCTCAGGTCGCCTTGGTCGGCCGGATCGGGGATGACCGGGAAGGAGAGGTTTTCCTTAATGAACTGCGTAAGCGAAAAATTTCCACCCGCGCGGTTATCCTGGATCAAAAAATGCCTACCATCCTTAAAACACGCGTTGTGGCTCAGCATCAGCAGGTTTTACGGGTGGATCGCGAAAAAGTCGATCAATGTTCCAGCGGCCTTATCACCAAAATTTTGAGTTTTATTCATAACAATATCAACGTATTCGATGCGATCATTATTTCCGATTATGGCAAAGGCATGATCACCGCCCCGCTCCTGCAGGATGTGTGTGATTTAGCCAAGCGAAAAAAGAAGATCATTGCCGTCGATCCCAAAGACGATCATTTTGGTTATTACCGCGAAGTCACCGTCATCACACCTAATAAAAAAGAAACAGAGAATGCCATCCGCAATCTTTTGATTACCCAGCCGGATTGGCGGGAATTATCGCTCAATATGGATCGTCTGCTGACGCAGGAAGATGTTATCAAAGCCGGAGAGCAGCTTTTGAAATTTTTACGTTTAGAATCTTTGGTGATCACGCTGGGGGAACATGGCATGTGTTTGTTTGAGGACGGGAAGAAACCGGTGCATATCCATACGCGGGCCAAAGAAGTTTTTGATGTGACCGGGGCCGGGGATACGGTGATCTCCGTCTTTACGTTAAGCCTGGCGACCGGGGCCAGCAAACTGCAATCCGCGGATTTGGCGAATTATGCGGCCAGCGTTGTCGTCGGGAAAATGGGAACGGCAACGGTGACCCGCGATGAGCTTTTAGAAGCTATCCGAGAGGAAAAAACAGAACACACCTAAAAAGCTTTCAGCCATCAGCTTTCAGCTATCAGTTTTTAGCTGAAGGCTGGCGACTGAAGACTGAAAGCTCACTATGAAATCCATTGGAATCATTCCTGCCCGTTGGGGATCAACGCGATTTGAAGGCAAAGTTTTAGCAAAGCTGAAGGGAAAGTATTTGCTGCAGCATGTCTGGGAGCGCGCCCGCAAGAGTAAACTGCTGGGCAGTGTGCTCATCGCCTGTGATGATGAGCGTATCATGAAGGCCGCTGAAGAATTCGGCGCCAAGGCGGTCATGACGTCCAAAAAGCATATTTCGGGAACAGATAGGATCGCCGAGGCGGTCGGTCCTCTGGCGGTCAAGGTGGTGGTCAATATTCAAGCCGATGAGCCTTTGGTCTCTCCGAAAGTGATCGACCATCTGGTGCAGGCGATCGTCGATGACAAGAATTGCATGATGGCCACGGCGGTGAAAGCTATCGAAACCAGGGATGAGCTCGAAAATCCTAATGTCGTCAAGGTGGTTATCGATCAGAACCGGGATGCGTTGTATTTTTCACGCTCCGTGATCCCGTTCAACCGGGATAAACAAAAGTTCGATGATATCAATTATTATAAACACCTGGGATTATACGCGTACCGTAAAGAATTCTTGCTGAAATTCAAAGACCTGCCCAAGTCGCATTTGGAATCCGTTGAAAAGTTGGAGCAATTGCGCGTGCTTGAGTCGGGATACAAGATCAAGACGATCGAAACCAATATTGATACCATCGGCGTCGACACACCTGAAGATTTAAAAAAAGTTGAGAGTTTATTGTAAGAAGAAACACTCAAACAGGGGATGAGAAAATTATTAAATTAGGAAAAATTAAATTTGGCGGGAATGCGCCGTTTGTTTTGATTGCCGGGCCTTGCGTGATCGAGAACCGTAAATTGGTTTTGCAAACCGCCCGGGAGATCAAAGACATCGCGCGGCGGGTGGGTGTTCCTTTTGTCTTTAAGGCCAGTTACGATAAAGCCAACCGGACGTCGATTACTTCGTTCCGGGGGTTGGGGATGGGCGGCGGACTGGAAGTTTTGAATGAAGTGAGATGTAATATCCATGTTCCGGTTTTAAGCGATGTGCACGGCATTGAAGAAATTGAGCAGGCCGCCGAGGTGCTGGATGTGATCCAGATCCCGGCGTTTTTATCGCGGCAGACGGATTTGCTTTTGGCTGCCGGCCGCAGCGGTAAGATCGTCAACGTCAAAAAAGGGCAATTCTTAGCGCCCTGGGATGTGACGTCGATCGTTAAAAAGCTGGAATCAACGGGAAACCGAAAAATTCTTTTGACCGAGCGGGGCGTGAGTTTCGGTTACAATAATTTGGTGAGTGATTTTCGATCCCTGCCGATCATGCGCAAGACCGGTTATCCGGTGGTCTTTGATGCTTCGCACAGCGTGCAGCAGCCGGGCGGATTGGGCACGGCCTCGGGCGGGCAAAGCGAATTTATCCCTTTATTGGCCAGGTGTGCTGTGGCCGCTGGATGCGACGCGATTTTTATGGAAGTTCATCCCAATCCTAAAAAAGCCCTTTCCGACGGGCCGAATATGCTGCCGCTGCATCAGTTGGAAAAGCTGCTGCGGGATTTAAAAGCGATTGATAAGATCGTAAAACAGAGATCAAGATAATGACACTTAAGCGCGCCAAAGAAGTTATCCGCATCGAAGCCCAGGCCATCCAGGATTTGGTCCGGCATATCGACGGCCATTTTTTAAAAGCAGTGGATTTGATCTGCAAATGCCGCGGCCGCGTGGTCGTAACCGGTATGGGCAAGACCGGTATCATCGGCCGCAAGATCGCCGCCACACTTTCCTCAACGGGGACGCCGAGCCTGTGGATGCACAGCGCGGAGGCGGTGCACGGAGATCTAGGGCAGGTGACCCGCCAGGATATTTTGATCGTGATCTCTTCCAGCGGTGAGACCGAAGAAACGAAACGGCTCCTGCCGATCATTAAAAAGATCGGCGTGAAAATTATTGCCATGACCGGCAGCGCGAAGTCGGATCTCGCCCGGCATAGCGACGTGGTCTTGGATGTTTCGGTCAAGAAAGAAGGGTGTCCTTTGGGATTAGCGCCCATGGCCTCAGCCACGGCCACGCTGGTCATGGGGGATGCGTTGGCGGCCTGTCTTATCGACCGCAAGGGATTTAAAAAAGAAGATTTTGCTTTTTATCACCCCGCCGGATCCTTGGGCCGCAAGTTGCTTTTGAAGGTCGAAGATATCATGCGTAAGGGCAGCCATTATCCGCGGGTCAAAGAGCAGGCGATTGTCAAAGATGTGCTCTTGGCGATCACACAGGCCCGGTGCGGTTCGGCATGCATTATTAATAAACGGGGAAAATTCGTAGGGATCTTTACCGACGGGGATCTGCGGCGTCATTTAGAGACAGACACCAATTTATTATCGCGGAAAGTTAAAGACGTGATGACCCAGCATCCGACGACAATTTCGAAAGATAAATTGGCCGTTGAGGCCCTGCGCATTCTGCAAGACCGGCGGATCGACGAATTGCCGGTCCTCGATACGCGCTCGCGGCTGGTGGGGTTGTTGGATGTCCAGGATTTGCTTAAAGCGGGGTTGGTTTAAATGAATGAAAAAGTCAAAAAAATAAAAGTTTTGGCCATGGATGTCGACGGTGTTTTGACCGACGGGGGCATTATGATCAACAAAGACGGCAGTGAGACCAAGATTTTTGACGTGCAGGACGGATTTGGGTTGGTGCTTTTTAAAAAGGCCGGGTTAAAAACCGTCGTGATCTCGGCGCGCAGTGCCAAAGCGGTCACGGTCCGCACCAAGGATTTAAAGATTGATAAAGTCTATCAGGATGCCTTTCCTAAGATCAAGGCCTACGAAAAAATGCTCAAGGCCTTGAATGTTTCCGATGAGGAAGTGTGTTTCATCGGCGATGATGTGCCGGATATCCCGGTTTTGCAGCGGGCGGGGTTCGCCGTGGCGGTGCCGAACGCGGTTCTGGAAGTGAAGCGTGTCTGTGACATGATCACGACCAAAAACGGGGGGCGCGGGGCCGTGCGGGAAGTCGTGGAATTGATTTTGAAAGCCCAAATGAAGTGGGACAACCTGATTAAGCATTAATTTTCATCGGGCGCAGGAATAATTTAATGAAGATCAAATTTTTTGTCATGGCGTTGGCGGTGAATTTATTTTGGGGGAGCATCCTTTTCGCTCAAGAGCCGACCCAGCAATTTCAGGGTTTTAATTTGCAGGGCTATACGGACGGCGGCAATAAGTCTTGGGATGTGCAAGGCGATACGGCCGATGTTTTAGGCAATATGATCAAGCTCACCAATATCGTCGCCAACAGCTACGGTGATCAAAAGGTGAATTTGACGGCGAGAACGGGGGATATCAATAAAGACAGCGGCAATATCCATTTGCAAGAAGATGTGGTGATCACAACGGAAGAAGGCGCGAAATTGACCACGGACAGCCTAGATTGGCACCGCAATGATGATCTGGTCAAAACGGATGACTTTGTGACGATCCA
>Ga0155339_150_pt1 | contig 26669 bp, 23 predicted proteins | sample RifCSPhighO2_02_FD_106307 | JGI IMG/M metagenome (GOLD analysis project Ga0155339, IMG submission 106307) | Omnitrophica WOR_2 bacterium RIFCSPHIGHO2_02_FULL_48_11 | reverse complement strand
AACCCCGACCTCATAGAGCGTCGGGGTTTAGGCCAGCGCGAAGCGGTCAGTCTCAATGGTTATACTTGATGTTCGCAGCAAGAGTAAAGTTCTATTTTGCAAAGAGTTATGAGAGTTTTGGAAGTAGAATGAGTGATTTTATTTTTAAAAATGAACAGGTTCGTGAAATGTGCAGTATAAACTGTTCGTATTGCTTATGTTGTAAATAGTGCGTCGCGCCCCGCGCGGGCGCGTGGATTGAAACTGGACTTTTCTTCGATTATTCGCGTTCTGCAAGTCGCGCCCCGCGCGGGCGCGTGGATTGAAACTCTTCCCCCGCGATCATTAAGGTGCCCCGTATCTGTCGCGCCCCGCGCGGGCGCGTGGATTGAAACCGGCAAAACTTCCGTTCTGGGGAGAGTTGTTCTTGGAATTTCTCTTTGTCAGTAGTCAAAATAAATGATATGATAGGCTCCCTTTGGGAGGAATATAAGAATGGCAAAGTTAAGAACCAAAACAGTTCACACCGGCGTTTATCAAGACAAGACGTTTAATTCGGTCACGACACCGATTTATCCGACGTCGACGTTTGCCTTTGAGGCGCTGGGAAAGAACAAGGGCTACGACTATACCAGGAGCGGCAACCCGACCCGCTCGGCGCTCGAAGAAAATATTGCGGCCCTTGAAGGGGGCGTAGCCTGTTCGGCCACGGCAACGGGCATGGCGGCGATCACGGCGGTCCTGTTTTATTTTAAACCCGGCGACCATATCGTGACCGGCGACGACATTTACGGCGGGACCTACCGGTTGTTCAAATACGTTTTTGAGCCGATGGGCTTTGAGTTTTCTTTCATCAATATGAGGGATTTGAAAGCTGTTGAAAAAAGTGTGAAATCCAACACGAAAATGATTTGGATCGAAACGCCGTCCAACCCGCTTTTAAATATCGTGGATATCGGCGCCGTCACCAAGATCGCCAAGAAGAAAAAGATCCTGACCGCTGTCGACAATACATTCCTCTCGCCTTATTTTCAAAAACCGTTCGACTTCGGCGTGGATCTGGTGGTGCATTCGACGACCAAATACATCAACGGCCACAGCGACGTGGTCGGCGGCGCGATCATTTATGGCGACAAAAAGCTCGAAGAACGCGGCCGTTATCTGGTGAACGCTCTGGGCGTTTCGGAATCGCCTTTTGATTGCTGGCTGGTGTTGCGCGGGGTGAAAACTTTGGCGCAACGCATGGAAGCTCACCAGGAAAATGCCCTGGCGGTCGCGCAATTTTTGGAAAAACATAAAAACGTGAAGAAGGTTTATTATCCGGGACTCAAAAGTCATCCGCAGCAGGATCTGATCAAAAAGCAGATGAAAGGTTTTGGCGGGATGTTGGCCTTTGAATTGAATACGAGTAAAATCCCGCTGGATAAATTTTTTGCGAAATTAAAATATTTCGCGCTCGCGGAATCTTTGGGCGGCGTGGAATCTTTGATCGAAGCGCCGTGGTTCATGAGCCATGCCTCGATGGGGGAGAAGGCTCTCTTGGCGTCGGGGATGACCAAAGAAACCGTCCGGGTTTCCATCGGGATTGAAGATGCCGAATATCTGATCGCTGACCTGGATCAGGCGTTGAAGGGGTAGTCTTGAGACAAAAACGCGTACAGTTGCTTTTTATTGCTTTGTGTCTTCCGCTTTTGTGCGGGCTCGCCAATATTTCCGTGCGCGACATCGAAACCGCCATTATCCAGCGCAATTACCATCAGGCGCATAACCTGGCGCACAAATTCATCAGTCAAAACCCTTCCAAAAATGAATCGGATGAAGCCCAGTATTATTTGGGTTTGAGCCTTTTGTATCTGCAGCGGTATGCCCAGGCCAGAGAGACCTTTCACCAGTTGATCCAGTATCAGCCGGAAGAAAGGCTGCGGGATAAGGTGTATGTCGGGATCATCGATTCCTATTCGCTGCAGGAGCAGTATCCGAACGCGATCAAAGCGGCGCAGGAATTATTAAAATTGAGCCCGAAATCGGAATTGGAAAGTTTGATCTATTTAAAGTTGGCGCGGGCGCATCTCAAATTGGCCGAGTGGGACGACGCGCAGAAATATTTAAAAAAGATCGTGAGCCATTTTCCGGACAGCCTTGAGACCGATGTGGCCAAACAATTGCTGGAAGAAAATCAGTATTTTGCGGTCCAGCTGGGCGCTTTTGCCGAACAGGCGCGGGCCGAGCAGCTCGTTGCTGATGTCAAAAATAAAGGCGAGTACGCGTATATTGTAGAAACGACCGACAGTTCCGGCCGGAAATATTATCGGGTCCGCGTCGGGCAATTTTCCCTTCTGGCAGAGGCGAATAAGGTTAAGCAAAAGCTCTCCGGCCTAGGATATCCCACCCAAGTTTATCCGTAAATGTTCTTAAGAAATAAAAGGGGTTAAGTTGTTGGGTTAAGGTCATGCGATTCGTTTCGTCTGTTGGCGAAGTTATGCGTAACCGAAAACCGATACGGGCTACATAACCTTAACCGAATAACCATTTTTTAGATGATGTCTTTGAAGATTATCTTTATAGTCGGTCCTACGGCTGTCGGCAAGACAGAGGTGGCGATCGCGTTGGCCGAGCGACTTAAGGGCGAGATCGTTTCTTGCGATTCCATGCAGGTGTACAAGGAAGTTTCCATTGCCAGCAGTAAGCCTACCAAAGAACAATTGAAAAAAGTCCCGCATCATCTTATCGGCATAGTTCCGGTCAAAAATAATTTTGATGTCGCGGCCTTTAACTGCCGGGCCTTGGCGACCATTAAAAAAATTCAGAAAAGAAATAAGGTTCCCATCGTTACGGGAGGGAGCGGGATGTACATGCAGGTCCTGTTGGACGGGATCTTTGCAGGAGAAAAAAAGGCGCCGGTCCGGCCTCAGGCATGGCAAAAGGACGCAGAGTCTTGCGGCAGCGAGGTGCTGTATCAGCGGTTGCAGGCGGTTGATCCGCAGGCCGCTGCCAAGATCCATCCCCACGATACCCGGCGGATCATGCGGGCATTGGAGGTTTTTTTCACCCAGGGGAAGCCGATCTCGGAATTGCAAAAAAAACGCAAAGGCTTGTGGGGCAGCGGGCAGGAAATTTCTATCTTTGCCTTGAACCGGGAGCGGGAAGAATTGTATAAACGTATCGAGCAGCGGGTCGATCAGATGTTTATTTATGGGATCGTGGAGGAGATGCGGGGTTTGCTCAGCAAGAAACTCAGCAAAACCGCTCAGGGGATGATCGGGCTCAAGGAGGTCGGCGGATTTTTAAAAGGGGAACATGATCTGCAGCGCGCGCAATATCTTTTGAAGCGCAACACGCGCCATTTTGCCAAGCGGCAATTGACCTGGTTTCGAAAAGATAAACGCCTGCAGTGGATTAATGTCGAAGAAAATGATAGAGTGGAAGAAATTGTAAAAGCTATCAGCCTTCAGCTGTCAGCTTTCAGCAAAAGCTTTTAACTGATAGCTGATGACTGAAAGCTGAAAACTTTTCATTATGAAAGAAAAAGTCCTTTTAGTCATAGTGGATTACAAAAACACCCAGCCCGACTGGTCGGTTGAAGATACCGCCAAGGAAATGGGAGAATTGGTGGCGGCCTGCCGGGGAGAAGTCACGGGGCAGATCATTTGCCGGATCGATAAGCCGGCGGCGACCTATTTGATCGGCGAGGGCAAGGTCAAAGAGATCGCTGCGCGCTGCGCGCTTGAAGGGGTGGATACGGTTGTCTTTGATCAGGATTTGAAAGGCAGCCAGCAGAGAAACATTGAAGAGGTCGTCAAAGTGAAGGTCATTGACCGTACGCAATTGATCCTGGATATTTTTGCCCGTCGGGCCACAAGCCAGGAAGGCAAGATGCAGGTGGAGTTGGCACAATTGGAATATATGTTGCCCCGCCTGGTGGGGAAGGGTGCCGAGATGTCACGCTTGGGCGGCGGGATCGGTACGCTGGGCCCCGGGGAAACAAAATTGGAAGTTGACCGCCGCAGGATCGGGGAGCGTATTGACCGTTTGAAAAAAGGCCTCAAAGAAGTCGCGGCGGATAGGACCCTCAAAAGAAAAAAGCGCCAGGAGCAGGGCATCCCGCTCCTTTCTTTGGTCGGATATACCAATGCCGGAAAATCGACCCTCTTGAACCGGCTGACCCAGGCAGAGCAGCGGGCGGAAAACGCCCTTTTTACCACGCTGGATTCGCTGTCCCGCCAATATATTTTACCCAATCATCAAAAAGTCATCCTCTCCGACACCGTCGGGTTTATTCATGATCTGCCGCACCATTTGGTCGAATCGTTTAAAGCGACCCTGGAAGAGGTGAAGGAGGCGGATCTTTTACTGCACGTTTTGGATGTGAGCCACCCGCAGTTTAAGAATCTTTATGAATCCGTGATCGATGTGCTGGACCAGCTGGGAGTGCAGGATAAGCCGACGGTCGTGGTTTTTAATAAGATCGATCTATTGAAAGACAAAAACTGGCTTAAGGATTTAAAGGAAAATTTTGATCACGCCGTAGCCATTTCGGCTTTGACCGGCGAGGGGATGGAAGATTTTGCCAGGGAAATTTCTAAGCTGCTCTCGCCGATGATGGCGGAGATCGATGTGGTCATCCCGATCCATCGCATGGATCTGGTCAATCTCGCCCATGAAGAAGGCCAGGTCATTGCGATCAAATATTATAACGATACGATCAACCTCCGCGCCAATGTCCCCGCTCACTTGGCCGGGAAGTTTGAGAGGATCAAATAGACGCTGTACGTAATTGTTGAACGTTGGTTCATGTGATATACTTTTAGCGATTATCCCAAAGTTAAATAGCGCAATTTTTTAGCCTGCCGGCAGGCAGGGAGGATATATGAAAACAAGTCCCATTATTCGGCTGTATCTTCTGGTGTTGTGTTTTCTGGTTACCCCTGCCTTTCAAAGTTTTTCCCAAGTCTCCGTTGATCAAGCCCCACCTCCTTTTCAGGTCGTAGGCACAAAGGTGTATAAGGATGGAAATCTTTATGAAGCAAAGCACGTCGGCTATGCAGGTTTGAGAAATAACGAATTTCCAGGACCCCCTTGGGGGATCTGTATTTGTAATCGTGGAAGTACGACGAATCCTTTCCAGTGCCTGGGTGCCGGTGTAGGAACATATGACCGCGGCCGCGCCAGGATCGATTATGATTTAAATTTAATTCGGGCAATGAATGCGAATGGGATAAGGACATGGGATCAGGTCAATCGAGATTTGCTGGATTCCGCCGCGGCCAGAAATTTATTGGTCACGGCCGGGATCAATTTGCTTTGGCAAGATTCCAATGGAGTGACTTACGGAACTTCAGCGGCTAGCGTGGCTTTTGAGAACAATGAAATCGCTAAAGCGGTTGCTTATGTGCGGATTTATAAAAATCATCCGGCGGTATTTGCCTGGATCATGGGGAATGAAGTTGAAATCAATATCCCGGGTACGGTGGTCCCTGCCTATATGGCTTTTTTGGAAAGACTCGCGCAGGCCATCAAGGTCGAGGACCCGATCCATCTTGTCACAACGGCGATCGCTTATAATCCCGGCTTGGTTCAGCAATATAATGCGGCGCTGCCTTCGCTGGATTTTTGGTCGCTCAATATTTATTTCGATCCGGCGAATCCGCATTGGGTCGGACCTTATGCGAACGCTTCGAATAAACCGCTGTATGTTTCGGAATACGGGGAAGACGTTTTTGACCATACCGGAGATATTTTTGATCAATTTAGCCAAGGCTCTGAAAATGAAACTTGGCATGCCAGTGTTAACGGCCAGATGGCGCAGGTGATCCGCACGGAAGTGACCAGGAATTGGGCCAGTCAACCAAATGCAAGAACCTTTGGCGGCGCTATTTTTCAATTTAATGATCAAGATTGGCAAACCAGAGGATGGGGCGATGCCTGTCATCACGGCATCGATCAGGACGGCTGGCATGGCCCGTTGGATTATCAAGATATCGAATATCACGGGATCTTTCGCAATACCCCGACGACAGCAAATCCGAATGCCTTAACTGCCCGGCAACTGGCGGCGCGGCTAACTCAAATATGGCAATAATTTGAAGCAAGGCTTATGCGGAAAATCATTTTCTTAGTTATTGTTTTTGGGTTGTTCCAGTCGCCTGGAGTGAATGCCCAGGTGAGTTACCGGCCGGCGCTTGCCGTGCCGGTTCTTCCTCAACAAAATGTGAAAGTCGTTGGCCGTCAACTCATGACGGATTTTGACGGGAATGGCCAGTACACACCCTATTTGATCAAAGGCGTTGCCTACAGTTCCAATCCCTGGGGACGGTTCCCTGATGATTGGGGATATGCCACATATCCCGCTGATCCCCGCTATAACAATCCGAGTTTCCCTAATAATATCCTTGATGACGCAGCTATTTTGGATCAGGATTTTGCTTTGATCCAATCGATGCACGGCAATACGATCCGGATTTGGGGTGGGCAGGATAATTCTGATCCGACGCAACCCGGGCGCTTTCCGACAAAAATCACGCAGCGGACTTTGGATAAAGCTGAGCAATATGGCTTAAAGGTCATTGCCGGATTTTGGATGCCCCATCCGGGGGATTGGGTATGCAGCAATGGCGGGTTAGGGCCGCGCATTTATAATTATAATACGGCTTTTTCTTACGGAAGCCCCACTGACCGCGCGTCGATCAAACAGAAATTTCGCAACTATGTGCGCCAATTTAAAAATCACCCGGCTATTCTTTTTTGGACTATCGGCAATGAAGATAATTTGCATTTAAGAGATGCCGTGCACGCCCAGCAATTTTATTCTTTGGTCAATGAAATGGCGCAAGAGGCGCATTTGGAAGAGGGGTTGGCGGCTCATCCTGTGGCGGCAGTCAGCGGCGATCTGGGGTTTATCGGCCAAGCCGGGGTGGCGGATGACGCGAGCGTGCCGGCTTTGGATCTCTGGGGCATGAATGTTTACCGGGGCGCTTCCTTCGGGAATTTGTTTACCAATTATGCGGCGGTCTCGCAAAAACCGCTTTGGATCTCGGAGTTTAATTCCGATGATGCTTGGCACACCACTGATCTGCAAAATCCGCACATTGGCTATGAAGATCAAAATGCGCAGGCTTTGACCACATATCTCCTTTGGCAGGAAATTCAGCAGAATTATAATTCTGTTTTGAATCGGGTCACCATCGGCGGGTCGGTGATGGCCTTCGGCGACGAATGGTGGCAGCCGGATCCCTGGCTGTGCGGAGCCAATAACCGGGCATGCAATGAACAGCACGATTATTTCGGGCAAGGCCCGATCGACCTCAGCTGCCCGCGCGACGGAACTCCGGATTGGTATCCGCCGTCGGCAGATAACTTTTTTAACGCCGAGTGGTGGGGGATTTTTGCCCGGGTGAAGAATCCGGTGCAGCCCAACCACGACACGATGGTGCCGCGCCTGGTGTATCATGCGCTGCGACTTTTTTGCTGGTAATTTTTTAGTGCCCTATTTTAAAGGTCAAGCAGGGCTTATTTTTTTGTTTTAATTATAGTTAGAATATCTAATTAAATAAATTAGAATAACTTGACATAATAATTAGGTTGTGTTATGCTTATTTCGGGTCAGGGGAGAGGTTGGTAAGGATGAAAAAAATTCAAACCAAACATTTTGAGGTCTATATCCGGCCGCATGAGCCGGTGTATATTATCAGCGTCGTCGCTGAGATCGTCGAGATCCCGATCTGGACGCTCCGAAAGCTGGATGATATGGGGATTGTTCAGCCCAAGCGGATCGGAAAAAAGACGCGTTGCTATTCTCAGGAGCAGCTGAAGGTTCTCAAATATGTTCATTATCTCATGGAGGAGAAGGGCGTGAATATTAGCGGGATAAAAATGATTTTAGAATTACATGGATAGAAATTTTTTTTGTTTAAAATTTGGCACTCATTTAGGTTGATTGCCAAAAAAGGAGAGCAATATGTTACGTCTCGATAAATTCACATTAAAAAGCCAAGAAGCTATTCAGCAGGCTTTGCAGTTAGCAGAAGAGTTGGGTCATCAGCAGATCGACTGCGAACATTTGACTTATTCTCTGCTGCAGGATGCCGCGGGCATTGTGGCTTCGATTCTGGCCAAACTCAATGTCCCTTCCCAGGCGTTATTAAAGAAGATCGAAGCAGAGCTGCAAAAGAAGCCGCGGGTGGAAGGCGGCGGCCAACCATTTTTAGCGCAATCATTAAATAAAGTTTTGGCGCAGTCGCAAACAATCGCTGCCGCGATGCAGGATGAATACGTTTCCCAGGAGCATATCCTTCTGGCATTATATAAAGAAGAAGGGACGTCCTTGCAGCGGGAGTGCAAGCAAAGCGGGATCCGGGAAGAAGATCTGTTAAAAATTTTAAAAAATATCAGGGGAGAACAAAAAGTGACCGACCAAAATCCGGAAGATAAATATCAGGCGTTGGAGAAATATGGAAAAGATTTGACCGATCTTGCCAGTCTGGGGAAACTTGATCCGGTCATCGGCCGCGATGAAGAGATTCGTCGGGTAATCCAGATCTTATCCCGCCGCACCAAGAATAATCCGGTGTTGATCGGCGAGCCGGGCGTGGGGAAGACCGCCATTGTCGAAGGTTTGGCGCAGCGGATTTTTTCCGGCGATGTTCCGGAAGGTTTAAAGAATAAAAAAGTCATTGGGCTCGATTTGGGCGCGCTGGTGGCGGGATCCAAATTTCGCGGAGAGTTTGAAGACCGCCTGAAAGCGGTTTTGAAAGAAGTCGAATCCAAGGCAGGCCAGGTGATCCTTTTTATTGACGAATTGCATACGATCGTCGGGGCCGGCAAGGCGGAAGGCGCGATGGACGCTTCCAACATGATTAAGCCGGCGTTGGCGCGGGGGCTGCTGCGCTGCATCGGCGCGACGACACTCGATGAATACCGCAAGCACATCGAAAAGGATGCGGCGCTGGAACGGCGTTTTCAACCGGTGATGGTGAATGAGCCCACCGTGGAAGATACGATCGCGATCTTGCGCGGGCTGAAAGAGCGCTATGAAGTGCATCACGGTGTGCGGATCCAGGATTCCGCCATTATTGCGGCGGCCACATTGTCGCAGCGGTATATCACCGAACGGTTTTTGCCGGACAAGGCCATTGATTTGATCGATGAGGCCGCTTCGCGTTTGCGCATCGAGATCGACAGCATGCCGCAGGAACTCGACGTTAACGAACGGCGTATCCGCCAGCTGGAGATCGAGCGGCAGGCGTTGAAGAAAGAAAAAGATGAGGCCTCACAGGAGCGTTTGAAGAAACTCGACGCAGAGTTGGGTCAATTAAAGGAAGAAAATAAAAAACTCCGCCTGCGCTGGAACAGTGAAAAAGAAATCATCAACAAGATCCGCAAGATCAAGGCGGACATTGAGCAGAAAAAACTTGAGGAAGTCCGGTTTGAGAAAGAAGGGAATCTCGACAAGGTCGCCGAGATCCGTTACGGTGTTTTGGTGAATTTGGAGAAGGAATTGGTCAGCCAGAACAAAGAACTGGCCAAGGTGCAAAAAAACGGGGCGATGCTCAAAGAGGAAGTGGACGACCAGGATATCGCGGAGATTGTTTCCAAATGGACCAAGATCCCGCTTCCCAAACTCATCGAAGGGGAAACAGAAAAACTTATCCATATCGAAGCAAGTTTAAGAAAGCGTGTCGTCGGCCAGGACCAGGCGATCGCCCTGGCGGCTTCGTGTATCCGGCGTTCGCGTACCGGTTTAAATGATCCGAACCGTCCGGTTGGTTCGTTTTTGTTCGTCGGTCCGACCGGCGTGGGCAAGACCGAACTGGCTAAATCCTTGGCGTGGTTTTTATTCGATGACGAGAACGCCATGATTCGCATCGATATGAGTGAGTACATGGAGAAGCACAGCGTCTCCCGTTTGATCGGGGCGCCGCCGGGCTATGTCGGCTATGACGAGGGCGGGCAACTCACCGAGGCGGTCCGCCGCCGGCCGTATGCGGTTGTCCTTTTTGATGAAATTGAAAAAGCGCATACGGATGTGTTCAATGCCCTTTTGCAAATTCTGGACGACGGGCGTTTGACCGACGGGCAGGGGCGTGTGGTGAATTTTAAGAATACGATCATCATCATGACGTCGAATATCGGTTCGGAGTTGATCCTGGACGTGGAAAATCCCGAGCAGATTGAAACCCGTATTAATCAGGCATTAAAAAATCATTTCCGCCCGGAATTTTTAAACCGCATTGATGAAAAGATTATTTTCAGCCGCTTGCAGAGGGAAGACATTCATAAGATCGTCGATATTCAGCTGGGGATCTTGCAGAATCGGCTCAAAGATAAAAGTATCACTCTGGAAGTGGCGGATAAGGTCAAGGATGTATTGGGCGAGCGAGGGTTTGATCCGGTGTATGGCGCGCGCCCGCTTAAGCGGACAGTCCAGAAATATGTTCAGGACCCGCTTGCGTTAAAGATCCTGCAAGGCGATATCAAAGAAAAGGACCGGGTCAAGGTGGGCCTTGGGAAAAGCGGGGAATTTGTCTTTAATAATTAAGCATTGTTAAAGGGGAGTGGTATAATAGCGCCATGTAAGAGAGGAAAATCGGGATGCCTATTTGGATGATAATATTTATTATTGTTGCCGTGGTTGGGATCATTCTCCTGTCGGGCACAACATTGCTGCGCAAGAAAACACGCGAGGAATATCTGCAGGAATTGGTGCAATTCCTGGAGGGGAAGTTGTCTCCTCTGGAAGGATATGAGAATTCTTTTCGAATAACGTTTCAATATGAAGGCAGGGCCTTTGAGTTTCAGGATATCGAGGACAAAGGTTTTGCCGGGTTAGGGCACAAGGCTTTCTTAAGGACGCAGACGGACAGCGTGTTGACGCTGAGCTTTACGGAGGCGGCCCGCTCGGGGATCCGCTCGAATATCGTCCAGGCGTCCCAGATCAGCAGTAAAGAAACGAGCTCTCTCACCATCCCCGAGGAATTAAAGGAATTTAAAATTTTTACGAATCAGATAAAACAAGCCGGCGCGCTGTTTTTCGATGATAAAATTCTGGACATTTTTGTCAATTATAAACAGCAAGACCCCCATGGGCACCCGCTGATGCCGCTGAGGATCCAGGACGGCTGGTTGAGCCTGGAGTTTTTTTCAGGGATTAACATGCATCCCAATCTTTTTGATTTGCAGAACAGTGTCAGCAAGATCGAACGTTATTTGAAGCATTTTCTTATTTTGGCAAAGGTGATCGAGCAGAATGAAAAGGAGTCGGCGGCATGAAAATGCGCCCGTTGGGAAAAACCGGCATAAAAGTTTCGGAAGTGGGATTGGGAACGTGGCAGATGGGCGGAACGTCTTGGGGCAAGATGGACGATAAGACCGCGCAGGAGATCTTGCAGACAGCCGTCGAGCAAGGGATCAATTTCTTTGATACAGCGGACATTTATGGGGACGGGATCAGCGAAGAGCGTATCGGAAAATTTTTGAAAGGGCGTTCGGAAAAGATCTTTGTGGCCACCAAGTGGGGGAGATTCCCGCAGCCGGGCTGGCCGAAAAATTATAGTTTTTATAATCTGCAGACCCAGACGGATAATTCGCTGCGCCGGTTGGGCGTGGAGGCGCTGGATTTGACGCAGGTGCATTGCCTGCCTACGGAATATTTGAGGAAGGCTGAGCTCTTTGAATGGTTCAATATTTTAAAGGAACGCGGGAAGATCAAAAATTTCGGTTTTAGCGTGGAATCGGTCGAACAAGCGATGCTTTGCCTGGAACATGAAGGTGTCGCTTCTTTGCAGATCATCTTTAATGTTTTTCGACAGAATCCGTTGACCGATCTTTTTGCGAAAGCCAAAGAAAAGGGAGTGGCCCTGATTATCCGGCTGCCGTTGGCCTCCGGGCTTTTATCCGGGAAATTTACTGAAAAGACACGTTTTGTCGAAACGGATCATCGCCATTTCAACCGGGATGGACAGGCCTTTAATGTGGGAGAGACCTTTTCCGGGGTTCCTTTTACTCAAGGATTAAGGCTGGTTGATGAGTTAAAGTCTTGGGTGCCGAAAGGCATGACCCTTCCCCAGATGGCCATGCGCTGGATATTGGATTTTGAAGCTGTCAGTGTAGTCATCCCGGGAGCAACAAAGCCGCAGCAGATCAAAGAGAATGCTTTTGCCAGTTCCTTGCCTCCTTTGAGCCCGGAATTGCATCAAAAGCTCAAGGATTTTTACGAAAACACAGTTGTACAGCATATCCGCGGGGCCTATTAACTTCCAGTTGACAACAAAAAGTCTTTTGTTATAATATCGGGCTAGCAATCAGGCGGTTAGAGTGCTAAATATTTTTTTCAGAGAAATAAGTCAAAGCAACAAATAAGGATAAGTTATTTTTCACCTCAGGATGGGAGGAGAATATGACACCGCGCAAAACAGATTATCGAGAAAGAAAAGACATAGTTTTGGCTATTGTGGTGGATCAGTACATTCAGACCATAAGCCCGGTGAGTTCGGCATTTATTGCGCAGCAATTTCCGATCGATTTAAGCTCTGCCACAGTCCGTAATATCCTGGCGGAATTAGAGGATGAAGGGTATCTCACTCATCCGCACACTTCTGCAGGCCGGATGCCCACGCAAAACGGGTACCGTTACTATGTCGATCATCTGATGCATCAGATCCAGCTTTTGGAAGAAGAGAAGGCGCGCATCAAAGCGGAATGTCAGCACGAGATGTCGGAATTGGAGTGTTTATTGGAGAAAACATCCGAAGTTGTCTCTGCGATGACCAATTACACGAGTATCATTTCCGTGGATGGATCGCGGGATAAAATTTTTTGCCGCGGAACAAGTCGGGTCGTCCGTTATCCCGAATCACAGGATCTCATGAAGATCCAATATATCCTTAATGCCCTGGAAGAGAAAGGGCGGATCCTGGAGATCATTAACCGTGATTTGAATAATAAAATTCAAATTTACATCGGCCAGGAATTGGCCTGTTTCGAGATCAATGATTGTTCGCTGGTGGTCTCCGGTTATAAAACTAGTCAGGGGGCGAGCGGGCGCATTGCCGTGTTGGGCCCGACGAGAATGAATTACAGCCGGGTCGTTTCGACCGTGGATTATTTTTCTGAATTGATCAACGAAATCGCTTAATGTCCATTTTGGGAAACAAAACGATGTCACATAAAGACCAGGAAAAAAAAGTCAATACGACCGAAGCGCAAGTCAAGCCGGATACGGCCGAAAAACTCCAGCCGGATCCAGGGCTCGCTGCGTCAGAGATGCTAGAGATTTCCAAGGCGGATTATGAAAATTTGGTCGCGGAAGCCGCCGAGTATAAGGATAAATACGTCCGCCTTTTCGCGGAATTTGAAAATGCCCGCAAACGGACCGAGCGCGAGAAGCTTGAGTTCATCAAATATGCCAACGAAGGACTGCTGGTACAATTTTTAAATATTCTCGACGATCTGGAACGTTCGGTGGAGGCGGCCAAGGCGCAGCATCAGGATTACGCGGCGTTTTTGAAAGGGATCGAACTGGTCATGGCGCATGTATATGAGATGCTTAAGAAAAATGATGTGAAACCGATGGAATCTCTCGGCAAAAAATTCGATCCGCATTGTCATGAGCCGTTGATGCAGGTTGAGTCCAACGAGCATGAGGACGGGGCGGTTGTGGAAGAATTTCAAAAAGGATATTATTTAGGCGATCGCGTGGTGCGAGTCGCGAAAGTGAAAGTAGCGAAACAAAAGACATAGTCACAAAGTCACAAGGTCACAAGTTGTTGAAAGTTTTACGTGTGACATTGTGACGTGTGACCTATTAGGAGGATTATAATATGGCACGAGCAATTGGAATCGATTTAGGAACATCAAATTCGGCCGCAGCGGTGATGGAAGGCGGCCGGGCAGTTATTATCCCTTCGGCAGAAGGCGCCGGGGTGGCTTCCGGAAAAGCATTTCCGTCATTTGTGGCGATCACCAAAGACGGCCAGCGGTTGGTCGGTGAACCTGCCCGTCGGCAAGCGCCGATCAACTCGGAAGGGACGATTTACGCGGCCAAGCGCAAAATGGGGACGAGCCACAAATTTAAAGTTTTTGATAAAGATTTTACCCCGCAGCAGGTCAGTTCTTTTATTTTGCAAAAAATTAAAGCGGATGCCGAGAAATATCTTGGCGAACCAGTGGAAGAAGCGGTGGTCACGGTGCCGGCGTATTTCAACGATAATCAGCGCCAGGCGACCAAAGATGCCGGCGAAATCGCGGGTTTGAAAGTTCTGCGTATCATCAACGAGCCGACCGCGGCGTGTTTGGCCTATGGGCTCGACAAGGCCGGTAAAGAACAGAAGATCATGGTCTTTGACTTAGGCGGCGGTACGCTTGATGTCACGATCCTGGAAATGGGTTGGGACAGTACGCACAAGGCCGCGACCTTTGAAGTTTTAGCGACGAGCGGGGACAACCAGCTCGGCGGTACGGATATGGACAATGTCCTGATCGATCACATCATCGGCGAATTCAAAAAAGATTCCGGCCTGGATTTAAAAAGTGACAAGATGGCTTTTCAGCGTTTGCGCGAAGCCGCCGAAAAGGCCAAGGTGGAACTTTCCAGCACGGTCTCGACGGATATCAACCTGCCGTTCATTACCGCCGATGCCACCGGTCCGAAACATTTAACCTTAAATATTACCCGCTCCAAGCTCGAATCGTTGATCGCGCCGATCGTCGATCGTTGCCGCGGGCCGTTGGTGCAGGCGATCAAAGATGCCTCAACGAAACTGGGAGAAGAGGTCAAGGTCGACAAGATCATTCTCGTCGGCGGTCCGACCCGCATGCCCATTGTGCAGCAGTTTGTGGAAAAAGAAGTCGGCCAGAAGATCGAGCGCGGGATCGACCCGATGGAGTGCGTTGCTTTAGGGGCAGCTATTCAGGCCGGGATCATCAAAGGCGAGGCCAAAGAAGTTCTCTTGCTGGACGTGACACCGCTGTCTCTGGGGATTGAGACGATGGGCGGTATTTTTACCAAATTGATCGAGCGGAACACAACGATCCCGACGAAAAAGAGCCAGGTTTTCTCGACCGCGGAAGATAATCAGCCTGCGGTCACGGTCCGCGTTCTGCAGGGCGAGCGGCAAATGGCCAGCGGCAACACGGAATTGGGACAATTTAATCTCGAAGGGATTCCGCCGGCTCCGCGCGGCCTTCCGCAGATCGAAGTTACTTTTGATATCGACACCAACGGGATCGTCCATGTTTCTGCCAAAGACAAGGGAACGGGCAAGGAGCAATCCATCCGTATCACGGCCCCGACCAAATTGTCGGAGGCCGAGATCGATAAAATGGTCAAAGAGGCGGAAAAGTACGCCGAAGAAGATAAAAAACGTAAAGAAGAGGTGGAATTGATCAATCAGGCCAACAGCCTCGTTTACGGGACAGAAAAAGCCGTGAAGGATTACGGTGATAAAGTTTCGGCGGCGGATAAAGCCAACATAGAACAAGAATTGAATCATTTGAAAGAAGCGATCAAAAATAAAGACCAGGCAAAAATGAAGCAAGGGATGGAATCGCTGCAAAAGGTGAGCCATAAGCTTGCCGAGGAAGTCTATAAGTCTACCGCGTCTCAACAGGCGGCGGGTGCCGGGGCTGCTGCCGGAGGCGGCGATCACGAATCTGCCCATGGGGCGCAAGGCGGACCGCAGTCATCGGGCGAAAAGTCCGGCAGTAAAGACGATGTCATCGATGCTGATTTTAAGGCGGAGGATGAGAAAAAATAATATAGCTATCAGTTGTCAGTCATCAGCTCGCAGCGAAAGGCTGTTGCTGATGGCTGAGGGCTGAGGGCTGAAAGCTTAACGTGAAAAAAGACTATTACGAAATTTTGGGTGTTCCCAAAATCGCCACGCTTCAGGAAATTAAAAAAGCGTATCGTTCCCTGGCGTTGTCGCATCATCCGGACCGGGTTGCGGAAGATAAAAAAAAAGAGGCTGAGGAAAAGTTCAAGGAAATCTCTGAGGCCTACGGTGTTTTGTCGGATTCGCAAAAACGCCAGATGTATGATCAGTACGGTCATTCGGGGATCGATCAGCGGTATACCGCAGAGGATATTTTTAAGGGAGCGGATTTCAGCAATTTTGAAGATCTTGGCCTGGGGGATATCCTAAGCCGGGTTTTTGGTGAGAGTAGCTTTGATTTTTTCGGAGGATCTTCCGGCGGACGGAGTCAGCGTTCCCGCGGACGGGATATTAAATATGAAGTTGATATCTCACTCGAGGAGGCTTATCACGGCGCTAAGCATAAGATTCAAGTTCCCCGTCATGATGAATGCGAACACTGTAAAGGCAGCGGCGCCAAGCCCGGCAGTTCCTTGAAGACCTGTTCGACCTGCCGCGGGCAAGGCCAGGTGATCATGTCCAGCGGATTTTTCCGCATGGCACAGACGTGCTCGGCGTGCGGCGGCCAGGGGAAGATTATTACAGAACATTGCCCCAAATGTCAGGGCCGAGGGGTTATCCGTGTGAACCGTAATATCGACGTCACGATCCCGGCCGGCGTTGACAGCGATTCGCGGTTGCGGGTCAAGAGTGAAGGCGAATACGGGCCGGGCGGACGCGGGGATCTGTACATTTACATTAATGTAAAGCCGCACCAGGTTTTTCACCGGGAAGGGAATCATCTGCAGATGGAATTGCCGGTCAGTTTTGTTAAGGCCGCCTTGGGCGCGGAGATTTCGGTACCGACCATCGAAGGATCAGTGATGATGAAGATCCCTGCCGGCACCCAGAGCGGAAAGATGTTCCGTTTAAAAGAAAAAGGCATGCCGGATCTGCACGGCGGGAAACGCGGCGACCTCTATGCGCGGGTCATGCTACAGGTTCCGACGAGTTTGACGGTTGAACAGCGGCGGTTGCTGGAAGAATATGCCGAAGCGAGCGGCGAGGATATTGCGGGCGAGGAATCTTTTAAGGAAAAGATAAAAAAAGTGTTTAAATAAGTTCTCAGCTTGCAGTTTTCAGCTATCAGCTAAAAGATTTTGCTGAAAGCTGAGAGCCGAAAGCTGATAGCTAATTTGGAGGTTAAAACTATGCCGACGTATCAATATGAATGTGCGGGATGCGGGCACGAAATGGAAACCTTGCAGTCCATGAAGGACCCAAAACTGACGAAGTGCCCGAAGTGTAAAAAAAATAAACTGCACCGTCTCATCGGTACGGGCGCGGGGTTGATTTTTAAAGGAAGCGGCTTTTACGCAACGGATTATAAGAAGAAAGAATCCTCGGCCAGTTCTTCCAAGAGTGAATCTTCCCAAAAATCTCAAACTAAGCCGACTGGTCACGGCTGCGGATCCGGCTGTGGCTGCTCTATGAACTAAAAGTTCCGGGAGACGAGACCTGTTGTTATGAAATTCCTGAGATTTTGGTTTCCAGTGCTATTTTATTCTGGTATCATTTTTTACGTGTCTTCCTGGCCCAATTTGCAGGCGCCGCTGGGAGAGTTTGATTTTGACAAGATTTTTCATTTATTAGAGTACATTCCGTATGGGTTTCTGGTGGCGCGGGCGCTGACGGCCGGTCAGTTGCCGCAAAACAGGCTTTTTCTGTGGAATGTTGTTCTTTTGTCTTTGCTTTACGCATTAAGCGACGAGTTTCATCAATCCTTTGTGATCGGCCGGGAGTCAAGCTTGATAGATGTTTGGGCGGATACACTGGGAGGGATGTTGGGCGGTTGGGTTTATATGGAATTCGAAAAGAGAAAATCAAAAACGCTAGCGGATGGAAAGAGGTTGTAAACAATGACACAGATCAAGCCTTTTCAGGCTGTTCATTATAATCCGGAAAAGATCAAAAATATCAGTCAAGTGGTTTGCCCGCCGTATGACGTGATCTCTAAAGAGCAGCAAATCCGTCTGCATAATGCCAGCCCGTACAATTTTGTTCATATCGATCTCGGCAAGGATCAGCCGCGGGACAACGATACCGACAACAGATATACCCGGGCCCAGAAGCTTTATGAGGATTGGATCCGGGAGGGGGTCTTACAACAAGACCAGCAGCCGTGTATTTATTTTTATAAACAGGAGTACCGCATTGTCGGCCAGCGTTACAGCCGTCTGGGATTTATTGCCCTTATGAAGCTGCAAGAGGACGGCGATGCCAAGATCTTTCCTCACGAAAACACCCACTCCGCTGCCAAAGAAGACCGTTTTAAACTCACCAGTATGTTAAAATCCAATTTGAGTCCGATCTTTGTGGTTTTTTCTGACAAGAAGAAAACCGCCGAAAGTATCTTTGCCAAACATTTCGAACAGCAACCCCCCTTGTTCGATGTCAAGGACGAGGATGGCGTGCGGCATATGATGTGGCGGCTGGATGAGCCGAAATATATCAGAGAAATATGCGATGCCCTGGAGGAACAAAAATTTTTTATTGCCGACGGACATCATCGTTATGAGGTCGCCCAGGAGTACCGCAAACACCGTCTGAAGAACCGTCCCAAAACCGACGGTTCGCCGTTCGATTATGTGATGACGTATTTTACCAATATGGAATCGAAAGATCTGCAGATCTTCCCGATCCACCGGGTGATCAAGAAGATGCCCAAGGCCCTCGATTTTCTGGAAGAATATTTTCGCATTGATAAGATCAAAGTGCGGGATGACCTGGCCGTGCTTTTGGCCAAGTCCGGAAAAAATGAATGCACGTATGGCCTTTATATGCGCGACGGGATCAAATTGCTGCGTTTAAAGAATAAAGCGCTCATCGATCAGAATATCCGCGAAGGCTCCAAAGACTACCGCCATCTCGACGCTACTATTTTAAAACATTTTATTTTTGATAAACTGGGGATCACTTCGGATAATATTACCTATGTCAAAGATATTCAGCCGGCCATGGCGATGGTGGATCACAAAGAGGCCGATGCCAGCTTTATCCTCAACCCTGTCCAAATCCAACATATGAAGGCCATTGCGCTCAATGGAGAGCGCATGCCGCCGAAGACGACCTACTTTTATCCCAAAGTACTTTCCGGCCTTACTGTTTATAAGATGGAATAATTTTTACGTCGAGGGGTTCCTATGGCACTTTTCGGAAAACCAAAATATACGTTAGTTAAGGTCAAGAAAAAGAACATCCCCGAAGGGATCTGGTCGAAGTGTCCGGATTGCGAGAGCCCTAACTACACCAAGGAAGTCAAAAGCAATTTCAATGTCTGCCCGAGCTGCGAATACCATTTTTCTTTGACGGCTATGGAGAGGATTGACCTTTTGCTGGATGAAAAAACTTTTGAGGAGATGGATGCCAGGATGGTTTCGCGAGACCCGTTGAACTTTAAGGGGCCGAAAACGTATAAAGAAAAGCTGGAAAGTGACAAAGAAAAGACCGGATTGCTGGACGCGGTGATCACCGGGGAAGGGGCTTTGGACGGACGCAAAATGGTCATTGCGGTGACGGATTCGCGGTTCATCATGGGATCGATGGGATCGGTGGTGGGCGAAAAGATCACCCGTGCCATCGAGTATGCAACAAAAAATAAACTGCCGATGGTGATCGTTTCCGGTTCGGGCGGCGGGGCCAGGATGTATGAAGGGGCCTTTTCGCTCATGCAGATGGCCAAGACCTGCGCGGCGTTAGCCCGGCATCACGATAAGGGGTTGTTGTACATTTCTGTTTTGACCGATCCGACGATGGCCGGGATCATGGCGTCGTTCGCTGGAGTGGGTGATGTTATTATAGCGGAACCCAAAGCACTGATCGGATTTACCGGCCCGCGCGTCATTGAGCAAACGATCCGTCAAAAACTCCCGGAAGGATTTCAGCGTTCGGAATTTCTTTTGGCGCATGGCCTCATCGACATGATTGTCCACCGTAAAGATCTGAAGAAAAGAATCGGTCAGATCATCGAGTATGCCCAGAATAAATAACGGTCGATGATTTCCCGTCGCATAAAAATTACCTTTTAAATAGAGCAGTGAGTTTTAAGAACAGTCATATTGAAAAGCAGATAAAAACGTATGGCTCAAATCAGTTTACGCAATGTTTCCAAATTTTATAAAGGTGATGTTAGAGCGGTCGATAACGTCAACTTAGGGATTGAGAACAAAGAATTTCTCGTCTTGGTTGGCCCTTCGGGATGCGGCAAGTCTACCACCCTGCGCATGATTGCCGGCTTGGAAGAAGTTTCCGAGGGCGAGATCCGGATCGGCGACAGCATGGTCAATGATGTTCCCGCCAAGGACCGCAATCTCGCGATGGTCTTTCAAAATTATGCGCTTTATCCGCATATGACGGTCTTTGAGAACATGGCCTTTGGTTTAAAACTGCGTAAATATCCTGCGAGTGAAATCCAACGCCGGGTCGGTGAAGCCGCGGAAATCCTGGGGATCAAAAAATTATTGGAACGTAAGCCGGGGCAGCTTTCCGGCGGGGAGCGGCAGCGCGTGGCGTTGGGCCGGGCGATCGTCCGTAAGCCGGTGGCGTTCTTGTTTGATGAACCTTTGAGTAATCTGGATGCCAAGATGCGCGTGCAGATGCGTACCGAGATCCATAAGCTCCGTATGCGCCTGCAGACGACATTTATTTATGTGACGCACGATCAGACGGAGGCCATGACGCTCGGGGACCGGATCGCGGTGATGAAAGACGGCAAAATTCAACAATGCGCCGATCCCATCTCGGTCTATGATAAGCCCGCCAATAAATTTGTCGCGAGTTTTATCGGTTTGCCGCCGATGAATTTCATGAATGGAAAGATTATAAAAAAGGAAAGAAAATATTACTTTGACGAAGGAAAGTTTCAGGTTAAAATCGTCGAGGACATGTATAATACCCTTGTCCCTTATGAAGGCAAGGAAATAACCTTTGGGATTCGGGCCGAAGATATTTACGACAAGCTCTTTGTTGCGGTAGCTCCTCTAGAAAATACCATCCAAGCCACCTGTGAAGTTGTTGAACCTATGGGTTCAGAGGTTTTTCTTTATCTGAACTCCGGAAAAAATCAGTTTATCGCGCGCGTGGGGGCTCATAACCGGCCGGAAGTAAATCGTGACATGGATCTGGTTTTTGATATGAGCAAGGTGCATTTTTTTGACAAGGAAACCGAATCAACTATACTCTAAACTCCCGCTGCTCGTTGCTTGCCTCTGTGTTCTTCTCCTAGGTCTTTTTATCTGCGCAACGGTGTATCACGTTAGATTTTCTTGCCTCCTGATTGTCGCCCTGGCAATCTGTGTGGGGGTTCTCCTTTTTGTCCGCGTCCGTTTAGTGCGAAGACAAGCCGAATTGGTTTTAGAAAAACAAGATTATTCCGAAAAGATCAATCTTTTGGAGGCGGAGATGATTCGAGAGAGAAGAAGCATCGATGCCTTCCGAGAGAAAATTTTCAATTATTTAAACCTTAAGAATGTCATCGAAAAATTAAGCCTCAGTCTGACGGTCAGCGACACGTCCCAAGTCTTATCTTCCGAGGTGGGACGGTTATTCGATGATTCGTACAGCACCGTCATCTTGTATTTATTTCATGCCAAGACAGGGGAGCTGGGATTGTCGGCTTCGCAGAAAGGTCAAACTCCGGCCAATATCAAAGACAAAAAAGGGGACGCCTTTGATCAATGGGTGATTAAAACAATGCAGCCGCTTTTGATCGAAGACACGCGGACGGACTTTCGGTTCGATGTCGATAAGATTTTTACCGAGACCAGCCGGCCGGTCCGTTCCGTCATCAGCGTGCCTTTGGTCATTCACAACAAAACGCTGGGATTGTTGCGGGTGGACAGCCCGCGGGAGAAAAATTTTAAAACGGAAGATTTGCAGATTTTGATGACGCTGGGAGGCTTAGGGGCCGTGGCCCTTGAGAACGCGCAGCTGTATGAACGTATCCAAGATTTGGCGATTCACGACGGGCTAACCGGTCTGTATCTGCGCCGGCACCTTTTAGAGAGGATGTCACAGGAAATCTCGCGTGATCTCAGAGGAAAACAAGAGCTATCCTTTTTGATGATTGACCTTGACCATTTTAAGAAATATAACGACCGGTTCGGTCATATGGCCGGGGACATTGTTTTAAAAACCGTCAGCGCAGTTCTTTCCTATTTTTTCAATGAAGCAGGGAATTTGGTGTGCCGTTACGGGGGAGAAGAGTTTGCGGTGCTGTTGCCGGATTGCCCTAAAGAAAAAGCGATGGATCTTGCGGAGAAAATTCGCAAAAAGATTGAGCATCAAGAAATCATTCTGCGCCGGGAGAGAACCTCGATCACTGTCTCCATCGGAGTCGCGACTTTTCCGCACGATGCTCGGATCCGCGAAGAGCTCATCCATAAAGCGGACGAGGCGCTTTACAAAGCCAAAGAAAAGGGAAGAAATCGAGTCTGGAGGGCGGGAAAATGATCGCAATGAGTTTGGCGATTTTATTATTTTTGGCGTTATTTTTATATATCGTGGATATTGTTACGCGTCATTTGGATGATAAAGAACGTGCCGACGTCGAGGAGGTAAAAAATATTTATCAGAATTTGCAGGAGAAAGAAGCAGGGATCCATGCGGAGAAGAAAAAAATTCAAAAACAAACCGAAGAAATCTTCGCGCTTTATGATATCACCCGGCAGATCACGCAAAATTTTGATGCCGCAGAAACTTTTGAAATTTTTAAGAACAGGTTAAAAGAACGCACGAATTTTGTCGATTGCCGTCTCATCGAGGCTCAGTCCGAGGAGATCCGGCAGTTAAAAATCCTACCTCAATATTTTCTGTTCCCGTTGCAAAGCAAGAACCAGTTGTTGGGTTTTTTGACCGTGGAAGGGCTGGAGGAATCTGAGCGTGATAAAGTGGCGATCTTGGGACATCAATTGGCCCTGGCCTTGCGGCGGATCAAGCTCTATGAAGAGGTGGAACGCTTGGCACTCACGGATAGTTTGACCGAGGTGCATACCCGCCGCTATTTTATGGAACGTTTTGAGGAGGAGCTCAAGAGAGCGCATAACCGTAAAACTCCGTTGTCCCTTTTGATGATTGATGTCGACTATTTTAAACGTTTCAATGATCAATACGGGCATATGGTCGGGGACCAGATCCTGCATAAAATCGGCATGATCATTAAGGAAAATATCCGCGGTATCGATATCGTCGGCCGCTATGGCGGAGAGGAGTTTGTCGTTGTCCTCCCGGATACGGATAGAAAGGGTGCAGGTTTCGTGGCTGAACGTATCCGTTCTGCCACAGAGGCTACCCAAATTCAGGCCTATGATACAGTGGTGAGCGTTACCATCAGCATCGGCCTGACCGTCTTTCCGGACGATGCCGAGAGTCTTTCTCAATTGATCGAAAAAGCGGATCAGTCATTATATCAAGCCAAAAGTACGGGACGGAACCGTATCGACTGATCGAACCAGGCCTGCCCAATTTCTCTAACCCCTTGAATTCCCTCAATTTTAAGCTCTAAAAACACACTACAAACTCTAAAAATCTATATTGAATCTCGCTTTTATTTCATGTACAATGAGGCAACTTTTCTAGTATAAAAGTAGTTATATTTCTATTATTTAATATGAAGAAATTGACCCTAGGGATCGATGTCGGGGGGACCAATATAAAATTGGGGTTAGTGAACAACTTAGGCAAGGTTGTTGGCCGGACGAGTGTTTCTACCAGACCCTACCGTCACAGTAAAAATCAGCTGTTGGGAGCCTTGTTGGCCGCCGTCCGCTCGCTTTTATCCGAGCAGGGATTAAAAAAGGAGAATATTCAAGGCATCGGCATCGGCTTGCCGGGCCTGGTTGATCCGGTCCACGGTGTGGTTAATTTTTTGCCCAATATTTCCGGTTGGAAGAACGTCCCGTTAAAAAAGATCCTGGAGACACGGTTAGGGATCAAAACTTTTTTGGAAAATGATGTCAATTTGATCACGCTGGGCGAATGGAAATACGGGGCCGGACGCGGAATCAAGGATCTGGTGTGTATCACCTTGGGAACCGGCGTGGGGGGAGGGTTGATCATTAATAATCAGCTTTATCGCGGGGCAGGCTTTGTGGCCGGGGAGATCGGTCATATGCCTTTGAATGAAACAGGCCCGCTGTGCGGCTGCGGCGGCTATGGTTGTTTGGAGCGTTATGTCGGCAACCGGTATGTCCTGCAAAAGGCCGCAAAGATTTTTCATAGAAAAAATATAGATTTTATTGATATCCGCCGTTTTTCCCGTCAAGGCAATCCCCGGGCGACGCTTTTTTGGAGAGAAATGGCAACGCATATCGGTAACGGACTCGCCGGGGTGGTGAACTTGCTGAATCCAGCCCGGATCATTATCGGCGGGGGTGTTTCCAATAATCATAAATATTTATTTCCGAGGATCCGTCAGGTCATCAAGCAGCGCGCTTTAAAGATTCCTGCTTCGACGGTCAAAATTGTGCGGACCCAATTAGGGGACGACGCCGGTATTATCGGGGCCCAAGTCTTGGTTAATCATGAAATTTAAACTCAGCAGAATAAGAAGAGTGGCGGGATATCTGTTGGCGCTTGGCATCAGCTGGAGCGTCTGGCAGGGTTTGGTTTTTGCGCAAGAGACCTTGCTGAATGCCGTTCTGGAGCAGCCTGGCGTTGCGGGTCCCTCACCGGAAGAGCAACAAGGCGCATCTTCCGTCGTTGTCCAAAATTCCTCACCCAGCGCCCAAGATTCTCAACCCGCGGCCATGCCTGCTGAAATTACCGCCGACCGTTTTGAATTTTCTCAGGATACCAATAAAGTTTATGCCTATGGCAATGTCATCGCTATGCGCAAAGGCACGACCCTCAAATGCGATAAACTGGAATATTCCCGCGATGATAAAAAAGCGCTGGCGGAAGGCAACGTCATGCTTATTTCGGAAAACGGCACTATCGCCGGCGATAAGATGCTTGTGGATATGGAAACCATGCGCGGAGAACTGGATCTTGCCAAAATTTATTCTTATCCTTTTTACGGCAAAGGCCGCAAGATGGCCAAGATCGGCGACAATCAGATCCGCATGGAACGAGGATATCTGACGACGTGCGACCATGACCAACCGCACTTTCGTTTTGCCTCAAAGTATTATGATGTTTATCCGGGAGAAAAATTTGTCGCGCGGCATGTGCGGGTTTATGTGGGCAATGTGCCGTTATTATATGTTCCCAAATTCACCCAGCCCTTGAATCGAAAGCCTTGGATCACATATACTCCGGGATATAATAAAAAGTGGGGAGCATTTCTTTTAACCCAGGTACGTCCGCAGCTTTTTAAGAATGCCAGCGTCGTTCTTCATTTGGATTATCGCGAGAAAAAAGAGTTCGCCTCAGGTTTTGACATAAATTATACCTTGCCCAATTACGGGAACGGTATCGTCCGTACGTATTACATGAATGAAAGTACGCTCAACAGAAAACATTATTTGACCTTTAAAGCTCGCGAGGATCGACCGTCGGATTATAAAAAGCCAACCTACAAGGAACGGTTTAAGGTTGAGTGGCGGCATAAATGGAAGATTGATGATAAAACGAACACCATCTTGCAATATCACAAATTGAGTGACGCGACTTTTTTGAAAGATTATTTCGAACGTCAGCGGGACCGGGATTCGAGCCCGGCGACGTATTTTTTGTTTACGCGCAATCTGAATCGCGGGACGTTCAGCTTCCGGGTGGATGACCGGGTCAATCGGTTTGAGTCGATTGTCGAGCGGCTCCCGGAATTGAATCTTGATCTTCCCAATGCAAAGATCGGAAATTCCCAAGTTTATTTTAAAAGCAACAGTACCTATTCTAACCTGAGCAAGAAGGACGCTGCTCCAACGGAAATCCGCAAGGAGACTCAGCGCTTTGATATCGATAACGAATTGTCCCGCCCGTTTAAATTGTCCATTATCGAATTGCGGCCATTTGTCGGTGTGCGTGAAACATATTACAGTAAGACAAAGAATTCGTCCCAGTATAACGTGATCCGCGGCCTTTTTCGCACCGGGTCGGATTTGAGCACAAAGTTTTTTAGAGTTTTTGATATGGAGGGGAAATATTTAGGTATGGAAATCAATAAACTCCGGCACATTGTTACACCGTCCGTGACTTATCGGTACACGCATGATCCGACGCTGCCGTCTTCTTCATTAGATCAGTTCGACGGCATTGATTCCTTATCGAGAGGGCACACGGTTGGTTTTTCTTATGAGAATAAACTGCAAACGAAACGCCAGGGAAAAACGTGGGAACTTATGCGCTCAACGATTTCAACGAACTTTGCCTTGAAAGAAAATCCCGGCCGGGGGGGCTTCCAGGATATCCTGGCAGATATCGAACTCGCTCCGCAGGACTGGATCAAATTTTTCTTTGATTCTTCTTTTGATACGCAACGGGAGAGGATTAAGACAGCGAATTTTGATTTATATTTTAATGATCACAGCAAGCGCTGGTACTTTGATCTCGGGAAGCGTTTTAACGCCGATGGGGATGACCAAATCACCACTGAGCTGGGATATAAAATTAATCACAAATGGACATTGACGGCTTATAATCGGCAGGACATTAAGCATGGAATTTTGAAGGAGCAGAATTATAAATTGACACGGGATATGCATGAATGGGATATGGAAATAAATTTTAGCGAGACCCGCGGAAGAGGCGATGAGATCCTGATTATTTTCAGACTCAAGGCATTCCCGGAGATCGGCATTGATGCAGGAACAGGCTTTAATCGACGCAAGCGCGGTTCCACAGTCAGTG
>Ga0155339_176_pt2 | contig 26734 bp, 23 predicted proteins | sample RifCSPhighO2_02_FD_106307 | JGI IMG/M metagenome (GOLD analysis project Ga0155339, IMG submission 106307) | Omnitrophica WOR_2 bacterium RIFCSPHIGHO2_02_FULL_48_11 | reverse complement strand
TGCTGGTATCAATTGGTTGGATTTGGATGCTCTTTTTGAGACGGGGATCAATTGGGTGGATATTGATACGCTCTCGGATGCGGGGGTGAATTGGCTGGATTTAGGAGTGTTGGCCGGCGCGGGGATCAATTGGGTGGATATCGATACCCTCTCGGATACGGGGATCAACTGGTTGGATTTAGGAGTGTTGGCTGGTGCGGAAATCAATTGGGTGGATATCGATGTGTTATCTGACGCTGGTATCAATTGGCTGGATTTGAATGCTTTGTCCTACACGGGGATCAATTGGGCAGATATCGATGCACTCTCGGATGCGGGAGTCAATTGGCTGGATTTGGGAGTGTTGGCGGGTGCGGGAATCAACTGGATCGATATCGATGTGTTGTCAGATACGGGAGTGAATTGGCTGGATTTGGGAGTGTTGGCCAGCGCGGGGATCAATTGGGTGGATGTTGACACTCTCTCGGATGCGGGGATCAATTGGCTGGATCTGGACGCCCTCTTTGATACCGGCATCAACTGGGTGGATATCGATACCCTCTCGGATACGGGGATCAATTGGTTGGATTTGGGAGTGTTGTCTTATACGGGGATCAACTGGGTGGATATCGATACCCTTTCGGATACAGGTGTCAATTGGCTGGATTTAGATCTTTTGTCTAATGCAGGGATCAATTGGGTGGATATTGACACCCTCTCTGATGCTGGTATCAATTGGTTGGATTTGGATGCTCTTTTTGAGACGGGGATCAATTGGGTGGATATTGATACGCTCTCGGATGCGGGAGTGAATTGGCTGGATTTGGGAGTCTTGGCGGGTGCGGGAATTAATTGGGTGGATATCGATACCCTCTCGGATACGGGGATCAACTGGTTGGATTTAGGAGTGTTAGCCGGCGCGGGGATTAATTGGGTGGATATCGATGTGTTATCTGACGCGGGGATCAATTGGCTGGATTTGAATGCTTTGTTCTACACGGGGATCAATTGGGCAGATATTGATACCCTCTCGGATGCGGGAGTGAATTGGCTGGATTTGGGAGTGTTGGCGGGTGCGGGAATCAACTGGATCGATATTGATACTCTCTCAGATACAGGGGTGAATTGGCTGGATCTGGGAGTGTTGGCTGGTGTGGGGATCAATTGGGTGGATATCGATACCCTCTCGGATGCAGGGATCAATTGGTTGGATTTGGGAGTGTTGTCTTATACGGGGATCAATTGGGTGGATATTGATACGCTATCGGATGCGGGGGTAAACTGGTTAGATTTGGGAGTGTTGGCTGGTGCGGGGATCAATTGGGTGGATATTGATACCCTTTCGGATACAGGTGTCAATTGGCTGGATTTAGATCTCTTGTCTAATGTGGGGATCAATTGGGCCGATATTGATATTCTTTCTGATGCGGGGGTGAATTGGCTTGACCTGGATGCCCTTTTTGATACGGGGATCAATTGGGTGGATATTGATACCCTCTCGGATGCAGGGGTGAATTGGTTAGATTTGGGAGTATTGGCCGGTTCTGGGATCAATTGGATCGATATCGATGTTTTATCGGATGCGGGAGTGAATTGGTTGGATTTGGGAGTGTTGTCTTATACGGGAATCAATTGGATCGATATTGATGCACTCTCGGATGCGGGAGTCAATTGGCTTGACCTGGGTGCTTTGTCCTATACGGGGATCAATTGGGTGGATATTGATACGCTCTCGGATGCGGGAGTGAATTGGCTGGATTTGGGAGTGTTGGCGGGTGCGGGAATCAACTGGATCGATATCGATACTCTCTCGGATACAGGAGTGAATTGGCTGGATTTGGGAGTGTTGGCCGGCGCGGGGATCAATTGGGTGGATATCGATACCCTCTCGGATACAGGTGTCAATTGGCTGGATTTAGATCTTTTGTTTAATGCAGGGATCAATTGGTTGGATATTGACACCCTCTCGGATGCGGGGATCAATTGGTTGGATTTGGGAGTGTTGTCTTATACGGGAATCAATTGGGTGGATATTGATACTCTCTCGGATGCGGGAGTGAATTGGCTGGACTTGGGAGTGTTGGCCGGCGCGGGGATCAATTGGGTGGATATCGATACCCTTTCGGATACAGGTGTCAATTGGCTGGATTTAGATCTCTTGTCTAATGTGGGGATCAATTGGGTGGATATCGATGTGTTATCTGACGCGGGGGTGAATTGGCTGGATTTGAATGCTCTGTCCTACACGGGGATCAATTGGGCAGATATTGATACGCTCTCGGATGCGGGCGTGAATTGGCTGGATTTGGGAGTGTTGGCTGGTTCCGGTATCAACTGGATCGATATTGATACTCTTTCAGATACGGGAGTGAATTGGCTGGATCTGGGAGTGTTGGCTGGTTCCGGGATCAATTGGGTGGATATCGATACCCTCTCGGATGCAGGGGTGAATTGGTTAGAGCTGGGTATGATTGCCGATGCCGGAATCAATTGGGTCGATTTGGATATTCTTTCTGATGCCGGGGTCAATTGGCTAGACTTGGGTGCTCTGACGAGTACCGGGATCAATTGGGTGGATATCGATACCCTTTCGGATACCGGGATCAATTGGTTGAATTTTGAACTTTTGTCAAATGCGGGGATCAATTGGGCAGATATCGATGTCTTTTCTGATGCCGGTATTAATTGGCTTGAGTTAGGTGTGATTTCTGATGCCGGGATCAATTGGGTCGACTTAGATGCTCTTTCCGATGCGGGGGTTAACTGGCTTGATTTAGGCGCCTTAACGGGTGCGGGAATCAACTGGATTGATATTGATGCCCTTTCGGATACGGGGATCAATTGGCTGGATCTGGATATTCTTTCTAATGTGGGTATTAACTGGGCCGATATTGATGTGTTATCGGATGCCAATATCAATTGGTTAGATCTCGATTTGCTTGCCGATGTAGGCGTCAATTGGGATAATTTAGGAGCCCTAACGGATGCCGGCATCAATTGGAATGATATCACTGCGTTATCAACGTCCGGCATTAATTGGAATGATATGCAGGTGTTAAGCACCACGGGGATCAATTGGATAGAGATCAATAGCTTAAGTTCGGTAGGAATCAATTGGGCCGATATTGACATCCTCTCGGATGCCGGGATCAATTGGTTGGATATTGATGCCATGAGTGACACCGGTGTCAATTGGGTGGACATTGATGTTATGAGCGATGTGGGAATTAATTGGCTCGACATTGAAGTCCTGACCAACAAAGGCATCAACTGGACGGATTTGTCGGTTATGGGAGGGTCCGGGATCAATTGGGACGATATTTCCTATATGACCGGGACCGGGATCAATTGGGCCGATATGGGCGGCTCCACACGAGCCGGGATTAACTGGAGCGACATAGCCGCCATGAGTGCGGCGAATATTAATTGGAGCGGGATTGCTTATCTTGCTAATAATGCCCAAGCCTTGGTCGATAACGTAGCCTCGATCTTATCAACCATTAATTCGCTCAACACAAAAATAGGAACAACCAGCGATACGTCCAGTACGAGCAGTCTGTTCGGAAAAGTTGCGCAAGTCTATGCTGCCGTTCAGTCGATCGGTGGCGATGTGAATCTGTCTTCTAACGTTACCAGCATCTTAAGTAAAGTGAGCACCTTGACGACCCTGATGGGAACCACCTCCGACGCGGTAGGGACAGCGTCGGTCTTTGGTGATTTAGCTACAGTGAAGGGTTACGTTGATACAGTTGAGACTTCCATCGGCGTGAGTACGGATTCCGTCAGCACGTCAACCGTATTCGGCAGCCTGGCAAAATTAACCACTATCAAAGAAAATGTGGATAAAGCCAAAAGCAGCGCCGGCGCAGCTCTCTCGGAAGCCAAGGCGGTCCGTGATGAAATCGGCGCTAAAGGCATGACCCCCACCGTCTATGAGCGTGTCAAGAGATTGGATGAATCCATGAAAGAATTGAACATTGCCACGCAAACCATCTCGGAGAGCCAGGTGGAATCCAAGAAACTTGCTTCGGAGATGTTAAATACTTTGACGAACTTTGTTAATGAAAGCGCCAAGGCTTTGGGACTAGGCGGCGGTGAGGGTGAAGGCGGCGGTGGTGCCGGCACTAGCGGCATCCAAGTGGAAGGGCTAACGGAAGGCGAAATTTCAGATCCCAATAGAGTGCAGGCCAAGCTCGATGAAATCAATGCCAAGATCACCGCCATTAAAGAATCGGTTGAAACCAATCAGGTTGTTGTAAAAACATGGTTTGAAAGCGGAGGATAAGGGTGCCAGTCCGTAAATTGTTTTTTTTAAGTCCAATATTCCTGCTTAGCTTCGTCGGGATTCTCTCCTTGTGTCCTTCTTTGGTCTCGGCGCAAGTCCCGTTGACCATAAATTTAGTTGCGGTCAACGCGTCGGAGGAGGTAAAAAGTGTCAATGTCCGCCAGCTTTTACCGCGGGAATTGTCCCGCGAAGACATTTTGGATACCGGACCTTTAAAATTGGATTATGATGTTGATCAAGGCGCGTATTTTGTTTATGGGAATATTGAATTTCAGCCCAAGGAGTCAAAAACGTTCAAGGTGGCGGTCAAAGATGTTTGGACCATCGACCAGGAAGAAATCGATCTTTTAAAATTGCAGTTGGAAGAAAACTTGACCTTGATGAAAAATAAGGAAAATTATGAGTTCGCAGTGATAGCAAAAGAAAAACTGGCCACCCAGCTGGATTTTATCATCGCTCAGCAGACAAGTTACTCTCAGAATATCGAGCGGCGTATCGAAGAGTATCGCTCCTACACCAGCACCCTGGATGATATCCGCGCCAAGGCGTTTTCTCTGGATTTTTTTCAGCACGAAGCTAAAGGCGCCATCGAAGAAAGTGAAGTGACCAAGACGATCAAATTCATTCTGGAAGTCAGAAATCCTTCGGATAAGGAAGAAAAAAAAGTTCAGCAAAGACATTATTTACCTCAGGAAATCCGCACCGAGCATGTTGTGGACGGCCAGGGATTCGAGGTCCGCTATGACGAAGTAAAAAAGAAGTCCTATCTGTCGAAAGAAGAAAAATTTAAACCGGGAGAAGTAAAGAAATATGAAATTGTCATCAAGGATGTGTGGAATCTTTCCAACAGCCGGTTGGACGGTTTAAAGGCGCGTGCGGACATCGCCGTGAAAGAAATTCAAGGGACCGTTTATGAAAGCAGCGGCAACTATCTTTATGACAGGATCACCGTTGGCATAGACCAGATTTTAAGTTCGCAGCGGGAAGGCCAAGCCGTTCAAGAATACATCGGAACGTACCGGGTTAACCGGAAGCGTTATGATAGCGCGGAGAGCGATGTTAAAAAGCTGGAACAGATGTTGTCTATTGTCCGTGCCAAAAAGCTGGAGGAGTTGGAGAAAGGGAAAGTCAAAAACATCCTGCAAAAAATGAAAGCGTTGCGTGGTTTGGCCGCCTTATCTGAAGCTGTCTTCAAAAAAGGGATTTCGGTCACCAATACGTGGCGTATTATTATGGGTACTTTGATATTTCTGGTGATATTTACCGCCTGGCATTTTATCGTTTGGATGCAGCGTTCCAAAGTTGCCGGGGAAGGGTCGGGCGTAAAGCCCGGGGAAGTCATCAAAGAAGTCCCCAAACCGGGGGCTCAGCCGCAGGAGGACAAATAATTTCTAAAATTAGGCAGAAAATTTTCATTTTTTATGAATTTAAATTTTTCGTTATGCTATATTACTTATGTCGCTATCAATATAACAGTTTGGGCTATAATGGGTTATATAATATCTCGGTTTAAATAAAATGTTAAAGGAAAGCAATTAGACAAAATTAAGGAAAGCAATGGCCGATTTACGCTACACAGAAGAGGGACGCATCAAGGTTATCCGCGGATGTATCGTTCTTGTTGAAGGATTTAAGAGCTGCATCAACGGGCAGGTCATTAAGTTCGGTTATGGAACTAAAGGGATCATCCTTGGTTTTTCGGAAGACGAAGCCCAAGTTCTTATTATCCGTCAGCAAGAAGAATTAAAAACCGGTGACAAGGCGATCGCCACCATGGAGCCTTTCGAAACGCCGGTGGGGGAAAATTTTATCGGCCGTATTGTTAACCCTCTCGGTGAAACAATGGATGGACTGGGGCCGCTCAAGCACGATGCTATGTACCCTATTTTTATCCAAGCCCCGTCGATTTTGGATAGAAAAGAGCTGAGCAAAACACTGGAAACCGGCATTAAAGTCGTCGATTGTATGATCCCCGTCGGTTTTGGTCAGCGCGAATTGATCCTCGGGGATAAAATGACCGGTAAGACAACGATTTGTACCGACACGATCATTAACCAAAAAAACACAGGGGTTTTATGTATTTACTGCGGCATCGGAAAGTCTCACTCCGCTTTAGGAAAAGTGGTTCAGCTTTTTTTAGACCATGATTGTTTTAAATATACGATGATCGTTGCCGCCTTGGCCTCCGGCCCTCCCGGGCAGCAGTATCTGGCGCCTTATGTCGCCTGTTCCATCGCAGAATATTTTTTGTATAAAGGAAAAAATGTCTTCATTGCTTTCGATGATTTTACAAAACATGCCTGGTCCTACCGGGAGATTTCTCTGCTCTTAGGCCGCGCGCCTGGACGCGACTCTTATCCGGGAGACATTTTCTACCTTCACTCCAAAATGATCGAGCGGGCTTGCTACCTGGAAGATGCCAAAGGGGGCGGCTCGATCACATTTTTCCCCATTGTCGAAACATTGGAAGGGGATTTGACCGGATATGTTCAGTCCAATCTTGTTTCGATGACCGACGGCCAGATCTATTTGAGCGCTCCGCTTTTCGGAGAAGGCCAGAAGCCGGCGGTGGACTTAGGGTTGTCGGTCTCCCGCGTCGGCAGCAAGGTTCAGTGGAAGGCCATCAAAAAACTTGCCGGGCCGTTACGTTTGGAATTCTTGCAGTATCGCGAAGTCATGCGGGTTTCAAAATTAAAAACATCCGGCCAATCAGAAGAAATGCAGGCGCAGCTCAAAGGCGGCGAAATTTTAACGGATATCCTTAAACAAGATAAAGACAGTCCGGCCCGAGCCGAGGCGCAGGTCATCATTTTATATGCTTATACCAAAAAGTATTTACATGAATTGACGCTGGAGGAAGTCAAAGATTTTCAGAATAAAATTTTTGATTATGTGAATAAGCGACATCCGGATACCATGGTCAAGCTCCGGGAAAAACGGGATTATGACGATGAAATGGCCAAAGTATTCGATATAGTGATCAAAGAATATATCGAGGAAGTGAAAAAGGTGAGGCCGATTGAGGAGGACGATGAAGTGGAGGGAGGGAGCGCGAACGTCGGGGTCGATACTTTGGATAAGGCCACAACAAAGAAGAAATAAAATTTATGGCCTATAAAGCAACGTTTAAGTTATCTATCATGACGCCGGAAGCGCTGCTTTACCAAAACGATGTGGAGAGCGTTTTTCTGACAGGGGACACGGGAGAATATGAGCTGCTTCCGTATCATTATCCGGTTTTAGGTATTCTGGATCAGAGCAATATTATTATCAATTGGCGGGAAGCGGTGCCCATTAAATTCGGACTGGTAAAATTTTTTGCCAATGATTGTGTTATTCTCGTCGAAGAATTAGAACGTATCCGTCCCAAAAAGACCAAGAAGGATGACGATATCGCTATCGATGAAGATTCTAAGGTGTAATTAACGTTTTTTAAAATTAGAATTTTTTGAGGAGAAGTGAAGAATGCAATGGGGAGAAACGTTTCTTATCATATCCATCATGATGATCGCCGTCATGGGGCCATCGGTGGTTATTGCTGTTTTAGGGTATGCCGTCATTAAAGCTTTGAGTCGTAATCCTTCAGCGGCTTCCAAGGTTTTCATGGGCATGGTCATTATGCTGATTTTTGTTGAGGCTATCTCTATTGTTGCCATTTTGATCGTTTTTCAATTGTTTGGCAAGTAAGGGTAAAGGATAGGCATGGGTTCGGTTGCCTTCATATTTATTATTATTTTTATCGTTCTTATGGGGATCCCCTGCGTGGGTGTGGCGTGGATTGGAACCCGTTTGATCAATCAGTTAGGCCGTTATCCAAGCCGGACTCCGGCTATTCAGTTGAGTGTTGTTCTTAAATTAGTGGTTCTGGAAGTTGTGTCCTGGACTTTGTTACTTTTATTTTTTAAAATTCTGGTAGCCGAGTAGAGATAGAGAAAAGGAGTAATTAGCAATGAGTATGATGCTGATTATCCAGTTTTTAGTGCTGACCGCCGTTGTGAGCGGTGTTATTATTTTTGTCCTTAAAAAAATACTTTATGACAGCACTCAGGGGGCGGTGAACCGTTTGAATAAAGAGACGGAAGATGTCCGCGCTAAGCAGGCCGAGTTGAACGAAAAAATTAAACAGGCGAATGAAGAACTGGACAAGCGCCGCAAAGAGGCGGACGCGTTAGTGGCCAAAATGACCGAAAACGCGCAGGAAAAGGCTAAAGAAGAAAGGGAAAAATTGGTCAACAAAGCCCGCCAAGAAGGTGAAGAGATTATCGCCAAAGCCCAGGCCACCAAGGATGCGATGCGCAAGGCCGTTGAAAAAGAACTCGAGATAAAATTGGTGGATTTTTCTACCGAGGTCTTATCGGTTGTTCTGAGCCAAAAGGCCAAGGCGGTTTTTCATGAAGCTTTGATCGAAGAATTTATGAATGAATTGGAAAAAATCGATGCCACCGTTATCACGCAAGATGTCCATGAGGCCGAAATTATTACTGCCGCACCTATCGACAAAAAAAATAAGGAGCGGTTGTCTGCTGTTTTGAAAGCTAAAATGAAACGTGAAATTAACATCAAGGCATCCGAGGACCCCAAGCTGGTGAGCGGCGCGTTGATTAAATTCGGCAGTCTCGCACTGGATGGAAGCTTGCGGAATTTTATTAAGGAAGCCGGAACGGTCATCAAAGAAAAAGTCGAGAAAAGTTAACCCCCGGGAGAAGTCGTGGGAAAAGCCAATAAGATCAAGAGCGATCTGGACGACATCACCGAGCTGGTAGAAATTATCCAGGTCCTTAAAGACGTCGCTGATACCAAGTTTCATGATCTGGCGAACCGCAAAGATCGTTTTGCCCGCTTCGGTGAATCTTTTGTGGAATTTTTTCGCATGATCAGCCTTTCCGAAGTACGCCATCCGCTGGTCTCTAATGATAATCCCAAGGTTGCCATTGTGGCCATCACCTCCGAAGCCGGTTTCATGGGGGACCTCAATTCTAAGATTGTGCGGGCCGTTCTCTCGGAAAAAGAACATTATCCGGACAGTGTCGTGATCCCCGTCGGACGAAAAGGCGCTGAGAAACTTTCTTTTTTGGGAAAGGATATGAAAGTTTTTGAAAATATTGAGGAGACGGGTCTTTATGAAACCGCGATCCGTGTCAAAGATTATTGCATTGAAGAAGTGATGGCCGGCCGCATGGGGAAGGTCATCGTTGTTTATCCATGGTCGAAATCATTTAACCTGCAGAAGCCACGGGCCGTCAAATTATTGCCGTGCGATGAGCTCTTGAGCAAACAGCAGGAATTCGTGGATGCGATTGAACAGGTGATCTTGGAATCCGATGCGATTGATATCATCGGCTATCTGGCCGATATGTGGCTGGTGTGCCGCATTTATGAAATGATGCACGATACGGCCATCTCGGAAGCCGCCGCTCAATCCCAGCAGTTGGAAGCGAGCGTGCAGAAAATGAAAAAAGACAAAAAGGGCATTGCCGCGGCATTCGGTAAGGCCCGCAAAGGCGACATTGATAAGAGTATGCGCGAGGTCTTTACCGCCAGGATGATGACCAAACGATAGTTAACTTGGGAGGCAACCTTGGAAGCAAATCCAGAAAAAAACCAGGATCCTAAAGAACCCGTCCCAGCTGTGCAACCTGCGCCGGCGACTGCCCCCAGCGGTGCAGTCGATACTCAGGACACAGAACCCCGACGAGGATTAGGGCGCGTCGTTGCCTGTCAGGGTCCGGTCGTCGATGTCCGTTTTGAAAATTCCGATGATATTCCTTCCCTTTATGACGTTATTGAAGCGCATACCTTTGATAAGAAAAAAATTGCCTTGCAATGCGCCGAGCATTTAAGCAGTAAAGTGGTGCGGACGGTTTCATTGAATGACACGCAGAATCTGCAGTTAAATTCGCCTTGTTACAACACGTTTAAACCCATCGCCATTCCTATTGGTGATGAATGTTTTGGCCGGGTCATGGATGCCACCGGCCGGCCGTTGGATAAAGGTGGTCCTATTATCACTAAAGTCACGCAGCCTATCCGGATCATGACCAAACAACTCGGTTATGATCTAAAACAGAAAAAAGCAGCCAAAGCCGAAGTGCTGGTCACGGGGATGAAATACATTGATCTTCTTTATCCTCTGGTCAAGGGAAGCAAGACCGGGATTATCGGAGGGGCAGGTTGCGGAAAAACCGTCGTTATTTTGGAGCTCATCAATAATATCGTTAAGGCTTACGGCGGGGCGTGCGTGTTTGCCGGTATTGGCGAACGGATCCGTGAAGGAAATGAGCTTTATCATGAGTTGAAGGATCATGATCTTCTTAAAAACGTTATGTTGTCATTCGGGCAGATGGATCAGCCTCCGGGCGCGCGTGCCGAGGTCGTCAACACGGCCATCACCCTCGCGGAATATTTGCAGGGTAAGAATAAGGATATCTTGTTGTTTATGGATAATATTTTTCGGTTTATCCAGGGGGGGCAGGAAATCTCCACGCTGCTGGGCCGCGTTCCCGCGGAAACAGGTTATCAGCCCACTTTGGCATCGGAAGTCAGTTCTGTTCAAGAGAGAATCCGTTCGATTCCCGGCGGCGGTTCGGTCACGGCCTTACAAGCGGTTTACGTTCCTGCCGACGACATGACCGATCCGGCGGTTGTGGCCATTTTCAGTTACTTGGACGGATCCATCGTTCTTACTCGCGAATTGGTCCAAAAAGGGATGTATCCGGCGATTGATCCTTTGCGCAGTTCGTGCACCAATTTGGATCCCAACGTCGTTGGAAAGAGGCATTATGAACTTTCCCAAAAGGTCATTCAGCATTTTAATAAATATAACGGTCTTAAGCGCATCGTCGCGGTCATTGGTGTGGAAGAGTTGAACAAGGAAGACCGTTTGATCTTCGGCCGTGCTCAGAGATTATTGAATTTTATGACCCAGCCGTTTACGGTCAGCGAAGTCTTTACCGGTAAGAAAGGGGCCTTCGTCACGATCGATGAAAATCTCGACGGTTGCGAAGCTATCTTAAGCGGTGTGTATGATAAGACCAAGGTGTCGGACTTTTACATGATCGGAAGGGCGCCCAAAGTTTAATTATGATCAAACCGATAGACAAAGCTTTTACCGAAGAAATTATCAAGCGCAATTTGGTGGCGCAGGCTGATCTGGAAAAATCCATTGCCGAAGTGCGCAATTCCCCGACGGAGTCGTTGTATTCTCACCTGCTCCGCTATGGTTTCCTTACCGAACAGCAGGCATTGGAAGCCCTCGCCGCCGGTCTTCATATTGAAGCCGTGGATCTAAAGAATACTAAAATCGAGCAAGCCGTTATCGATCGGGTACCGGTGAAGTTTGCCTGGTACTATAAATTTATGCCGATCAGGATCGAAAATAAAACTATTATCTTGGTCTGCTCCTCGCCGCTCGATGTGAAAATTCAGGATGAAATCCGCGTGCATCTGAAGTTGGAACCCAAGATCGTTTTGGCCAAGGAAAAGGATATTTTAGATGCCTTCAAGAAATATTATGGTTTGGCCGCCGATACCATTGACCGGATCTTGACGAAAGAACCGGGCACGAAGACGGCCAGCGAATCCGAAACCAAGGTCTGGGTGGAAGACCTGGAAAAAGAGTCGGAGGACGCCTCGGTGACAAAGCTGGTCAACCAGATTTTTCTCGATGCCTTTCAGAAGCGGGCCACCGACATCCATATCGAGCCTTACCGGGACAAAGTGCGGTTGCGTTACCGGATCGATGGTGTTCTCGTGGATGCCAATCTTCCGTCAGAAGCGAAGCATTTTTTGCGGCCGATCCTTTCCCGCATCAAAATCATGGCCAATTTGAGCATTGAAGAAAAACGCCTTCCGCAGGACGGCAGTGCTATCGTGAAAACCAAAGATCAGGACCTGGATTTGCGTATTTCAACGATCCCCACGCCGCGGGGGGAAAGTATTGTGGTGCGGATTTTGCCCACCAAGGTGATGATGTACAGTTTGGGGAAATTGGGTCTCGACGCGCGGAATTTGCGGATTTTTAGAGAACTCCTTAATAAGCCGCATGGGATCGTGCTGGTCACCGGCCCGACGGGAAGCGGCAAGACGACGTCGCTGTATGCCTGCCTGAACGAGATCAATTCTGCCGAGTTGAAGATCATCACCATTGAAGACCCCATTGAATATGAAATGGAAAATATCACGCAGATCCAAGTGAATGCGAAAGTGAATTTTGATTTTGCCCGTGGACTGCGCAGTGTGCTGCGTCATGATCCGGACATCATCATGGTCGGAGAGATCCGTGATTTTGAAACGGCTGAAACAGCGATCCGTACGGCGTTGACCGGGCACTTGGTTTTTTCCACACTGCACACCAATGACGCGGCCAGCGGGATCACGCGCCTGATAGATATGGGGGTAGAGCCGTTTCTGGTGGCTTCCAGCGTGGAGGCATTCATTGCCCAGCGGTTGGTGCGGTTGATTTGTCTGCAGTGCAAAGAAGAAGTCGGATCGCCTTTGCTGGAATTGAAAGAAGAAATCGCCCAAGCCCTGAAAATCGATAATTTCGATAAGATAAAAATTTACCGCGGACGCGGTTGTGAACATTGCAACCAAACAGGTTATTTGGGGCGGACGGCTATTTATGAGGTGCTGATGATGGATGAGACCATCCGTACGGCCATTTTGGAAAAAGGAAGGTCGGATGATATCAAAAGGACTGCCATGCAGCATGGGATGGTGACCTTAAGGCAAGATGGCTGGCGCAAGGTCATTCAGGGAGTGACCACTCCGGAAGAGGTGATGAACGTCACCGTCAAAGAGGAATATCCGGATATTGTCAAAAATCTCGCCGTCAAGGCAACACAACCGTCGGTGGCGGTGTTTACGAATAAATCACCTGCGTCGCCGGGACGGCCGGTCACGTCGGAAATTTTAGCGGCGAAGAATGAGTACGATCAGCGGATCTATCCCCGGGTCTTGGAAAAATTGAACATCCGGTTTCAGTTCATGAAAAAAGATCCCAATGATTCCAATTTTCTCATTGCCGACGGTGTGGAACATTCCAGCCACACCAGAGATATCAGCGCCGGCGGTGTGACCTTCGGCTGCGGGTATGTGGTGCCGTTGGGGACGATCTTAAATGTGAAAATCCAATTGAATGAAGGGGAACGCAGCATTGATTGCCTCGCGCGGGTTTGCCGGGTTGAAGAGGACGCCGCCTCCGGAATGTTCAATATCGCGGTGTATTATTTAGATATTTCCAGCGCGGATCGCGTGAAAATCAATCAATTTGCCAAATTGAAATTAGAAAATAAATAATTTTCCCCATGTCCATTTTCTATTACAAAGCCAAAAATAAAGTTGCCGAAACCATCAGCGGCCAGATCTTTGCCCAGAACAAAGAAGAGGCTATCGAAAAGATCAATCAGCTGGGGTTGATGCCGATTGCGGTGGAAGACCCCGTTGGAGAAAGTGCCGCGGCAACGCAGGCCCTCTCGGGAAAAGTGAACGTGAAGGAGATCTATGTCTTTAGCCGCCAGTTGGCGAGCTTATTAAAAGCCGGTCTGCCTTTATTGTCCGCTCTGCAGACCATTGAACAACAGGTTTCGCATTTGTACTTTCGCGGTATTATCTCCAGAATTATTCTGGGGATCAAGGACGGGGCATCGTTGGGAGATTGCCTCGCGCAGCATCCGCAAATTTTTTCTTCTCTATACGTGGCGATGATCCGCGCCGGGGAAGAGAGCGGCCAGCTCAAGGACATGCTGGTCAGCATGGCCGAGCATTTAAAGAATCAGAACGAAATCATCACGAAAATACGCACCGCCCTGGCTTATCCTTTGATCATGCTGTTCGTGGGATTGGGGACGGTGGTCTTTATGCTGACTTACGTGATGCCCCGCCTGACGCATCTGTTTGTCGATGTCCATCAGAATTTGCCTTTACCGACCGTGATCGTAATGGTCTCGAGCGAATTATTGCAGAAATGGTGGATGGTCATTCTTTTGATTGTTTTTATCCTTGCCTTTTTTATCCGACGTTGGGTCGTCTCGCCCCTGGGACATGTTGTGTTAAGCCGTGTTCAGTTAAATCTGCCTTGGTGGGGACAGTTTGTTTTGAAGATACAGCTGGCGCGTTTTTGCCGTTCCTTGGAACTTCTTTTAAAAAGCGGTATTTCCATTTTAAGAGCGTTAAAATTATCCATTCCTGTCGTCAGCAATGCTGTGATCCGCGAACAGCTGGAACGCTGTCACGATGATTTGGTGGGAGGGAATTCTTTAGGCGAAAGCTTGAAGAGGTCAAGCAAGATCCCGGGGATTGTGGGAGATTTGATTGCCGTCGGAGAAGAGTCGGGTTCCCTGGCCAATACCTTGCAAGAAATTGCGGATGATTATGAGCGCGATATCAGTGAGACGATCAAAGTGCTGACCACCCTTCTGGAACCTATCATGATCATAGTCATGGGATCGGTTATCGGTTTTATGGTCATGGCTATGTTATTGCCCATCTTTCAACTGGATATTTTTTCACGGTAAATACGATTCATGAAGCCTTCATTGCTGATAGTTTTTACGGTGTGGGCAATGAGTATTTTAACCGCCGTCCCAAGCCATGCCGAGGAATGGAAAGAAATCAAGGACAAGCATTTTGTTGTGTATTACGGCTCTGCTATGAGTTCCGAGGAGGCAGGGCGCCTGCTGCGTCAGGCAGAAAAATATTACGATTTGATCGCCCGGCAGATCGGCTATGCGCGGTACTCCAATTTTTGGACATGGGAGGAGCGGGTCAAAATCATTATTTACGATGATCAGGCCGCGTTCATGGCAAAGACCGGCCAGCCTGCCTGGTCGAAAGGTTATGCCGATCGTCATCCGAAGCTTTTTGAATCTAAAATGATCGTGACGTACAGGCAAGAACAGGAATTTTTTAACGGCCTCTTGCCGCACGAGATCAGCCATTTGATTCTGCATGATTTTTTAGGGCCCCAGACTTCTGTGCCGCTCTGGTTTGACGAGGGCGTCGCTCAGCTGCAGGAGGCAGAAAAGCGCGCGGTGGCGGACCGTCTCCTGCAACGACTTGTTCTTGAGAAAAAACAGCTGCCCCTGCCGGTCCTCATGGAGCTGGATATCCGCCGAGAGAAAAATTCGACCAAGGTAACGCTGTTTTATGTGCAGAGCCTTTCGGTGATTGATTTTTTGCTCACTCAGTACGGGAGCGATGCCTTTGCCAGGTTATGCCGTCAAATGCGCGACGGAAAGTCATTTGCCGAAGCCCTGCGGCTGGCCTACGGTCATTCTTTTGATTCTGTTCAGCAATTAGAAGATAAGTGGATCAATTCTTTTCGAAATTAAACGGAGGTCGTATGAAAAAAAGACATGGAACAAAGATCATAAAGAATTCAACCTTCCGGGGATTTACCCTGATTGAGATCATGCTGGTCGTGATCATTATCGGGGCCTTGGCCGCGATGGTCGTGCCGCGTTTGACCGGCCGCTCTGAACAGGCAAAAGTCGCCGTCGCTAAATCGGATATCGCGACGACGCTGCCGACGGCCTTGAAACTTTATGAGTTGGACAACGGTTTTTTCCCCACAACGGGCCAGGGATTGGATGCCCTGGTCAAAAAGCCGTCCAGCAGCCCTGCGCCGCAGAATTGGAACGGCCCGTATATTGAAAAGGACCCGGAAGATCCCTGGGCAAGGCCTTATGAATATGTTTGTCCCGGGAAAAACCGACCGGATTATGATCTCTGGTCGCAAGGCAAAGACACGAAAAAAGAAGATGATGATATCACCAATTGGAAATAGGTTCGGGAACCCGCTGACTGACTTTCTGAAAAAGAAAAATGGCATATCTTTTTTTGAGGTCATGGTCACGATCGCTATTTTATCTTTAGGATTGGTCATGATTTTTCGTGCGTTTTTTATTTCTTTGGACGCCATCAACCATTTGACCTACCGCTGGCACGCCATGGTCCTTCTGGAAAATAAACTGGTGGAGATCCAGCAGAGATTTCAGACCAAGGGAGAGATCCTTATGGAACTTACCAGCTCACCGGAGAGGGCAGTCATCAACCGTCACCCGGTCAACTTCGGTTATAAAACCGAGGTGCGGCATTTTGCCGACTTGGATGATTTTTTTCAGGTCAACTTAACGATTTTTTGGCGGGAGCGTAGCCGCGATATCAATCTTTCGCAGACGGCGTACATCACGCGTTATTAAAAATACTCCTGACATTTTAAGAAAACTTTATGATGCCTTCCATGGTTCACAGTAAAACTCAACCCCACCGCGCCATGAAACAAAAATCTTTCGGATTTACGCTGATCGAGATCCTTCTGGTGGTGTCACTCATGGCGATGGTCGGCTTATCAATCTATTCTGCCTTTGCCAACGGGCTGAAGGTCTGGGATCGGGGCAAGAACCTCAACGCGCAAGAAGATATCATGATCTTTTTTGATCGTATCGGCGCGGAATTGCGTAATTCGTTCAGATTCTCGAAGGTTCCTTTTTATGGCCGCAGCCAGCGGGTCGTCTTTCCCACCATGGTCAAGGTCTTGCCGGACCCTAAAATGAATCCGGAAGAAAATTCTTATATCTCGCAGATAGGTAAAGTGGAATATGAGTTCGATGTCGTCAAAGATCAACTCATCAGGCGGGAAGCGTCTTATGGCCAGGCGATCCAGGGTAGATTTTCCGAAAAAGGGGCAGCTTTAAGGGGCATTCGCAATATTGAATTTAAATATTATTTTCCGGATGAACACGGAGAATTGTTCTCCACACAGATCATTGATGATTTGCCGGCCGCGGTTACTATCGAAGTCGAATATTTCGATCAGGGCGGCGAGGTCCAGAAAGTCATAAAAACAATTAACATTCCGCTCGGGTTCTCTGAGGAAACAGAAGATGAATCGTCTTAACCGGCATGGCGCCATCTTGATCCTGGTGTTGTGGGCGATAGGATTTTTATCGGTCCTGGCGCTGCAGATGGGCATGAATATCCGCCAGAAGATGACTCTTGTGCAGCGTCTGGAAGAGCGGCGGCAATTGCACTATATCGCCAATGCGGGGATTCAGAAGGCCATCGTCCTGCTAAGGCAGAATGTCAAAGTCAATGAGAACGCGACCGCGGGCGGCAAGGTGGCGCTCGGCGATCATAAGCAGCATTTTGCCCATATCCCCGTCGGAAAAGGTTTTGCCGAGGTGAGCTATGCGGGTTTTGATGAGAGAAGTTCAGAAGATATAAAGAAATTCGGCGTTGTCGATGAGGAGAGCAAACTCAATGTTAATAAGGCAAAACCCACGGAGTTGAAGATCCTGCTCCAGTATGCGTTTGCCATGGGAGACGAAGCTGCCGATCAATTAGCCAAATCCATTGTTGATTGGCGTGACCACGGCGATAGTGAATTAAGCGGATTTTACAGCGGCGCGTATTATGGAAATTTAAAAGACCCGTATACGATCAAGAACGCGGATTATGAAGTGTTGGATGAACTTTTGTTGGTTTATGGGATCAGCAAGAATCGTTATCAGGAATTGTTGAAATATTTTACGATCTATGGAAGCGGCAGGGTGGATGTCAACACCGCCTCGGCTCCGGTCTTGCTGGCGGTGGGCTTCTCCGAAGAATTAACCAAAAAGATTTTAGCTGCCCGCCGGGGCCTGGACGGCCAGGATGGGACCATGGATGATTATATCTTTCAGCAAATTTATGATTTCGGCTCAGAATTGGGAGCGTTTGTTGATCTCACCCGGGAAGACCTTGACCAGATCGATCAAATCAACTTTGCCGGCAAGATCGGCACCACTTCGCAGTTTTATTCTATTAAAAGCACCGGATATCTGCTGAATAAGCCGCAAAAAAAAGTTATTAGCTGTGTGTTTAATGTCAAAGATGATAAAATGGAATATTATCGAGAAGAATAAATTGAAATCAACGATATTTCTTAAAAAAAATAATTTCTGCCGATGTTAGACCTAGAAAAAGATTATGCCGTGATCACTCTCTGTGACGGGACGCTAAAGATAGCTCACGTGAAGGGTGAGGGAGTGAATCTTAAGCTGCTGAATGTTGTCAAAAAAGATGTCAAAGAGGTCGCGAAAGAGGATATTGCTAAGGTCGCACGGTCGGCTTTGGACAGTATCGGTCTCAAGAAAGCCAGCGCCATTTGCGTTATCCCATCGAGTGTGGCCACCACCAAGAATATCGAGATTCCTTCAGTTGATCCTAATGAAATCAAGTCCATCATTGATCTGCAGGCGGGCCGCCATACGCCCTATTCCCGCGAAGAAATACTCATCGGCTATATCAATATCGGTGTTTTTCAGAAGAATTATACTAAAGTCCTTTTGATCATTGTCAATCGCCAGGTGGTCAAGGAGCAATTCAGTACGTTTGATCTTGCCGGGCTTAAGGTCGAGAAGATTGTTTTTGCCCCGGAATGCAAGGCAGCGTTTTACGAAATGGTCTTGGGACGCAAGCCCGACGATATTCCCGTCGGGATCGTGGACATCGGTCATTACACAACGGACTTTATCATTGGTTTTAATCACACGGTCATTGCGTCCCGCAACATTCCTTTAGGGATGGAGCATTTGGTCAAGGAGGGTGTTCCGGCGCGCGATAAAATGGTGCAGGAGCTGACGGCGTCCATTGAATCCTATCAGAATGAAGATATCCATAAACTTCCCGAGATGTTCATCTTGACCAGCGACGACGCCAAGGTTAAAGAATTGGAGTCGATCTTAAAGGAGAAATTTAAAGCGAACGTGCGGGTGATCTCGTATTGGGATCATGTCGCGGCCAGCCAGCCGGTCATGTTAAAGATTGTTTCGGAATTCAACGATGAATCATTCTTGGACGTGGTTGCAGCCGTGCCGGCCTTAAAGAATGTTCAGGTGGATCTGACGCCGGAGGAAGTGAAGGTCCAGCACACCATCGAAGAGCGGGGCCGGCAGGTCCTGCAGGTGTGTATTTTTATTTTTATTTTGCTGCTTTTGATGTCGGCGATATTTTTCAGCAAGCTCCATTTCCGCAGTCAATACCTGGAGCGTTTAGTGAAAGAATATAACGCCAAAAGATTTGCCGTGGACGAGTTGGAGCGGATTTCCACAAACACCAAGATCGTCCACGATTATTTAAAAAGTCGGATGACCAGCCTGGAGGTCTTGACCGAATTGTATGAGAAAGTCCCTAACGAAATTTATTTAAAAAATATCACGCTCGAAGAGAACGGGTCGATCCATCTGCAGGGGATCTCGGAGTCCCGGTCAACGGCGTTTGCCCTTATCACTATTTTGGAAGATTCCGCCTTGTTTAAAAACGTAAAGATGATTTCCAGCAGCGCCCAGAAGGACCGTGGCAAAGATGTCTCGGCTTTCGAGATAGCTTTAAAGCTTACCAACGCCCCGGATGATGAAGCCCCTGAGGCGGTGGCCGGGGCAGGAAAAGACGAAAAGGACGAAAAGCCGGAAGAGAAAAAACCCAAAGAGGAAGCAACAAAAAAGAAGTAGTTTTGCCACAGTTTTGAGGAGAGCGGTTTGCTACAAAAATTTTATTCTAAATTATCGGAAAAAGAAAAAAAAATATTTTATATCGCCTTTGCTTTTGTTGTCTTGGCGCTGTTCGATATCCTCTTTTTGCGGCCGGTCACGTCGAAGTTGAAAAATATTGATATGGAGATCTTTGAGAGAGAAAACGATCTGAAGCGTGACCTGCGGCTGCTTTCGTACCGGGACCGTATCTTGAAAGAAAAAGAGGCGTTCAGCTCTTATTATACCGGTGAGGTGAAAAGCCCCGATCAGGCCAAAGCGGAATTTTTACAAAAAGTTGAAATGCTGGCGACCGCGGCAAAGGTCAACCTTAACAAGATCGCTCCTTCCGAAGAAAAAGAAAAAAGAGGCTATATCGCCTATTACGCTGACTTGGATTGTACCGGTGCTCTCGAAGATATCGTGAGGTTTATGCACACGATTGATGCCACTCAAGAGTTGCTGAAAGTGGTCAAGGTCACGATCAATGGAGGCAAGCCGGGAGCCAAGGAAGTTTCGGTCTCGATGACGGTTGTGAAGATTATTTTGGATCCCAAGTCCGTGATGAGCAACAAAGAGCTGGGGCAACACAAAGGCCAGGGGGCGTCGAGCCTTCCCGGTTCTGGCGCGGCTGGTCCTTCAGGTGGGGGCACTGGCCCCGGCGGGGCGAGCGGCACAGACTCTGCCGGAAAACCTCTCGGAGAACAGACAAATGCTTCTCAGCCGGTGGGCAGTACAGGCGCCGGAACAGGAACTGGCGGGGGCGCCGCTACCGGAGGTGCCGGCGGAGCCGGCAATGTTGCTCCAGGTTCAAAGGCAGGAGGTCCGGGTGGATCGGCAGGAGCTGGAGGATCAGGCGGAGGAGCAGGATCCGGAGGACCAGGGAAAGCTGGGAAGTCTTCTCCGGGAGATGACCAGGAAGAAGCTGAAGAAAAAAAATCCAAAGTCCCGGTGACCGGTGAACGCGTTCAAGTTCAAGGGATAGAAGCTTTATGGAATAATTTTTGGGGAATTAAGCCCAAGGAACCTGTTGACGCTCCTCCGGAGAATACCGAGGAGCCGGAAGAGAAGAAGCCTAATCTTTGGCAAAAATTGCTAACTGAGTCTGCTCCCAAAGAAACGTCAGAACCAGCGGAAGCGCCGGCAGCAGAGGAATAAAATGTCCTTACTAAATATTTTTTTTATTTTTTTATTGCTATTCCAATTCCATTGTTTGCCGATCTGCGCCAACGCCGAGAACATTCAGCAATATTATGAAGAAGCTGCCCAAGCTTATCAGGCCGGCGATTATCAAAAAGCCATTGCCTTGTATGAAAAAGTGCTGGAACTGGAGCCGAAGTTCGCCCCGGCGTATAACGCTTTGGGTGTTATTTATCGCAACCGCAGTGAAAATATCTTGGATTCCGTATGGTATTTTAAAGAAGCCATTGAAGCGGATCCGAATTATCTGGAAGCCTATGATAGTTTAGGAAAAATTTATCAGCAGGTCAATGAGCCGGACCTCGCCATAGAATATTTGAAGAAAGCTCTGGCGATCAACCCGGATTATTTAAGCGCACACTTTACGGTGGCCTGGGTTTATTTGCTAGGAAAATCCCAACCGCAGGAAGCGGAATACCATTTTAAAAAAGTTATCGAAACGAAAGGTCTTCCTCTGGCGTATTATGGCTTGGTGTTGGCTTATTCGATGAATAAAAATAATGCCATGGTCTTGGATGTTGTCACGCAATTGCGGGAGATGGGGCAGAATGAATATGCAGCGCAACTGGAGCAGATGATCCGTAAGCCTTTTCAGCCGCAAGAGGCTCAGCTGGTTTTGCCGCCGGGCATGCCGGAACGGCAGCCCAATGTTCTGGTGGAAAGCACGCCTAAACCTCCGCCAGCGCCTCCTTCCGGTGGAGAAATATCCGGTTATACCCAGATCCGTCTGCGCGGAAAATTGACCGGTATCCCGGTCGAGATTCAACCCGAGAAAAAGAGATAACACCTGTTACTTTTTTAGATCACCGGAAAGTTTATTCCAATCGACTTCGTAAACGAGAATTTGCGTGCGTCGGGTGAGGTCTTTTTCTTTGGCAAAGGGGCGGAAATATTTCAATCCTTTACCGTCAAAAAAGTACAGGTTGATGATCAAGGATTTCGCCAGTTTTTCATCCAGCAGGACGCAGTTATAGGCACCGTCTTCATCCTGCGTGAGCAGGGCGGAGAACGAGAGATTGGATTGGTCGAATTTCTTTTCAATGACCCGGTCACCTTCAACGAAAAATAAGCTTTTGGGGATCCCGGTGCCGAACTTGGCCGAGGTGATATAGCAGTGTTTATCCGAGAGATTTATTTTTACATTTTGTTCAAAGGTCAGCACATCGCCCTGCCGCGACAGCTCGCTCATAACGCCACTGTAGCGGTAAGCTCCGCCGGCGATGTCCCACAAAAGTTGCAGGTAGGCCACCGAGTTGCTGGGCGGAAGGTTTTTCATGGTTTCGGGGTCGGCATTGAGGTTTTCCGCTTTTTTAATATCCCATCCGCCGACAAATTTTAACTCCAGATTTTTTTCCATAAGATCGTTGTAGACCAGAAGGTAAGACGGGGGAGGCAAGGCATGCGTCAAGGACAAGAGATGTTTGATCTTCTTCTCGGGCAATTTCTTCTGCAGCAGGGTCCGGGCCCCGGGCTCATCCATTTTCGAAATTATTTTCAGCACGGCCACCGCTTCCGAAAGTTCGAACCCGTTGGCTTGCAGGTATTCGGCGGCTTGATTGGCGCTGGTATTGAGCATGCGCAGGATTCCGGCGGCTTCCCGCTCATCCTCGGCCAGAAAAACATTGGCCAGCCAATAACCCTGCGGGTTATTGATGGTCGCCCCGTCGAAGGTCACGCGCCGCTTGGCAACGGCTTTGATAAAATGTCCGGGCGGCCACCAAGTATTGACGATACTGTTTTCGGGAGTTTCATTGTTGATCTTGACCAAGGCCTTTTCCCAGGTGGAATTGAATATTTTATTGAGCAAAAAAGGAATGCCTTTGTACGCCGTGATGACGTTGGGAACGGTTAAGATCAGGGTGAGAATGCCGACGAGAATAAGCACCGGAATGTTTTTATGTTTTTGATCCGCGATCCGGTTGACGATGAATTTTCGTATATGGCCCAAGAGAAATTTCAGGCCGATCGCGCTCAAGACAGCGAAGGGAACCGCGCACAACAAGGTAAAGCGCAGCGCTCCGAAACCCAGGACCAGGGCAGCGGCGAGAAATACCGTCAACACAAGGACCGGCAAAGGATCTTTTTCCTGAGAACGCCGCCGGGAGAGAATGACGTAAGACCCAATCCCCAGGATGGATGAGATGACAACAATATATCCGCCGACCAATTCCATCAGGTAAATGACCGTCGGTTTGTTCAGTTCGCCGACGCCGATATAAAGGTTCGGCCAGAGGGACAGCTGCGGACTGATGAAATTATTGACCGCTTTCCAGCCTTCTTGAAACAAAACAAAGAACTCTTCCAATCCAAAAGCTAGCGTGATCCCCAGCAAGGTCATGCCGAGAATGACCCCGAAGAACGCTCCCAAATTTTTGGTGTGGTCCGGCCGGCGCAGGACCCAGCGGTTATAAAGAAGGCAGGCGATGCCGGAAAGCATGATCACGCTGAAAAGGAAGACCCAGCCGTGCCAATACAAGGCATAGAGAGTGATGGCCAGAGCGCTCAGCCCTGCCCAGAGCAGGCATTGCTTAAGATCATTTCGTTTCTTCAATCCGTAAATAAGCAGCGCTAAAACCAGAAATAAAAAGAACACATTGTTGGGATCGTCGTCATACCAGCCGAACATGCTGCGTTTTAAAAAGATCGGGGCCGTGAGAAAGGAAACCGCGCTGATAAAAGAAGCGGCCCAGCCGCATTCAAAAATGGCACAAAGAAAGAGAAAGGGGATGAGCGCCAGCATCGTCATAAGGAGCGGCGTAAAACTCACCGCGTACATTAAAGGCACTTCTGGATCAAACAGTCGTAGGAATTTGTAGATCGCATATCCGGTGTACGGATGCAGGTTGATCGGTTCCCAGAATCCCAGCGGGGTGAGCATCAGGGGATTGAAATATTTACTGCCTTTGGTTTTTTCTCCCAGCTGTCCGGTTTTGATGATATTTTCGGTAAGGCTAAGATAATAAAAACCGTCCGAGGCCAACAGATACGGGCCGCGGGTGATGACGGAATCGGGATTATCCTGGTCGATCTGTTTGGCGACGCGGCTGATGGTCTTTTGGAGATTTTTTCCTTCGGAGCGCAGGATGTTATCAAAACTTTTTTTGATCAGCTGGTTTTTCTGGGTCACCGAGAGCTGGGGGAAATTTTTTTCAATGCCGCTGATGACTTTTTCCCGTATATTGGACAACACAAAAACCGTGGCCTTCTCCGAGGAATCGAAAGAAGAAAAGGTCAGAAGCGGATAAAGCCGCAAGTACAGGCCGATCGCGCCCGCGCAGAGCCAGACCAGCGCGAACCCTAAAAAGCGTTTGCCGTGTTTTTTATTCCACAATTTCATCATGTTCCAAATTGCCTTGTTTATTTTTGTAAAGGTATTCTCCCAGGTAACGCCGGATGAGATTGGAGGGAACGGCAAAACTGGAGTGGTCTGCGGCGGCTTCTTTGGCGGTCATCATGCCGATCAGCTGTCCTTGATGATTGAACAGCGGACCGCCGCTGTCGCCTTCGTATAAATTGATGGTGGTCTGCAATAAACTCGTGGTCTTGATCTCGCCTTTGAGGAACTGGTGGCGGGTGGTCCCGATACCTTTGATCTTTCCTCCGGAGAATGTCTGCTTGAGGAATTGGGAATTCCCGACGGTAATGACCTCATCCTGCAATTTTACTTGGTCCGAATTTGCCAATTCAACGGGCGAGACCGGATAGGGTAAAGGGATCTGAATAAGCCCGATATCCAGATTTTTTATGACCATAAGGACCTGCGCGGGGATCTCGGTATTGTCATGCAGGATCACCGCGATCTTATCCGCGTTGTGGACGATATGCGCGTTGGTGACGATGATTCCGGAAGGATCAATAATGACCCCGGCGCCGAAGCGGTTATAACCGGCGGCTTTTAAGCGGCGCAGCACAATGACCCGGCCGGTCGCTTTATCGATCGCGGCGGCTTGGTACGGTGCCTGAAAAATTCCCGTGTTGACCGCCTTGATGCTGACAATGGCCGGCTGCAGTTCCTGGATCTGCGCGATGATCGAAGTTTGGCCCGCGGCTCTTAAGGGCATCCCTAAAATAGGCCCGGCTAAAAGAAATCCTATGAGGAAAATTTTTCTTTTTAACATAGTTCCCATTGTAGCGCCGGCCTATCCCGAGTTCAAGAAAATATAATAAAAGCTTATATAATAAAAGCTTAAAAGAGAATCAATATTTGCCTTGTCTTTTTTCTTTTAATGTGTAAAATAAAAAGCTGTTCCACCTATTTTACAAAAGCCGTGAAGTTTAAGGAGAATTTGATGAAAAGAACCGGTATTGTTTTAAGCTTAGTATTTTCAATGTGTTTAGTGTCTCATCCCGCCTTTGCCGTGTTTTTAATCGATACCGGCATTGCTGATACCCAGTTTGCCAACCAAACGGATTTTATTGAACGTGATCTGTACGGCCGGTTCGTCTTGAACAGTTCTTATAAAGTTTCCGACATTGAAGGATATTTTATCCGCGATCCGGAATTTCTTTTTCCGGACATTATTCCGGCACCGTTAAGGGTGAGCTTGTATAAGGGAGATGCTTTTAATCCGCCGGATCATCCCTCGCCCAATGTTCGCCATCCGGACCTGAATAATCTGGTCGCGACACAGAATTTTTCCCTTCCCGGGGGAGAAACTGTCTCCGGGTATTATGGAATTACCGGAGGGAACCTTTCTTTATCGCCGGGATCTTATTGGGTGGGGCTGGAACGGGGAGAAGATCTCCCTCGCGTCTGGGGTGTCGGAGCAGGTGTGGCCCAGGCACCGCTGGAACAATATCATTATTTATATGACGGTTCGTATTTCTTTGATGATCCCAGCGCGAAGCAATTTGCTCTACGCGTGCAAGGTCATGCGGTCCCGGAGCCGTTGACCGTCAGTCTTTTCGGTTCGGGACTCTTATCGCTTTTCGCCCTCCGGCGCAAGCGTCCGCTCTAGTCCTTTCTGCAGGGCCATGAAAAAACTGCCTAAAAAAATTTTAATCGTTGATGATGATGCCGGCATGATCCGTGTGCTGCAGAAATGGCTCAAGGTGGCAGGTTATGCCACGGCGGAAGCCCTGGACGGTTATGCGGCCCTAGACAAGATCAAAAGTGAGGCCCCGGACCTGATCCTGCTCGATGTTCTGCTGCCTGATTTGAACGGCACCGATGTCGCCAAGCAAATCTTGCAGGACCCGGCGACCAAAGACATTCCTATCATTTTCATGACAGTTTGCATCGATCTGGAAAAAGACAAAGGGGAAGAGAAGATCGGCGTCAACGGCAAACTTTTCCCGGCCTTTGCCAAACCTTTGCACAATCCGAAACTTTTGAGCATCATCCGTAAATCCATTAATAAAAAATATCATCAGAATAAGTGATTCCTGGCTGAGATTTTTATGAAAATTATCATCGAGCATGAAGGTTTAAAGGCAGTTCTTGAGGACGAAACTATTATCGACATTACGGACGCGCTGGATTTGATCGAGGTGGCGCTCGTGCAGGTGGGATTTGCTCCGGAAAGGATCCAGGCGGGAATTCGTTTTAAGTCGCAAGAGCGCCCGCACCGAAAAGGAGAGCAGGACAAGCGCGTTAAGGAATAAGGCAAAGAGGAATTATGGAAGCGACCCCGGAAAAAGACCCTAAACCCAGTGAAGAGAAAAAAGCAGAAACGCCGGCGGCTGAAGTAAAGCCGCAGCCTGTCGCTGAACCGCAGCCTGTCGCCGTTCAACCGGCGCCTGTGGCCGCTCAACCGGCCCC
>Ga0155339_133_pt2 | contig 27157 bp, 23 predicted proteins | sample RifCSPhighO2_02_FD_106307 | JGI IMG/M metagenome (GOLD analysis project Ga0155339, IMG submission 106307) | Omnitrophica WOR_2 bacterium RIFCSPHIGHO2_02_FULL_48_11 | reverse complement strand
TCTGCTTGAGCTCGATGCGCACGCGGAATACCTTGGCCAGGTCCTTGACCAGGCCGCGGAAATCCACCCGCCCTTCGGACACAAAAAAGAAAATGATCTTGCTCGAATCAAACGAATATTCGGACTTTACGATCTGCATGTCAAGCTTGCGTTCGTTGATCTTGCGCACGCAGATATTGACCGCATCCTTGGCCTTCATGCGGTTGTTATCGATCTGTTTGATATCACCCTCGGTGGCTTTGCGCAAAACCTTGCCGCTGGCATTCTCGGCCTTGCCCTGACAGACGACATTCGGGTCCGAGAGGACCCGTCCGAACTCCGACCCGCGGTCGACCTCAAGGATCACATACTCATCCCGCTGGCATTCCATGTCATTTAAATCAACGAACTGAACGGGACGATAATCCCCCAGTTTGATCTCGATCACTTTACCCATATTTTCTCCCGTCATTTTCGTCATTTCCTCTTAAGAAGGAATGGAGCCCCACGGCTAAAGCCGTGGTACCTAAATTATGACCCGTCTTCGCCCAATGGCTTATGCGCCTGCCTGCCGGACAGGCAGGTTGGGCTTCGCCGGGTTCATCCGCCTTATTCAGATAAGGGCGAACATCCGCCGAAGCCTCTTTTCCTCTTTCGCCTTCCTCCACGGGCAAGCCCGTGGTATCCGGCGTAGGCGGATGACGAGGTCCGCCTTTTTAAAATTTCATGGCGGCCTTAATCAACGTCAAAGCGATCTTGACATTGAGATTGTCATTAAGCAACTTCATGGTGCGAACGATCTCGGCCAGCAATTCCTGAATATCCTCAAACGAAAATAAAAGAGCGGATCGCTCCAGGTCTTTTTTACGGTCCTGATGCGTGAGGCGTTCGGCCTCGACTCCTGTTTTCATCAATAAAAGATCACGGAACCACGTCAATAAAACATCCAGCAATTCTTTGGTTTGCTCCTTGTCCGCCAACACCTTTTTAAAATAAGCTTCACTGTCCGGCGAAAAGATCACATTATCGATGATCTCGTTCTTCCGCGGCAAAAGATTGTCCTGGTGAAGCTGTTGGGCCCTCCCCAGGCACCCCTCGGTGAACGAGGCCAAAAAATAGGCGGCCGGTTCCTCTATATGATAATCATTGATCAAATAATCCGCAAGCTTGCCGTTGGCATACGGAAAAAAATAAATAGCCTGGCAGCGCGAGCGGATCGTGGCAAGATTTTTTTCCGGGACCGATGTTGTCAGTAAAAGCAAACTGTGCGCGGAAGGTTCTTCCAAAGTTTTCAAAAGCGCATTGGCCCCTTCCAGGGTCAAATTCTCCGCATTACGAATCACAAAAACTTTGCGCTGGGCCTCAAACGACTTAAGCTGTGTGTGGCCGATCAGCTCACGGATATTTTCGATCTTGATGGTCTCGCCGCGGCCGCTGTTTAAGATATGCAGGTCCGGATGGTTCGCTGTTTCCATCTTGCGGCAAGAAGCGCATTGGCCGCAAAAAATGTCGGCCTGGCCTTCGGCACTGGCCTCGCAGTTGACCAGCTTGGCCAGCGCCATGGCGGTCTCAAATTTTCCCACACCCGCCGGGCCGACCAGAAGATACGCATGCGCCAGGCGCCCGCCTTTGAGCAGACCCGCAAAGCGCTGCAAAACCGGCCGATGAATGGTCAATGTATTCTGCATCTTTTATAAATCTGCCAATCGATCGATAGAACGACGGACAATGGCAAAAATTTCTTCTTTGGAGCGGTCCACCTTGATCACCTTGATACGCCGCGGCTCTGCCTTGGCCAACTCTAAATAACCTTGCCGTACACGGTTGTGATACGCCAGCGGTCTTAATTCGATGCGGTCTTTGATCTTCCCTTTGCGCGACAGGCCTTTTTTTGTTTCAATATCAAAAAGCAACGTCAAGTCCGGCTGGACCCCCTGGGTCGCGAAGCGCCCGAGCTTTTTTATAAAATCAATATCCACCCCGTTGCCGTACCCCTGATAAACGATCGTCGAATCCAAGAACCGATCGCATAAAACGATATGACCCTTTTCCAGTGCCGGAACGATCACCTCAGCCACTAGCTGCGACCGCGCCGCCATATAAAGCAACGTTTCACACTCTTTCGTCATTTGTTTATTTTTGACATCTAAAAGGACATGGCGGATCGACCCGCTGATCTTTACACCGCCCGGTTCACGGATCAAGAGGACCTTTTTCTTCTTGCTCTTAAGGTAGGCGTAGATCAGCGCGCCCTGGGTACTTTTCCCCGAGCCTTCCGCGCCTTCGAGCGTGATAAATTTTCCTTTTAAGCCCATCGCCACGTCTGCCCTTCTTTGGTATCTTCGACGACGATCCCTTTATCTTTCAAAAGGTCGCGCAATTCATCCGATCTCTTAAAATTCTTGCCGGCGCGGGCGGCCTTCCGTTCTTCCAGCAGCTTTTCGGCTTCCACGTCCAAATCGTTATCCGCCTCTTTAGAAAATAGGCCGAAGATGTCCTTCGCCAAACTTTCGATCATGTCAACCGCCTGATAAATGACGGCCAAAGATTTATCATCTTTCTTCCCGGCGTCGATAAATTTATTGGTTTCATTGATCAGGTCAAAAACCGCGGCCAAGGCCTGGGGGGTGTTAAAATCATCATCCATGGCTGCGACAAACTCTTGCCTATGTTGCTCGATAAAATCCGCTGTTCCCACCGTTGGAAATTTCTTCCCTTTCAAAAGCTCGTGCGCCTTCCAAAAGAGGACATCGAATTTCTGCATGGCCTTGTGGGCCTCTTCCATCTTCTGCTCGGTAAAATCAATATTGCTCGCATAATGCGAGAATAAAAATAACAACTTCAGATCATCGAGCGGATATTTCTTAAGCGCCTCCTGCACGGTGATAAAGTTCCCCAGCGATTTCGCCATCTTCTGGCCATTGACGGTAATGAGCCCGTGATGGAGCCAGTACTTGGCAAAGGGTTTACCGTGCAGCGCCTCGGCCTGGGCGATTTCATTCTCATGATGCGGGAAGATCAGGTCCCGTCCGCCGGCGTGGATATCCAGGGTCTCACATTTTAGATGCTTTAAGCTCATGCACGAACATTCGATGTGCCAACCCGGACGTCCGCCGCCCCACGGGCTATCCCAGGACGGCTCACCCTCTTTGGATTTTTTCCACAAGGCAAAATCCAGCGGGTCCTTTTTCTGTTCGTCCTTTTCGATACGGACCGCTTCCATCATCTTCTCGATACTTTGACCGGAAAGTTTTCCGTAATCAGAGAATTTCCGCACATTAAAATACACGTCTCCATTGACGTTATAGGCAAACCCACGCTTGATGAGCCCTTCCACATCTTTGACAATGTCGGCAATATTTTCCGTTGCGCGCGGCTCGATATCCGCCCGGGAAACACCTAAACTTTCCAGATCGCGGTAGTATAGATCCACATTCTCGCGGGCGACCTGATCGCTGCTTTTTTTAAGCTCATTGGCCTTATTGATGATTTTATCGTCGACATCGGTGATATTGCGCACAAAGTTGACTTTGAAACCCCGGGACTGGAGATAGCGCCGGATAAGATCAAAGACATACAAGCTGCGGGCGTGGCCGATGTGGCATTGGTCATAGACCGTCACTCCGCACGTGTACATATTGATCCGTTTACCGGCCGGGTCTAACGGGATTAACTCTTCTTTCTTTTTGGTCAGGGAATTGTAGATTTGCATAACAACTGGTATAGGAGAGATCTACTCTTTCAGTTTATCTTCCAATGTTTTTACTCTTTTCAGCAGCTCCACCATATGCTGCATCATCGGGTCGGACACATGGATATGATCCATTTCAATATCGATACGTTTCCCGTCTTGGCGCGTGATATGGCCCGGCACACCGACCACCGTGGCATTGGGCGGGACATTTTTGATCACCACGGCATTCGCCCCGACATAAGAATTAGACCCCACTTGAATATTCCCCAGCACTTTAGCGCCGGTTCCGATCACGACATTATCGCCCAACGTAGGATGCCTCTTCCCGGTCTCTTTTCCGGTACCGCCGAGCGTGACCCCTTGAAAAAGCGTCACATTATCCCCGATAATCGTTGTTTCGCCGATGACGACCCCCATCCCATGATCGATAAAAAGCCCTTTACCGATCGTCGCCCCGGGATGGATCTCCACGCCGGTCAAAAACCGGGCCAACTGCGAAAGGACCCGCGGAATGAAAGGGATCTTCATTTTCCACAAGACATTGGTGATCCGGTAAGCAATGATCGCATGCACTCCCGGATAAAGCAGCAATATTTCCCAAGAACTCTTGGCCGCCGGGTCACGGTCCTTGGCTGCCTTGATTTCACCGGAAAAGATCAACGAAATGACCCATATAAAAAAAATAATTCCAATGATGATCACCCAACTCATATTTTTTCTCCTTTAAATGATCCCTTTAAAGACCCTTCACCCGGACCTCGGCCGTTACTTCTCCACGGAGATCAAATCCCCGTCTGAATTATAATGAAAAACGCCTAAAAGCGTACCATCTTTGTCATACACCTTAGCGCGCATCTGCAGGCTCTCGTTATCCTGTTCCGACTCGATCCTCTCGATCAGTTCGATCATGTTGCCTCCCAAGCCCACCACCTGGATGACTTTTTTTTGTTTATCGTAATTCTTCAAATCAACGATATACCCCAACTTATAAATTTCTTCCCGAGTCAGGTTCCCCTGCTCGTCAAACTCCTGACGCAACCCGTCTTCAGTGCCATTTTTAATGCTCGCAATCGAATGAACTTGTCCGTTCTCATGGTAATCCTTAATAATATTGTCCATGATCCCGTTTCGATAAAACACCTCGGATTTTAACTGACCGCTTTCATAATATTCATTAACAGATCCGTTCCAAAGACCATCTTCATAAGGGTACTTCCATTGAACGGTGCCGTTTTCAAAATAGCGATTGGAAATCCCCGTTTCCTGCCCGGCCTTGAATGAACTTTCAGAACTTAAACTCCCGCTCGGAAAGTATTCCCGCACCAAGCCGTCTCTCTGCCCTTCCTGATAGCCCTGTTCCTTCTTTACCTTGCCGGTTTCGTAATATTCGATATATTTGCCGTGGTACTGATTGGCCTTAAAGAAACACGCCAACGCAACTTGTCCGCTGCTGTAATATTCCCGATAGAGCCCGTCTTTCTTCCCTCCCCTATAATTCACCTCCAACTTTAATACACCGTCGGCAAAATATTCGCGATACAAACCGTCCAACAAATTTTTATTATAGCGGGCCCTGACCTTGATCAGCTTATTTTCATAATATTCCTTATATATTCCCTCCAGGTGATCATTCTTATAGTTGGCCTCGGTTTGCAGCGAGCCATTCTCATAATATTCCCGGTTGAGCCCGTCTTTTTTCCCTTGGCGGTAATAATGCCATAATTTCAATTTTCCATCGGCAAAATGTTCTTTCGAAAAACCTTCCAGCGCATCATTCTTATAATTCCATTCGCCCTGCAAAACGCTCTTGGGGCCGTATTGTTTTTTCAAAATGGAATTTTCGGAATGATTGGTTATTGTCTCCGTTTCCCAATCGCCTGCTTTATTAAAGACTTTTTGATGGCTCTCCACCAATGCATCATCAATGTATTTGACGGTTGTTTCATAGCGGCGGCCGGCTTCATCCGTACTGATATTGTGCTCTATGACCTCTTGCGAAGCTTTTTTCGTTTTTACCGCGGGAGAGGCCTCGTCCTCATCCTTAAAAATAATCGGCGGCTTTTTCCAGCCTGCCTGAGCCCCGCTCACCTGTAAAATTTCAAAAAACAAAATCAAAATCATCGACCGCAAAAAAATTTTTACAATCGTTCCCATAAATAAAGTCCTGATCCGTTCGTCACGCTGCCCGACACAATGATTCTAAAGGGACACCTGTCATTTATTTAATAAAACAACGGCGTACGCGGCCAAGCCTTCCCGCCGGCCGATAAATCCCAGGCCTTCCTGCGTTGTGGCTTTGATATTTACCAGACTTTCTTCGATCGCCAAGGCAAAGGCGACTTTAAAACGCATTTGCGGTTTATATTTTTTCAAATTTGGTTCTTCCGCCAGGATCACAACATCGACATTGCCGATGGAATATCCTTCTCCTTGCACCAGATTATTGACTTTTTCCAACAACGTCAGGCTGGAAATATTTTTGTACTTCGGGTCCGTATTGGGGAAATATTCTCCGATATCGCCTTTTCCCAAGGCCCCCAGCAAGGCATCGCAAATAGCATGCAGCACCACGTCCGCATCCGAATGGCCATCCAATCCTTTATCGTGCGGGATCTCCATGCCGCCCAAGAAAAGTTTTCTGCCCTTCACCAGGCGATGCGCATCATAGCCGATACCGATTTTCTGCGGCATAAGTTTATTTGACCTCTTTCAGCGACAAAAGGGTCTCCATGAAGACAAGATCATCCTGTGTCGTGACCTTAATATTTTTATAATCCCCCTGCAAAACCTTGACGGGGATACCTAATTTCTCGACCAGCACCGCATCGTCGGTGGCCCGGTTCCCTTCGCCGGATTGTTCATGCGCTCTTAAGATCACTTCTTTATGAAAAACCTGCGGTGTCTGAACCTCCCAAAGCGTATCGCGCTCCAATGTCTCTTGGACCAACATATTCTGCACATCAACTTTTTTGATCGTCGGCTTAACCGGTACAGCCGTGATCACGGCCGGATGCTGTTTGACCAGTTTGATGGCCTGGTCAATAAGCTCCGTTGAGACCAAAGGCCGTACCCCGTCGTGAATCAGCACGAATTTTGTGTGACTATCGAGGAGCTGAAGGCCGCGGAATACCGAATCCGCCCGCGTCTCTCCGCCGGGGATGATCCGGCTGACTTTCTGCAGCTTATACTGCCGTACGATTTCTGCAAATTCTTTTAAATATGTTTCCTGGACCGCCAAGATGATGCTGTCAATCAAAGAACTGGCATGCAGCGCTTCTAAAGTATAGACAAAGAGCGGTTTACCGTTAACCAGAATCAACGGTTTCGGGATAGCCTGGGGAACAGATAAGGAAGCCTGGAACCTCGCTCCGGATCCGGCTACCGGAACAATCGCTTGCGTTTTCATTCTTTATTGGCTTTCGCAAAAATCATTCGCCCGGCCTGAGTCTGCAGGACAGACGTCACGATGACTTTGACTTTTTGCCCGATCCATTTACGGGCATCGCTGACCACGACCATCGTTCCATCATCGAGATAGCCGACGGCCTGATGCGATTCTTTTCCTTCCTTAGTCAAACGGATGTCCAACTCTTCTCCCTGGAACACAACCGACTTAACCGAGTTGACCAGATCATTGATATTCAGAACCCCGATGCTTTCGATGGAGGCAATGCGGTTGAGGTTATAATCCATCGTGCAGATTTTGGCCTCCAAAATACGGGCCAAACGCACCAATTTTGTATCCACCGGCAATTCCGCCGGCATATCATCATCGTGGATTCGGATGTCTATCGCTTCGTCTTTTTGCATCAGGCGCAGGATCTCCATGCCGCGCCGTCCTTTTTCGCGCTTGACGGAATCGGCAGAGTCAGAAATCTTTTGCAATTCTTGCAAAACAAAACGCGGGACGACCAATCGCCCGTCCAAGAAATTTGTTTTATAAATATCCATCACCCGGCCGTCAATAATCACGCTGGTATCCAAAAGCAGCAGATCTTCTTTCACATCCTGCCGTTTAAAACGGACATACGGGATAATCAGATTGAATTCATCTTTCCCGCGCATGGCCATCATCGCCCCCATATAAGAAAAAGTCAGCGTCAAGATCACGCGCGTTAAAGATTGCACATATTCGCCTAGCGGCAGGATGGATAAAATATTAGAGATCAAATGCGCCATGACCAGCCCCAGCAAGAGACCGAACACCATACTGGAAAGACCGCGCACCGAAACGTGGCGCAGGCTGGATTCAACGAAAATCAAGGCAATACCGCATAGCCCGCCGACCGAAGCGCCCAGAACTGTCTGGTGGTTGATCGAACCGATATACGCGCCCACCACTAAAGTGATAATAAAGAAAAAACCGCGGATGAATAATAGGGTCATGTTTTGCTCCTTTGGCTAGCAGTCTTCAGCTATCAGCTTTCCCTGCCTGCCGGCAGGCAGGAGCTAAAATCTCCAGATGATGACTGGAAGCTGACAGCTAGATTTGTTCCATCGCCTCTTTGACTGTCTCAACGGCAATGATCTGTATTTTCTTTACCTGCGTAACTGCGGGTGACGTCAAATTGTTCTTGGGAATAACACATTTTTTAAAACCCATTTTTTCCACTTCATTCAGGCGAGAGGCGATCTGACTGACACTCCTCACCTCGGCGGATAATCCCACTTCACCCAAAAAAACCATATCATAAGGAATTGTTTTATCGAGCAGGGCCGAGGCCACCGCCATAATGACCGCCAAGTCAGCGGCCGGATCAACGACTTTGATCCCCCCGACAACGTTCAAGAAAATATCTTTATCCATCAGGTTCAGCCCTAAACGTTTTTCCAGAACCGCCACGAGTAAAGCCAGCCGGTTGGCATCAAACCCCTGCGCCTTGTGCCTTACTATGCCGAAGCTGGAACGGCTCACCAGCCCCTGAATCTCCACCAACAACGATCTGGTCCCCTCCATGACCGGCACCACCACCGATCCCGAGGAATTCTTGGGACGTTCGGATAAAAAGATCTGTGAAGGATTTTTCACCTCGGTCAATCCTGCGGACGTCATTTCAAAAACCCCGATTTCATTCGTCGGACCAAAACGATTCTTGATGGTACGCAAAATCCGGTACGTGGAATACCGTTCTCCTTCAAAATATAAAACCGTATCCACGATATGTTCCAAAACGCGCGGGCCGGCGATCATGCCCTCTTTGGTCACGTGACCGATCAAAAAAAGCGCCAACCCCAAAGATTTAGCCTTCTGCGTCAATAACGCGGCACATTCCCTCACCTGGCTCACGCTCCCCGGACTGGAATCAAAATCCGGATGGAACACAACCTGAATAGAATCCACCACGACCACGTCGGGTTTAACGACATTGATATTTTCGATGATAAGCGCCAGATCGATCTGGTTGACGATATAAATAGAATTTTGGCTGCCGGCGCTCAACCGATCCGCCCGCATCTTGGCTTGTTGGATCGACTCCTCACCGCTGACATAAAGAACTTTATGACCTTGCTGGCTGAGCGCACAGCTCATTTGTAACGCAAGCGTAGACTTTCCTATCCCCGGGTCACCGCCGATCAAAGTGACCGAACCCGGGATAATCCCGCCGCCTAAGACCCGGTCGAACTCTGCGATCCCGGTCACCAACCGCTGCCGCTCTTCGGTCGCCACCTCCATCATCAGCACCGGTTCTTCTTTAAGCTCCAGACGGCTGCGGCCGGCGGATTTCTTAGCGACCTGTTCTTCCACATAAGAATTCCAGCTCCCGCATTCCGAGCATCGCCCCGCCCAGCGCGGAGCCTGCGACCCGCAGCTTTGACAAACAAAAAGTGTTTTGGTTTTCATTTAAAACTCCACCCGACGTTCAATGCCGAACATATCCGAATCCTTACGATCCGAGCGGTCCGCCGAATCTTTTTTCTGCAGAAGATATTTCAGCTCGGTCGTACTGGAAGCATTTTCTTTTTGCACACGCTTAAAGGTCCATTCCAGTTTCGAAGGGTCTTCCATAACAAGCGGCGACTTTGAGAGAGAATCAAATTGTTTCTTAAAATCCGTCTTTTCGCTGATATTTAACGTCCCGTCGAGCGCGAAAGACAAACCATTGGTTTCCGTGACGCTGGAGTCGCGCAGCTGGATAAAAGGGTAAATTCCTTCAAAATTGACGAACATACTGTCAAAAACCAGATCTTTGATGAATCCTTCATAGGATGACAACCGCCCTTGCAGAGCAGGCTGGCTCCACGGCCCGGCAATGCTGATCTCCCCCGTTACAAATCCCGCGGCCGGGGCATCGCGTTCGTTGCTTAAGAACCAGACAAAATCCGCCATATCAACCTCGGACAATTTTATCAAAATATCCAAATTCAAGAAATTATCAAAATCCACGGATCCCTGGCACGAAATCTTTCCGAAGGACAGCGAATGGATGTACAGCTTCTGATTCTTTATCTCAAAGAGCCCGGTCGCTTCCGGCATGGGTTTGTAGTCGGCCAAGGTATACCGGCTCACGATCTTGCCGTTGAACGACCGCGGCAGGGCATCCTGCTCAACCGTCATCAGCGACCCTTCCAGAACGGTCGAAAGCGTCGCCAGCGGCGTTGCGACATGATCAATATTTACGGCCCAGCGAACGTCGCGATTCGCATCCTGAGACGCCTGGACAGAAATAAAACTTTTATCACCGAGGTCGAACTTGATCTGAATTTGCCTATGAACAAAATCGATTTGGCCGGCAAAAGGAACACTGGTTTGTGCGCTGGAAAATTGCGGCCACAATAATTCTAAAAATAAAAAAAGCAGAGCGATCTTTTTATGCATTGACCCTCATCAAAGACTACCAAAACAATTTCAAGAAGTCTGCGGTGCGCCCGAGAAGCCCAGCTCAATTAAAAACCAAGGTGTCCCCTTTGCGGTCCACCTTAATTTTACTGCCATCTTTGAACTGTCCTGAGATAATCTCTTCTGATAGCGGGTCTTCCAGATACCGTTGAATTGTTCGCTTTAAAGGCCGCGCCCCAAAGACCGGGTCAAAACCTTTTTCAATGAGAAGGTCCAAGGATTCTTTGGTGAGAGTAATTTCAATATTTTTTTCCTTCAAACGATCGGCAACTTCCGCAATTTCTAATTCCACTATTTGATAGAGATGTTCTTTATTTAAAGACTTAAAAACAATAATGTCATCAATGCGGTTTATGAACTCCGGCTTGAAAGTCTTTTTGACCTCTTCTAAAAGACGATCTTTCATGTCGTTATAAGTCACGTCTTCTTTTTGCGCGACAAAACCCAGCGATCCGCCCTTTCTTAACATATCCGCCCCGACGTTGGAGGTCATGAGGATGATCGTGTTGCGAAAATCCACTTTCCGTCCAAAACTGTCGGTCAATCTTCCCTCCTCAAAAACCTGCAAGAGAAGGTTGAAGACATCCGGATGGGCTTTTTCAATTTCATCCAAAAGAATGACTGAGTACGGTTTGCGCCGGACTTTTTCCGTGAGTTGGCCGCCTTCTTCATACCCCACATAACCGGGAGGCGCGCCGATCAAGCGTGAGACATTGAATTTATCCATATATTCCGACATGTCGATCTGCACCAAGGCATTTCTATCGCCGAACATAAATTCTGTCAAGACACGGGCTAAAAGAGTTTTCCCCACACCCGTTGGTCCCAAAAAAATAAAAGAACCGATCGGCCGCCGCGGATCCTTGATCCCCGCCCGCGAACGCCGTACCGCACGGGCAATGGCGCTGATCGCCTCTTCTTGACCGACGACGTGCGTACGCAGATGCTCTTCCATTTTCAAAAGCTTTTCGCTTTCATTCTGTTCCAGGCGGATCAAAGGGATCTTCGTCCACTGCGAAATGACTTTGGCGATCTCTTCTTCACCCAAGGTGATGGTGACTTTATCGCGCTTCTGGGTCCATTCGCTGCGAGTTTTTTCTAATTCATCGCGTGTTTCCCGTTCCTGATCGCGCATCTTAGCGGCTTTCTCGAAATCCTGACTTTTGATGTACGCCTCTTTTTCTTTTTTCAATTGCTCAATCTTTTCTTCCAACTCTTTGACACCCGTGGGAACCTCCATCGCTTTTAAACGCGCGCGCGAACCGGCCTCGTCCAAAATATCCACGGCCTTATCCGGAAGCGAACGGCCGGAGATATAACGGTCCGTCAATTTGACCGACGCCTCGATCGCCTCATCGGCAAATTTGACCCGGTGATGCGCCTCATATTTGTCCCGCAAACCTTTTAAGATCAAGATCGCTTCCTCCACCGACGGCGGTTCCACCATGATCGTCTGAAAACGACGTTCCAACGCCGCGTCTTTTTCGATATGCTTGCGATATTCATCGAGGGTGGTGGCCCCGATGCACTGGATCTCGCCGCGGGCCAAGGCCGGTTTTAAAATATTGGCGGCGTCGATCGCCCCTTCGGCGGCACCGGCTCCGACGAGGGTATGCAATTCATCGATGAATAAAATAATCTTTCCCGAGCGCTTGATCTCATCCATGATGGCTTTGATGCGTTCTTCAAATTGGCCGCGGTACTTGGTACCGGCAATCATCAGGGCCAGATCCAGGACGATGATATTCTTATCGCGCAAGACTTCCGGAACGCCGCCGCCCACGATCAACTGGGCCAGACCTTCGACGATGGCGGTTTTTCCGACACCGGCTTCACCCAAGAGCACCGGATTATTCTTGGTACGCCGGCTCAAAATCTGCACGATGCGTTCGATTTCATTCTGCCGGCCGATGACCGGATCAAGTTTTCCGTCACGGGCCAGTTTATTGAGGTTACGGCCGTAGGCGTCGATCGCCGGGGTCTTTTCGCTTTTAGCGACCGGTTCTTGCGTGTTAAACCCGGGGATCCCGGACCCCAAAAGTTCCATCACTTCATTGCGCAGTTTGTTCAAATCCAATCCCAAGTTCAAAAGAACACGGTACGCCATGCCCTCGCCTTCTTTCACCAAACCTAAAAGCAGATGCTCGGTCCCGATGTAATTGTGTCCCAATGCCCGCGCCTCCTCGGCGGAGAGTTCCAAGGCTTTTTTAGAACGGGGCGTAAAGGGAATATCCCCCAGCACCTGAGTTTGCGCGCCGGGCTGCACCAATTTTTCCACTTCGATACGGATCGTTTCCAGGTCTAACCCCAATTTTTGCAAAACCGCGGCCGCCACACCCTCGCCTTCGCGGATCAATCCCAAAAGGAGGTGTTCCGTGCCGATATAATCATGATTAAACCGTCGGGCCTCTTCCTTTGCAAAAACAATGACTTTTCTGGCTCTTTCGGTAAATCGATTGAACATATTGTATCCTCCAAAATTTTTTAAAAATCTACAACCATTAAAATTGAATCAATTAATTTCCTGATAAATCGCCGGTAAGTTTTTTACGAATCAACGTGGCGCGCCGGGCGTCACGCTCGACGGTAGTTAACTTTTTTCCTTCGATCTTCTGCAAATGCGCCGGTTGGATCATAATGAACAATTCATTGATCGTCCGACGATCGACCTCTTTAAGAACACCCAGATCCATCCCCAAACGCACCATAGACAAAAGCTCAACGGTCTCTTGGCTGGAAATGATATAAGCATTTTTTAACACACCCCAAGAACGGAAAATTTTATCCTCGAGCATGGCCTTATTCTGCACCATGAGCGCCTGCCGGGCCTGTTCCTCCTGCTCGACGATCTGCCGAATGAGGCCGTTGATATTCTGAATGATCTCTTCTTCGCTGTGTCCCAGAGAGACCTGATTGGAGATCTGATAAAAATTTCCGCTGGCCTGAGTCCCCTCGCCATAAAAGCCGCGCGAGGTAAAACTCAATTTAGAGATCGCCGCCAGCACTTTATTGATCTGCTTTGTCATCACTAAGGCCGGCAAATGCAACATCACCGAACCGCGCATCGCCGTTCCCGTATTCGTCGGGCAGGCGGTCAAATATCCCCAGTCCGTAAAATACGCGAACTGCAATTTCTGCGAAAGCTCTTCGTCAATAGAACTGATGATCCGCCAGGTCTCATCGAGATTCAGGCCGGACTGCATCACCTGAATGCGCAGATGATCCTCCTCATTGAGCATCACCGAAAGGACTTCTTCTTTGGAAACCACCAGCGCCTTCCCGTCAGGATTCGTGGCATGTTCGTGGCTCATCAGATGGCGTTCGATAAGGAATTTGCGGTCAACGTTATCCAATTCGCTGATCTTATAGAAAGCTGTTCCTTTAAAATAATTGATTTGGTTCATGGCGGCATGGGCGGCTTCTAAGATCTCATCCAAGACTTTTTTGGGCGCCTTGTTGGGGAAAGGCTTTTTGGCCAAATTGCGGGCCAGCCTGACCCTCGACGACATGACAATCTCCGAATGCGGCCCCGTTCCTTTGAGCCATTCTCCTGTATGATTAATAAAATCGTCTAATTGCATATTAACCTTCACCTTTTTTTTCTAATCCGCGGATCTTGTCTCTTAAGGCGGCGGCCTCTTCAAAACTCTCCGCCTCAATGGCCCGTTGGAGCTGCCGCTTCAATTCCTGCAGCTGATCAATCTTCTTTTTAATCGGCTGCGGTAATTTGCTTGGGGCCTTTCCCAAATGCTGATTCGAGCCGTGAATTTTTTTGAGTAAAACCGCCAGCTGTTCCCGAAACGCGTTATAACATTCGCTGCATCCCAGCCGTCCGAACTTACGAAAATCATCATAGGTCATGCTGCAATTAGAGCACTGCAGCTTTATTTTTTCGACGTTCTTGACCTGCTGGCCAAAATCGGCCAGGCCGGCCAAAAGATCGGCCAGGCCAAACTGCTGTTCCATCTGGACACTCTTCTGGCGGGCGCAGTCTTCGCACAGATGCAGTTCGGTCATCTGCTCATCGACAATTTCCGTGAGATGCACGGTCGCTTTCTTATTTCCACAAACATCGCATTGCATAATCAGGTTTCCTTTAAGCTAATCAATATTTCACGCCCGCTTTCCGGGTCATCTCGTGAAAGAGTTTCATCATTTTCTGGGTCACTTTGCCGGGTTTACCGTCCGCGATCAGGCGGCCGTCCACGCGGACCACCGGAATGATCTCGGCCGCGGTTCCGGTCAAAAAACATTCGTCGGCATTGAAGATTTCATGCCGGGTCATCAACCGCTCCAATGTCTGAATTTTATTTTTAGCCGCCAACGCCAAGACCGCATCGCGCGTGATACCGCGCAGCCGGCCGTTATAAGGCGTCGCCAAGACACCGTCCTTGAGAATAAAAATGTTATCGCCCGTACATTCCGCCACATAGCCTTGTCCGTCAAGCATGATCGCTTCCGAGAATCCGGAGTTATTGGCCTCGATCTTGGCGAGAATATTATTGAGATAGTTCAAAGATTTGAGCTGCGGATTCAACGCTTCATTATGATTGCGCATCGTGGGGACCGTGATAATTTCCAGCCCCTTTTGATAAAGCTCCGCCGGGTAGAGCACGATCTTATCCGTGATGATGATGATATTGGGTTTACCGTAGCATTTGCGCGGATCAAGCCCCAGATCCCCTTCGCCGCGGGTCACGATCAGCCGGATATAGGCATCGCGCAGATTATTTTTCTTAAGGGTCTCGACAACATGCTTCGCCAGCTGCTGTTTGGTCACGGGGATGTGGATCATCATGGTGTGCGCTGTTTCAAACAAACGGCCGATATGCTCGTTCAATTTAAAGACCAAACCATTATACGAACGGATCCCCTCAAAGGCCCCGTCGCCGTAAAGGAACCCGTGATCGAACACCGACACCTTCGCATCTTTTTTCTCAAAAAATTGACCATTAATAAAAATCTTCATACCTTCCGCCTTTTTATGACTGTTATTGATAAGGATTAAAAACTATTCAACCAACCTTCCGTCGCGCATACGGATCGTCCGCTTGGCGATCTTGGCGATGGCGTCGTTGTGCGTCACGATCACAAATGTCTGTTTATTTTTAGCATTCAATTCCATAAGCAGTTTGACGATCGCCTGTCCGCTCTCCGAATCCAAATTCCCCGTCGGTTCATCGCAGAAAATGATCTTGGGCTGGTTGATCAACGCCCGGGCGATCGCCACCCGCTGCTGTTCTCCTCCGGACAACTGATTCGGCTTGTGCATCGCCCGCTGGACTAATCCCACCTGATCCAACAGGTCCAGCGCCTTGGCGCGCAGCGCTTCGTCATTTTGAGAATCCCCCTTCACCAAGCCGGGGACCATCACATTTTCCAAAGCCGTAAATTCCGGCAACAAATGATAAAACTGAAAAATAAATCCGATCTTCGTGTTGCGGATCTTCGCGCGCCGCCCGTCATTCAAGGCATACAGATCCTCTCCGTCCAAAGTCACCTGTCCCGATGTCGGCTTGTCCAATCCGCCCAAGATATGCAACAGCGTCGACTTCCCCGCTCCCGAAGGGCCCACGATCGCCCAAACATCCCCTTCGTGAATCTTTAAATCAATGCCTTTCAAGACCGCCAATGGATTTGCCGCATGCTTGTAAATCTTATGTAAATCTTTCGCTTCGAGCATCAGAATACTTCATAGGTTATTCATACCGCAGGGCGTCGACCGGCTGTAAATTGGCCGCCTTGGCCGCCGGATAAATCGTCGCCACATACGTAATAAACAGCGCCGCTCCCACAATCGCCAGCATATCCGAAAGCTGCACGTCCACCGGAACATGGTCGATGGAATAAATCTCCGCCGGTACTTCGACATAAGTCCGCAAAATATACGTCAACGCCAACCCTCCGACCACGCCCCAAAACGTTCCCATCGACCCGATGAACATCCCCAGCTTCGTGAACAAACGGCGGATCGACGCGTTCGGGACACCAATGGATTTCAGGATCCCGATATCATGAACTTTGCTCGTGACCGTCACAATCAGGGTGCTGATGATATTAAACGATGCCACCAAGACCATCAGGGTTAAGAAAGAACAATCCCCATTTTTCCAGATACAACGCATCAAAAAGATTACGGTTCACGTCGATCCACGTCTTGACCAAAAAGCTGTAACCTACAATATCATAGATTTTTTGTTTTATGCCTCTGGCTAAATACGGATCTTTCAATTTTATTCCCACGCCCGTGACCGTATCCGCGGCCACGCCGAAGATCGACTGCGCCTTGACCAGATTCACCACGACCAAATTCATATCAAAATCGACCATACCGGATTTGAAAATCCCGGCGATCTTAAAGTCATACCGCCATCCCTGTCCGGCCAATCCCGAGCCGGGAGCGATCAGCGTGATCTTATCGCCCAATTTAAAACCAAAATACCGCGCCAACTCCGCCCCGATCACTACGTTATCACCGATGATATCTTTAAAATCCCCTTCCACCATGTATTCGTTCACCTTCGTCACCTGGACTTCGGTCTCCGGCTTGATACCGCGGATCACCAGCCCCGTGGCCTGACCCGACTCTTCCAAAAAAACATTGCCTTGAATGAAAGGAGACGCGCCCACGATCTCTTCGACACCTTGCAACTTTTCGATCAATTGAGCAAAGTTGTGCACCCCCGTCTCTTTTTCAATAATGACATGCGGAGTGGTCCCGACAATTTTATCGCGCAGGTTATTGCCAAAGCCGGTCATGATCCCGGTCACCACGATCAAGGCCGTGACGCCGACCGCGACCCCCGCGATCGAAATAAAATTCAGAAACGAAAGAAAGCGCCCTTTGCTGGCTGTCAAATAACGATAACTGATCCAATCTTCGTAGTTCATTTTTGAGCCGGTTTCAATAATGGGAACAAGATCACATCCCGGATCGACGGCGCATCCGTTAACAGCATCACTAAACGGTCCACGCCTATGCCTAATCCGCCCGCCGGCGGCATGCCGTATTCCAACGCATGGATAAAATCCTCATCGATCGCGCGGTTGCCGGTTTCGACATCATCTTCCAGATCATCCAAAAGTCTTTTCTTCTGTTCTTCCGGGTCATTCAACTCAGAATAGGCGTTGCCCACTTCCATCCCGGCGATAAATAATTCAAAACGCTGCGCGATCAAAGGATTCCCGGGCACGGTCTTGGCCAAAGGAGAAAGAAAAGCAAAATATTCCGTAACAAAAAGTGGCTGATTGACCGTGTCCTCTTCCAATAAATCTTCCACGATCTTCATAACCGCCGAGCGCGTCAATTTATCGATCTTCACCTTCGCGCCGTGTTGTGTCTTGACCTTATTCAGCATCGCCTTAGCGTCATCATCCGGATTGATATCAAATTTTTCTTTGACGATCTTGGCAAAAGAGCGGCGCGGCCACGGCGGAGTAAAATCAATTTCTTTGCCTTGATACGTGATTTTATAAGACCCGGAGATCTCTTTCGCCAAACCGCTGATCAGATCCTCGCACAACTTCATCATGTCCGTAAAATCTCCATAAGACTGATACACCTCAAGCATGGTGAATTCCGGATTATGCCGGGTCGAGATGCCTTCGTTACGGAAATTGCGGTTAATTTCATACACGCGCTCCAATCCTCCGACGAGCAAACGCTTAAGATACAGCTCTGGCGCGATCCGCAGGAACACTTCCATATCGTAAGCGTTGTGCACGCTTTTAAACGGACGGCCGCGGGCGCCGCCGGCCATCGGCTGCAGCATCGGTGTTTCCACTTCGAGAAATTCTCGCTGATCAAGGAAGGACCGGATATGCGAAATAATTTTACTGCGCTTTAAAAAAACTTCTTTGACCTCGGGATTGGCGATCAAATCCACATACCGCTGCCGGTAACGGGTCTCCACATCTTTGAGGCCGTGCCATTTTTCCGGCAGGGTCATGAGTGATTTCGTCAAAAATTCTATATCCGCGACCCGCAAACTCTTTTGCCCGGTTTTCGTTGTAAAAAGCGCTCCGGACACACCCAGGATATCTCCGATATCCAGATTACGGCAGATCTGCGCGGTTTTCGAATCCGCGACATCGACTTTGATAAAAAGCTGGATTTTCCCGGTTTGATCCTGCAGGTCGGCAAAAATGACTTTTCCATGACTGCGGTTGGCCACAAAACGGCCGGCGATCTTGACCTCCCGGCCCTCTTCAAAATTCTCCAAGGCGGCATTCACCGTAGTCGTAGGTTCAAAACGTCCGCCGTACGGAATGACTCCGAAACTGCGCAGATGATCCCGTTTTTCTATCCTAACGCTTTTAATTTCATCAACTTCCATAAAAATCCTTCTAATAATATTAATATTTTTAATCTTATAGATTATATAGAAAAACCAGAGGGGTGTCAAAACAAAAGACTGCGGAAAAAGCAATAGGACGAGCGGAGATTAGGCAGCGACAATACAGATGCCTGCTTTATCAGCAAGCTTGATACACGCGGGACGGTCGATGATAAGCGTCTTTTCGGCCTCAATAGCCAGGCAGCCGGCCTTCGACTTTATCATATTTTCTATGGTGCGCGGGCCGATCACCGGGACATCAAAACGGTCATCCTGTTTCGGCTTACTCATTTTTATGATCACGGCCCCTTTTTGCGCAATTTGTCCGCCGCGCAAAATCGTGCGGTCCGTTCCTTCCATCGCTTCAATGGCCACGATCGCTTTTTCTTTGACCACGACAGTCTGGCCCACATCAATCCCGCCCATCAGCTTGGCGATGGTCTTTCCAAATTCGACGTCCGCCAATTCGCTTACCGTCGGGCCTCGCCGGGTCAGTGTCCCTTTCGGGGCTAAATAATCTTTCAAAAGAATCGTGGAATCTAAAAGTTCCATACCCTGTTCTTTCAATTTCTCGGCAATGGCGCTAAAGATCGTGTCGGCCTTGCGGTCTTTTAAAGCATGATAAAGTTTTTCAAACTCTTCATCCAGCTGTAATTTTTCGGCGAACAGATTGTTCGGATTCACCTGCCCGGCCATGATCACCTGCTGCACCCCCTCGGATTTAAAATAGGCGAATAATTTTTTGAGTTCTCCAACGCGGAACCATTGCAGCTTATTCACGCAAGGCCGCAATAGCCAAGACGTATCCCCCTGCACGGCGGCAGCGATCACCCGGATATTTTGGGCGCGGGCCGCACGAGCAAAAAGAATGGGAAATTGACCGTTACCGGCGATGAGTCCAAGGATTTGTATTGGCATAGACAATTTTGCAGGACGACGAATGGATTTAATATAAAAGAGTTAACCGCCGCAGACGCCGCGCTTGGAGGTTTTGATAAAAAAGACAAGGTGCTCGACTTCAGGGCACGGCTCCACTTCTTTTTCAACTCTTTCAATGGCATGCGTTCGGGAAAGACCGGAATTAAATAATAACTTAAAAGCTTTACGCACTTTTTCGATCGTTTCAGGCGGCACGTTGGAGCGGCGGAGTCCGACTTTATTGATACCGTAAATTTTAGAATCCTGGCCTGAACACAAAGAGAACGGCGGGACATCCTGGCTGATCCGCGACATGCCTCCCACCATACATAACCTTCCCAGACGGACAAACTGATGAACTCCGGTGAGTCCGCCGACGACCGCGTTATCCTCGAGGATGACATGCCCGGCTAAGGTGGCAGCATTGGCCATGACGCAATTGTTTCCGATAATGCAATCATGCGCGATGTGGCAGTAGGCCATTAACAAATTGTTATTCCCCACCAATGTCTTGCCGCCGCCTTCAATCGTTCCGGGATTGATCGTCACATATTCACGGATCACATTATTCTCGCCGATACTTAAATAGACATTGCCGTTGCTTTTAGGATTTTTGATCTGCGGCGGGCTGCCGATGACGGCGCCGGTAAAAATACTGCAATTGCGGCCGATCGTTGTCTGCCCCATGATCACACAATGACTGCCGATGCGGACATTGTCCCCCAACGCGACATCGCCTTCAATGATCGAGTACGGACCAATGCTCACACCCGGCGACAATTTTGCGCTGGGATGAACAACCGCTGTTTTATGTATGTTTAAGTCTTCCATAATAGCTATTCTAGTCTAAAAAAGAAGCATCTGTAAATGAAAAAAACATATCTGCTTCTGCCACAACCTCTTCGCCGACCTTGGCTTGGGCGCGGATCTTTGCGGATCGCGCCTTATCGCTCAAGACTTCCACCTCCAGCAAAAGCTGATCTCCAGGATAAACCACCTTGCGGAACTTCACGTTATCCGCGGACATAAAGAATGCTACTTTACCACGATGCTCTTCATTCGTCAAGACCACGACCCCTGCCGCCTGAGCCATGGCTTCCACCATCAAGACACCGGGCATGACCGGCCGGGTCGGAAAGTGCCCTTGGAAAAAATTATCATTGATCGTGACATTTTTGATGCCGACCCCTCTTTTGCCCTTTTCCATTTCGATCACCCGGTCGACCAATAAGAACGGATACCGGTGCGGCAGAACTTTCATAATGTCCTGAACATCAAACTGCCGTTTATCCCCCCAGTCGCACTTAGGAACAAACCCGCGCTTTTCATACCTTTCTTTCTGCTCATGAATTTTCTTAAGCAATTCCAAATTCATACGGTGCCCGCTTTTTACCGCGAACACGTGCCCGCGGATCGGCATCCCTAAAAGATATAAGTCCCCGATCAAGTCCAGGATTTTATGCCGCACAAACTCATCGGGGAAATGGACCTTATTTTGGATGACCCCTTTTTCTCCGACGACAAGCGTGTTGGTATAATTCGCTCCTTTGCCGAATCCTTTGGTCTGCAGCTCTTTTGCTTCTTCTTCCAGACAAAAAGTGCGGCAGGACGCTATCTCTTTCTTAAAAATCGCCTCATTCACAACGGTGCTAAAAAATTGCGAACGCAAAACAGGATTGCGATAATCCAAGGTGTAGGAGACCTTGAATTCAGGATTCGGAAAAATATAGATCGATGTGTCTCCCTGATGAACGCCCACGGGCTCTTTGATATCAAACACATTCTTTGCCGCGTCCTGTTCAACAATCCCCGCCTCCTCGATAGCTTTTAAATAACCGAGCCCGCTGCCGTCCAATCCCGGCAGCTCGTTGCCGTGAATTTCGACCGTCAGATTATCGATCCCCAAGCCGTGCAAGACGCTCATAAAATGTTCAATCGTATAAATCATCTCTTCGTTGCGGCCGATACAGGTGCAGCGGGAGACCCGCTCCCCGCTTAAGACGCTGGCCAGATCAGCCTTAATCACCGGATGATGGGGCAAATCAAGCCGTATAAACCGGATCCCCGTATCAGCGGCAGCCGGTTTTAAAGTCAAATTGACATGACTCCCCGTATGTAAACCTATGCCCGAGAGCGCAATATCTTTGCGGATTGTTTTTTGTTTTTCGTTCATAACGAAAAATTAATTGCCCGGCAGGCGAGACTCAAGCTCTGCCACGCGTTTTTTCAATTCATGGATGATTTTGACATATTCCGGCAAGCGCTGAAAAGCGGCATTGGCGCGCTTCGCATGCGCATGCGGTTTGGCGGGAATTCCCCAAACGATCGTATTAGGGGGAATGGATTTGCTGACACCTGATTTGGCGGGCACAACAGCGCCCTCGCCAATCGTTAAATGTCCCGCGATCCCCGCTTGTCCGGCGAGAACGACCCCGTCGCCGATGGTGACGCTCCCGGAAATACCGACCTGCGAAATAATGATACAGTTTTTGCCGATCGAGACATTGTGGGCAATCTGCACCAAGTTATCGATCTTGGTCCCCTGCCCGATAAATGTTTTATCAAACCGGGCACGGTCGATCGTTACATTAGCGCCGATCTCAACGCGGTCTTCGATGACGACCGTTCCCACCTGCGGGATCTTTTCTTGTATTCCGTCGATGCTCACAAAACCAAAACCATCCGAGCCGATCACCGCCCCGCTGTGAATGATCACCTGATTGCCGATGGAGAGACGCTCGCGGATCGTGACATGCGGATAAATTAAACAGCCGCGGCCGATGACAGTGTTCTGCCCCACAAAACATCCGCCGTAAAGAATGGTGTCATCCCCGATCCTCGCCTTCGCATCAATGACCGTGTACGGGCCGATACTGACATTTTCCCCGATGACGGCATCATCTGCGATGACCGCGGTTTTGTGAATTCCCTGGGGAGGCTTCACCTGATCCTCTAAAAAGAGAGCCATCATATTGGCAAAGGCCAGGGACGGATTATCCGTGCGGATCACAGATTTTCCGGCCACGCTCATGTTCTTCGGCGTGATTATCGCAGAGGCTTGAGTTTTCGTAGTGAGGGAAAAATATTTCTGGTTCGCGACAAAAGTGATATCGCCTTCTCTGGCTTCTTTGATGCCGCAAATACCTGTGATGACCAGATCCGCGTCTCCAACCAGTTCACCCTTAACATATTTCGCTATCTCACCTAATGTTTTCTTCATCACGTTCCATAAAAACTATTTTTTCTTCGCGGAATATCCGTCATTGAGGATCTTAAGGATCAACTCGCTGATATCATTCGCTTTATCCCCATAGATCAGAACGCGGTCATTGAGGATATACGCATATCCTTCTTTTTTGGCGTAATCACTGACGACCTTTTCAATCTCCAGGAGGATCTCGCGGATCTTCTCGTCGCGCTCTTTGGTCAAATCCGTCTTTTTCTGACGGTCATACTCGATCAGATCCGTGCGCATCTTTTCGATCTCATCCTGCAACTTCTTCTTCTCTTCTTCTTTAACAATTTCAAATTTCTGTTGAGCATCGCGCAATTTATCTATTTTCTCATTGCGCTCTTTTTCATATTCCTTGGTCTTTCCTTCGAGATACGTGTCATATTCTTTGGTTTTCGCATAACCATCGAAGGTCTTGCTCAAATCCATGGTGCCGATTTTCTTTCCATCTGTATTCTGCGCCTGTGCAGAAAGAACGGAAAATACGATCGCCAATAAAATCATTAAACCCACTTTAAAACTTTTCACGATGACCCTCCTTTTTAAAATCCTCGACTGACACTAAAATAAAATTTACCCGACCTGTCCTCTTCTCCGGCCTCGTCATTCAAGGGATAGCCGTAGTCTAAATTGATCGGACCGATCGGCGTTTTGACCCTTAACCCAAATCCGGCGCCGGCTTTATAACCGCTGCTCCCAAAGTCACCAACTTTGGGCCAAACATTTCCCACATCAAAGAATGAAGCCAGTTTTAAAAAATCGATCACAGGAATCGTATATTCGATGTTGCCGACCAACAAAGATTCCCCGCCGATCGGATCTTCCGTCGCGGTATCCAAGGGCCCCACCTTCCGCTCGTTATAGCCGCGGATGCTCCGTGCCCCTCCGACAAAAAATCTTTCAAAGATCGGCACCTTAGTGCTGTCTCCATAGCTGTCGACGATCCCGCCGCGGATACGAAATTCCAAGACCGAATCAAATTTCAAGGGAATATGATATCCTGCCCTTGATTCCACCCGGTAAAAATCTTTATCCCCACCCAAAAATCCTCCCGCGACATCAAAGCTACTGGTGACGACCAACCCTTTCGTCGGACTGATGGCACTGTCCCGGCTGTCGCGCGTAAATTCCAATCCGGTCGAGCTCACCGTATTTTCCCCTTCTTCCGCTTTCAGGTCCGCAGAAACATTGGAATCAAAATTGCCGATATCGATATTTTCTCGCCGGTAGATAACATTACCGGAAATATATTCCGTGAATTGCTTGCCAAAGCGGACATCCCCGCCCGTGCGCGACTCATCATAGGTGTATCCCGTATCCCGCTCCTTATCGCGCTCCGTGCGAAAGATATCAAAACCTCCGGAAACCGGATAATCAAAAATCCAAGGCTCGGTAAAGCTCAAACGCAAATTATTGCGCACCGATCCTGTTTCGGCCCGCGCCACGAGGTTCTGCCCTCCGCCGGTAAAGGTAGGCCAATTGCTAAAATCAAAATTTTTCTGTTCAATTTCCACGAACCCGACAACCTGATCGACCGTGCTGAAACCGCCGCCGAAACTAAAAGTCCCGGTCTTGGCTTCCTTCACCTGAACGATAAGATTTTTTTTATCAGCCGAGTCTGTATCCTCGATATCATAACCGACATCCTCAAAGTATCCTAAGTTGCGTAACCGTTCTTTGCCGCGCTTGAGCTTGGAACCGTCGAACTGATCTCCCGGCTGCAGCCGTAATTCCCGTCGGATAACGATATCCCGTGTCCGGGTATTCCCCTGGATCTTGATCTTATTCACATAGGCTAAACTTCCCTCTTGGATCTCCAGCTTGACATTCACCTTACCGGTTTCGGGATTTAACGACGTGGACTCAACCGCTCTGGCAAAAATATAACCTTTATCAAAATATAACGCTTGGATATTATTCACATCAACTTTCAATTTTTCCCGGCTGAAAACAAGACCCGGCTTAGTCCATTTGATGATATCCTTCAACTCTTTTTCCGTAACCACCGCATAGCCGGTGATGCTGACGTCCTCCACAAAATAGCGTTTTCCTTCCTCAATCTTGATATTCACGACCAGCCGTCCTTTGTCGCCGTAATCCAGGGCATAATCGGCTGCCGCATCGATATAACCTTCTTTTTCATAAAACGAAGCAATGCGATCCATATCTTCCTTCAAAACATCTTCGTTCAAAAATCCTGAATTCAGGAGGACATTGGCTCTTGTTTTGATTACCCGCATCATGACCTTTTGGCCAAAGGCCTTGTTCCCATAAATATTGATCTGTTTGATACGGACCTGGCCGCCCTCTTTAATAACAAAATGGACTTTGACCTTATTCGTCACCGCATCCTGGCTCGTCTCGACCTCCACGGTCACGCTGGTCAAACCTTTTTTGGAGTATAAGTCCTGGATCACATTGACATCATCCTTGAGGGTCTTGTTATCCAAAAATTTACCTTGTTTTGTCTGGATCTTCGAAAGCAGGGCAGGCCCTTTAATATAGCGCGTCTTAGAAAATGTCACTTTCTCCACAATCGGTTTTTCTTCCACCGTGATAATCACACGGAATCCGCCTTCGTAGTCCTGCCGGTCAACGCTCACATCGGCAAAGTACCCGGTGCTGTAAAGGCGCTTGACATCGTCGCTGATCACCGTTTGTATATAGCCTTGCCCCACCCGGGTTTTAATCTTGGCTAGAATGGAGGCGATACTGATGGTTTTATTGCCGCGGACCTCAATGGCCTTGACGATCTTACTTTCGAAATTATTCCCCAAATTTTCTATAGCGACGGTTGCCGCGGGCGGAGTTTCTTCAGGCGTCGGCTGGGCCCCCAAAGGAGAGGACAAAAACAGGAAGATAAACACATTGAGATATAAAAATATAAAAATTGCTTTTCGCATTGCCTGATTATAGGGGGAATATTGTTTTACGTCAATTAAGATATCGAAGATTTTATCGGAATTTACGAATACATCATTCCTCCGCGCGCGCCAAATTCTCAAACCGCATATATTCTTTGATAAAAGCCAATTTCACCGTTCCGGTCGGTCCGTTGCGCTGTTTGGCGATGATCAATTCGGCAACGCCTTTGTTTTCTTCTGTGGGCATATAATATTCTTCCCGCATAAGAAGGATGACCAAGTCCGCATCCTGCTCAATGGCTCCGGACTCCCGCAGGTCGGCGAGCTGCGGCCGATGATCCTGCCGACTTTCCACCGCTCGCGACAACTGACTTAAAGCAATGACCGGGACATTGAGCTCCCGGGCCAAATCTTTGAGTGAACGGGAAATCTCGGAGATTTCCTGCTGCCGGCTGTCCGACTTATACGGAACACGCATCAGCTGCAAATAATCCACAACAATCAACTGGATATCATGATTGGATTTCAAACGCCTGGCCTTGGCCCTTAATTCGATCGTCGACAAGGCCGGCGTATCGTCAATAAAAACCGCCGAATTGGAAAGTTTGCCGGCGGCCGCGGTTAATTTGGGCCAATCGGACGGCGACAAAAATCCCGAACGGACCTTATGCGCATCGACCCGGGCCTGCGAGCAAAGCATGCGCTGCACCAGCTGTTCCTTGGACATTTCCAGGCTGAAAACCACCATCCCTTTTTTCAGGTCAACCCCGGCGTGGTCCGCCATAGAGATAGCCAACGCGCTTTTGCCCATAGAAGGACGGCCCGCCACAATAATCAAATCCGATTTTTGCAAGCCCGACGTCATGCGGTCCAGTTCCACATATCCCGTTGGTAATCCCGTGATATATTCTTTGCGCTGATAAAGGTAATCGATCGTCTCGATACTCTGCCGCACCAGGTCCTTGATATGCACCGCTCCCCGCCGCTGTTCCATATCCGCAATTTCAAAGATCAACCGCTCCGCGGTATCCACGATCTCGGTCACATTCGTCTTGGATTCATAGCCTTCGCTGACAATTTGCGTCGCGTTGCGGATCAATTTGCGCAAGATCCCTTTTTCTTTGACGATATGGGCATAATGCTCCACGTTGGCTGAAGTGGGGACAGAATCGATGATCTCCGACAGATACGTCACTCCCCCGACGGCTTCCAGGAGCCCGCGGCTTTTCAGAAGGTCCGAAAGGGTGACCAAATCAACGTTCTTGTGATGATTATAAAGATAGACAACCGTGGAAT
>Ga0155339_188_pt1 | contig 27725 bp, 23 predicted proteins | sample RifCSPhighO2_02_FD_106307 | JGI IMG/M metagenome (GOLD analysis project Ga0155339, IMG submission 106307) | Omnitrophica WOR_2 bacterium RIFCSPHIGHO2_02_FULL_48_11 | reverse complement strand
CTAATCCAAATTTAGACTGCCGATTTGTCATCGCCGGCAACGGCCCGGAGTATGGCTGCTTAAAGGAAAAGATCAAAATCTGCCGACTTGAGAAGAAATTTATTTTAACCGGAATGGTCACCAAGCAGGCGATCAAAGAATTGCTGGCTGATACCTTTGTTGCTCTTATCGTTTCGCATGTTGAAGGTCTGCCTTTGGTGCTCGTCGAAGCCATGGCCATGAACGTGCCGGTTATCACCACCGATGTCGGGGCGGTCAAAGAAGTTGTGCAGAGTGGAGTCAACGGCTTCATTGTCCCGGCAGAACATCAAGTGGCGGAGAACGTCTCGGCTATTCTGCTGGATTTATTACGAAATTCCGATAAACACGCAAAGATCGCGGAAGTTGCGAGACAAACGGTCCTTGCCAAGTTTTCCATGGGGACAATGATCGAGGGATATAATCGTATTTTCAATGATGTGCTTGGGGTGCGTTAAATGGAGAAACCTTATTTATATATTAATTATGAAAACGGCCAGGCTAGGGTCCAAGGGACTGCGGTTTATACTTTTGGGCATCAACTGGATGCTCCGCTCGTGGATGGACGACCTCAGGGGGTCTATGCCCAGTGGAGGTGGGATGGAACTTCTTTAACAGTGACCAATGACACTTTTGGTTTTTATCCGCTTTATTATTATTGTGATGAAAAGAGCGTGTGTGTGTCGCCGTCCTTGAGTAAAGTTTTAGAAATTATCTCGGATCGAGACTTGGATTATCCGGCCTTGGCGGTATTCTTGCGGTTGGGATTTTTTATTGGGGAAGATACACCGTTTGAAAATATCAAGGCACTGCCGCCCAACGCGGATTTTGTTTGGAAAAAAGGCAAGTTTGCCGTCTGGGGTGGTCTTTCACTTCCGCGGGCGGTTTCCGATAACCGGGAAGTTGCCATCGGCCGTGTGATCGAATTATTTCGCCAAGGTTTGAGCCGCCGTCTGCCGAAGGGTCAGCCGTTCGTGCTGATGTTGAGCGGTGGATATGATTCGCGGCACATTCTCCTTGAACTCTTGCGGTTGGGAGAGAAAAATGTCCTTTGTGTCACCACTCGTAAATATCCACCTTCCACAGGCGATGATATGCGTGTGGCCCAAAAGGTGACAAAAGAATTGAGTGTCCCGCATAAGATCATTGAACAGCAGATTCCGCGCCTTACCGCCGAGCTTAAGAATTTAGAAAAAACAAATTTTTGTGCGGATGAGCATGCCTGGATTTTAGAAACAGCCGAATACTTTAAGAATAAGACAGCGGTCCTTTATGACGGTATTGGCGGCGGGACATTATTGATGAGTAATGAGCCGGAAAGAGAATGTGCCTTGCTCCTTCAGGCAGGACGTCTCAAAGAGGCCGCCGACAGAATTCTTACACAATGGTATAAACGTGATGAGAAGAGCTTTCAGTTAACCTTAAGCAGGGACTTCTATCAACGGACCAATGTTGAATGCGCCCGTGAGCATCTTATCAAAGAACTTAAAAAGCATGTCGCCGCCGCCGATCCGTTTGTTTCATTTAATTTTTGGAACCGCGCCCGGCGCGAGATCGCGCTCAGTTCTAACGGCATTTTTTCTCATATCCCCACGGTGTATTGCCCGTTTTTGGACCATGCCCTGGTGCAATATGCTCTTTCATTGCCGGTGGATACGCTGGGGGCAAAGTCGTTCAGACAGGAAATGGTCCGGCGGGCTAATCCGGAGTGGTCGCACATTCCTTTTGATGATGATGAGGACCGGGATCAACAAACAAGCAGACACCAGGCACAATTTATCCGGGATCTGACGTGGCACCTTATGCAAAGGAATTTATTCAAATCGAAATACCTGCAGATGCATTATTTGCTCCCGCGGATGTTTAAGTCTTTGCTGAACCGTAAGTACGCGCAGTCATTATGGTGGATCCATCCGCAGGTCATTTTATATTTATCGGAGCTTGAGAAGTTGCAGTATAAGTCGTTGCAGCGGCGGGTAGCCGAGGGAGTTCAGTCATAATGGTAAGTTTGCTGATCTGTACCCATAACCGCTGTGAAAGCCTCAAAGACATCCTGGCCAGCCTGGCCGGCCAGAAGACAGACAAGGATTTTGATTTCGAAATTCTCGTGGTGGACAACGCTTCGACGGACGAGACCAAGGTAGCTGTCGAGTTCTTTCGGGGACGGTTCAATAGCCGGCTGCGGTATTTGTATGAGCCGCAGAAAGGTAAGCCTCACGCGATGAATTTAGGGATCAAGGAGGCCCAAGGCGACATTATTGCTTTTACCGATGATGACTGTCTTATTGAGGATGAGGAATTTCTCAGCAAGATCGCTAAAACATTTCGCGAACAGGGAAGTGCGATCGGCTTTATCGGCGGCAAGATTCTGCCGAAATGGTTAGGCGGACCTGCTCCGGAGTGGGTGACCCAGTCATTTATGGGGCCGCTGGCGCTGTTGGATTACGGCAGTCAGCCCTTCATCCTTGATAAAAATCTCGCAGAATTCAAGCGGAAACTTTTTTACGGCGCTAATTTTGCCTTTCGCAAAGAACTTTTGCTGAAATACGGCGGATTTAAGGTGGATAAAACACTGGCACAGGATACGGATATTTGCCTGCGTTTGGTTCACAGCGGAGAAAAGGGGTTGTATGCTCCTGACATTCGGGTTTTGCATAAAGTTCCGGCCCAGCGCCTGACGTCGAAATATTTTTATGAGTGGTTTTATAAACGCGGGATCTATCGAGATGACGATGAAAAATATACGCCGAAGTTTTATCACCCGTTTGGAGTGCCTTTCTGGCTGGTGCGCCAAACGCTGCAGTTCTATTTTAAATCGCTTTTTAGTTCACAATTGGCCGACCGTATCCACTACCGCTGCTGGGCCTATTTTAACTTGGGACGCATGATGAAATTAGCGAAAGGAACAAGCTAAATGGACCAAATAAAAACATATGAGCCGGACAATTCTTTGCGCAAGGGGTATGGCGCGCTTATCCGTGAAATCATTGCGGAGATTAAAGACAGCCGCTGGCTCACGTACCAGCTTTTTAAACGGGACTTTTTTTCGATGTATAAGCAGTCCTTTATCGGGATTTTATGGATTTTCATTATGCCGGTTATGAATGTTATGGTATTCGTTATGTTGCATAATTCCGGGATATTCAATTTTGGGACAATGAGCGTCCCTTACCCGTTATTTGCCATTTCAGGGATAGCTTTCTGGCAGTTATTTGCGGTCGGGATCACTGCTTGCAGTAATTCATTGTCATCGGCGGGGGACATGATCAAGCGCATCAACTTTTCTAAGAAATCTCTAGTGATCGCGCCGGTCGGTCGCACTTTGGTGTCGTTCTTGGTGCAGTTTATCCTGGCGGGGATTTTATGCCTTAGGTACCAATTTGTCCCGCATCCCTCCATTGTTTTTGTCCCGGTTGTTGTCTTATTCATTGTTTGTTTGACCTTGGGGGTAGGATTTATCGCGGCTATTTTAAACGCCATCGTCCGTGACACGGGGAATCTATTGACCGTTTTAGTCACCTTTTTAATGTATTTAACACCGGTGTTGTATGCCAAACCTAAGATCGGGCTCTTGGCCGGATTGACTGAGTTTAATCCCTTGCATTATTTGGTCTCGGCCGGCCGGGATCTCATCTTGGTCGGGCACATCCAAGAACCTTTCGGATTTCTAGCGGCGGCCGTATTCTCGGTTGTACTGCTTTTTATATCACTGATAATATTTCATCTAACTGAAACCCGCATTGCAGAAAGAATTTAACATGAGTCAAGACATTTTGATAAAAGTAGAAGGCGTTTCAAAAAAATTTTCAAAGTCTATCCGAGATTCCATGATCTCCGGGATCACCGACATCGGACTGAACCTCCTGGGGATGTCATCCAATTCCGAGACTTTGGGTGAAGGTGAATTTTGGGCAGTGAATGACGTTTCGTTCGAAGTCGCGCGGGGAGAAACCCTCGGACTTATCGGATCAAATGGTTCCGGGAAAACCACTTTGCTTAAAATGATCAATGGTATCTTCTGGCCGGATAGAGGCAAAATTATGGTGAAGGGACGGGTGGGTGCGCTGATTGCGGTCGGTGCCGGGTTTCATCCTCTTTTGACAGGACGGGAGAATATTTATATAAATGCGGCTATCTTAGGAATGACCAAGGCAGAGGTTAGCAACAAGTTTGATGCTATTGTGGATTTTGCCGATATCGGCGATTTTTTGGATACGCCGGTCAAACATTATTCCAGCGGAATGTTCGTGCGCTTGGGGTTTGCGATCGCAGTACATTCCCATTCGGAAATTCTTTTAGTTGATGAAGTGTTATCCGTTGGAGATATAAAATTCCAAGCCAAATGCATGAATAAGATGAAACAATTAGATAGGGACGGAGTGACAATAATTTTTGTCTCCCACAGTCTTAATTCGGTTGAGTTGTTATGCGATAAAACGGTCTATATTTCAAAAGGGAAAGTTAAATACCAAGGTAATACTCGGGAGGTTCTGGCTCAGTTCAAGAAAGACGCCTTTGAAGGGAAGGAAATCGAAATCAATTCGGTCCGCATAGGCACAAAAGAAATCGAGGTCCAAAGAGTTGATTTTCTTGACAATCAAGGTAAGAGCAAAAAGTATTTTAAGCGGGGGGAAGATCTCACCGTTAAGATCTGTTTTGAGGCCAAGGGGACATTCCAAAGCCCAGAGTTCTCGGTAGGGTTTAATACTGACGAAGGGATTGAGGTTTCCAAGGCTACGACCCGAGACCACAGTTTTACCATTGATGAGGTCAGCGGAAAAGGTGAGCTTAATTATGTGGTTAAAGCCTTGCCGTTTAACTTGGGGAAATATTTGATCAGTATCGGCTGCTGGGATTCCACGGGGCATGTGGCGTATGACCATCAGGAGAAGATGTATGAAATAATTATTGAAGACGGTGTTATCGACAGCAGGATCCATGAGCGATTCGGGCTTGTTCATGTCCCGGCCCGATGGTCTTTACATAAAAATGCGTGAGAAAGAATGAAATGAATAAAATAATTAAGATTCTTTATACTAAATTAGCGCGCGTTTATTTTTTTATACGATTTATTATTTTAAGCGTGCGGCAGATGTCCAGAAGACTGCCGGAAGACCGTCCGAAGATCATCTTTCATCTTATGGATGACCGGCTGTACCGTGACGGTGACGGGAGCGGACGTTACGCGTACTTGATAATGAACCTATTCAGCGAAGGAGGCTATAGCGTTTTTTTTTATAAAGATTTGAACTTCGCCGGTTTTATGGGATTGGGACGCTACGGCAGGTTCAGTTATTTTGTCAAGAACCTTAAGTTCATCTCGCGGCTCCCGGATGATACGGAAAATTATATTTATGCCTTTGATAATATCGACGCCGGCATCCTTGATAAAGCCTGGGAAAAACGGATTTATGTGAATGTCCTTAAACCAGCCTATTGCAAGATCAGTGAGGTGATTTGGATTCCATACTTCTTTCATCCGTACATGTATAAATTAAAACAGGACAAAAGAATTTTGGGGATGCGGAAAACCCCAAAGAAGATAAGGGCATTCTTTGGCGGTAATACGACCATCAAATATTATAATAACCCTGCGTTGCGGAGCTGCTATGGCCAAATGAGCAGGTCCGAAGGTGTGAATGCTCTCATGGAATTGGGAGATAAAGCAAAATTGATTAACCGGACGGCAGATTATAGAAAGGTCCTCAACGGCGCAAGTTATCGGAATGAATGTTTTATTTTTAAGACAGACCGGGCCGGCTTTATCAGGCATGAAGAATGGACGCGCGGTGTCGTCGCTAGCGACTTTTTTGTTTGCCTTTCTGGAACAGATCTGCCGATGTGCCATAATGCCATCGAATCTATGGCGGTGGGAACAATCCCCATCATCAGTTATTCCGACTGGTTTTTCCCATCCTTAGAACATAAGAAGAATGCCATTATTTATACGGACAAAGCGGATATGATTCTTAAGATTAAAGAAGTGTTTGAAATGAAAAAAGATGAAATCCAATGCATGAGAGAAAATGTCCTTCAATATTATGACACTTATCTGGTGTCCGGGCGCTTTATTCAAAATGTTGAGAGAACGGGCAGAGATGATGCTACGATCATGCTGCATCCGAGGCTGGTCCCTACACCTCAGGAAGAACAAGTAGGACAGGCGGCCATTAAGGAAATGAATAGCTATTTTATCAAGAAGGAAAAAATCAGTGCGGGAAGCAGAGATAAAAATGGATGAAATGGTCAGCATAGTGATCCCGGCTTATAACAGAGCTGCTAAAATTGCGGACGCCGTCCGGAGCATTCAGCAGCAGACGTATAAGAATTGGGAGATCATCGTAGCTGATGATGGATCCTCGGATAATACTTTGAAAGTTATTGAAGATATGGCTAAGGAGGATAAGCGTATCCGTTCGGTAAGGCATGAGCGCAATAAAGGGGCGCAGACTGCGCGCAATTTAGGGATCCGGGCCGCTCGTGGGCCGTGGATCGCTTTTTTAGATTCTGATGACCAATGGCTTCCAGAAAGTCTGGAAATGCGATTAAGGTTGGCTCAGCAGGAGGATGTTGCGGTTGTTCATTCACTAGCATATATCGTGCACAAGGATAAACCTATGGAGATTTATCATTTGCCGGCGTGGCGCGGACAAATTTATAAGAATGTTTTAAGTCATGAAGGGCCGATGTTCCAGTCTTTATTGGTAAGAAAAGAGGCTTTAGAAAAGATCGGGTATTTGGATGAATCGGTAGTTGCTTATCAGGAATGGGATACGGCGATCCGCTTGGCCAAGTTTTATCCGTTTGGATTTGTCGCAAAACCGACATTTATTTACGATTATACGAGCCAAGATGCTATATCGCGAAATTCGATTAGAAGCGCGAAAGGGTATGAATATATCCTGAAAAAACATTTTGGCGATATAGTGCGGTATGCTGGTTTGGCCGCGGTCGCTTACCATTACAACGTCATAGCGCGCTGGTACTATGAGGGTGGAGATGCTCGGCAGGCGCAGCGCCATTCACGATTGTCGTTATTTTTTCAATTAATTAACCCAGTAATTTATCTGCGCAAGCTGAAAAGTTTTATTCGTAAGCCATAATTTTAAATTTGAGAGGGTAATAAATGATTCGAGTTGTTTTAAGTAAAATAAAGAATTCGATTAAGGAACCGGTGGTTAATTTTATTTTAAACATGCTGATGTCCCCAGCCAAGAATTTTCAAGGCCGGCGGCTGTTTGATGCCTCAGAGCTTCGCTTGCTGCACAAAGCGCTCCTGTCGCAGAACCTTTTCGGTATTGATGGAAAATTCGTTCCGGAATTCGAGAAAGAATACGCCAAATTTTACGGTGTGCCTTATGCGGTCGCGTCAACGTCCGGAACAGCGGCGATCCATACCGCGCTCGGTGCGTTGGATTTAAATCCCGGGGACGAAATCATCACCGCCCCGATCACGGATCTGGGCACGATCATTCCGATTTTGTATCAACAGTGTATCCCGGTTTTTGCCGATGTTGATCATTCATACAATATGGACCCTAAAGATGTTGAAAAGAAGGTCACGTCGCGCACGAAAGCGATCTTAGTTGTCCATCTTCTCGGCAACCCGTGCGATATGGACGCGATGCTGGCAGTCGCGCGGAAACATAACATTCCGGTCGTTGAAGATTGCTCTCAGGCCCATGTGACGGAATATAAAGGGAAGTATGTCGGCACCATAGGCGATATCGGCTGTTACAGTTTTCAGCAGGCCAAACACATGACGACCGGCGACGGCGGAATGACGATCACTTCGAACAAGGCGTATTATGAAAAAATGAAACTTTTTGTGGATAAAGGTTACGCCCGTCAAGGCTGGGGATCACGCGCCTATCTATTTTTGGGGATGAATTATCGGATGAATGAATTAACTGCCGCGGTAGGTCTGGCCCAGTTAAAAAAGGTCAAAGAGGTCGTAAAAAAACGGAATGAATTAGGAACGTATATGACCCAACTTTTAACTGGGCTGCCAGGGGTTATCCCGGCTCCGGTGACCGAGGGAGCGAAAGCTTCGTACTGGCAATATCCGGTTTATATCAAACAGGGAAACATTGAAACCCTGGCCAAGAAGATGATCGACCAAAAAGTGTGGGCGCTCGCTGGATATACGGGGAAGCCGATCTATCTGTGCAGTGAATCGCTCACGAATAAAAAGACATTCGGGACTTCAGGTTTTCCGTTCAGCACGAAAGTCACCGACAAGGTTTACGAATATAACGAAGGTTTGTGCCCCAAGGCCGAGGATTTGCTGCGGCATATGATCTTGATCCCGTTGAACGAGTCCTGGGATAACGCTCGTGTTGAAAGGGCGGTTTCTGTTCTGAAAAGCTGTTTAGGAGACAGCCCGGTAATAAAAGAGACCCCTAAGGCGGCGGCTGTTCCTGTTGAAACGAAGGCTGAGAAAAAGGTCCGCATCGCTATTATCGGTTGCGGTCAGATGGGAAGATGGCATCTTAACGCGTATAAACAAAATTCCCAGGTAGAGCTGGCCGCGTTCGTTGATTCGGATTTATCGAAAGCGCAAAAGTTTGCGCAAGAAGCCGGCGGAAAGGTCTATGTCTCTCATCAGGATATGTTAAAAAATGAAAAATTAGACGGAGTGAGCTTGTGCACGGTCCCCAACAGCCATTATGCGATCGGGCTGGATCTTTTGAATGCCGGGGTGAATGTCCTGTGCGAAAAACCGTTGGCGGTCTCGGTCCGGGAAGCTCAAGCCATGACCGCGAAAGCAAAGGAAAAGAATAAATTACTTTTGGCGGCGTTTAAATTTCGCTTTTTTGAAGAAGTTCAAAAAGCCAAAGAATTGTTAGATAAAAACAGTTTGGGCCGGATATTAAATTTTCGCCTGATGTTTGGCGGCTACATTAATATGGAAGGCAGCTGGTACGCCGATAAAAAGATCTCCGGCGGGGGGATCATTATGGACAATGGCCCACACGCCTTCGATCTTATCCGGTATCTTTTGGGCGATATTGAAAAGGTGAGCGCGGAAACGACCACATCACAGAATATATCAGTTGAAGATACCGCCCAGGTGAGCTGTGTTCTCAAGAACGGGGCAAAAGGTGTGATCGATGTCAGCTGGACAACATCGGTCCCGGCCAATAATTATTTGGAAATTTACGGCGAGGACGGCTGTCTGCTCTTGGATTTCAAAGGGCTGTCGTATAAATTTAAAACGTGGGATGAATTCAAACGGATCGATAACGCCGGGAATATGAAAATCGCGTTCAACCGCCAGATCGATCATTTTGTCGGCGCGCTTCAAGCCGGTGTTCCGAGCATCATCACCAATCAGGACGGGTTATTGACTCAGCAGGTCATTGAGAATGCGTATGTGTCGTTGAGAGTTAAGGAGAAAGAGTTAGATGCAACTATTCGATAATAAAACGCCCTGGCGGGAAATCATCATCAATACAGTCTTCGCTTTTTTAATGGGAGCTGGGATTCTTTATATTCAGAGCGAAAACCCATTTGTTTTTGCCTATCTCACCACTGAAGATTGGTGGGGGGAATTCGCTACAGCTGTGGCGTATGTTTTATCAGCTATGTTAATTTTGCTTGCGATGAAAAATGAAAAGGCGGTCCGGAAACCTGGCTATGGATTGATGGCTTTTGGCTTTTTCTTTATCGGGATGGAGGAAATTAACTGGGGGCAAAGGCTGCTGCGGATCGCCACCCCCGATGTTATTTCAAAATTTAATTATCAATCCGAGATCAATCTCCATAATACGGTCTTTTTGCCGGTCATGACTATTTTTTGTTATGTCCTTATTGTTTGGATATTTATCCTGCCGGTTTTGGTATCCCGGGTCAAAATTATCAGTTACTGGAATGACAGATTAAATATACCGCGGCCGTCATGGCCGCAGGTACCTTACTTTTTTCTCGCCATGTTCATATTTATCTTTAATCCCTTGGTGAATCATGAGCCGGGAGAGTTGATGCTCAGTCTTGCGTTCCTCAATTTCGCGACGGGTATTTATTTTGATAATCAAAATAAAATGCTGAATATAAGAAGGCCGGGGATTATTTCTTTTTGTGTGTTGGCTATTTTGTTGGTGACTATGACGGGACTTTTGGTTTCGGTCGGCTCTCGAAAGAGCACTTACAACTGGCGGCTGCATTTTATGGCATCAAAGGAATATCCTGATCGCGGCCTTTATAAACAGGCGGAGATGGTTTTTGAATATATGGTCGATAATCCGGAATTTAAGGATCAGAAGGACATTGCTTTGGATTATGCCATATTCTTGCAAGGGATCGGCAGTCCAAAGGTAAAGTTGATGTTGCAAAAAGCGCTCCAGGAACAGTATCGATGCGCACAACAAAATTCTGAGCAGCCGGGTTGTTATCGCAATGCGGGTATTGTTTTGCGGATGCAGAATGATATGGACAGGGCCCAAGAAGAATTTCAAAAGGCCATAAAGAAAGACAAGATGCGCCTTCAAAAAGCGACATTAGCTTGGGAGAAGTCATATATTCTGTTTTCCCTGGGAAAAACTTATGTGGAAATGGGTGGGAACACAGCTTTAGCTTTACAATATTTACGTGAGGCTCGCGAGCTGACTTCCGCAAGCCGTGAGAAGGACAATATTAAACAATGGATCCTGAGAGCTGAGCAATCTATTCGTAAAGAGGAGACTTTGTAGCCATGTTCAGTTTGACCAAAAAAATCATGAATTTTGCTGACCGGCGCACTTCACTGCAAAAGGCGGTGGATTGGGTTAAAAAGCACCGTATCGCCAACGAGGGGATAGTCGTGCATCACAAAACCAAGGATCAGACGCCGGAAGTCACCGGGTATTTGATTGAATCCCTCTATGACGCGGGAGAGAAGGATCTGGCTTATGATTTGACCCGTTGGGAAAGGCGTGTCCAAAAACCGGACGGTTCCTTTGCCGCGCCGGGATCGAAAGTGGCGTATACGTTTGATACCGCCCAGGTCGTGCGTGGTTTTTTGGCGGTCGTTGATGATATGCCGGAGGTGAAAGAAAATATTTTTAAGGCTTGTGATTTTATGCTTTCACAAATTGACGCGACGGGAGAAGTTCACACGCCTTCCTATGATATCTGGAGTTTGCCCGGCGGCGGAAAATTATCCCAATATTGCAATTTGTATTGTTTGACCCCGTTATTGGATGCAGGAAAAAAATTCGGCGTGGCAAAATACACAGAAGCGGCCCAGCGCAGTTTTAATTTTTACAAAAGCAAGACCGATTTAGTGGAGTTTAAGCCCGAGTTGGGAACGTTGTCGCATATTTTTGGTTATATGATGGAAGCTTTGGCCGACATGGGGGAAAAAGGGTTGGCCAAGAAGGGACTGGATCAAGCGTTGGCAATTCAGAAAAAGAACGACGCAATCCCGGCCTATCCGGGCGTTGAGTGGGTCTGTTCGACCGGTATGGCGCAATTGGGGCTGGCCTGGTATAAGATCGGCAATCACGAGCAGGCCCGGAGGATGTTGAATTATCTCGAGAAGATCCAGAATAAAAGCGGTGGATTTTACGGAAGCTACGGCGAAGGTGGGCAATATTTTCCGGGAAAAGAGATCAGCTGGGCGAATAAATTTTTTATCGATCTCTATTTGCTGGTGAAAGGGAAAAATGGTTGAGCCGGCAAATTTAACTCCGACGGAATGGTCAAAAGTTTTAGACACTAGTGCGGATGTTTGCAAGGTAGCAGAGCGTCTTAAAAGAGGAAACTATTTTTCTTGGAATAAGGTGCTGCAGCAATGCACGGATGATTCGCTGAAGACGCTTGATTTGGGCAGCGGCCGCGGGGAGAATTCGGCGATGCTGGCCTTGCGCGGAAAACAGACAACTCTTTTTGACTGGTCAGCGGATAACATTAATTTCAGCAAAAAACTTTATCAGGCGCTGGGCAAAGAAGCGCGCTACGTACAAGGCGATGTGACAAAACCGCTGCCGTTTGCGGACGCTGAATTTGATGTGGTTTTTAGCTGCGGCGTATTTGAATATTTTACTAACGAGCAGATCGCCAGTATTTTAAAGGAAACTTTCCGCGTTGCCCGCAAACGGGTCATTATCCTGGTGCCTAACGCGTATTCGTTTTTTTACCGCCTGGGAATGTGGTATATGCAAATTACCAAGAAGTGGCAGTGGGGAGGCGAGCGGGTTTTTACAAGTTTGGCCCCGCAGTTCCGTGCCGCAGGGTTTGACAATGTCAAAGAATTCACGGTTGCAGCCAAACATTCTTTGACGTTCTTGACCATGCCGGGCGGCAGAACGTTGCAAAAGATAATTGAAAAAATATTTAACCTCACGGATCATCCCAAACCTTCCGTAGGAAGGCAGGGATATTTGTTAATTTCAGTGGGGGAAAAAAGAGATAAGCAATAAGCCGTAAGCTTTAAGCTTAGAGCTTACAGCTTTAAAAGTAGGAGATTTTTATGTTAAAAGTTTTACTCGTTTTCGGGACACGTCCGGAAGTCATAAAGATGGCGCCGCTTATTAAGGAATTCAAAAAATACGCGGATCGCATCGAATGTAAAGTTTGTATTTCGGGCCAACACCGCCAGATGATCGATCCGCTCTTGAAGCTTTTTGACATCAAAGTGGATTATGACCTGAATATTATGCAGGCCAACCAGGATTTGGAGCATATCAATACATCGGTTTTACGCGAGATCGGCAAAATTTTGGAAGCTGAAAAATTCGATTATGTTTTTGTCCAGGGAGACACCACCACGGCCATGGCAGCGGCTTTGGCGGCCTTCTATAAAAAAGTCAAAGTGGCTCATGTGGAAGCGGGGTTAAGGACCTTTGATAAATTTCATCCCTATCCAGAAGAAGTCAACCGGAAGATCATTGACAGCGTGGCGGATCTTTATTTTGCGCATACTCAATTGGCACAGGAGAATTTGCTCAAAGAAGGGGTGCGTAAAAAGGATATTGAAGTCACCGGCAATACGGTCATTGATGCCCTTTTGGAAGTGACTGACAAGCCTTTTGATTTTCAGGCGATCCCTAAGTTAGCGGCGTTCTCCAGAGACAAACGTAAGCTCATTTTGGTGACGGCACATCGGCGGGAGAATTTCGGCCAACCGATCAGAAATATTTGTGAAGCTATTAAGCATTTGGCCGCTGAGTTCTCGAAAGAAATTATTTTTATTTATCCGGTGCATCTGAACCCCAATATCCGCCGGCCGGTGTATGAAATTTTGGAGAACATTCCGAATGTGCTTTTGACCGAACCGCTGGAGTATTTACCGTTTTCGCATCTTTTAAAGCGCTGCTATTTGGTCTTAAGCGATTCCGGCGGCGTGCAGGAAGAGGCGCCGAGTTTAGGAAAACCAGTTCTTGTTATGCGCCAGACAACGGAGCGTCCGGAAGGGATCAAGGCCGGCTGTGTCGAGGTCGTTGGTACAGATACAAAGAAGGTCATCGGCAGTATCAGGAAACTTCTCAAAGATAAGAAGAAATATCAAAAAATGTCGCGTGTCAAAAATCCTTATGGTGATGGAAAGGCCAGTCAGAGAATAGTAAAGAGAGTGTTAAAAGAAAAATTATAAATTATGAGTTATGAATTATGAGTGAAAAAAGTGGAAAAGTGGAGGAGAAAGCATTTAAATTTGCAAAAGACATTGTTCAGTTAGTGGCTTCGCTTCCCAGTGGTGAAATTCGATCCATCTTAGGGAAACAGTTGATGCGTTCCGGGACTTCGATTGGAGCAAATATTGAAGAAGCAAGGGGCGGTATTTCAAAGCCCGATTTTATACATAGCATGAATGTAGCAAAGAAGGAGGCGCGTGAATCGTTGTATTGGCTTAGGCTTTTATCTGAATTCGATTCTAAGAATAATGAAAAACTTACGCAACTTGCTGCCGAATGTGATGAACTGATACGAATGCTTTCCGCAATCGTCAAGACATCGCAGGGGAGATAGCATGTTTTTCGATAGGTTTTTGTCTTTTATTTATAATTCATAAATCATAATTTATAGCTACTATGATTAATCCCAAAGTTTCCATAATTTTGCCGACGTATAACGGCGCGAAATATTTGCGAAAATCCATCGAGAGCTGCTTGGCGCAGACTTTTAAGGATTTTGAGCTGATTATTGTGGATGACTGCTCAAAGGACGAAACGCCGCAGATCATTCAGGAGTACGTGCAAAAGGACCCGCGTGTCCGCTATATCCGCAATCAGACGAACCAGCGGCTGCCCAGATCTTTGAATATCGGTTTTGCCCAAGCCAAGGGTGAATTCTTGACCTGGACCTCGGATGATAATTATTATCTGCCGGAAGCCTTAGAGCGTATGGCGAATTCGCTTGAACAGCAAAAGGCAGATTTTGTTTATTGTGATCTGTACGTTTTTTATAACGATGATATTAAGAGTGCCCGGCTGGAACGATTGTCGGATTCGGGAGAGATTCAGAATTCAAATTGTATCCGTGCCTGTTTTATGTACACTCGTAAAGTCTTCGAAGCAATCGGTGATTATGACCCGGATATGGAACTTTTGGAGGATTATGATTACTGGGTGCGGATCTATAAAAAATTTCCAATGCTGCATCTGGCTGAACCATTGTATTATTACCGTCACCACCCGAATTCTTTGTGGACGTCACGCAACAGTGAGATCCGCATGGCGGAACTACTTTTTCGTCTTAAGCATGATTTTGCGGATGTGCGAGAAACCGTCTGGCGGCTTAGCAATCATTTCATCAGCAAGCGCGGCGGATGGAAGCTGCTCCTTAAGGTGAAAATACGATTATTCGTCAAAGGAAATATCCGCGATATTGTCGAGCGTTTTCATTCGCAAGGAATAAATTTTAGTCAGGCCAGGCGAGAGCTTAATTCGATTATTAATCTTAACGGGAACGACGTGAACAATGTTAAACATTTCTTGTTCCTGCGTCGCTTGCCGGCCGGCAAAGGATGGGGAGGTTTAGAAAAGTTGGCCATGGAATGGTTTGCCAGAATTGATTATAAGCATTGCCGGGTCTCGATTGCCGTTAACCAAGGCTGTCAATCCAATTACGCTGAGCGTCTTCCCCAAAGCAATCTTCCGGTCAATCTTGTTGAGTATTCGTTCCCGGTGGAGGGAGACTGGTGGAAAAAATTTATAGGAACGATGAAATTTTTGCGGCAAGTGAAGCCATCTACTGTCGTTTTTCTACAAGGGGCTTTTACTGATTTTTCGTTGGCCCATACGCTGGCGGGTTTTGTGGCGACCGGCGGCAGGGTCTATATGCATGAAAATCTCGGGGCCCCGGATTCTCCGGAGAAATTTAACAAACGTTATTTAGGCTTGGTTCCCAGCCTGGAACTGTGGTGGCATAAAAAAGTCGCTTTCAAGAATATCCGGGCGCTCTTTACCAGAAATATTTTAGTCGTCAGTCAGGAAATAAAAGACCGGTTAGTTGATTTATGGCATTATCCGAAAAATAAGGTTCAAGTCACGTATCACGGCGTGGACACCGTTCATTATTCCCCATCATTGGAGATAAGAAATAAGACGCGCAAAACTCTTGGTATCGGCGAGAACGATGTCGTTATTATCAGCACCGCCCGCTTGTCCCCGGTGAAGCGGCTCGAGCGGCTGGTGGAGGCCTTTGATGGACTGCACAGGGAATTTCCTCAGACATGGCTGCTCATGGTCGGCGGCGGGACCCAAGAACAGGAATTGAAGAAGCTGGCGCAGGGTCAGGCATCGCGAGACCGTATTCTATTTTTTGGTTTGCAAACGGATGTGACACCGTATTTGCGGGCTAGCGATATTTTTGTTCTACCCAGTGATAATGAAGGTTTAAGTTTGGCACTTCTGGAAGCCATGGCCACGGGATTGATCTGTGTGTCGACAAACTGCACCGGTTCGGCGGAGGTGATCACGGACGGCCAAAACGGTTATATCGTTGAGAAAAGCACCGCCGAAGTTTTTAAAGCTTTGCGGACGATCCTGGCGGCGGCACCGGAGATGCGCCGGCGAATGGCTCAAACCGGCATTGAGTTCGTGCGCAATAATTTTGAGATCAACAGCCGGGCAAAAGCCGTGCTGGATATTTTAGAAATCCCCCATAAATAATGGAAAGATAAACTATGTTCCTAAGTGTTATTGTCGCAACTTATAATCGGGCGCAAACTTTGCAGAAAACTTTAGAGAGTATTCTTAACCAAAAGACCCTGGGCGCTTTTGATTTTGAAATCATTCTGGTGGATAACAATTCCAATGATAATACGAAAGAGATCGTTGAGGCATTGAAAAAGAAGGCAGGGGGAAGGCTTCGTTATTTTTTTGAACCGAAGCAGGGTAAGGCCTTTGCGATCAACAAGGGGATCGGTGAGGCCAAAGGCGAGATTTTGGCGTTTACGGATGATGATGCCGTAGTCGATGAGTTGTGGCTGTGGAATATTTTCGAATGTTTTAAGGTCCACCGTTGCGACGGGTTGGGCGGCAGGATATTGCCGGAGTATCCCCAGGGAACACCCCAGTGGATCAAAGATCATTCCCGCAAACTGTCAGGCCCCATTGTTTATTATGATTACGGGGAGGATAATAAAAAGTTTGAAAAGCCGATGTTAGAATTTCTGGGAGCAAATTTTGCGTTTACAAAGAATGTCTTTGAGCAATTCGGAGTTTTACGCACGGATATCGGCCCGGGAAGCGGGATCAATTTGGGCGAAGACACTGAGATCACCAATCGGTTATTAAGAGCGCGTAAAAGTTTATATTATTGCGGAAAAGCCGTGGTGTGGCATCCGGTCGATCCCCAGCGAATGAGGTTGCAATATCTTGCCCGGTGGTATAAAAGTTTAGGACGTTACTATGTCCGAGTGGATGGAAACAGCTTACCGGAAAAAGGTTTGGTCCGTTATTGGGGAATCCCGCGGTATTTGATCCGGGAGATCATTTTGGGATTTGGGGCGATTCCGTTGACCTTGAGCGATAAAGGAAAGCTGTTGGATGTTTGGAAGAGACTTTTTATCAATGTCGGTCGGGCTCAGGAAATTCAGCGAATAGCAAGCAATAAAGGACGTTACAATGAGTGATTTGGTGAGCGTGATTATCGCGACGCATAACCGGTCGGGCCACTTAAAAGGGACGCTGGAAAGTGTTTTAAAACAAAACACTGAGAACCGTTTTGATTTTGAGGTTTTGGTCGTGGACAATAACTCAACGGATGCGACACAGTCCGTGGTGGAGTCCTGTCGTGCCGCCGGCGGGCAGCGTTTAAAATATTTATTTGAGTCCCGTCAGGGGAAATCGTTCGCGCTTAATCGCGGCATAGAAGAGTCCCAGGGAAATATCCTGGTCATGACGGATGATGATGTGGTGGCGGATCCTAATTGGTTGAGTGCCTTGGTGGAATGTTTTCAAAAACATTCTTGCGATGTTATCGGGGGAAGGGTCTTGCCTACATTTCCGGCTGAGACACCTGCCTGGGTGAGGGACAATCCGGTGCAGATGGCAGGGGTCGTGGTGCTCTTGGATTACGGTCAGGGAGTCATGCCGTTTGCAGAGTCTATGAACCGTTTTATCGGCGCGAATTTTGCGTTTAAGCGGGAAGTTTTTGAAAGCTGCGGGGTGTTTCGAACTGACCTTGGACCGGGGCAGGGAACAGTCGGGGAAGATACGGAGTTTAGCTATCGGGTCATTCGCAAAAATAAAAATTTATATTACTGCGGACAAGCGGTTGTTTGGCATCCGGTGGATTTAAAAAGGTTAGCTTTAAAAAATATCGTCAACTGGCACATGGCTTTGGGACGGTTTAACGCGCGTTGTGATATTGAGGAAGGCAAGCAATATGCCGCCTTTGCCGGCGTTCCGCAATATTTGATCCGTGGTATCAGCGGGGACATTCTTAAATTTTTTGTCAATATATTCAGCCAAAAAATATTTTTCAATTGGGCGCGGAATTTTTTCCGTAAGCTTGGAATGATCTTGGAATATCGGGCCAATTATGTCCGGACGAGGTCGGAGAAATGACTATGCCTAAAGTCAGCGTTATAATTCCAGCTTATAACCGGGCGCAACTTTTGCCGCGGGCCTTGGCGACTGTTTTTGCTCAAACGTACAAGGACTACGAAGTGATCGTGGTCGACGACGGTTCGACGGATGATTCGCCGCAAGTCGTGAAACAATTTGCCGGCCGGGTAAAATACATCCGCAAAGAAAATGGCGGCAGTGCTTCCGCCCGTAACCGCGGCATTGAAGAAGCCCAGGGGGAATATATTGCTTTTCTAGACTCAGATGACACCTGGGTGCCGGAAAAGTTGGCAGAGCAGGTGAAAGTTCTTGATGCGCACAAAAATGTCGGCATTGTTTATGCCCGGATGCCCATTATCAATGAAAAGGGAGAACAAGTCGGGATCAAGCCGGCCGGCATCTCCGGACGGACTTTTAAGGAACTCCTGGAATACTGGGGGGATTTGCCTACCTCAACGGTGATGACCCGAAAGGAATGTTTCGTCAAGGCCGGGATGTTTGACACCGCCCTGACCACGATGCAGGATATCGATATGTGGCTGAGGATTTCACGCTATTATGATCTCTATGAGATCGAGAATAAATCGCTCGCGTATTATTACCGGCATGATGAACAGATTACAAAAAGTAAGATTAGGGTATATCAGGGGTTGGTGCGCATATATACTAAAATATTAAATAATTATCCTGAAGCGCCTAAGCAGCTCATGCTCGACCGCATTGCCTCGAATCAATATACCCTCAGCCGTGAATATTATAGGGAAGGACAGTACAAGGAAGCCTGGGAGAACTTGCTGGGAGCTTTGGGACGCGATCTTTGGGTAGGGAGACTGTTCATTAATCCGAACGATACCACCTTTACCCGTGCCATCAAAATGGTGAAACCGTATGGATATTCTTTGATTTGTTTTTTAAAGGTATTAGCTATCAGCCGTCAGCCTTCAGCTATCAGTAGCTGAAAGCCGATAGCCGATAGCCGATAGCCGATAGCTGAGAGCTAGAATATGAACATTGCCATCGAATCACATTTGCTGAACCATTCCCGCCGGTCAGGCCTTTTGACGTACACGGAAGGGTTGGTGAACGGGTTGTATCAAAATGATACGGCAAATCAATACGAACTTATTTTTTATTCTCTGCGCAGATCATCCGAGCAGATGCCCGGCCCGGGGAATCGCAATTTTAAAAAAATCGTGGTGAAGGTGCCGGACCAGGAATTTTCAGGGCGGCAATGGTTGGTGGATCACCTCGCGCTTCCGGCATCCTTTAAGAAAAATAAAATACGCATTTTTCACCGTCTTGCCGGCTATACGCTTCCGGAAGCCAAAGATGTTTTCAAGGTCTTGACGATCCATGATCTGCGGACGTTGACGATCCAGGATGCGGTATGGAGTCAGAATATTGAACGCTATCGCCGGACCGTCAATAAAGCGGATAGGTGTGTCGTGGTCTCGGAATGCACGAAAAGGGATGTTGTGGAACATTTAAAGATTCCGGAAAATAAGGTGCGGGTCACCTATCTGGGCGCGGATAGGCGATTTCAACCGGCTCAGGCTAAACAAAAGGAAATTGTTAAGGCGAAGTACCGGTTAAACGAGCCTTTTTTGCTTTCCATTGGCTCTGTCCCCCGGAAGAATATTGAAGGGATCCTCAAAGGGTTTGCCGGCTCAAAAGTCATCAATAGCTTTATTTTAGTTCTAAGTTGCAATTTGGATGTGGAGAAATACAAAGCTTTAGCAGCGAAATTGGGGGTAGCTCATCGAGTGAAGATTTTAGATAAACTATCGGATGATGACGTTGTTGCATTGTATAGCGCCTGTCACTCATTTGTTTTTCCGTCTTTGTATGAAGGTTTTGGGTTGCCGATTTTGGAGGCGATGCAATGCGGTGCGGCGGTTATTACTTCCAACGGATCTTCTTGCCCCGAAGTGGCGGGGGATGCCGCAATTTTAGTTGACCCTAAAAACGCAGGAGAGATTTCCGATGCCATTAATCAAATGTGTTCGGATGAGCGGTTGAGGCAGAATTTGATTCAAAAAGGATTTGAGCGTGCGAAATTATTTAGCTGGAATCGTTTTGCGCAGGAAATGATAAAAGTTTACGAAAAGGCATGAAAAAGCCCTAAGCCGTAAGCTTACAGCTTATAACTTATAGCTTAAAGATGGAGTTAACTATGATCACTAACCTTAAATCAGATATTGGACGGTACAAACGCAGTTCGGGCAATATTTATATGCTTTTTGAGCAAGGTTTGTGGGCGATCGCGGTTTACCGGTTTGCCCGATGGGTGCGTAAATTTCCTATCCCTATTATTTCGCATTTGTTGAGATTTTTTGCCTATTTATTGTTTAAGCAGATAGAGATTTTTACAGGGATTTCCTTGCCGGCCAGCGCTGAGATCGGCAAAGGGTTCTATGTCGGGCATTTTGGGGGGATTATTCTGCACAGCCAGGCGAAGCTGGGAGAGAATTGCTCAATCGGCCCGGGGGTTGTCATCGGCACGCTGGGCGGCGGGGACAGCGGTGTCCCGGTATTGGGCAACAATGTTTATGTCGGGGTCGGCGCAAAAATTCTAGGCGGCATTAAAGTCGGCAATAATGTCCGCATCGGTGCGAATGCTGTGGTGTTAAGCGATATCCCGGACGGGGCCACGGCAGTGGGGATTCCGGCGAGAATTTTGGAGAAAAAATAATGGGATTTGGATTAATAGCGTCCTTAAAGAATCTTGCGCCGATTTTAGCGTATGTGGCAGGAGTTTTCTTTTTCTTTGCCGCTTTGTCCGGACGGGTGCGCTGGACCTTGGCCTTTGTTGTGTTTCTTATCCCTTTACGCAACGTGGTCGAGCGTCTGCACGGTTATCCGGGAGGGACGAAATTTTTGACCATTCTTATTTTGGCCATGGCCATGGGTTGGCTGTTTTTGGCGATGGGACAGCGCATCAAATTTATGGACCGATCCTCACTCAATCTCATTACGATTATTTCAGTTTTTTATACATTTATTTCGCTCCAGCTGGGGAATCATTATTTAGGAACATCATTTTTTGATATCGGGGATCCCCGCGTTCAGGATTGGAAAAATCTTTGCATGATGCCCCTGTTGTTTTTTATCACCTGCAATACGATTCAGGATAAAAAATGGGTGTGGCGGATCTTTACGGTCATGTGTCTGTCGATGGTGCTCATGGCTTATTACACCATTAGCCAGGTCAGTTGGTTTTCATCGTTGGTGTCGCGGGCTAAGATCACCGGAACCTTTCAGTTTTTAGGACCTAATGAGGTGGCGGCTTTTCTTAATCAATACACGCTGCTCATGATGAGCGTGTATTTTTTTATGCGCCGGGGACGGAATAAAATGTTGCTCCTGGCGCTTGTCTTGGTGAATTTGTATTGTTTGGTTTTTATGTATTCCCGGGCGGCCTATCTGGCCACTGCGGTTGGGATGCTTTTTCTTTTTGCGGTTAAAAATAAAAAATTATTGATACCTTTATTTTTGGTCGTTATTTTTTGGCAAGTCGCCTTGCCGCAAAAAGTTCAAGAACGGATTCTTGAGACGACCAATGAATATGGTGAATTGGAACAATCCGCCTCCAGCCGTTTATCCATCTGGGCCGTATCCTGGGAAGTATTTCAGAAAAATCCGGTGACCGGTATTGGCTGGGGCGTATTCCGAAGGTTAGGATATGATTTAGGCGATACCCACAATATTTATTTAAAAATTCTGGTAGAGCAGGGAGTTCTTGGGCTTACCATTTTTTTAATCCTTTGTTTATGTTTTTTGCGAGAAGGGATGAATCTTTATGCAAAGGGAGATGATGATTTAAGTAAGGGATTGGGACTGGGGCTGGCCGTCGCCACGATTGTGATGGTCATCAATAATCTTTTTGGCGACCGTTGGACGTATTTTGAGTTGAGTAGTTATTTGTGGATTTATGCGGGTTTGGTGAGCCGGTTGAGAATTATCGCCCAGGAAGAGACGAAAAAAGGGCTTACAAAAGTCAAAGGCAATAAGAAATCCAAATTGAAATTTTCCTGAGAGCCATCCGATGAACCGTTTGATCCGTCCGTTCCTTTGTCTTTATTTCTTTTTTTTAAATTTCTTAAACGATCGCCAAGGCGTTTTTGTTTTGATTTATCATCGCATCAATGATGATCTGGCGCCTAATCATCTTATTATTTCGACGGAGAAGTTCAAAGAACAGATGAAGTATTTGCAGCAATGGTGCGAGGTGATTTCCATCACCCGGCTGACGGAGATGTTGGCGTATCAAGTCCCCAGGCGACTCACTGGGAAGCCGCAGGTCGTTATCACCCTGGATGACGGTTACCGTGACAATTTCTTGAACGCATTTCCTATTCTGAAAAAGTTAAATTTGCCGACAACGATTTTTTTGGCCACCGGATTTGTTGGAACAGATCGAAAAATGTCGCGTTATGCCGACCGGCCGACACCGGATATGCTTAGCTGGGAAGAGGTGCGGACGATGAGCGAGCAGAATATTACTTTTGGCCCGCATACCAAGAATCATCCCCATTTGCCGGGATTGTCCTGTGCGGAACAAAGGGCGGAAATCGAATCCAGCCGACAGGCGATCAAAGAGCAGGTCGCTTCTCCTGTGGCCGATTCTGTATTTTGTTATCCCTACGGTGAATATAATCACGATACTTTAAAAGTGATGAGGGATTTGGGCTTTAAGGCCGCGTTTACGATAAAGCCGGGGATGAATGAGGGGCACGAAGCTCCGCTCGAGTTAAAGCGCCTGGAAATCAACGGGACTGAGAATCTTGTTCAATTTATGAAGAAATTTAGTAAGTAGAAAATATCCCATGCCGTCTTCCGCGAATAAAATTCATATTGTTCTCTTGACCGATTGTCTCGCCGATCTGGGCGGCGCCGAGAAACAAATCCTCGAATTAGCCAAACGATTGGATAAAACGAAATATACCGTTACCGTGGCGAGTCTGGATTGTTATGGGCAGACGCCCGAGGCGCTTATTCAAGCGATCGGCTGCCAGCTGAAAACTTTTCGGGTGGTACGGATCTATGGTTTGTCGGGTCTGCTGCAGGGTATGCGTTTTTTAAAGTTTTTGCGGGATAACAAAGTCGATATCCTGCAGACGTATCATTTCAGCTCGGACATCTGGGGAACGTTTTGGGGCCGCTTAGCAGGGGTGAAGGTCATTCTTTCGAATCGACGGGATATGGGATTTTGGCGTAAACCTTGGCATGTCTGGGCGTATCGTCTGTTGAATCGATGGGTCACCAAGATCATTGTTGTGGCAGATGCGGTAAAGCAGATGGTGATGCAAACGGAAGGTGTTCCCGCGGAGAAGATTGCCGTTATTTATAATGGAATTGAAATAAATTCAGCTATCAGCGCTCAGCCGTCAGCGGTCAGTTTTAAAAAACAACTCGGGATAGCAGAACAAGACAAAGTGCTCGTCCATGTCGCTAATCTAAAACCGGTCAAAGGGCATATCTATCTTTTGCAGGCCATTGCCCAAGTCGTTAAGGAAATTCCGCATATCAAAGTGATGCTGATCGGCAAAGATGAATTGCCTGGCCAGCTGCAGGATGCCGCGCGTGAACTTGGTATTCAAGATAAGGTTTTATTTCTGGGGCAGCGTAAGGATGTTGCGGAATTATTGTCGATTGCCGATGTTTGTGTTTTGCCTTCTTTGAGCGAAGGCATGTCGAATGCCATTTTGGAATATATGTCGGCCGGGAAAGCGGTTGTGGCCACACGGGTCGGCGGCAATCCGGAATTGGTCGTTCATAAGTATAACGGACTTCTGGTCGAAAAGGAAAGTGCCGGGGAATTAAGGAATGCGCTACTTCAGCTGCTCAAGCATCCCGATGAATGCCAAAGGATGGGAATGTATGGCCTCAAGGTGATCAAGGAATGTTTCTCGTTGGAGGTGATGGTGCGCAAATATGAGGAGATTTTTCAAGAGTGCATCAGTAAAAATAAGAGTAACTGATATGTTTTCTTAGATTGAGAGGTGTTTATGAATTTGGGGATGATTTTATATATCATTATTATTGGTTTGCTTTTTGTTAACGTCATGTGGGTCGGCCGGCGTATGATACATTTCATCAGATCACAAGTACGTCGTAAAGTGGTCATCCCTATGTGCTCTTTGCAGGAGTTGGATCCCATTTTTTATCCCGGCGAGTTCGGTCTCACACCGGCTACAGAGGTACACTTTATTAGTAAAGGGAATATGGTCATTTTGGGGACAGTGAAGGATTTGGAGGCGTGGGTCCTGTCTGTCCTGGCGAAGAAGGCTAAGCGGATTTTTGAATTTGGTACATGTACCGGACGAACGACATACCTTTTAGCCAGGAACAGCCCCGCAGATGCGAGTGTGACAACAATGACCTTGCCGCCGGCGGACAAGGATAAATATGCCGCTGAGCAGGGTGATGATGCTGTGGCAATGCGGCATGCCCTGGCAGAATCCGTGCATACGAAATTTTTTTATTCAGGGACAATGGTGGAACCTAAGATCAAGCAATTGTTTATGGATAGTAAGCATTTTGACGAAACACTTTATGTGGATTCCTGCGATCTGATCTTCGTGGATGGTTCTCATGCTTATTCTTACGTGAAAAGTGATACTTTGAAAGCTCTGCGAATGTTAAAACCCGGAGGGGTTCTGCTGTGGCATGATTACCACTTGGCCCCGGGTGTGACCGAGGGAGTTTATCGCGCCCTCAATGAACTTTTCAAACAGTATTCTTTGAAACATGTGAGCGGAACGTCATTTGTCACGTATCGCAAACCGGCTTAATCCGGTCATCGACAAAAGGGAAAAGTGAAAATTTTACATTTTATCAGCAGTGGCGGCTTATTCGGTGCCGAGAATGTTCTTTTGACCATTGCGGCCGGCATTAATGATCATGGATGGATATCGGTCGTCGGCGCGATCCGGGACGGCCGGCAGGAACATTTAGAAATTATTGAGAAAGCCAAGGCCTGGGGGATCCCGACGGTTGTTTTTGAAAGCGGCGGAAAATTTGATCTGCAAACAATTTCTCAGTTAAAAAAATATTTGTGCGAACAAAAGATCCAGATCCTGCATACGCATAATTACAAGTCAGATATTTTAGGCGCAGTTGCGGCTCGATGGGCTGGGATCCCGGCGGTGGCCACGGCGCACGGCTTTACGGACATGAACCGCGCGGTCAGCGGGTATGAGCGGTTAGATCGCTTCGTGCTGCGTTCTTTTTTTAAGAAGGTGATTGTCGTTACAGATAAGATGCTGCCCAATTTTTCGCGGAAGAAAAAAATGCTAATCAGTAACGGTATCAATATTCAACGCTTTGCTTGGGGAGAACAGAAGCGCGCAGAGTTCAGGTCCCGTTATAAGATCGCGGCAACGGATTTTGTGATCGGGACGGTAGGGCGTCTGAGCCCTGAGAAAAATCAAATGCTGTTATTGCAGGCAGCAGAACATATGTGCGCGGCGCATCCGCAGCTCAAATTCTTATTGGTAGGCAATGGTCCCGAAGAAAAGAAATTAAAAGATTTTGTTAAAGAAAAAGGACTTACGGATAAAATTATTTTTACCGGTCTTTTGCCGGATTCGTCGGCGGTTTATCCAGGCATGGATATTTTTACTTTGACTTCGTTGACGGAAGGGGTGCCTCTGACGATCTTGGAGGCCATGGCAGCGCATGTGCCGGTTGTCGCGACCAAAGTGGGTGGTGTTGCGGATATTATTCAAGATGGTGTCACGGGCTTATTGGTTCGCCCGGGGAGTGTTGAAATCTTGATTTCGCAATTTCAACTTTTGCTTTCCAGCAGTGAAGAACGGCACGCCCTGTCCCAGAGAGCCTTTGCTTTTGTTAAAGAAAATTTCTCGCAGGAAAGAATGGTTGAGCGTTACAAGGCCATGTATCAAGAGGTGGCCGCGCCATGAAAATTCTATTTGTCGCGCCCCGCCTGCCTTTGCCGGCGGATACGGGCGGAAAAATCCGTACACTGAACATCCTTAAACAGCTGGCAAAATACCATCAGGTCCATCTGGCCTGTTTTTCGTTCGATCGCAATGATGAAAAATTCAAAAAGTCTTTGCAAGAGATGGGGGTCAAGGTAACGTTGGTTCCTTTTTCAGAACCCTCGACACTGAGCAAGATTGCGTGTATCCTGCTCAATACGCTCCCTTTTTCGATCAATAAATATTATGTGTATGCGATGGAACAGGCCTTGGTGTCGCTGAAGAAGGCGGAACAGTTCGACGCGATCCATCTGGATCATCTGCATATGGCGCATTATCTGATCTGTTTTGATTCCATACCCTGTCTATTGGACGAGCATAACGTAGAATATCGCATCTTGGAGCGGTGCATTGAGGTGGAAAAGTCTCCGTTGAAACAAATGATCTTTAAGGATCAAGCGCAGAAGATGAAGCAGTATGAGCTGCAAAAAGTGAAACGCGTCGCGCATTGTTTTGCGGTTTCGGAAGACGACAAAAATATTTTGGAAACATTAACCGAGAAACAGACCCCCGTTCACGTCATCCCTAACGGAGTGGATACGGAGTATTTTAAGACTACAGACCAGCCCCAGCTTTCCTTAAATAGAGAGGTAGCTGGGACCGCGCTGCCTTTATCTGAAAAGTTAGGTGAGGCGGCAGGCCATCGAGATTCTTCAGCAAGAGATGGGGTGGTGCTGACCACCTCTGAGATGCAAGGAAAGTCAGCGCAGAGACCAGAGACTAGAGACCAAGAATCAAAGTCTCAAGTCTTAAGTCTCGGGTCTTTAGTCTTTACCGGTTCGATGGATTGGCTGCCCAACAGTGATGCGGTTCTGTATTTTTGTAAGGAGATATTGCCGCTCATCTGGAAGGTGAAGCCGCAGGTCAAATTTACTGTGGTGGGCAAGGGGCCCATCAAGGCCATTCAGGATTTAGCAACCAGCAATCCGCGGATCGTTGTCACGGGACGGGTGGATGATGTGCGTCCGTTCATGGCCCAGGCCCAGGTCTTTGTTGTGCCTATCCGTGTCGGGGGAGGGACCCGCTTAAAAATTCTAGAGGCCATGGCCATGGAAAAGGCGATTGTTTCGACAACCCTGGGCGCGGAAGGGATCAATTACACGAAGGGCGTGAATATCCATATCGCCGATGAGCCGCAGGATTTTGCCGAGAGAGTGGTGCGCTTGTTGGAATATCCCGATGAGGCTCGTACGGTCGGCCAGGCCGGCCGCGGACTGGTGCATACCGAATATGAATGGAATATCATCGGTCAGAAATTAGCGCGTATTTACCATGAGGTTGTTTATGAAAAATAAAATTGGAATTATTTTCTTAGTGCTGGGGATGGCGGTAGGCACGCTGGTCACGGGTGCGGGAGGGATATTCCTTTATAAAAAAGTGAAACAGAGAAATTCTCCGGCCCGTTATGCGGCAGCTGCGCCGGTGAAAGCGGTCGAGGGGGTCAAAATATTTACCGCCGGCAGTTTAGACCGTATTTTTCAAGACGGAAAAACTTTGGTCAAACCCAACTTCGGCGAAGCGGTGACCCTGTCCGCGGCCCAAAACGAATACGAATCTTTTCAAGTGGTGATACAAAGCGAACGTGACCTGGCAGCGGTTTCGTTACAGATTTCTGATTTATTCAATCCTTCCGTCAATGCCAAGATCGATCCTAAGAATATTTCATGGCGGGTGGTCGGGTACGTGCCGACGGTGGAACCGTATTATCCGG
>Ga0155339_144_pt1 | contig 29047 bp, 26 predicted proteins | sample RifCSPhighO2_02_FD_106307 | JGI IMG/M metagenome (GOLD analysis project Ga0155339, IMG submission 106307) | Omnitrophica WOR_2 bacterium RIFCSPHIGHO2_02_FULL_48_11 | reverse complement strand
ATACCGCTTCCGGCGGACAAGCAACGATTGGCGGCGGATTTACTAATGAAGCGACTGGGACAGCTGCAACCGTAGCTGGAGGAGCGAATAACCATGCTATCGGTAATACCTCCAGCGTCGGCGGCGGAAACAATAACTGGTCCAATGGCGCTAATTCAACAATCGCCGGCGGTACCAATAATATTACCGTAGGAAATATCTCGGCCATCCTGGGTGGAAACGCCAATCAAGCTGGCGCAGATGGTTCAGTTATAGTGGGAGGAGTACAAAATCTTACCGACGCCGATTATTCTCTGGTGGGCGGTGTTAATCTTACTCTCGATTCAGCCGCAGATCGTTCCTTTGTGTGGGGATACAATGACCCCATGAGCCCATTGATCACTTTCAGCCAGCCTGACAGCGCTATGTTCTATATTTCCGGTAATTTTGGTATAGGACAAAGTGCTGAAGCCCGGGCACCGGCGCAAAAACTCGTTGTTGACGGGGCCGGAACATTTTACGGCAATCTCACCGCAGTGGGCAGCGTTAACAGCCAAGCGGTGGTATTGGCCCCTCAGGACAACGCCCCCAATGGCGGAGTAGACGGAGAAATGTACTATAACAGCAGCGGGGCCTGGTGTGTGAACATTCAAGGAAACTGGTATGATTTGCTAAAAGGAGCAGCCGGCGGAGTCTGCCCGTAAACTAAATATCTTTTATTCTTAAATTCAACAAAACCACGAATTCGCCTCGTGGTTTTGTTATTGCCGGGTGCTGAAGCAACTCATTGGCCCTTCCTTCCACGACCTCTTCGAATTTTTTGGTCAATTCCCGCGCGCACAGCACATACGGATCATCTAAAATTTCAGCGATATCTTTTAAAGTCTTGGCGATACGGTACGGCGATTCATAAAAAATGACCGTCCGCTTCTCCCCTTTCCATTGCTCCAATTCCTTGCGCCGCGCCGCCGGCTTCACCGGCAAAAAACCTTCAAAAATAAAACTATCCGTCGGCAGGCCCGACAACGACAGCGCCGCGATCAAGGCCGTCGGCCCGGGAATAACAGTCATGGGAACAGCATTTTTTTTAGCCAGATTGATAAGCACATAGCCGGGATCGCTGATGCCGGGGGTGCCGGCATCCGTCACCAAGGCGATGTTTTTTCCTTGCTTTAATAAACCCAATAAATAGTCGGCTTTTTTAACTTGATTATGCTCGAAATAACTGGTGGTGGGTGTTGCAATTTGATAATGATCCAGGAGGATCTTGGTATGACGGGTGTCTTCGGCGGCAATGAGATCAACGGCTTTGAGCGTCTCAAGGGCCCGCAGCGTGATATCTTTGAGATTGCCTATGGGGGTGGAAACAATGAACAGCATATGGGTCACATGGTCACAGCGTCACATGGTCACATGAAAACTTTAAAACTACTTGTGTCATTGTGACCTTGTGACATTGTGACCTTTAAAAATTATTCCACCGTCACCGATTTCGCTAAATTGCGCGGCTGGTCGACATCGCACCCGCGATTCACCGCCACATAATAAGCAAACAACTGCAAGGGCAGCGCTACCAGAAGCGGTGTTAAGCTGGTATTGGTCGAGGGAAGATAAATGACATGATGCGCATGATTAGCAATCGTCTTGTCCCCTTCGGTCGCGATCGCGATCACTTTCCCCTTACGCGAAAGGATTTCCTGCATATTGGAAATCATCTTTTCATACGTCTCGGACTGCACCGCCACGCACACCACCGCGCGGTATTCATCGATCAAGGCGATGGGCCCATGTTTCATTTCGCCGGCGGCATAGCCTTCAGCCGGGATATAAGAAATCTCTTTGAGCTTGAGAGCTCCTTCCAGCGCGGAAGGATAATTGATATTTCTTCCTAAATATAAAAAGCACCCGAAATGCGAATTATCTTTCGCCATGTCGGCGATCGCCTGGCGATTCTTGAGAATTTTATGATACAGCTGCGGGACTTCTTTCAGGTCTTTAAATAATTTCTTGACCTCGGCCGACGGCAAGGTTTTTCTGACAGCCGCTAACTTAAGCGCCAATAAATACAGCATACATAACTGTGCGGTATAAGCCTTGGTAGAGGCCACCCCGATCTCCGGTCCAGCATGGGTATATAAAACACCGTCAGACTCGCGCGTTAACGTCGAACCTACGGCATTGACAATCGAAAGAATTTTCGCTCCCTTGGCCTTGGCTTCTTTGACGGCGGCGAGCGTGTCTGCGGTTTCCCCGGACTGACTGATGGCGATCACCAAAGTTTTCTGATCTAAAATAGGGTTGCGATAGCGGAATTCACTGGAGACATCGATCATCACCGGCACCGACGCCAATTTTTCAATGACATATTTACCGACCATACCGGCATGATAAGCCGTTCCGCAAGCGACAATAAAAATATTCTTGATCGAGCGCAATTGACTGTCCGTCAGCTTCAGTCCGTCCAAGGCAACATGATTTCCCTTGATCCGGGAGGCCAGCATGTTCTTTAAAACATCCGCCTGCTCATGGATCTCTTTGAGCATAAAATGCGCATAGCCTTGTTTTTTGACCGCATCAACGTGAAAGGTCACCGGGCTCACTTTGTAAGGAACCGGCTTGCCCGCAAAATTAAAAACCCGCACACTATCTCTCTTGATCACCGCCATTTCACCGTCTTTTAAGTAAATCACTTTCTTGGTGTAGTCAAGGATCGCCGGTACGTCGGAGGCGATAAAATTCTCATTCTTCCCGATGCCGACAATGAGCGGTGAGCCGATGCGGGCCGCGATCAGCGTGTCCGGTTCTTCCTGCGAGATCACCCCCAAGGCGAACGAACCCCGCAGCTGGGCAATGGTTTTTTTGACTGCCTCAAACAAATCTCCGTCGTAATAATCACGGATCAAATGCGCGACCACTTCAGTGTCGGTCTCAGAGATAAATTTATATCCCTTTTTAATCAAGTTTTTCTTAAGCGATTCATAATTCTCAATGATACCGTTATGCACGACGATGATCTTATTGGTGGAATCAAAATGCGGATGCGCGTTGACTTGGTTGGGGGCACCGTGGGTGGCCCAGCGGGTGTGGGAGATACCGATGGAACCGGACGGCAGATGGTGGGCCTTGATCAAACTTTCGAGATCGCAAATTTTGCCTTTGGCTTTACGGACAAAAAGTTCTCCGCTTTCCGAGGAAATGACACCGACACCGCTGGAATCATACCCTCTGTATTCTAAACGCTTGAGGCCTTCCAGGAGAATAGGAGTGGCTTCTTGATGACCTATATAGCCGATGATTCCGCACATAGAAATGTCACAAAGTCACAAAGTCACAAGTCACTACGTGTGACCTGGTGACGTGTGACATTGTGTCTTAATCTTTGCTTTTCACTGGTTTGATATGAATATACGTAACGACGCGACGAAAACGGTTTTTTGTCTTGGTAAAAATCACTTCACCGTCACAGCCGGCGGTGAGATGGTTCAACCCGTTGACATTCTTCCCGGGTTTCCATTTGTGGCCTTGCCGGGTGAGAACTGTTCCCGACTTCACCACTTGTCCGCCGCTCACCTTGATCCCGCGGGTTTCTTTGTAATACTTGTGTGTTGTATGCCCTAATCGACTCATGTTACCTCCATTGTATGGCTTATAGCCCTGCGCTTCTGGCTCTTGATTATTACTCAACACTATGAGCTGTCAGCTAGTTTCAAGAATTTAAGAGTTATCAGTATACTATTTTTTCTTTTAAAAAACCAGAAAGATTTCCGACCGGGGCCGGCAAAAAAAACAGCACCAATTTACTCAAGATACCTCAAGTCCATTGGTGCTGTCCGATATACTTTTTAAAAAACTATTTCTTCAAAATGGCATCGATCTCATTTTTATAACCATTCAGATCGCGCGCCATTGTTTTTTTGCCATTCAGGAAAAAGGTGGGTGTTCCGCGGACATCGACCTGCTCTCCCAACGTCAGGTCTTGCTGGATCCATTCTTCCCACTGAGCATCCTTATCTTTGTAATCCTTTAAGAACTTATCGACGTTCAAGCCGATCTTTTTGGCTAATTCCTGATACTTCTCTTCGCTCAAATTGGAATTGTCCGCCAAAATGGCATCGACCATTTCCCAGTATTTTCCCTGCTCGCCCGCGGCAAAGGCAGCCTTAGAGGCTGGCTTGGCCTGCGGATGAAAGGATAGAGGGAAATTTTTGACAATATATCTTACATCATTCGGATACGCTTCCAAGACCTGCTTAATAGGCGCATGAAATCTGGAACAGAAAGGACACTGAAAATCGACAAATTCCACGATCGTTATCGCGGCATCCTTCTTCCCCACGATCGGTGAGTGATCTACCGGAATATCATAGGCTTTTCCATAATCTTCTTCCGGCGGTTGCGGCGGCGCATTACGCTGGCCCAATTGTCCTAAGGCGCCGGCGGCCTGATCCAGCTTGGCTTCCAGCAGCGTGACACGTCGCTGCAAATCCTGCAGGGACAAAACCAAGGAGTCCTGTCCGCCAGCCTTGCCTTCTTCTAATTTTTTCAAAATACTGACGATCTCGCTTTGCTGCTGCAACATTTCCTTGCCGACAGAATCCTTGGCCCGCTTGGAACCAACGGCCACGCCTACAAAAATACACAAAAGGACGATCAAGACACCGGTCAATAATTTGTTCTGCATAAGGATCCTTTCTTTAAAAATGTATGAGTGATTGAAAACCAGTTTAGCCTAAAATGACCTTTTTTTCAATGGATAAAAATTTCATTTGCCGGCAGCAACATTGACGCCGGCATATTTCTTAAGAACATATTTTATATAATCCCACCGCCGGGCAGACTTGAACACTGCCACGATCAAGGTACGCTCGCCTTTTTTGATCGTGCCGACGAAACACCCGCCGGCCGCCCGGGTATACCCGGTCTTGCCGTACACTTTCTTTTTCCAGTCCGCCATAAATAAACTGTTGTTGTGGCTTTTCAAATAAATTTTCCGCCCGGCCAAGGAATGGATCGTTTTGCGGGAGGTATGAACCGCCTGGCGAAAAAAAGCATTTTTCAAGGCGGCCCGGAAGATCAAACACATATCATAGGCGGTCGTATACTGCGAGACCTTCGATGTCGGCAAACCCGAAGAGTTGGCGAATTTTGTATTTTTAGCACCCAGCTGCCGGGCCCGCTGGTTCATCAGCTGGACAAATTCCCATTCTGATCCTGCCACGGCCTCGGCCAAGGCGACGCTGGCATCATTGGCGGAATTTAACAGGATCCCATAAAGCAGTTCCGCCACCTTATATTTCTCGCCTGACCTTAAATTCAACTTGCTCGGTGGGGGCGCCGTCGCCCACTGGCTGATGGTCACAACGCGATCGAGCGGCAGCCGCTCCAGCACCAATAAAGCGGTCATGATCTTCGCCGTGCTGGCCGGCAAAACACGGGTATTGATATTTTTTCCGAACAACCGCCGGGAATTCGTGACATCATAGACAATCGCCGACTTAGCCGAAAGCGGAGCATAAACTTTTTTCTTGCGCTTGGCCTCGGCCGAAGGCAAAGACACGATGAATATCGCAATAAACACGAAGATGATAATGCGATAAAAATTTCTCAATTTCATAAAATATTTTTTCTCCGGCTCAACTGCCCTGACAAGCTTGATACACCGCCTGCAGCGCCTCAGCCACCCCTTGGCTGGGGATAAAATTTTGCCCCAAGGCCGGGGCAATACACCAACGCCCTTCGATGGGAAAAATGGCCACCCAAAGGTGCTGGGTCAATTTTTCTTCCGCCACAACCAGGTGGAGCATGGCTTTCTTTTGTTTTTCGTCAGCGATCAATTCTTTGAACACGACCGTCGTCGGACCGGACACCTTCTCGAACTTGAACTGCCGGGGATCAAGCGTATCAATAAAATAAGGCTGCAATGTCACATCCTCCTTAACGGGAACATCCACGTGCTCTTTTTTGGTCAAAGCTAATTCGAAAAAATGCTCCTGCCCCTGTTCGACCCATTTGCGCTCATACTTTGTGTTATATTGCGTCGCGATCTCTTTCGCCTCGATAAGAAACCCGGTGCCCTCTCCCTGTTCCAGAACCCATGCGTAATAGGGCTGATGGTCCGTGACAATGGTCGCCTGCCCGTGCGGCTTTAAACGGCTGTTCATCAATTTTAAAAAAGATTGCGAAAAAAGACGGTGCTTCGCATGTTCTTTCTTCGGCCACGGACAGGGAAACAAGCAGTAAATACGTTCGATCGATCGGGGAAGAAATAACCGCTCCAAGGCCACCCAGGCATCAACCAAAAGCACCCGGACATTATCGATCTCGCTGCGGTTCACCTTCTTTAATGTCTTATAAACCCTTTCCCATTGCTGCTCGATCCCGACAAAATTCCGCTGCGGCTGCGTCTGCGCCGTACGCACCAAAAAATCGCCGTTGCCAAATCCTATTTCCACGTCCACGGGCTGAGCCGACGCAAAATGCCCCGACCAGTCCGCCGGCCGTTTCATAGTATACTGAGAAATAAAAAATTGTAAGGAGATATTTGATTTCACGTAAAGCCCGGTGGGAAAGAACCCTCATCCGCTTATTCTTTTACTTCTGCTGCCGTGGCACTCCCCGCCAAATTATTCACTTTCTCCTGAAGTTGGTTCAATCTATCTTTTAAAGCTTCATTTTCATCGATCAATTGAAAGAAATCAGCGGCAACCTCATCACGTTCTTTTTTCAGATCCGCGATGGTCTTATCTTTCTCCTGCAGGATTTGATCCGTCGATGAAACTTGCTGCTGCAGAGAATCGATTCTTTTAAAATCCACCCGCTCCTGCGTTAAACTCTTAATACTTTCTTCTTTCTGCTGTAGGACCTTGTCCTGGGCCTGCAGCTGATCCTGCAAAGACCGTATGGTTTCTTGCAAAGGTTTCTGGGCGGCCTGAACCTTTTCCGCCAGCAAAGTCTCGCTGTTCTTGATCTCCGCTTCGAGAGAAGCGATGCGTTCCTGTAATGGGACTTTGGCTGACGCGATGTCTTGCGCCGCCAGCGTATTTTTCGCGTTCAACTCTGCGGTGAGCTTATTGATTTCTTCATTTAAAGGAACCTTGGCTTCGTTGATCCTCTGGCTGAGCGCGGTCTCTGTCTGCTGCAGGTTCTTTTCCAACTCTTGAATTTTTTCCCGCAACGGGATCCGGGCCTGTTCAACACGCTGCTGAGCCTCGCTCTCGGATTGGCCTAATTTTTCTTCCAAGGATTTGATCTTTTCTTCCAAAGGCGCTTGAATTTCTTCAATGTTATTGACCTTAAGCTGTCTCTCGAGCTGGCGGATCTTCCGCTCCAGCTTTTCCGCCTTATCGCTCAGCGCCACATTATCATCCAGGATTTCAAAATAATCCTGCGCCAGCCCGTCACGCTCTTTGGTCACGGCATGCACACTATCCTCTTTTTTCTTGGCAAGGTCGCCGGTAATATTCAATTGCTGCTCCAAGACACGGATCCTCTCCGCCAAAGGCAATTTTGCTGCAGCGATCTCTTCTGCCGCGGTCTCGCCGGCCTGCTGCAGCTGTTTCTCTAAATCAGCGATCTGTTTTTGCCAAGCCTGCTTTGCTTCTTCGACCCGCTGCTGGAGCGAATTTTCTTTGGCCCGAACGTCATTTTGTAAGGCTTCAATCTTTTGTAAAAGCGGCTGCCTTGCCTCGTTAACCTGCGACGGCAGAGAAGCCCGCACCGTTTCCAATTCTTGCCGCAGATCGGAAATATTTTTTTGCAGCGGGGCTTCGGCGGAAGCGATCTTTGCGTCAACCGAATCCTGATGCGTTTTTAATTCTTCTTTAAGCGTTTGAATTTTTTCCTGCGAAGCTGTCTGTACCTCTTGCACGGCCCGATCTTGAGCGATGGCGGCTTCTTTTAACCGGTTATCAGAAGAACGGATCTTTTCCTGAAAATCTTTTTGGGCGGCGGCCAGGGCGGCCTCCTTGGCCTGCTCGCGGGTCCGGGACTGCTCTTCCAAAGATCTGATTTTTTCCTGAAAACTTTTTTCCGTCGCGGCAACGGTTTGCTCTTTGGCCTGCTGTGTCAGATTGATTTTTTCTTTGAGCGCTTGGATTTCTTCCAAGAGAGGCTGCTTGGCCTGGGCCATCCGCTCGGGCACCGAGGCTTCATTCTTCTTTAATTGCTCCTGCAGCTGTTTGATCTCTTGCTGCAGCGGTGTCCGGGCCTGCTCGATTTCCTGCGGGATCGATTTCTCCGTCGAGGAAAGCCTCGCCTGCAAATCCCGGAGCTGATTCTCCAGAGGGGCTTTCGCCTGGGCAATTTTCTGCGGAAGGGCATTGTCCTTTTCCTGCAACTGAACTTCTAAAGCATCGATCTTTTCCCGGAGCGGCGTTTGGGCCGTATTGATCTTTTCCGGAATGGCACTCTGAATTTGCTGCAATTCTTTTTCTAATTCTTGGATACGCTTTTCCAAAGGCGCTTTGGTCTGGGCAATTTTCTGCGGAAGGGCATTATCTTTGTCCTGCAACTGAACTTCCAGGGCATTGACTTTTTCTTTGAAAGGAGCCTGCGCGGCCGCGATCTTCTCCGGGACGGCATTTTGCGTTTGCCGTAAATCATCCTCTAGCTCTTTGATCCGTTTCTGCAAGGGTTCTTTGGCCTGAGCAATTTGCAAGGGAACGTCCCCCTGCGTTTTGTTCAGGTCATCCTGCAGGGCACTGATCTTTTTCTGCAGCGGCGCCTTGGCTTCTTCCATTTTAGCAGGGATCGAAGCAGCGATCTCCTGCCATTGATTCTGCAGCTGCTGAATTTTAAGCCCCAATTCTTCCTGGTCCTTTAAAGCAGCGGTCAAATTGCCGTTAAGCTGATTCTTTTCTTGGGCCAATTGCTGAATCGCCTTTTCTTTTTCGCTCAAGATCACTTGTTTGTCTTTTAGGCTTGCCTCCAGCTGTTGCCATTTCTCTTCAAAGTTTTTTTGGCTGGCCGCGACCCGCTCTTCCGAGGCAACTTCGGTTCTTTGCACTTTGTCGACGAGAAAATTGACCTTCTCCTGGATCGGGGCTTTGGCCTGCTCGATCTGCGCAGGGATCGCCTGTTTCATTTCTTCCAGTTCTTTTAAAAGCCCGGCGATCTTTTCCTGCAAAGGAACCTTGGCGTTCTCTACGTTGACCGCCAAAGATTTCCGGGTGGACTCCAATTCTTTCACCAAGGCCTCGATCCTCTGCTGCAGCGGGGCTTTTTCATTTTCCACTTTTGCCGGAAGAGAATCGCGTGTTGTCCTCAATTCTTCTTCTAAAGCAGAAATTTTTTCCTGGAGCGGCGTCCTCGCCTGCGCTAAATGTGTCGGCAGCGCGGCCTCTTTGGCCTTCAACTGTTCCTGCAAGGCAGCGATCTCTTTCTGTAAAGGAAGCTTGGCGTCTTCGATTTTTTGCGGGATGGAATTTAATGTTTCGCGCAACCGCTTTTCTAATTCCGCAATCTGTTGAGCGAGAGGCGTTCTGGCTTTTTCAACTTCCTGCGGGATCACCTCTTGCGCCGCTTTTAATTTTTGCTGCAGCTGGTTGATGATATCCTGCAAAGGAGTCTTGGCCTTAGCGATCTCTTCGGGAATCGAGCCTTGCGTTGTTTTCAGCCGATCCTCCAGCTCAACAATTTTGCTCTCCAGCGGCTGCTTGGCCTGCGCCACACGCTGCGGGAAGGAAGCCTCCTGGGCCTGCAAGGCCTCTTCCAATTTCTTGATCTTGGTAAGAAGCGGAGCGCGGGCTTGCTGGATTTTCGGTTCAAGAGAATCTTCCATCGCCTGGAGTTTTGTTTTTAATTCCGCAATCTGCCCGCGTAAAGGCTCTTGGGCCTGATTGACTTTATTGCCCACGGATCGCTGAACTTGATCCAACTCGGCTTTTAGAGAAGCGATCTGCTGCTCCAGGGGCAGCTTCGCTTCAGCGATCTGGCCGGGGACAGATTCTTTTCTTTTCTTTAATTCCGTTTGCAGCTCGTCGATCTTCTGCTGCAGAGGCAGCCGGGCCTGCTCGACCCTGCCGGGAACAGCGTCGTCCGTCATTTTCAATTTTTCCTGAAGCCGGTTGATATTTTCCTGCAAAGGCTTTTTAGCCTCTTCCAGTTGAACGGTGACCGCCTGATCTTTGGCTTTCAATTCTTCCTGCAAAGCACTGATCTTCTCCTGCAGCGGGGCCTTAGCCTGGTTGACATCCTGGGTGATCCCGGCCTTAGTCGTTTTGAGTTCTTCTAAAAGAAAATTAATTTTTTCCTGCAGCGGAGACTTGGCCTGCTCCAGCAGCGTTGCAGATTCGGCATCCTTGCTCTTTAACTTTTCTTGAAGATTCTGGATCTCTTCTTCCAAAGGCAATTTGACCCGGCCGATACGCAGCAGCGCGGACTGTTCGCTGACTTTCAGCTCATCCCGTAAAACTTGCAGTTGATCCTCGAGCGGCTTTTTTGCCTGAGCGATTCTTTCCGGTAAAGAATTCTCCAGCGTTTTCAACTGATCCTGCAAAGTAATGATCTGTTCTTGCAGGGGAATTTGGGCTGCCTCAACCTTTTGATTCGCCTCCTGGGTGCTGGTCTGGAGCCGTTCCTCCAAAGTGCGGATCTTTTCATATAGCGATTGTTTGGCCTCTTCCATTTTTTGCGGGATCGAATTTTCCGTCGCTTTCAATCTTGCCTGCAGATCTTGGATCTGCTCCGCCAACGGCGTTTTGGCTTGCCGCACCGTCTCATCCTTGGACTTGCGCTCTTGTTGCAGCTCGGCTTGCAGATTTTGGATCGTTGTCAATAACGGGGCCTTGGCCTGTTCCCGTTCCGGCCCGACGGAATCGCGCACCACTTTAAGCTGCTCTTCCAATTCCTGGATCCTTTGCGTCAACGGCTTTCTGGCCTGGTCCACTTCCCCGGGGATTCTGGCCTTGACCGCTTTTAATTCATCTTCCAGGGTCCGGATCTTTTCCTGCAGCGGTACTTTGGCGGCATCGACTTTTTTGGAAACCGCTTCCCGCGCCTGCGCCAATTCTTCCCGCAGAGCAGCAATTTGCTTTTCCAGCGGCGTCTTCGCCTCAGCCAACTGACCGAAAAAAACATCGTCCTTGGCCTTCACCTGTTCTTCGAGCCCCGCGATCTTCTCGGCCAAAGGGCGCTTAGCCTCCTCGATGATATCCGGAATAGAAGCGCGCAGTGCCTTGGCTTCCATTTCCAATGAAGCGATCTTTTCCTGATATGCCGCGGTCGCTTCGTTGACCTTCTGGGTGATCTTGTTATCACGGTTAGAAAGCTGCGCTTCCAGAGATTGAATTCTTTCCTGCAAAGGCACTTTCGCGGCCTCGATCTTTTTGGGCAAGGCGTTCTGCTGGTCGGCCAATTCGGCCTCTAGCGATTTGATCTTTTCCTGTAAAGGCGTTCTGGCGTTCTCGATCGCCTCTGGTTTGACATTGCGGGCTGAGCTCAGCTGTTCTTCTAAATTTTTAATTTTTTCTTCCAAAGGCTGCCGGGTCGCGATAATTTTTTGACCCGCTGATTCACGCGCGGCCTGCAAATCTTTCCGGAGAGAATTCATTTCATTGACGAGCGGGGCCTTGGCGGCCTCCAATTGAGCCGGGATCGAATCTTTCGTTGAGCGCAACTCGTCCTTCAGTTGATCGATGTCTTTTAAAAGAGGAACTTTGGCCTCTTCCAGCCTCGTCTGAGTGTCGGCTTTCGTCCTGGTCACCTCTTCTTCCAAGAACCTGATCTTCTCCTCCCAGGCGGCCTTTTTCTCTTTAGGGATCTCGACTTTAACTTTTTTACGCTCGCCTAATTCTTCTTCCAAAGAACTGATTCTTTCCAACAAAGGCGTCTTGGCCTGGTTCACTTTGGCATTGATTGTTTTCTTTAAAGATTCGATTTCTTCATCCAAGGCTTGGATCTTCTGGTTAAGCGAGTCTTTGCCTTTAACGGCTTGATTCTTTTCATCCGTCAATTGCTCGATGGTCCGCTCGTTATAACGGATAAACTGTCCCTTCACGCGCACGTCATCCTGCAGGGAACGCAATTTTTCCTCGAGGGAGGCTTGGCTCCTGCGCACTGGTTCCGTCATGGATGTATCCGCAGATTTTAATCGATCGCGCAGCGACTTAATCTCTTCTTCCAACGGGGCCCGGGCTTCCTCAATTTGTTTTTTAAGAGAATTTTGTAAATTCTTGAGCTTTTCTTCCTGGTCGGAAATTCGCTGCTGCAGGGTTTCTTTGTCTTTTTTCAGGGCGGCGAGTTCGAAATCGGATGGCGCGTCTTGCCGGCTCAGCTTGACGATCTGGGCATCTTTTTCGCGCAGGGCACCGGTCAGTTGAACGATCTGGTTCTGTTTATTTTGAACTTCTTTTTTAAGATTGGCGATAATGTCTTGATTGATGAGGAGCTGTTCGCCGAGATTCTTCTGCTTCTGAATCAAGGCCTCATACTCATTGAGCAGGCTGTCGACCTTCTGACTCATGTCCGCCAGGTCGGGATTATATTTTTTCTTATCCGGACCCTGGGCATAAACCGTCGTCGATAAAAATAAGGATAAGGCCATCCCTATCCTTACCGCGCGATGCGTCGCATTTCGTGGCAAAAAATTGTTTCTCATTCCGCTTTTAGCAAAAAGCTGCTTTTAAATGAAGAATAATAGTAATTGTATTTTTATTATATATCGGGAAGAAAGATAGAAAAGGATTTTATCGGAAAAATGATGGGGACGGTCGTGCGGGATTCGCCGCTTGTGACCCGCCAGGAGGCGAGCGACAAGCGGCGGACGATCGATTACTGCTGTTGGAATATTTCTTTAAAGAATTCCTGCATCGCTGTCCACGAACGCTGCTCCGCCTTTTCGTTATAAGCCGCTCCCTTGGCATTATCATCGCTGGCATCTTTGCGGGTAAAACTGTGCACCGCACCGCTGTAATAAATCATCTGCCAATCCGTGTTGGCCTGGCGCATTTCTTCCTGAAAGGCCGCCACTTCATCCGCCGGGACATAAGGATCGTCGGCCCCGTGCAAAACCAAAATTTTTGCCTTGGCATTTTTTGCATCGGCGGTATTGGGCGTAGATAATCCTCCGTGAAAGCTCACGACGCCGGTGACGTCCGCACCGCTTCTGGTCAATTCCAAAACCGTTGTGCCGCCGAAGCAATAGCCTATCGCGCCGGTGCGGGCCGGATCCACCTGCGGATGTGCCTTCAATACTTTAAGTCCGGCCTGGACCCGCTGCCGCAGCAAAGCACGGTCACTTTTATAAAGTGTCGCCTGCTTGGCGGCCTCATCCGCATTCTTGGGTCTCACCCCTTTGCCATAAATATCCACCGCCAACGCGACATACCCGAGCTCCGCCAACTGTTCCGCGCGGCGGTTGCCATACTCGCCGAATCCCATCCAGTCATGCACCACAATGATCCCAGGCCGTTTTTCCTGGATGGCATCATCATAAACCAAATATCCTTCCAGCGTCGTATCTTCCTGCTGATATTCGACCGCTTCCTTCTTTAATTCCGCCTGCCCGACCTTTGCCCCGGCAAGCAAGATGACTACCGCAAAAAAATATTTTAGAAATGCGGTCGCCGGCTGAAGGTTTTTTGTTCCTGAACGTAACATGGTCAATCCTCCTTATAAGACAAATATTGTTTTAAAACATCGATGAACTTGCTCAACTCAAACCGCCCCATATAATCTGTCCCGCCGGCCTGCAAAAAAAGTTCCCCGAGATTTTGAACTTCCAGCATTTTCCGGCGGACCTCGGGGTTATCCGAATCCCCTTCCACGCAATAGCTGTACCCGATGATCGGTCTTTTAATGAATTTAGGCTGCTGTCGCAGCAGTTGCACTATCCCGGCGATCTGCTCTTTTTCCAGCTGGACATCCATGAAGATCATATCCGGTAAGAATTTCAGGACTCGAGGGACAATATCCTTGTTCTGATAAACCACCGCGGCTTCGCATCCAGATTTTTTCAACTGCACAACCATTTCATTAAGAATTTTCTGCTGTGTGCCGACCAGAAGCACGGTGCGCATCCCCGACTGCTTATTTTCTTTTTGAATATCCTGCCGGGCGCCCTGAATACTCAGAATCTGATCGATCTCCACCGTCAGATTCACCGGCGAGAACGGTTTGGTCATGAAGCCATCCGCGCCGGCGACCTTAAAAGTATCCTCCATGGGTCCCCGGGCGGTCATCACCAAAACCGGGATATCCGCCGTCGCTGGATTTTTCTTTAATTCCTTATAAAAAGAAAATCCGTCCATGACAGGCATCAAGACATCCGTTAAAATCAGATCCGGTTTTTGCGCTTTCAGGATGTGCAGGGCTGCTTGGCCGTTCTGCGCCGTCAAAACACGGAACCCCCGCCGTTCCAAAATGTTTCTGGTCCCCTCGATAATGATAAGATCATCGTCAACGACCAAGATAACCCGCGCCTGATTCTCCATACGATTTAAACCTTGGCCTCCTTGGCATGAGAACGGATCTTTTCCGCCACCTTGGCTAATTCTTCCGGCGGAGTCGGTTGGGCTTTGGCAAAATTCAAATCATGCACATCAAAAATCGGCACCAGATGAATGTGCACATGCGGGACCTCCAAACCAGCCACCATGATCCCCACTTTTTTGCAGGGGACTTCTTTTTGGATCATTTTGGCAACTTGTTTGGCAAACACCATCAATCCCGACAACAGTTCATCCTCAACGTCAAAAATATAATCGATCTCCTTTTTTGTGATCACCAGCGTGTGCCCGGGATTAATCGGACGGATATCGAGGAAGGCTAAATATTTTTCATTTTCAAGAATCTTATGACAAGGGATCTCCCCTTTAACGATGCGGGTAAACAAGCTCGCCATCACCCACCCCTTTCTTTTTCTCGAGAGGATTAATCAAAATGCACATAGGCCTTATCCAATGTCTGTCGAAATCTTGTATACCACCAATGATATCCTAAACCGCTGGGATGCAGATAATCCGGCCCATAAAAATCAGGGACATCATCTTTTCTAAAAAAAGGGTCGTTGTCCCGCTCCGTGAATAAGTCGATGTAAACAGCGCCGGTCTCTTTGGCCGTACGCATGTACAAATCCCGCACGGCACGGGTGCGCTGCGTTAGGATCCAGTCGAACGGCCAAATAAACACCGGTGCCAAACCGACATTGCCCGAATGCAAGATGACGACACGTTCTCCGATTCTTTGGGCACGCTCGATCACAATGGTCAAATTTTTTTCCATCTCGGCTAAGTCCGAAAAACGTAAAATATCATTGCCGCCGATTTGAATAATAACCGCCCGATAAGGCATTATCAAAACAGGCTGGAACCGGTCAACCAGATCCACCAAGCGAAGCCCGTTTTCGCCCCAATTATTAATATAGATATGGGGCCAATATTTTCCGGTCCAGCCGGCGACGCTTTGTTGATTGCTGGCAGCCCCGGTGCCGACCGCCGTGCTGTCACCGATAAAAAGGATCCGGATTCTGGCCGCAAGAGTATTTTGGGTGAATGGCTGCAGAGTGTACGCGGTCCTGCCGGAAAACCAAACAATGCGCACCGCCTGGATCACCAGCGGCAGAACCACGGCGATGGCTAAAATTCCCAACAAACGAAAAAATAATATTCTCCAACCCGACCGCGTATTCATGGATTTTCATTTTTGAGAAGAGAAAATCAATTCTTCTTTCTTAATTTTAGGAAAGGCCTTAACCGCGCATTCCCGGATCAAAGCCTGGGTTCGGCTCAGGCAGGATTCTTGATACAATAACTTCACCGGCCGCCGGGTACGAGTGTACCGTGAGGCCTTGCCGGCATTATGCATTTTTAAACGCCGCTCAAGATTATTCGTCACACCCGTGTACAGGGAACCATCTTCACAACGTAACATATAAAGAAACCACGGCTCCCCCGATTTTTTGCGGCGCCGTTTCTTTTCTTTGCGCGCCATCCCTTTTAACATTCTCTTATATTTTGCTTCCACTACCCCCGCTCCAGCTGGGTTTTAATAACCATCATGACATCCAGATTGCTCTGGGCGATCATGACCAGCCGGCTGACCTTGCTGTGTTTATCCACGCTGCCGTAAATCAATTTCAGGTCGATCCCGGCGTCGGCCAGTTTGTCCGTGACCGCCTGCAGAGACCCGGGTTTATTTTCCAGCGAGAGCAGGACCACTTCCTCTTCGCGTACCGGACATCCCTGGTCCTCTAAAATTTTACGGGCGGCGTTGTTGTCTTCCGTGACGAACATGATGGCCACGGTCTTGCCGACGGCGTAAGCGCACAGTGCCACCATGTTGATCCCCGAAGAGGAGATCGCACTCGTGACTTCCGCCAAAGTCCCAACGTTATTATCCAAGCTCACCATCAACTGACGACCCAACTCGGCATGCACCATAAAACAAAACCTTTCGTAAATAAATTATACTGAATAAAATTATTTTTCCACGCGGACCCAAGGCTGCGCCAGGGCAGCAACTCTGGACTTGCACTGATCGCCGACGATCGCAAAACGCAGCTCGCTCCTTGACAGCTGATACAAATAAACCGCGCCTTCATGACAATCGCCCCCCATGGCGCCGCCGACATCCTGCAGGGTCACTTGACTGTCGTGCAATTTGAATTCCCCCCAGATGTCTTTCGTACCGTTCCCATCGGTATCCACTTCATACGTCATGTCCCTGTTGAACTTCACCACCAGCGGACCTTGAGCGCTGTCTTTGAATTTCCATGTCCCGGTAAAGGGCACATACCGCCCCGCATACCAGTCCACGACCGAGCAACCGCTCGCTGCCCAAATGACGACTGCCGCCATGAAAGAAATAAAAATAAATTTTTTGTTATTCACGGTGAAGCTCCTTTCGTTTAGCCTTGCGGGCTGAATGACCAACATATTGAAATCGCGCAACTTTTTTCCCGGCAACAACAATTTTCTCGGCGAACATCTTTTGCGGCCGTACCCAAAGAGAGCGCCTCCCGAATTTCGAATGATACAGCGCCCGATAGACAACCATCTCCTCGAGCGTCTCGCTGTACCGGGCCGTTCCCAAGACTTCGTAATAATTTCCTTTATAATGCCGATAACGGCCGCGCCGAATTTTTATTTTACTTAAGCGCTTCAAATTCCTTGACAACTTTCCAGGCAGGCAAGAGATCCCCCACCCCATTTTGCATATTTTCCCGTAAAATGATTTTCTGCTTCGCTTGCGGGATCACAAAAAATCCAAAAGCCAGCATCATATCCACGCGGCCTTTGGGCTTATAAATTTCGTAATCATAATCAAAATACACCGCACCCTCTTCCAGACGCGCGTCCACGGCCTTGACGCCGGAACTGTTAATTTTTTTCCCGGGGAAGATCGCGATGACCATATGGGCCGTGAAGTCCACCTGCGGAACAACAACGCCTTGGCCGAGATGCCTCTCCCAGAGGGCCTTCCAGGTTCCCTGATCAAGGACACGGTGATATTCCACCGTTTGAATTTTGGTGACCGCCCCGCTCCATTGCTGAACGACCGAGAGCGCCTGGCCCGTTTTTTTCAAAGGTGCATGATCGGCATAAACTTCCCTATTGCCCCGGTCGTGTAAAAAAATCTCCCGTCCGTTTTGCACATTGTAATACCGCGTGTCCAGGCCGTTACGCACTTCGAGGACAATGACCGGAACCGCCGTATCTTTTTTCCCGGGAAAAGAGCGAAAACCAAGGATCTCCCACCCCGGGCCCAGCGTATAACAATATTTGGTCACACCGCTTTTATCGTCGAGAAAGAGCAAATATTTCGAAGCGGAATAATAAACCCTTAAGCCGTAGCCGTTGAGGCTTTCGCCGCCGGTCCAAAGCTGTATCCCCTCGCACTTCGCCCACTCGGCCGATACCGCGGAAGCCGTGAGCAGGCTGATACTCATGATTATAACGAAAAATAATTTAATTTTATTTAATTCTTTCATTATATTCCTCTAAAATTTTTTGTAAACGGCGCAACTGTCGGGCGCGCCGCGACGCGCCTTGGACCTCCCGCGGATGGATCGGCTTCCAAAGCCCCGGAACCAGGACCTGCGACTCGATAAAACGGTCGATAACGTTCTGGAATTCCCGTCGATCCAGACGGTTGCGTGCTTTCAGCGCCTCATCCACGATCCACAAAAGGCCGTTCCCCGTCATGCGATGATCATAATTGATGACGGCCGCGCGGGAAAGAATGTGCTTGAGGTCTTTCATCCGGCTGCCGCCCGCCGCAGCCACAAGTGCGCGATAGTATTTTTGAAAAAGAGAGGCCTTGCGTTTGCGGTGTTCCGTGAGCGCCAAGTCATCACGGTTGACATAATACGCCGCCATGATTTTACAAAAATTTTCCGGCGGCATGAGCGGCCAGGGGGATCCCGGCGTACTGTGCCGGAAAATATAAACCGGCAATTCCCGTAAAATATCACGCACCAAAAAAACCGGCGGATGGTCGATCCCGTCCGGAACTTTCTGTTCGCCGCGCCCGACCTTCACCTCTTCAAAATAATTCAGGACCCGCTGAAAGGCCTTCACTTTCCCGGGATGATAACGGAGCAGCCGTTCTATCTGTTTGGGATCAAATCCCACGCGCCAAAGCATGCGTCTTTGCCGCTCGCGCTCAAAACATTGATCAAAAAGACGCAAATATTTACTTTGCGCAAAGCGCACCAGCGGCTTTTTCCTCTTGGTGATAATAAAATCCGCCATCTGGACAAAGGCTTGCACCAGATTTTTGGCCTCGCGCCGCTGCTCGCTCAAGCACGTCGAGAAACGAAAGACATCATCGAAACGGTACTTGCTGTGCTTGGCGACAAACTGCCGGATCGAACCATAATCCAACAGCGCACCGCTGGCCAGCATATTATCCCCGTCCCAGGCCAGCCAGTTGAAAATATACTCTTCTTCCAAAACCGCCGATAAACGCGCGTAGGTTTGGGCAAAATATTCCAGCGATTGAGCATACCGTCTTTTCTCGGAGGGGGACAAGGATAAAGATTTGTTGTCTGCCTGCCGTTTCAAAAAATAATCAAAAGAATTTTTGAGCTCCCGCCAACGCCCCATTTTAAGATAGCGGAATAAGTGCGCCGGCCGGATCAGATTCGGCGCGGTGCGCACGCCGATCGCGGTTCTCCCCGCATAGTCGATCACCGCGAGGCAGCGTTCCGTAGGAATTCCTTCACGGTAAAAAATTTCCGACATGATCGCATTCGACAGCATTTCACTCGCCTCGGCCAGACCGGACGCATAGCCAAAACGCTCATCCCCGGTCTTGATCGGTCTTCCAGCTTCATGAAAGCCCGGACTTAGACACGTGGCCCCGGTCCCGCAGCTTGAGACATCAAACGTCCTGCGCTTTGTTTTTATATGACCGTTCCAGATGCTGCGCCCGTCGCCGGACGTCTTGCCCTGTTTACTTTTGTGCTGCAGCTGCAGATAGCGGGTCGCCATATAGGACTGCGGCCGCAGGACATCCCGCGGGAATCGAATGCTGTGCTCCCGGTCATATTCATTGATAATTTGCAAAGAAAAGGTGCGCAGGATCATTTTTTCCAACTGCGGATTCATTTTGGAGAGATGCTGCCCGGGGATCAATCCCAATTCGCGCGCCAGAGAAAAATTAAAAAATAAAACCCGCCCGCCGGGACGATAACGGACAGGATAATCCACGAATCCGTGCTGGCTCACCGTACGCCAGGGATGCTGCCCATTGATCTTTAGAAAATTACGATAGGAAGGGATCGTCATCCGGTTACTAAAGGATATTTTTGATCTCAGTCATCAAATCTTGAGGATTAATGGGCTTAGGGATAGCGCGATATTCACGTCCACTCACTTTGACGGTGGCATTGCCGGTCGCGTCTTTGCTGACAATACCCGAGAGAAAAATCACCGGGATGCGCCGCGTGAGCGGATCGCGATCCAATACCATGATAGCCTCCGCACCGTCCATGTCCGGCAGCATAATATCCATCAAGATCAAATTCGGCAGATACAATCTGGCCTGATTGATCGCTTCATCAGCCCGGGCGGCTTTAAGAACTTGGTAACGCTCGCTGACTAATTTTTTTTCTAATAAGTTCAGGATCTCTTCGTCATCATCAACAACAAGAATTTTATTGGCCATAGTCCTCCTTAAAATCACACTGCCTGCAGCATTACGAAATGATAGGGCTGACAATGCCTTTCAAAAGAACGCCTACCATAAAGGCTAAGAGCGCCGCGCAGCCGCCGACCACCAAAGTCTCGGCCCCGGCGGCATACCACCGCTCGCCGACGAACCGGCTTTTGAGAGCGCCCACCAGAAAGAAAGCTAATCCCGTAATGATCGTGCTGTAAAGAAAAGGATCAAAAGGTGCGGAAGGAACAAACCATTGCCAGAGAAAAGACAATAACGGCAACGATCCGACAATCAAGAACGCGGCGAACGTACACAACGCCGCGCGCAAAGGCGACGGTCCTACCGTAGCCAGCCCGAGCTCTTCGGTCAGCATCGTATTGACCCACTGTTCTTTGTCCGAGGTAATGATCTGCACGGCGCGCTCCAGGGACTTTCCCTTAAAGCCCTTGGCGGCAAAGATCTGCCGGATCTCTTCACGTTCTCCATCGGGGAACTGCTGGATATGCAGGGCTTCCTCTCGGCGGGCCTTTTCGCGCAGCTGCTCCTCGGCGCGTGTTCCCAAAAAATTACTCGCCGCCATGTTGAACCCGTCCCCCAACAAATTGGCCACCCCGAGAACAATGACGATCTTTCCGGAAAGATTTGCCCCGGCAACAGCCGAGACAACGGCAAACGTCGTCACCGCGCCGTCGATCGCCCCGTATACAAAATCTTTCAAATAACTGCGCTGAAAACCATTCTGCAATCGTTCCCGGATCGCAGACGGGGTATGCGCCGATTCTAATTCAGCAAAAGATTCTTTCCCTATCGGCTCTTTCGCTGGCATTAGGAACCTTTTCCACTTTTAAATAAACTGCCGATCTTTTCGAGAACATTTTTGGTTTTGCGTATCCGCAAAGCACAGGGCGCATCCTTAAAGATACTGCCTTGAATTTCGCTACGATAATATTCGAGGCATTTTTTGCAGAGACCATCCTTTTCCACCCAATCCGGATGGTCGTGTTTGACAAGATCAATGACATGCTTTTCGGTGTGATCAAGGTAGCCGATCATATCGGCGCCGACCCGCGCGCGGCAAACATTGCATTGGTATTCCATGCGATCTCCTTTTGAGGCAATACCGGAGAAAATCTGGGTACAAAAATATTATATAGCGATTTTACAAAGGCTTCAAGCAAGGAGTCAGAAAAGAAAAAAGCTCCGACAGCCGGGGCGTATTATATTTTATGAATTGTATTTTTGGTCTTTTGATAAATTGTCCGGCAGTCCGCACACCGGGCGCTGGCTTTGCGGAATTTTAACGGTGTGCCGCACTCGCACGCCCAGCCTTTGATCCTGGCAGGATTGCCGTACGCCAAGGCATACGCCGGCAGACTTTTCGTGACGACCGCTCCGGCGCCCACAAAGGCATAGCGCCCGATCTCAATACCGCAGAGAACCGTGGCATTCGCGCCGATCGTGGCGCCGCGGCGGACCAGGGTCTTTTTATAAAATTTTGCGGAATTGCGGGGCACGCCGGAACGCGGATTAATAATATTGGTAAAAACGCACGCCGGTCCGCAAAAGACATCGTCTTCCAAGATAACCGCGTCATAGATCGAAACATTGTTCTGGATCTTGACACCGTTACCGACCACAGCCGTCGGATGGACCACCACATTTTGGCCGATATTGCAATTGTTCCCGATCCGCGCCCCTTTGAGAATATGCGAAAAACACCAGATCTTTGTTCCCCGGCCGATGCACACACCCGGGTCAATGCAAGCTGTCTTATGCGCAAAGAAATTTTTTTTCATAAGTGTCCTTATTCTTTTACTAAAAAATTACTAACCGCGCGGCCGGGTCCGCTGTTCCTGCCGGTGCAGAATCACGCAAGCGCTGCGAACTTAAAAGGGTCAATTGGGCCGCCCGGATATATCCTTCCTTTAAATGACTGAACATCATTTCTTCCAGGCTTGCATACGGCCCGTGGTCCGCATTGATGAGCCGCGTGAGGTTGCCGCTATGAGCAAAAACCTTTGTATTGTGCATCACGATCACGGCGGCCTGCGGCGGTGTCCCTAAAGCTTTTTGAAAAGAGGCGATCGCCTTCGCATACTTTTTTTGGGCAAAATAAATCACGCCCAAATTATAATCAAACCAAAAAGAATGCGGCTGCAAGGTAACGGCCTTTTGATACAAGTTGATCGCCTCGGCCTCTTTCCCCATGTGATAATAACAAAACGCCAGCATGCCGTAAGCCGCGGCGGCGTTGGGAACATATTCTATCAGCGTCTCATAATAGTGGGCGTATTCACGGATCTTATGAACATTCAAAGATTCTTCGCCGTTGGAAAAATACACCAAATAGTCGATGGGCTGGGCCAGATAATTTAAAATTTTTGCCTGGAGCCGTTTCGGATCGACTAAGACGACCAATATAAGGAAGGCCGCGAGATACAGCACGACGCTGCGCAAGGCCGCGGATTTGATCATTGTGATATATTTTACCGGAATCATGTTATGTGCCTTTGTGTCCTTTCCGTAAAGGATACAACCACAGACCCAGAAGGTACAGAAAAAATGCGCCGTAAAAAACCAGCATAAAGATATTAAAACCGTACAGCCAGGCCGATCCATACCGCAAATAAATCTGGTTAGGCCCGGCCGGCAGCCACAGCCCCTTAAAGGCGTAATTGGCCTTGATGATTTTTGCCGCCCGGCCGTTGACCGACGCGCGCCAGTTGCGATCGTACCCATCATTATAAACAAAAAATTTAGCGGAATCGAAATTGGTTTTCAATTTTATAAAATTGAGATCGAAGGCCTCGACCGAAAATTGATCGGAAGGCGCCGTGATCACCTGCCACTGGTCGCCGCCGGGAGAATTTTGGGGAACCGGCACCGGCTCAGCCGCCGGATCGCTGACAAAAGCCACATTGGCACGCCGGGCAAAAGCCGTTTCCATTTTTTTGAAATCCCAATTTTTTTCATCCATATGTTCCGTCCGGTCAAAAACAACAAATTTATGACGCACATAATTTTCTAAAATATCCGGCTGAATATTTTCGTGCAGCCAATAAGATCGGTAAAGCCCGGTATATTTCCAGCTCTCAAAACCCGAGGCGTCCTGCAGGGCCTGCGGGCTGCGGCCTTTATAATAACTGAAATAATTGATCTCTTCACGCCGCACTGGCCGGACAAAAGAAAACTTAGGATAGAACCGGTCGCGCGGGAACCACTCCACAACCCCCGGCGCATTATTTTTGTAATGATAAAAAACTTCCGCCGGCTGCAGGAGGATGACGATCAGCAGGCCGATGATAAAGAACGGCTGTTCCCGGTGTGATCTCTGAAAAAAATACAGCACAAATAACACCGCGCTTAAAAAAATCGTCACGTACGAGGTGATGATGATACTGCCCTGCCGGAACAAGAAAGCGGCAAAGAGCAAATGCGCCAGGACAACAAAGACGGCCATGGCCAGGCGGTTCTTTTGCGTTTTAAGCGGCGTCTCGAGGAACAAGCGCAGTTGTTCCAAACAAAACAAGATCAAAAGGGGCAGGATCGCCAAATACGATAAATAAAAAATATTCCGAAACAAGCGAAAAATAGAAAACGAATCATACAAAAATCGATGGACCGGCGTTAAATCCGTCAATACGATCAAGCAGAGGAAAAAACCGGTCACAAAAAAAAGCCAAAGCTTGCGGTTCAGCGAGTTGATGATGGAAAGGCAAAGAACGATATAGATAAAAACCGAAACATAAAAAAGCAGCGCTTCCGAATACGCCAGGTTGGAAAACAGGCCTTTGATCGTGACCGGGCCGACAAGGCTGCCCATGTTGATCGTGCCGATGTCCATGCTGGCGGCGTTCGCCGAAGCCGCGCCGGCATGCCGCCAGGAAAGAATATACTCTCCCCCTTCGGAGTTCAGATACCAGATCACCCCCGGGATCATCGCGATACCGAGCGCCACGACACCGAAGCAAAGAAGCATTTTGTGTTGTATAAAGAATTTTTTCCACTGCTCGCAAATTTTGCTTATTTCTTTCCAGAAAAATAATCCGAAACAAACGGCAAAACACAGCAGGATCGTTAAAAAATAAAACGGCATATACGTGATCAGCACCAGCATGGAAGAAAAAATAAGGCCTAAGAAAAATTTCTTCTCCGGCGTTTGCGCAAAAGCCGTTAAAAAATAAAAGAACCATACCACCGGGACAAACAGGAGGATAATGCAGAAATTATTAAAGATCGGGATCGTCAACGAAGAGAACAAGAGCAGCGCAAAGGCCAGCGTGGCCCAGACCGTTTCGCCCAAAACCCGCCGGGCCAAGAGATAAAATCCGGCTAATCCCAGAAAATAATACGCCGTGGAATAATAAAGGTAGGCCAAAGGCGGCGAAAATCCTAACCATATAAAAATGGCATACAGCCAGAGAAATGGATTGAATTCGCCGATGAACCGCACGTCAATGTTGTCCGGCCGCCCCCAGAAAAGATACGGATCCCAGAGGGGAAAAACGCCGCGCAGCAGATTGTCCATCTGATATTTGACGATATGATAGTAATCGATCCCGTGCCGGGTCATGGCTGGCTTGCCCAGGAAATAATTCCAGAAAATACAGAACCACAGGACCACCGGAAACCAGAGGAGTATTTTTTTCATAAGGCAGACCGCTGCAAAGATTGCCAGCTCAAATTCTGTGATCTTAAAAGAAAATGAATAAAGACAGGCGCCAGGCCCATCGTCATAACAAAATGCACCGCGCGCACCAAGGCCGCAGCCACAACTCCCTGGCTGAAATCAAATCCGCCGAGCAAAAAAAGATACCCCGTCAAACCCTCTTGGATTCCCAGATTATTCGGGGTCAGATAAAAATCAAACATCGAAGAATACACCGCCATGGCTGCCGCCAGCAGCAATGTGATCGGCAAACCCAGTGCAGCAAAAGCATAATAAAAGATCACCCCGCGCAGAACGAATTGCGGCACGTACGAAAAACAGATCCACGCCAATCTCGCCGGCTGGGCGCGCAGCATTTGAAAGCCCTGATACGCCGAACGGACGATTGCACCGAGCTTGCCTTGCCGCTGAAAGGCCGGCATTTTCCAGGACAAAACCAGCGCGACGCCCGCGACTAAAAAAATACTATACGCCAATATGCCAACCGGTACAGCCGCGTACTGCGCTTTTAAAAAAAAATACAAACCACATCCTAATAATCCCGTGGCCCCGAAGCCCAAAAAATTATTCATGACAAAGACCGAAGTGAATTTGGAATACTCCAGGCCCTTGGCGGACTTAAGATAAACCGCCTTCATGACCGACCCCGGGCTCGTCGGGCCGAGATAGTTCCCGAAATTAGTGATGAGCGAAAGGGCGATGGTCTCCTGGGGCATGAGCCGCACGCCCAAGAGCTGTACCAAAAATTTAAACGTATATCCCGTTACGACAAAAAATAAGAATTGCAATGTTCCTAAAATAAATATATCGGCAGCACCTATATTTTTAAAAATAACCAACTCGCCGCGGTGCTGATAAAAATATACTCCCGCAACGACAATAACCAGACAACTGATGATCACATGCTGTAATTTTTTCATTGTTCACGCAGACCGCTGGCGGCAAACCCACTTAGGCCGATAAAACACTTTCTAATTCTTTTTTGGTTGGAAAATTGATGAGAACCGCCCGCCGCCGGCCGTGAAAAACAAAAAAACTTCCCGCTGCCACCGCCGAAGCTCCTCCGGCGTGCACCGCCTCCCGGAAATCTTCCAATTTTCCGGCGCCGCCGCAGGCAATGACCGGGATACTGACCGCTTCCGACACCTGCCGGATCAATTCGACGTCATAACCGCGCATGGTCCCATCCCGATCGATGGAATTAAGAAAAATCTCGCCGGCCCCCTTTTCTTCCACCGTCTTCGCCCAGGCCACAGGATGCAGTCCCGAAGCTTTCCTGACCCCTTGCGAAAAAGCTTCATACCGGCCGTCGGCATGTCTTTGCACATCAATAGAAACCACGATCGCCTGGCTCCCCGCGCGCTCGGCGGCCTCTTGAATGAAATCGGGGTTTTCCATAGCAAGGGAATTGATGACGACTTTCTCAACACCGATGGACAACAGGCGCGCAATATCTTCGTGGCTGCGGATCCCGCCGCCGGCCGTTAAAGGCATCCGGCATTCATCCGAAATTTTGGCAATGAGCTCAAAGGACGGCTTGCGTTTTTCAAAAGTTGCGGTGATGTCCACCAGGACCAGCTCATCCACCTCTTTGGTGTTAAAGATCCTGACGGCATTGATCGGATCGCCGATATAGCTGGGATCTTTGAACTGCACGGTTTTAACGAGCCGTTCCCGGTCTAGCAAGAGACATGGCAGGACACGCGTTTTTAGCATACAAATTTCAAAAAATTATTTTTTTATTAAAAGGATATTCCACAGCGTCGATGTTTTTAACTGCACGACTTCGCCGCAAGCGCCGGCCGCGCGATAGATCCCGCTTCTTGTCCAATGGTTTATATGCCCGGGAGTGCTGCCCCAGCGGGACAAATAATGCAAACGCAGCACGTTCGCCGAACGGAACCACGGTTCATTAGGCACCGAGATCAAAATAAATTTCCTTGCGAATTTTTTAAGAACTTCCAGGGCTGCCGTATAATTTTCCAGATGCTCCAGGACTTCGTTGCAAACCACCAGATCAAAAGCATTCTCGGAAAAAGGCAAACGGAACATATCAGCGGTTTGATAAACGATGTTCTTAGCTTTATTCTTGGCCTCGGCGTACCGGATGCGCTCCGGCATAAGGTCAATGCCGGTGATCGCGGTCTGCGGCAGTTGCTTAGCGATCTGCACGGTCGTAAACCCTTCCCCGCATCCTATATCCAAAATATTCTGCGGACGGCACGAGGCCGCCAGCTGCGCCACATCCTCATTGAATTTCTCCACCACACCGCGGATCAGCGGATTTTGACTCAAATGTTTTTTGATATTGCCGTCGACAATATCCTCCAACGGCGCGGTTTTGAGAATTTCGGAAGGCATCGCTCTATCCTAAATATTTTAAATATAAATGTTTGGGGAAGATATTAAACCGGGCGGCCAGTGCGATCAAGCCGCGGCAATTTTTAATCAACGGATAATAGGTCGGATAATCATGAAAGGTGCGCCGCGGCGCGGCCATGATCTGCCGGAACTCTTCCGGCGAGAGGCCCAATTTACTCACCGTATATTGTACAAGTTCTTCATCGTAAGGGTAGGCTTCAGCCAACACCCGGTCCAAAACCTCTCGGCGCGTTATTTGCCCGGAGCGGATCAGGGCGGAATAGGTCAATTTTCTTTTATCGACACCGAATTTCTTGGGCAAATAATACGAATGGAAAAAATGCGTATAGTAGGATTCGTGATGATGGCCGCCGTAATATTGCCAATCGAGCTCTTTTTCCAAAAGTCCACGCACCTCCTCGGGGCGATATGGCACATAGGCCAATAACGGAAAGACCTTGATCCCCTTGACCCAGCGATAGTACAGATAATCGCGCAGAGTAAAATTGGGGTAAGTTTTTAAGACACGGTGTCCGAATTTTTTATGCACGCTTTCGATATAACGGCCGTCCATGTAACTCCAGCCTAACGGCGAGAACCCTTCTGTCTGGAACGAATGGGCAAAAACAATATAGCGGACACCTTCCGCGGCCGCCACGCGGTGCAGCAGTCCATGGATCGCGACATCCGTCGGAATTTCAGCGTCCGAGACCGAGGCCTTGAGAAACGCAATTTGCAGATCCTTAAACTCTTCCCAATCCAGAACATGGGTGTGCAGGTCGATCCCCAACCGGGTCACGGCTTTTTTAATATTGGTGACGGCAATTTCGGAATTCCAGCCGTTATCCAAGTGCACGGCTAACGGCCGCAGCCCCAATTTGACCGCCGTATAAAGTCCGTACGTGCTGTCCCGGCCGCCGCTCACGCCCACGATCACATCATAAGCTTTGCCTTGACCCGCGCGCTTGATCTGCTGAACAATTTTTTCCAACTTTAATTGGGTGTGTTCGTCCAAGGGAAATTCTTGTTCCAGTTGATCATGGATCTTGCAATACTGGCAGATGCCGGCCGCATCAAAGCGGATACCCGGAACGCTCGTGTCCAAGACGCAGCGGGTGCAGATGCGGGAAGAATGATTTTGCGTCAGCGGGGCGACTGTTTCCATCACTTGCTCGCTTCCATATCAAACCACATGCCGAATAATAAAAATTGCAATCCCGTGATGATGGAAAGCGCGCACAAAATAGAACGCGGACCGGAAACGCCGATGTCGGTAATTTCCTGGTAGATGAGATAAAATCCGAAGAGCATGCCCAACGGCAACAAAACCATTCCGCAAAAAAAGAAAAACACGAGCGGATGAAAATCCAGATAGAGATATTTAAAGAACATCCGCCAAAAAAATCCGCGGATGAGCATGGGCGACACGCGCAGCGCATAGCCCAATCCTTTGATCTGCGATTGCCGTTCTCCTTTGAGATAAATCGCCGTGCGCGGAATATCTTTGACCCGAAAGCCGTAGGCGTTAAGCCGGATCAAAAAATCCATCGGGTAACCGTATTTTTTCCAAGCGATGCTCCAATCCACCAGATCGATCGCTTTTTTCGTGATCGCCGTATAACCGTCGACGACATCCATGACCTTGTAATAACCGGAGGCGATCTTGGTGAGCGCCGTAATAATGATATTGCCTAAAATCCGTATGCGCGGCATTCTCTCACGGGTCGAGGCCCACAATAAGAACCGGTTGCCTTTCGTATAATCCGCCTGGCCGTCGATCAAAGGATCAAGAAAGTTCCCCACCTCCTCAAGTGGCATCTGATAATCGCCGCCGATCACAACGGTAATATCATTGCCTTCCGCGGAAGATTGCAAATAACCGGTGATGATCGCCTGGCCCGGGCCTTGATTACGTGTGTGCTGCAAAAGTCCGATGCG